>Ga0194110_10001679_pt1 | contig 28472 bp, 23 predicted proteins | sample TA2Kig1200mmetaG_FD_146192 | JGI IMG/M metagenome (GOLD analysis project Ga0194110, IMG submission 146192) | Freshwater microbial communities from Lake Tanganyika, Tanzania - TA2015032 Kigoma Deep Cast 1200m | ecosystem: Environmental > Aquatic > Freshwater > Lake | place: Tanzania: Lake...
CTTCTGGAGCTTGGGGACCTCGACGTCGCGGACGCGGCACTTGTCCGCCACGGCGAGCGCGGCGGCGCAGCCGGCCGCGTGGCCGGTGATCCAGCAGTTGGGGATCACGCGGATGAGGTCGGCCATCAGCGGCTCGCCGGAGATGCAGCGGCCGGCCGCGAGGAGGTTCTCAACGTCCTTCGGCAGCAGGGCGCCGTAGGGAATCTGCCACTCCTGGTGGTCGCCCGCCCAGGCGCCGCCCACGGCCACAACGTCGGGGAACTTGCGTCCCTCCTTCACCCCCTGCATCGTGAGGGAGGCGACGCCCGAGAGGACGCGGCCGATCCGCACGCCGAGTTGGGGGGCGGTCTCCATGAGGTAGACCTGTTCGTAGCCCGGCGTGGCGCGGAGCTCGCTGACCTGCTTCCAGACCTGGCGGCGGTGGGCGAGCTCCAGGCGGGTGAGGTCGCGCACGTCGAGGGCGTTCGCATCGGGGCCTTGCATGTTCACCCAGTTCACGCCGGGGATGGGGGTGAGGTCGCCGGTGTTCCTGGGCTTGCGCCCGCTGGCCGAGGCCTTCGCCTTGTCGGCCCGATCGAGGTTCCCGATTCGGTAGGGGAGGCCGGCGTGGTAGATTCGGCGCTCGTGCTCGGCGCCCGCTACGGCGAAGACGTCGCCATCGCCCGTCGCGTCCACGACCACTTTGGCAAGGATGGCTTGCCGGCCGCTCTTGCTCTCGAAGACGGCGCCGCGAATCGTCGCGCCGTCCATGATCGCGTCAACCCCCCAGCAGTGGAGGAAGACGTCGAGCTTCGCCTCGACCACCATCTCCACCATCAGGTACTTCAGCGCCTCGGCGTCCACGGTGGGGTTGGAGCCTGGCCTGCGGCCGACGATCCCGCGGTCGAGCTTCTCGAGTCGCTTGAGCATCTCCTCGCCGATGCCGCGGCAGACCTGTTTCGGCCCTGGCACCCAGTGGCCGATGACGAGGACCACGAGGCCGCCAGTCCAGAGTCCGCCGAAGTGGCCGTAGCGCTCGACGAGTGTGGTGCGTGCCCCCGCCCGCTTCGCGGCGATGGCGGCGGTGACGCCCGCCGCGCCGCCGCCCACAACCAGCACGTCGGTCTCGTGCAGCAGCGGCAGCTCGCGCTGCGGCTGAATCACCTTGCCGTCCATGAGCCTGGCCGCGTGGCCCGTCGGCCCAGTCACTTTCGTGCCGGGCGGGGCATCCTTGCGGCTCGCCGGGTCGGCCAGGCCGAACTGGCTCACACCCAGCGCCACGCCCGCACCGCCCAGGACTCGAAACAGGCCACGACGCGAAAACTCCCGGTCCAATGTCATCTCCTTTCGCGGAACGATGCCCAGTACTTCCTGTCCGCCTCATACGGGTCCACGGGGTCTCTTGCTGGGTCGAGGGTCTGGGGCAGGATGCCGAACCGCTGCATCTCGCGGACGTATTGGCGGTTCGGCCTGAAGCCGGGCATGTCGAAGCGTTTGTTGGCCTCAAGCGCCTTCTGTGCGGTGCGGATGCCCGCCAGGATCACCTGGTAGTCGGGGTCGGAGGCGTCCTTGAACACGACCGGGTGCTGGCCCTTCTCCGCGCCGGCGTAGCCGCCGGCCGAGGCGGCAAGAGCGGCCAGGAGCATGACGGACCTCTCGGGCCGCGTGAGGTTGTAGGCCAGGTGAGCCGAGATGCACCTCTTCCGTTCCTTCTCCTCCGATTGTGCGTAGGTTCCGGCGATCAGCCCCCAGTGGGTGGGCGACATGGGGAGCTGCATGTTGCCCTCGGCCTTCTCGCTGTGACAGGCGAGGCAGCGCTTCCCGATGGCCGCGGCCGCAGGGGCGAACGGCTGCCAGACGGCGATCCCGTCCCAGGGACGCTGCTTGAGGTCAATCGAGCCTGTCCAGAGCGCGGCGTAGGTGCCGGGGTAAGGGGCGCCACACTCTATCCAGAGCCGCAGCGTGAGCTCCTCGCGCGGCGAAACCTTCACGTCGTAGTGCTCGCCCTTCACCTTCTTGAGCAGTGGGCTGGCGGAGGAGCCGATGGAGTAGGGCCGCTTGTTGCCTTCGCGGTTGCGCCCGTCGGAAATCTGCCCCGCAAGCGTCAGCGCGGCGTAAGAGATTGAGAAAGTCTCGCTCCTCTCCCCTTCCAGCACCACCTTGCCGTCGCGTTTCTGGCTGCTGTGGCAGCGGACGCAGTGGCGGTCGAGGAGCGGCTGGATGTCGCGCGGGAAGTCGAAGACCTCGGGCAGCCCGTCGAAGCCCTCGATTCTGGCGGGTGCGGAGCGGAGGGCCATCGCAAGGGGCGCGCCAGCGGGCGGGGTGGCCGCGCGGCTCTCGTGGCAGCCCACGCAACTGAGCGTTTCGCCCGGCATCAGCGTGAAGAAGCTCTGCATCCGCTTCACGGAGTTGTTGGCCTCGTCCCAGGCGACGACGAATAGGGGGATCCCAGCGGGGACCTCGAAGAGCGCCGAGCCGTCCGGCTCCACCGGCACGGTCCCGAGCACCCGCTCGAGCGTGAATGAGCCGCCAAACGTGATCGGCTCCGTCCAGCCATTGAACAGGCCCAGGAAGTTGACCGGCTTGGCCAGCGGCTCGAGGATAAGGAGCTTGCGGATGGCGCCTGGCTTCACGCCGTCCATGTTGCGGCCAAGATAGGCGTTCACGAGGAGCACGGTTCCCGTGCTCCTGTCGTTGCTCGTTCTCGGCGGGAGGATGTGCTCCCGCGTGCGGCGCAGGAGCGGGCGCGGCTCGTGCAGTTCCGCGCCCTTCTCGGCCAGGGGCTTCGGCAGCTCGAAGAGCGTCCAGACGCCTCCCTTCCCATCGAGCAGCACTACGCGCGTGCCCTGGGCCGCGAGGATGCAGTCCTCCGCAAGGGGATACGGGTCGCGGCAGTTCGCGCCATTTGGGAGCGCTCTCAACGCCTCGCGGCAGTCGGGGCCGAAGGCCGGGCTGAGCGTCGCGGCCGTGCCCCGATGCTCGATCACCCCGTGGCCGGGGGAGTCGATCAGGGCGACCTTGCTGGTGCCCGCAATCGGCTTGGCGTCTATGAACACGCCGCCCGGGAGCAGGTTTCCGTAGTAGACCGTCTGCATCGTCCCGTCGGGGCTTGTCGCCCAGAGATGATGATACCAGAGCTGGTTGCGGTCAACGTATTCCCAGCGGGTGTGGAGGATGCGGCCGTCGGGCAGTGGCCAGGGCGTGTTGTCGTGCTCGATGTTGGCGGAGAGGCGGCGGATGTTCCGCCCGTCCCCGTCGCAGCGGTAGAGCGTGGCCACGGGCGTGTCCCAGCAGTTCACCCAGCGGTTGGCGCGGCTGGAGCAGAACATGATGCCGCCGTCGGGGAGATAGGTCGGCTCGATGTCGTCGTAGGGGCCGCCGGTGAGCTGCCTGAGGCCCGAGCCGTCGGCACGGACCTCGTAGAGGTGGTAGCACCTCTCGCCGCCCTTGCGGTACGAGAAGATGATCCGCTCGGCGTCGTAGTGCACCTGCGGGTCGCGGACGGCGCCCTCGGTGTCCTCAAGCAGCGTCGTCACCTCGCCGGTGAGGAGATTGGCCTTGCACAGCCGCCCCATTGCGCCGTAGACGTATGCCGCCTCGTCCTCGCAGCGATAGCCGAAGTTGGCGTACCAGTGGCCATCCTTTCCCGGCTGCCGCACCGCGAACACGATCTCCCCCGCGCCCCGCATCGGCCCCGACACCAAGGCCTGGAACCTGTCCTGCGGAATCGGCGGGGGCGCCATCTGCCCCGCCGGAGCAACTGTGGGGGCGACGCATGCCGACACAAGGCACCAGAGGGCTAACCCTCGTCTGCGCTTCATCGCGTCGCATCCAATCGCCAGGACCATGGGTTGCCCGATTCCTCTGCTTCCCCCAGCACCACTGCGCACAAGAGAGTTTACAAAACCCCGAAAAGCCCGGCAAACAGCGCGCTCACCCCTCTGGGCTTGGGCGCAGTAACGGATTCACGCAGCGCAGCTCGCCCTCGCCGAGCTCGCCTCGCGACGGCCACGATTGGCCGCCTCCACGCGGCGCCGGCCGTAGCTGGGCGACCGTGCCTGCTCATGGTGTCGAGGGATACTCAAACATTCTATAGAATGTTTGACCACCACCACTAGCATCCCACCGCTAAAGAGCGGCTCTCGTGGCTGGCCGCGGTTGGATGTGATGTTGAAACATTCTATAGAATGTCTCAACGTGCCCGCCCCCGTCCTACTGCCACAGGAGACCTGGCGTGCCACCTCGAGGTTGGGGCCACTGTTCAATCATTCTGTAGAATGTTTGAACATCACACGCACGAACTCGCCCCGTGTCTGGCGATGCATGGCTGTGTGGTGCCGGGCCCGGTGATCAAACATTCTATAGAATGTTTGATCATCGCCGGGCCAATTCACCCCAAGGCGGGCCTTCGGTTCACTGGTGCAGTGACAGAAGTTGGCACCGTGGGTCGGCTCTAAGCAAGTGGGCCCCGGTGGGTCAACCAGGGTGCCACTCGCGCGCAGACCCGCTATTGCACCCCCTGAGCTTGCCCCAGTTGACGCCGCCGGAGTTTCCGGCAGAATGCACTGGTGCAGCTTAGCAACGGTTCGGAGATTGCCCGATGAGCGACGCATTCGCTGTCCAGATCGAACGGGCAGCGGCAAGGCTGCGAGAGGCGGGGGCACGGGAGGTATACGTGTTCGGTTCCGCGGCGAAGGGGGTGCCGCGCGAGGGGGGCGACATTGACCTTGCGGTGACTGGCCTGCCGCCGGAGCGCTTCTTCGAGGCGATGGGCGGGGCAGCGGACCTCCTTGACCGCGCCCTAGACCTCGTGGACCTCGACGAAGACAACCCCTTCACGCGATACCTGAAGGAAGAGGGGGAGCTGCGGCGTGTGGGATAGGCTGGAGCACCCTGCGGGAGTTTGAGGCCCAACTGGCGGTGTTTCTCAAGCCACCGGCCGATCCAACTTCACGGAGCGAGGAGCCACTGCCCACCTGAGTATCAGGCGCCGCTACGATTCAGACGTAAGACGCGAGCTCGCGCTATCGCGCCCGACGGCAGCCTGCAAGTAGGCAGGCTGTGTCACGGGGCCTTCCTCTGTTCGCTCGCTTCGCTGGGAACCAGAGCGTCGACGCGTCGCCGCACTCCATAGCGCCCCACGCCCAGATCACCAAGGAATGTGGAGTGCGGCATCGCAGATGCCGCTTTGGATGGCAGCGGAGCGGAACGGCGACCCTGGCTACGTCTGAACCGCGGCAGGCGTCGGGCCGCGCTCGGAGCCGGGCGCCCCCTCACTCCGGCGTGACGGGCCCCTTCCACACCCCGCCGCCGAAGGTAGTGACGTACATGACGGAGCGGTCTTCGGGGTCGAAGGCGACGTTCTGGCAGGCGCGGAAGGGGATGGCGTCGAAGCGCCGCCAGGTCTTCCCTGCGTCCTGGCTCAGCCAGAGGCCGTGGGCGACGGTGCCGGCGTAGACCCAATCGGGCTTGTCGGGATGGAGGTTGACGAAGAAGCAGTGGACGTAGCCCGGCGGGGCGCTCTTGGCGAAATCGGCGTCGCCGATTGCCCGCGCCCAGGTCTTGCCGCCATCGGTCGTCTTGTAGACGCCGCCCTGGGGGCCGCCAGGCACGGTGCCCGCGGTGAGGTAGATGGTGTTGGGGTCGTCTGGGTGGAGGGCGAAGCCGCCAGGCCACTTGAGGCCGAGCGTCTTCGTGAGCTCGCTCCAGCTCTCGCCGCCATCGGTGGACCTCCAGAGGCCGCCTGGCACGGGGAAGTCGCGGGCGCCAAGGCGATGGGCAGTGATCGAGCAGTAGACATCGCCCGTCTTTGGATGCACCTTGACCATGTAGGCGTGGAGGTTGCCGGGGTTGCCGAGGCCCTCGGACTTCTTGGCCCAGGTCTGGCCGGTGTCGGTGGACTTGTAGACTCCCCCCTCGTAGAAGGTGGCGTAGAAGGTGAGCGGCGCCTGCTTCGTCTTCGGGTCGAGGCAGATGCAGGTGCAGGGGAGCTTTGGCTGGCCTGTGCCGAGGACGCGCCAGGTGCGCGCTCCATCCTCGCTCACGCACACGCCGCCCGCGTGGTTGGGCCGGTTGCCGTCGGTGTGCGTCCAGTGCGGGATGTCGTGGCGGTTGCTCGTGGCGGCGTAGAGCTTGCCCTTCACGGCGGGGTCGAAGACGACCTTGTAGAAGGTGTTGGACCAGGGGCAGCCCTTGGCGGCCCAGCTCCAGGTCTTGTCGGCCTCGAGCGAGCGGGCGAAGCCGATGTCGGTGTAGGCGATGTAGCGGCGGCTCCGCTCGAAGGGGTCGAAGAGATACTCCCAGCAGCTTGTGACCTCCAGGCCGTTGGAGGCAAAGCGTGGCCGCCCGTCGTCGGGCTGCTTGCCGGCGGGCGTGTTCATCGCCTGCTGCCAGCTCTCGCCGCCATCGCGCGAGACATAGAGGTCGCCCTGGGTCGTGACCATTGCCACCTTGGGGTCGGCGGGGTTGATGCCGAAGCCCAGCGGCGTGATGTAGTAGCCCCAGTGAATCTCGGTCTGGACCCACGACCGCTCGACGTTGGCCTTCGGGCCGGTCATGCGGAAGCAGTTCTCCCACGTCTTGCCGCCGTCGCGCGTGCGCCAGACTCCCTGCTCGCCCCGCCTGCCCTCCTGCACGGCATAGGCGACCTCCGTCTGGTTGGCGGCCATGAAAATGTCATTGCAGTCGCGGAACTGGTCGGCCAGCGTCCAGGTCTTCCCCTCATCGTCGGACTTGAGGATGCCCACCTTGAAGACAACGCCGAAAAGGCGCGAGCCGCCGCCGGCGAGGGCCTGGAAGCCGTGGCCGTCGAAGAGCGGGACCTTCACCTCGTCCCACGTCGCCCCATCGTCGGCGCTGACGAGATACTTGAGGTCAACCGAGGCATACACCTTCTTGCCAAGAGCCAGGATCGCGTAGCATTTGCCCTTGGCGCATTCGGCCCAGGTCTTGCCGCCGTCGGCCGAGCGCCAGAGGCCGGCCTCGGTGCCGACGAAGACCGAGGACTTCGAGGCGGCAAGGCGGGTTGGCGCCCCGGTCCAGGGCGCCTTACCCTCGATGACCGGCTTCCACGTCTTCGCCTTATCGCGGCTGACGCGCAGCTCGGGGCCGCAGACCCAGTAGATGGCGTCGGGCGTGAAGAGCGGGCGGCAGTTGAGGGAGGAGTGGAGCTGGCTCCAGTGGATCATCTCCCAGTGCTTGCCGCCGTCGGTCGAGCGGTAGCTGCCGCTCATGTCGCACGACATCAGCATGAGGCCGGGGTCGTGGGGCGAGGCGGCCGGGGTGAACATCCCCCCGCCCCCGCCGATGCCTATCACCAGCCACGGTTGCTCGGCGGCCACCGCGGCGACAGATAAGGCCGCGAGAGACAGCAGGAGCGATCCGACCGATCCGACTGATCGGACTGATCGGACTGATCGGACTGATCGGACTGATCGGACAGCAAGGGAACGCAAGCACATGATCGGCTCCCTTCTACTTCCCGAAGACCTGGACCTCGTTGAGCCCGCCGCCGATGCCCCAGAACTTGGTGATGGCGACGCGGACGAATCTGACGCCTTTGACGCCCTCGAAGGCAACCGCTTTCCACCCATCGCCGAAGGGCACCGTGAGGCCAGGCTCCAGCATGCCCGCGAAGGAGGGGGTGTAGCGGCTGAACCACTTGGGCGCAAAGAAGGCGTGCTGGAAGGGGCGGTCGAAGACCTTGCCGAACGCCCCGTCCTTGCCCGCCAACTGCTTGCGGTCGGCGTCGAGCAGCTCGACGCGGAAGGTGTGGGCCGCGAAATCGTTCAGCCCCGCGTTGCTGGTGTTCAGCAGGCGCACGAGGGCCGAGGAGGCACCGACACAGAGGAAATCATCGTCCTTGTGGTTCGGCACAGGCAGAGACCGATGATCCGGATCAGCACGTTTTGGCCGGCAGAGCGCTCAGTGAATCGGTGCTGACGGGCCTGGCCGATCGGCTTCGTGTGAGTGATGCCTCGCGTCTTTTCGGCGCAGGCCGGAGGGCTTTCTTCACCGGCCTCGAGGTCTCGATGTGGGTCAAGAGGATCCGGCTAAGGATGCCCTGGAGGTCCGCAAAAAGGGCTGAGTCCGGATCACTCTCGTCCAAGACCAAGAGGGCCAGAGGGATGTGGAACACCTTGGCCACGTCCCGCAGAAATGGAAGGCCGGGGGTTCTCCTCTCCCTCTCGACCTGGCAAAGATAGGATACTGACACCCCAAGCTTCTCGGCCAGAGCTGCCTGGGAGAAGCCTTCGGCGATCCGCAGGAGTCTTACAATAAATCCTTTCGACATGGTTCAAAGTCTCTTTCTAAGCAAAACCTGTTGCGCACTCTTACAGCGACAAGCACCCCGCAACAGGAATAGTTTGGGGGAGGCGCGACCTGCCTCGAGGGTCGTCGGAGGGGATCTTCCAGAATCAGCTGCTATAGACGCAAAGCAGTGGCTCATCATTTCACTTCTCCGCTAAGCTGAGCCTGGAGCGCCGCCAGTTACCTACTGCCGCTCGGGCAACTGGTACCGCTCCAGTTTCTTGCGCATGGATTGGATGCTTTCCAACGCACTAACAAGGGCCTTGCGCATTGGCCCGAACTGAACCGTGTGGTCCAGGGCCAGCGCCATTCCAAGGAGATCCAACCACTGGTCCACCTGAGGCGAGCGCGAGCGGTTGGCTTCATCAAGCCTCTCTTCCAGGATCAGAACCTCCTTTCGTACCTCCTGGGAGAAGGAGACTCTTCCTTCAGCCCGACCGCCCGCCTGATCCGGGTGCATAGGCTCACTCCTTTTCCGAAGCGTACGCTTCAAAGAACTGGGCGCGGTCCTCTCCGAATCGTTCGGAGACCATCACTTAGCCACCTGGCCAAGCGCGCCTAAAAATAATTATACCACAGATAGTCGACACGTCAAATAAATCTAGCCAAAAACCTCGGCTACAAGGACTGATAATTGGCTTTTTTGTGGAAGCATCCGCTGGAGCCGAGGCTGATGGGCAGTGATCTAGTTCATCGCACCTCTACGGCAAAAGCCTGGATTTCGTTGAGCCCGCCGCCAATGCCCCAGAACTTGGTGATGGCGACGCGGACGAATCTGACGCCTTTGACGCCCTCGAAGGCAACCGCTTTCCACCCGTCGCCGAAGGGCACCGTGAGGCCAGGCTCCAGCATCCCCGCGAAGGAGGGAGTATACCGGCTGAACCACTTGGGCGCAAAGAAGGCGTGCTGGAAGGGGCGGTCGAAGACTCTCCCGAACGCGCCGTCCTTGCTCGCGAGCGGCTTGCGGTCGGCGTCGAGCAGCTCCACGCGGAACTCGTGGGCCGCGAAATCGTTCAGCCCCGCGTTGCTGGTGTTCAAGAGGCGCACCAGGTCCACCGCCGCCGGCTCCTTCAGCTCCAACTCGATGTGGCCCAACTTGTCCTCGGGCAGGAGCCAGTAGGTGGGCTTCACGTAGAGCGGGAAGTAGTCGCGGTTGTCGAGGAGCGACTCCTTGCCCGAGCCGTAGCCTGCGAAGCGGCCGGAGGTCCAGACGATGCCGAGCGTGTAGTCGAGATGCCCATCGAGCGGGTATTCGGCCACCTGGTTGTCAATCACCTTCGAGGGCGGGAAGCGCTCGTCGCGGGTCGCCGAGGCCGTGGCCTTTGCGCCTAGGGCGAGGTTCCTCCTTCCCTGCTTCGTCACCGCATCCCGCTCGGCGGCAAGTTGGTCGAGGACCGGCTTCAGCCCGGCGAGAAGCTGCCTCGCATTTGCGTCGGAGTTTGTGGCGAGGGCTTGCGCACCGCCCTTCCTCGCGGGGTCGGGGAAGCGGGTGATTTCTTTGATTTCTTGGGTGCCGTCCTCTTGCCGCGTTGCGACGAGATGCCGTACGCCACCGCCTGTGACTGAGGCCCAGACTTTGTGCGATCCCGCGCGGGTGCGGATGTTGACTACGCCGGCCTCGTCGAAGCTCATGGCCGGAGCCCCCTGTCCTTTGGGGACCGGAACCACGAGTGCGGTGAACCGCTCCTCGCGGCTTCGCTTGGGCTTGCCCACGGGCTGCAGCTTGATCTCGCTCAGCCACAGCTCCCCGAGGGTGAAGTAGTGGGCGCTGCCCACGGCGCGGAAGCTGGCGCGACAGGCGACGGCGCCCTCGGGCGCGTCGAAGTAGGAGACGGTCTCCGTCCAGTCGTGGGTCTTGATGTCGCTCTTGGGCGCGCCGAGCTTGAGCGGGTCCGGATGGCCGTAGGGCGTCTCGGGCTTGGCGATGACCTTGCCCTCCTTGTCGAGAAGCTCCAAGCCCACCTCCCAGGCCGTGGCCTCGTAGACGCGGTAGTTGGCCTCCTTGCACTTGAGGGAGGCCCGGTAGCGGACCCCGCCCGTCAGTCCCTTGACCACTTCGCTCGTAACGGTCTTCTCGGTGGGAGGCGGGCTGAGGTCCAGAAACTCGGGGACATCGGGGGCGTCGTCGAGCTTGACCTCCCGAAGGTTCGGAACCTTCGGGAGGTTAGGGGCAAGGGCCTTCCACGCGGAGGGCGGGATGGTGACGGGCTTGGCATCAGTCGGCTCATAGCCGCCGGCGATGGCGCGCAGCATCCGTCCATTGTGGTCCATCTGGTAGGAGACGCACGGCTGGGCCGGCACGCCGTGCTGCTCGAAGGCAAGCTTGCCAGGGGTCAGGAACTTGATGTAGAGGTCGGTGTTGGGCCTCTCAGCTCGCACGGCGTTGTCGCCAAGCGGGACGAAACGCCCGTAGTTCTTCGGGTTCTCCGCGTGGTTCCACAGGTGCCAGGTCCAGGCGTGCCAACGGGGGCGCTCATCCTTATGGCGGACGACATCGGAGAAGACGAAGTAGTCGGGGGCGCCGTCGGCGGCGCGGACGTAGAGGACGCTCCGCTCGCGCCGCTCGTAGTGGGTGTGGCTCTCGCGCTGGCCAGGGCGCGGGTAGTAGGCCACGTTGCTGAAGCCGCTCTCGGCACGGAAGTAGGCGAACCGCTCGTCGTTGTAGGACTCCTTGAGGACCATGCTGGGGGCGAAAGGCTCCCCCTCGGTCTCGATGCCCGTCTCCGAAATCTGGTACTGGTGCCAGGGGAAGTGCCAGGACATGCCGGAGGTGGTGCAGAGGATTTCGTTCCGCGCGCTCAGGAAGAGGTCGCCGTTGAAGTAGAGATAGGTCTGGCCCAGCCCGTAGCCGCTGCGGATGCCGGCCATGCGGTCGGTGAACTGGGTGAGACTGGTGGGGGGCTTTGGGTCGGCGAGGAGTTTTTCGTCCCACCAGGCGATGCCGAGCACCTGGCCGAGCGCGCCCTGATGGGCGTCGGCCACGGTCAGGCGGTCGGGGGCGACCATTTCCTTGCGGATGAAGTAATGGGCGGGGGAGTCGGGGAACTTCGCGGCGTAGTCGAGCCACCAGGCGCCGCAGCGGCCGCCGTGGGGCAGCTCGATCGGCTTGCCCGAGATGATGCCTGGCAGCCCCTTGGCTGCCGGGTCAACCGGATCGGTGAAGTGGTTGACGGCGGGGACGGTGGTCTCGTGGATGATGGGGTAGTAGGTGGCCTGGTCGAAGCCTGGGTGTGGGCGGAGGTCAACGCCGCGCACGTTCCAGAGCGCGGCGGCGGCAGTGTAGAGGTTCTGCATCGAGACCGACCAGTATCCGCCGAGGCCGCTCTCGAGGTTCTGGCCCATCCAGCCGATGTCGTGGGTGATCGCCCAGTGAAAGGTCTGGAGCAGGCTGTTGAACCAGATGCGGTTTTCGGCAATGGGCGGCGTGTCCCCTGTTGTGGGCGGCGTGTCCCCACGCCGCGTATCGCGGGATGGGGACATCCCGCCCACAGCATCGCGGGACGGGGACGTCCCGCCCACAAAAATGCTCCCAATAAGCGCGGCGGCGAGGGCGTTGCTGCCCTGGTTGCGCGACCGCAGGTGGAAGAGGCCCATGCCTGGGGTGTGGAGGACGATGCGGAAGTAGGGCTCGACGCACTTGTCGGCGATGGCCTCGCGGGCGAGCTGGCGTTGCTGCGGCGTGAGGGCGTCCCACACGCAATCGGCGACCAAGATGAGGGCGCGGCTCTGGATGCCGAAGTGGATTTGGGGCATGTGCGAGCCGCTCCAGGGGAACCAGCCCCAGCGGTTAGCCTTCGCGCACAACTCGAAGACCTCCCACGCGAAGTCCGCGTATCGCCGCTCTCCCGTGATGAGGTAGACGAATGCGGCGGCGGGGGCGGCCTCCTTGGCGTAGTTGCCGAGGGCCATGCCCGCCTCCTTGCCGCCGTCGGGGAGGAACTCCTTGGGCACGAACTCGGTCTGCATGTCGGGCAGCTTGGGGATGATCTGCTCGAAGCGGAGCTTCGCCTTGTCCTCGGGCCATTTGGCCAGTGCCGCATCGGCCCGCTTGGCCAGTTGCTCGAAAATCGCGTTGCACGGTGGCCGCTTCACCTTCTCGCGCAGCGCCGCCACCTCCTCTGCCTTGAAGAACACCCCCACGCCCGGCCTCGGCAGGTCCGCCGCGGCCGCGCTGGCCATCGCCGCGGCAGCGGATGCGCACACGAGAAACCATGCAATGCGGCTCATGTCGGGATACCTCCTGATGGCGGATTGTAGTGGAAAGCCCGTCCTGCGTGCAAGCCTGCCCTGAGCGGGCGCGAAGGGTCCGTACGCTCTACCTTGCGGGCTGGGGCGAGGCTGGGTAGAATGAGGCAGGAAGGAGCTCTGCGAACGAAATGGCGGGAAGCGAACTGGTCACTCTGCGACGCGGCGGGATGACGTGGGTGGTGGAGAGCGCCCGCGCGGAGGCCATTGCGCGCGAGGTGCTGGACCGCGTGGCGACGCTGGCCGAGTCGCCCGGCGCCACGCTGGTGAAGCGGAGCCTTCAACGAACTGTTCACCGCGTGGGGCTGAGCGACGGCAGCATCGTCATCGTGAAGGAGTATCGGGTTCGCAACCGGCGTCAGCGGCTCAAGGGGCTGGCCTTCGGGAGCAAGGCGGCGGCGGAGTGGGCGGCGTCGCGGCGGCTCCTGGCGATGGGCGTGCCCGCCTCCCACGCCATTGCCCTTGGCCTCCCGGCGAGCCGCGAGGGGGACATTGAGGGCTACCTCGTCGTGGAGGTGCTGCCGGACGTGATGTCATTGGGGGCGTACGTCACAGGCGGGACGCCTGTGCCACCGCCAGGGAATCAAGGGTGGCACGGGCCTCCGGCCTGTGACGCGCTGCTCCGCGAGCTGGCGGCCTTCGTGCGCCGCCTGCACGACCGCGGGGTGAGGCACGGCGACCTGCACGAGGGGAACATCCTCGTCCGCGCGTCCGCCCCGTCGCCCGCCGAGCGGTTCCTGGTGATTGACCTTCACAGGATACGCTTGGGGCGGCCGCCCGGCGCGCGGCACCGGGCGCGGGCGATCGCCCAACTGCTCCACGGCCTGGCAGCGCGCGTCGGGGCGGAGCGGCGGGCGGCGGCCGCGGCGTTCCTGGACGCCTACGGCGCGTCCGGCCCGCCGCTGGGGGGTTCCGCGCCCTCCCTGGAGGCCGTGGTGCGCGCGGTGGAGCGTCGGGCCGCCGAACGGCTTGCGAGCCGCGCGCGCCGCTGCCTGAAGAACAGCACCCAGTTCGCGGTCGAAAGGTCCGCGGGCTGGCGCATCTGGCATCGCCGCGACCACGGAGCGGACGAGGTGTTGGCCCTCTGGGAACGCCACAGGGCGAGCGGGCACTCGGTGAGCCAGTTCCCGGAGGGCGACGCCACCCTTGAGGTTCGCGGATACCCGCGCCGCGGGCTGGTCGCGCGGCTCTTCGGGTGTGCCCCGGCCGTTCGGGCCTACGCCGGAGCGCACCGGGCCTGGCTGGAGGCCGGCGGTGGCCCGCGCGCGGTCGCCGCGGCCGAGTGCCTGACGGGGCCGGAGCGCGGGAGGTCGTTCGCCGTTTTCAGCCGAGGACCGGAGTAGAGGGCAGAGGGCGGAAGGGATAAGGCAAAAGGCGGAAGGCAAAGGGCAAAAGGCAGGAGGCAAGAGGCGGAAGGTAGAGGGCGGTGCACGGGCCGGTGCGCGCGTGCGCACGTTGTCGTGCGGGCCGCCATCGGGGGGCCACGCCTGGGGCTGGGCGGCCCGGCACCATATCTCCATCTGTTTTCAGTGGTTATGGCGGGGGGCTGGCTCTCGGCCGTGTATGGCATGCGGATTGCTGATTACAAATGCGCCTTACGGATCGAAGTGACAGAGGCATTGACAATCGGGGCTCCGTGCGACGGAAGGTAGGCGTGGAACAGTTAGCTGCCGCGCCGTGCCGCCCGTCCCCTCCCGTGGCGTGGTAAGCAACTGTTTGCCACTTCCGTCGCGGGAGCACCGAGGTCAAAAAGGCGGAAGGAATCCCTGAGATTCCTTCCGCCTGTTATTTATTGACATCTGCATAAGTAATGTTCTATAGCACAGCGTCCTCGAGGATCCCCGCAGAGCACGCCAGAGTGCGATCGAGAGGATCGGCAGAGCAGTTGGAGGCACGTCCGGCAATGGCCGTTCGCATCCTCAATGAGGGCATGTCCCCTCTTGAGGTGGCCGAGATCGTGGGCTGCCGCCGGGGGCGACGGGGCCTTGGGGATAGCCGCGGCGCTGCTCGGGCAACACGTCGCCAGAGATGTCGGACCAGAAGGCGGGGCCGTGGCCGATGAAGATGGTCTGGGGCAGCTCGCGGAGGGCGTGTTCGAGGCGCGGCAGGCCGGGGCCGTCCACCACGCCGTACATGCCGCCGAGCTGGGGCATCATGTCGAAGAGGACGGGCAGCCCCGCCTCGCCCGCCTGAGCGTAGAGGTTGAGGCAGAGCGGGTCGTCGAAGAGGAGGTTTGGCAGGAACTCGCCGATGCCCCTGCACCCGCGCTCCTTGTATTCAGCCAGGAGGTCGCGGAAGTCGCTCGTCGGGCTGTTGTCGCCGAAGCGCGGGTCAATGAGGCAGAAGGGGATGAGGCGGCCGGGGTGCCGCTCGCAGGCGGCGATGACCTCCTCGGTCGTGTTCCCCAGATACCAGCCCTCGGGGTTGTCGTGGAGGGGCAGGACGCACGCCCGCTCGATCCCCCAGGCATTCATCTTCTCGACGAGCTGTTCCGCCGAAAGCGTGTCGGTCCGCCGCCTGCCGCACCGCCCGATGTGAGCATGCACGTCAATGAGCACGGCGCTCTCCTTTCCCATACGGGGATGGTAGCGCCGGGCGCTCCGCGTGTCAATCAGGGGTGTTCGGTGATCGGTTTTCGGCATTCGGGTTCAGGGGATTGAGGAATGGCGAATGCGGACTGCGGACCGCTGTGAGCCATATATCACTCGGAGCGGAAAACAGTTCACACTCTCAGAGCGCGCCGGCGTGTGAGATAGACAACGGTTTCCCGTTTGTAGTGAGGCCTTCAGGCCGCTTCCGGGCGGCACGGGCTAAAGCCCGCACTACGAACTTGTGTAAACTGTTTTCCGCTCCGATCGCAGGCCGATAGCCCGGGGCGGTTTGAGCGAGGATCGTGGCGAGTCACATAGTGAATGAGCGCGGGGACTGTCGCGCTTTCGCGCGAAAGCGCGACAATGGCCCCGGTGCGGCTATACGCCCAGCGGCCAGCGGGGCCTCTCGGGGACCTCGCCGGCGAGGGCATGGGCGCGGGGACCGTCGCGCTTTCGCGCGAAAGCGCGACAATCGCGCCGGCGCCCCTCAGAAGTCGTCGAGGGGGTAGTTGGGGGCGATCTCGTCGAGCCACTTGCTGCCCTCGGCGAAGTTGGGCAGGAGCTTGAGGCCGCGGGCGTAGTGCTGCGCGGCCCTTGCGTTGTCGCCGAGGGCGCGATGGGCGGCGGCAAGGGGGAACTCGATGGCGGCGCGCTCGGCCGTGGGAGCATCTCTGCCCAGCCCTTTCGCCGCGGCCTCCAGCGCGGGGAGCCACTGCTTCTTCAGCCAGCCGGCGTCAGCCTCGATGGAGAAGAGGAACGCAGGGGCGGCGATGCGCGCCACCTGGGCCGCGATGAGGCGCGGGCGGCGCGCCTCGATCATCGGCTGGCGAAGGGCCTCGCGGACGCCGCTGAGCCACATCTCGACCGCCTTCTCGGCCTGCTTCGCGCGGACGAGTGACAGCGCGGCCTCGGTGCGCAGCTCCAGCTCGACCTCTGCGTTCGGCCGGCGCCGCAGGGCCTCCTCGACTGCCCAACTTGCGGCCTCCTCAAAGAGACCCATCTCGGCGCAGAGGCGCCTTGCGGCTTCGGCGGCAGAAGGCTCCGTGGGCGCGGCGAGCGAGAGGCCCTCGATGACCTGCCGCGCCCGCTCGGGGTGTTCCTTGGCGGGGAGCGCGCGACCGGCGGCGAGCCACAGCTCGGGCCGCCCGGGGTGCGCCGCGCGCAGGCGGTCGAAGAGGCGGAGGGCCTCTTCTGTCCCAGGCGTCCGCAGGAGGCATTCGACGAGGCGGAACTTCAGCGATTCGTCCTCGGGCGCCAACGCGACGGCCTGCGCGAGGTGCGCGACGGCCCGCGCTGGCTCGTTCTCGAGCCAGGCTCCGAGCAGGCGGTGCCGCCAGAGGAGCTGGGCCTTGGTCATCTCGCGCCATCGCGCCTTGAAGTCGTCCTGAAGCTGAGTGAGGATGTGGCTTTCGCGATGCCAGTCGGCCTCTTTGCGGTGCTGGGACTGAAGGCTCCACAGCGCCCCTGCGTGGGCCAGGAAATGCCCATCGGGAAGATAGTCAAGGACGCGCAGGCGGTCGTCGCCGCCCAGCATGTGGGCGGACTCGACCTGGAAGGCGAGGGCGTCGCGACGAACCTCGTCGAGGCGTTCGCCGAGGGCCTTGTAGCGGGGCCAGTCCTTCTGCCGCGCGGCCAGGGCGATCAGGAGCCGAAGGTGGATTTCGGAGGGCGGGTCGCCCTCGGCGCGGCGCTGGGCGTCGGCCCGAAGCTCGGCGAGCCACTTCCCCTTCTCCGCGGCCTCGAAGATGGGGGCGAAGGGGATGGCTTCCGGATCGTCCAAGCCCGCCAGGTGCTGGATAAGCTCCTGGGCAGTTCGACGCGCGGCGGCCTGATCGCCCGCCTCTACTTGCGTCCTTAGGCGGAGCTGAAGCAGTTGGCGCGTAAACCACGGCCCCTGAAGCGGAGCCAGTTTCTCGGCGTTCTCAAGAGTCGGGGCGTCGTGGAAGCGGGTGGACAGCAGCCGGTCCTGGAAAAACGGATCATCTGGCCGTGCGGCCGCGGCGGCTTCATGCACCTGGCGAAGCGAAGGCGCCCATTCCTCGCGCTTGAGGAAGTAGTAGATCGTGCTCTCTAGCTCGTGGTAGCCGGCTCGGATGCGGGGGCTGCTGGCCACAAAGCGCCGGAGGCGTGGGAGCGCATGTTCCCCTTCCGCGTCGGCCGGGGCGAGCAGGGCACGGGGGATCTTGTGGCGGAACGGGGGATTGGCCTTCCACTCGAAGTGTGCATTGGCCATCGCGGCGGGGCGGCGCAGGAGCGGCCCGTCGGCCGGCACGCGGAATCGCTCGTCGCCGGGCGCCTCGCCGAGCCTGGCTTCGATCAGGCGGCCCGCCGTGAGGAACAGGCGCTCGAAGCCTTCGGGCGCGCCTGGTGGCCAGGGGTGGACGAAGCGGTGGTACTCGCGCCGCTCGTCCCACACTTCGGCTGGGAGCCAGAGGCCGGGGGCGACCTCGCGCTGGTGGGCGACGGTGAGGGTGTGGTGCATGGTCCGCCGCCACTCGGTCCAGGCCGTGACTTGGAGCCGGAGCGGCGTCCAGCGCTCGGCGTCTATCCACAGGCGTTCGGGGGCCACGGCCTTGCCGGCCAGGAGGACGAGCCAGCAGGGGCGGCCGGCGAGGGTGTCGGGGAAGACGCGGCGAATCTCATAGTCCTTGTAGAAGGCGTCGGGCGCGAGGAGCGCGGCGAAGAGGCGGGCCGTGCCCTCCCAGCCGTCGTTGGGGCGCTCCTCGGGGCGGAACTCCCAGAGCGATTCGCAGTCGGGCGGCCCGGTGACAAGTTCGTCGCGCCAGGCCACGTGGGTCCAGCGCTCGGTTGGGGTCAGGACAGCGATCTGGGGGGAGAACCATATCCTTCGCCAGGCCGGCTCCCGGTCGGGCAGGCGTTCAAGGCGGAGGTGTCCTGGGCTTCGGAACTCGAGCCGCTGGCGGAGAGGGTTGCTCTCGCGCTCAATCTCCAGGGTGCAGCGGAGGCCATCGAGGCGCTGGGCGCGCTCGCGCAGGCGGGCGAAGAGTTCGTCGGCGGACGGCACTTGTCCGGCCGGGGCCTGGGCAGCGGAGGCCAGGGCAACCGCCAGGAGGCTTCCCCCGTGCATGGCCGCCCTCCTTTCTCCAGGGATTGTAGCGCGGGGATGGTGGGAAGGCAATGAGGGGGGGCGGTGTTGGGTATTGGGGGCCCGTTGCCGATGGCGGGCGCCCTTTCGACCCTTGGGTCGCTTCAGGGCGCACGGGGGCCTCGAGAGTGCCACGCGCCTGGGGGAGCGGCGTGCGAAGCTGCTGTTGTGCGCGCCACAAGTCCTTCCACCGCAAGGGGTCCGGCAAGCCCCTCGAGAGTGCCAACCTATGAGGGGAGCGGAGTGGCACTCTCGAGGGAGAGGTAGTCACAAGTCCTTACGGCTCAAGACGTTGGGGGGTCTGCTCGAGAGTGCCAACCCCTGAGGCCACGGGGCGCAGGATGACAGTGATCCTGGTTCCCGGCTTGGGCAACACGTCCCAGTCCGCTTTGAGGACGGGGATGGGCTTGTGGAGGGGGAGGGAGTTGTTGCCGATGATGCCGCCGGGGCAGTCGTGGGTGCAGGCGAGGCAGCCGGTGCCGGCCTCGCTGAGGATGGCGCTGGCGTGGAGGACGAAGTGCGGCGCCCAGGGGCGGATGACCTCTTTGCCGTCCACCGTCGCCTTCTCCAGGAAGCCATCCTCGTAGGCCAGCCGCCGCTTGCCCTGCGGGGCGTCCCACTCGATGGCGATGAGGACGGGGTCGCCGGCCGTGTAGCCCTCCTGGACGGTCTTGAGTGGGCGGCCGGCGTGCTGGACGACCCCGCGGTCGCCGAAGGCAACTCGCGGCCTCGCGCCCAGGGTAAGGAGAGCCTGGTATATGTCGGGAATCCGCGCGTCCAGGAGGAACAGGAAGAAGCGCGCGTTCGAGCCGTCCTTGGTGCCCAGGAGGGCGGGGACCGCGGAGCCCCAGTCGCTCATTCGCGGCGCATCGGTTTTCTGAACGACTCCGGTGAGGCGGACCTCTTGCCTGGCGCGGTCAACGACAAGGGCGTTGCCGGCTGCCTTCTGGGCCGCCCGTGGGAGGCACGCGCAGAGAGTGGCCCCCACCGCCAGAACCGCCGCTGATGCCAACTTCGCACTGCACATAGAACGTTCCTTTCAGTGCTCCAGGTGGAAGATGCCTTCGGTTTCCATGCCCAGAGCCGCGACGGTGGCGCGCACGGCATCGGAGTGCGCGGGGTCGAAGGCCAGGGCGCTGCCGCAGTCGGAGCTCAGCTCGCGCGGCGTGGGAATCGCCTTCGTGGCGACGCCGCGCTTCTTCAGGTCGGCCTCGAGGCGGAAGAGGTCGTGGATCGTGTGGAAGAGCACGACGCTTCTGGTCAAGGCTCAGCCCTTCCAAATCGTCAGGCGGAACTCGCCGCCGGCCTCTTCGGCCACGACCGAGCAGCCGAGGTGTCGCGCCATGCGGGTGATGTTGTCGCGCGAGGCCGTCGTCTCGACCAGCACCTCGACCGTGCCGCTGGCGAGGGCCTCGATGGCCCGCTTTGCGAGGAGCACGGGCTCGGGGCAGGACAGGCCACGGGCGTCTACGACTCTATCGGCCATGAATGCGCTCTCCTGATGCAGTCCTTGTGGTCCCTGTGGTCCCTTGGGTCCCTCGCTCTTTCAGAGAAGCCCAAAGGGCCACAGGGACATCAGGGACCACAGGGACGGAAGAAGTGGGTGTCCAACACGTTTCCCCGATCATTCCCTACGCCCTTCGCCGTGCCGTGAGGCCGAGGAGGGTGCAGAAGGCCAGGCCGGCGACGACGGCGAGGCGGCCGTAGTGGCCTGGGCCGCCCACCTTGAGCGCGCCATCGGCCAGGGTGTCGGGCGCGCCGGCCAGGAAGAAGTTGTGGGCGAAGGCCGCCCCCACGAGCATCCCGCAGACGAAGACGGCGGCATCGCCGTCGCCCTCGCCCGACAGAAAGAGCTGCCGCCCCGGGCAGCCGCCGGCGAGGGCGAAGGCCAGGCCAGCCAGAGCCATCCCCAGGAAGTTCCAAAGGTGGTTCGAGTGGGCGATGATCCTGTCGGCGGGCAACGCCCTGAACTGCCCGAGGGCGAGGTTGGTCAAGAAAGCTGCAACGGTGAGGGCGACCGCGCCGCTCAGGAGGTGTACGTCCCTCATGAGCACCGCGTCGCGTATCGCCCCCACCGTGCAGAAGCGGCTCCGCTGTGCCAGCATACCAATCCCCAGGCCCACGGCCAGGGAGCCGAGGAGCGGGGCGCGCATGGCGCCCGGCCCCTTCTCGCTGAAGAAGAGCGCGCCGCCTGGGCCAAACGACACCTTGAGGGCCACGAGGCCCAGAAAGAGGAGCATCGCGGCAGGGAGGATGAGGCCGCTGAGCGGCGTGGCCGGGCTCGACCGGCCGAGCGTGTAGCCGCGCCGCAGAAACACGGCGCCCAGGCTCACGCCCGCGACAAGCCCCGCGAGGCCCGCCACCGCGTTGCCGTCGCCTCCCGCCAGCCGCAGGAGTACGCGCCACGAGCAGCCGAGGAAGGCGAGCGTGCCGATGGCGGCGAACACGCCGAGCAGGAAGCGCGCGATGGGCGCCGAGCCGCCGCGTGGCTTGAACTCACGGAACAAGAACGCCGAGAGCGCCGCGCCCAGGACGAAGCCGAGCATCTCGGGCCGCATGTACTGCACGGGGGCCGCGCGGTGGAGGCCGAGGGCGCCCGCCATGTCGCGCTCGAAGCAGGCCGTGCAGATGCCCATGTTCGGCGGGTTCCCGCTCTGCTGTAGCAGAGCCGCGGCCACGCCAATCGCCAGCCCCACCAGGATGATGCCCGCGCGCGACGCAAGGAAGCGGCTCACCCCGCGCCGCACGCCGCACTCAGTTGCCATTGGGTCTCTCCTCAGAAGGTGAACTGCCAGATCAGGTACGCGAAATCAGTGTCCTCGTGCGCGCCTGATTGCTTGATGAACGTGCCGGGAAAGAAGTGGCTGTAGCCGCCGATGACCGTCTGGTGCCTGTCAATCTGGTAGCGCAGCAGCAGGTCCACCTCGCCGCCGATGTCGTGCGAGGTGCCTAGTGCGCCCGCGCGGGCGACCGCGCCTCCGGCGTTGTAGACGGCGTCGCGCCTGCTCGCCCGCCAGAAGTAATGGCCGTCGAGCTTCACCAGGAGCTTCTTGTGCGGCCTCAGCTCCACCCCAGTGCTGAGGTCGGCGATGTTCTGCCGCCCGATGATGTCAATGTAGCCGAAATAGGCGTGGCCCAGCGGGTAGAGCTGGTTGAAGGTCTGCACGTCGCCGCCGGGCCGGCGGTCGCCGCTGGCGTAGTCGAAGCCGAGGAACACGCGCGGCGTGGCAGGGGCATCCGCGAAGGTGTAGCCGGCCTGGGATGCGAGCATCCAGGCCCGAATGTCCTGCCCCCCGATTGTGCCGAACTGCCCGGCGGCCTCGAGGTCGAAGTCGAAGCCGCTCGCGCCCAGCTTGCCGCCCAGGCGCGAGCCGACCGTCCAGCGCCGCTCCGTGCCTGTTGTGCCATTGAAGGTTGCCGGGGCCATTCGGAAGCCAAGTCCGTAGATGTCCAGGACCAGGTCCTTCGTGACCTTGTGGGTTGCGTAGACGCCGTAGAAGTCCGTGTTGTCCGCATTGTGGTTCAGGTGGTCGCGGTCCACAACCACCACGCGGCCCCAGAAGGTGGTGATTGTCCAGGCCGGAAGCCGGAGCGTGGCGGAGAGGGCGTCGAACGTGCGGCGCGTGTTTGCCCAGTCCAGGGTGCTGACAAGGCGTTCCCTGCCGAAGGCCAACTCCTGGCGCCCCGCGCGAAGGACCGCCGTTGCGTCGGCACACAGAGGAATCTTGACCTCTGCGAAGGCGTTCAAGAGATCAAGAGCATCCGCATCAATGGCCCGCGTGCCGCCCGGCAGGTCGCGGGTCCTGGAGTGCGCGCTGATGCCCTCGACGAAGACCCGGAGGGCCGGGCCGACGTGGAGGTCGCCGTGGAGGCGGAAGCGGGACTGGAAGTAGGTGTCGTTCCCGCCGTCCTTGAGGAAAGCAAAGTCGCGCCAGACTTCGAACCGCTCGCGCGCCTGGCCGCCGAAGCTGGCCCACACGAAGCCATCGCGGCTCAGCGGCACGTACTTGATGGGGTCGAAGAGGTCCCTTGGCGCGTCGGCCGGCCGCTTGGCCAGGACGGACCAGTCCTCGCGATAGCGAATGTCCTGAAATGCCGGCCACTGGAAGCCCGGGCCCTTCTCGCCGGCCCGCAGCCCAGGGCCGAGGGCCGCCTCCACCGCGGCCCATGCAGCACATAGCACGACGCTTCTACCATACATGGTGGTCCCCTCGTCTTGACTCAGAGCATGCGCCGGTCAGTGCGGTTCACGGACTGGGGAGCCGAGTCCAGGGGGGGACGGGGGGGATTGCGGATTGGAGCCGCTGGGCCGCGCTCACGGCCGCGGGACAGGGGGTCGCAGGGCCGTGGCGGACCGGTCGCGCCGTCGGGCCATCCTGGAGTCGGCTGGTGTCGTGGGACGCAGCACGTGCGTCCCGCGTGCCGCCATTCAGCGGCTGGCCCGTCACGTCGCAACCAGTGCGAAGGCGAACGGCAAGGCTGTCGCGCGGTCAGCCACGGCTCTCACCCCCTTTCCGCGTCGCAAGGCGATGGTGGGACGAGGAACCCGAAGGCCGCCGCATTATACTGGGGGCGCCCATCCCTGTCAAGCTGGCACTTGAGCCTCCGTCGGCGCTGTGGTATGCTGAGCGCGGTGGCCGGGCGCCATAGAGAGAAACAAGGGGTGGCGCCAGTAGGGTTCGGAAGGGGCCGGCAGAACCTCGTAAGGTCCGGCCGCCTCCGCATGGCGCCACCCCCGTCTTTGGTTCGGGATGCCGGGGTATCAGGGCTTTGGGGGCGCTCCTTCGTTCGGGGCCGGCGCGGGCATGCAGGCTAGCTGCTCGCGTGCCCAGGCGACCCATTCGGGGCGCCCCTGCGGCCTGGGGGTCGAGCGGCCCGACCACGAGCGCCTGGGCGGGAGGGGCGTCCACGGGGCGGGTCAAGAGGTCGGCCTGGAAGCCGAGGAGCAGTTCGGCGGGGTCTTGCCTGAGCGTGGCCCAGGCCACGGGCTGGTTGTTGTCGGCGAGGCGGAAGAGGCCAACGTGGCCGCCCGCGGCCACGAGCGCGTGGTGGGCGCGCGGCGGCCGCTGCCGCAGGGCGGCCCAGAGCGCCAGGAGCGCGGTGGGGCAGACGGCGGCGACCTCGACGCCGGCCTCGGCGAGCGGCTCGACGGCCTCGCGGACGCGGCCCGTGATGGCGGCGACGCCCAGGACGCGGCCGTTGACTTGCGGGAGGAAGTCCGCCGTGAGCGCCTCGGCGTCCACGGGGAGCTGTTCCTCGAGGCGGTAGAGGAGCGCGGAACGGCGGCTCCTGCGCGGGAGGTTGGCCGCGTCCACGTCGGCGGCGAGCACGAGGTCGGAGGGCAGTCCGAGGCAGACGCCGCGCCCGCGGTAGCCCCAGGAGCGGAGCTGGGCGGCGATGGCCTGTGCGGGCACCCTCACCCCTCCCCCCTCTCCCCAGGGGAGAGGGGAGGGTGAGGGTGCTTCTCTCCCCTGGGGAGAGGGGGGAGGGGGTGAGGGTGATGCCTCCGCGCGCACGTCGCAAACCTCCACCGCGCGGCCCGTCGCTCTCGCCACGTGCCAGCCGTCGGCGTCGAAGGCTACCAGGAAGTGTCGGCTCCTCAGCAAGGGCGTCGTCCTATGAGCGTCTAGGCGAACGAGCGCGTTGGTAGTGCGGGCTTTAGCCCGTTCCGTCAAGACACGGCCTGAAGGCCGCACTACAAACGAGCTCCTACCTACGGGTTGGCCTGGCCGTCTTCGGGCGGCGTGGCGGGGGCTGGCGCCGGGGCCGGCCGCGGGGCCGGCGCGGGCACCGGGAGGCCCCTGCGGGGATCGATGAACGGCCTGGCGGGCGCCGTCGGCTCGGCGGGGCGCGAGGGCGGCTCCGCATCGGCCAGGGGAAGGTAGGCTGCGCCCGCGACAGCCGCCGCGATGCCGGCCGCGAGCAAGAGGTCCGCGGCCACGAGGAGCCGCCGCCATTTCCGCGCGCTTCTGCTCACCATGTGAATGCCACTCCTGACGCCTCCGCCGAGGCCCGGCCCGCCTCCGCCACGTCGAACCTGTGCCAGAGCCGCGTGGAGCCCTCGGCGATGGTCCAGAGACTGTAGCAGACGGAGGACTCTGCGGCAAGCTGGGCGAAGGCGGCGGCCTGCGGCCCCTTGAGGCCGAGGTGTTTCGTGAGGTCGGCCATCGTGGACTCAGCCCGCTCCTGGCGCAGGGCGACGAGCTTGGCCACATCGCCCTCCGTGAGCACGCCCGCGAAGGCGACGCGGAGCACGGCGGGCTCGGCGCAGCGGAGGTTCACGCGCCCCTCGCCCCAACAGGTCACGCGGTCGGCCAGCGTTGTGGCCTCGGGGTCCGTGCCGACGAGTTCGGAGGGGTGCTGGAACTCCACGAGCTGGTCGAAGCTGGCGAACCTCCGCGGCGCGCCGTGAGCGACAGGACGGCCGCGGCGATGGCCAGCACCATCAGCACCAAGAGGAGGGCGAAGCCTCCGTCGCGTCGTGCTCGGCGGGGCGGCATCATGGCAGCGTCACCTCGAACTCCACGGGCGGCGCGCCCTGTTCCTCGGCCGCGAGCGCCACGCGGAGGGAGGCGGGCATGGGCGCCCACTCGCCCTCCCTGGGCGCCGTGGCCTTGCCGGCGGGGATGAACCTGAGCGCGGCGACGCCGGGGCAGACGAGTTCGTCGAGGTCGCCGCCGAGGGCCGAGCGCTGGCTTCGCACGAGCCAGTTGCGTCCCCCCACCCGCCGCACGGCGTAGGCGACCGTGGCGGGGAAGTGCTGGACGGCGAGGGAGCCCGGGGCGAGCGCCACGTGCGCCCGGAGCTCCACGCCGCCGGGGGCCAGACGATAGGCGTCGGCGTGTGCGAGGTCGAGCCCGATGAGCGCGCGGAGCGCGGCGCGCTGGAGGCCCGGCTCGGCGGAGCGGCGGCCCAGGGCCTCGGCGCGCGAGAGGTTGGCCGTGACCGGCAGCAGGGCGGCTGCGATGAGGCCCGTTATCGCCAGCGTGGCCGTGAGCTCAACGAGCGTCAGGCCCGCCGCTCTCCGATTCGTCTTCTTCCTCACGGGGCACCATCACTTCCAGTTCGAGCGCGGGTTCGCCGGGCGCGAGGCCGGGCGCGGACAGGCTGAGGACCACCACGTCGGCGTTGAAGGCGGCGGCCACCTCGCTCTCGCGGGTGCGGGTGCGCCAGGCCCAGCCGGGCCGGCCTGCGACGGCGCCGCCGCCCTGCCGCGGGAAGCTGGCGCGCTCGGCCCACCAGCCGGCCAGCAGGCGGTCGGCCACGGAGCAGGCGTCGAGCCGCAGCTCGGCGCGCCGCGCCTGGCGCAACAGCCGCGCCTGGGCGAGCACCAGCCCAGCCACGAGCGAGCCGGCGAGCGCGACGCCGGCCACGGCCTCAACCAGCGTGAGGCCGCGCCGCCGCCGAGTCCAGGATTGTCCGAGCCTCGCGTTCATCCTGCACCTGCATGCTCTGGCCGCTGAGGCCGGCCACGACCAGCCACTGGCGCCGCCCGGCCGGGCCTTCGATCAGCAAGCCATAGGTAGGGGTCAGCCCGTGCTGGCTGCACGGGATGGCGGTGCGTGCGTGGCTGCGCGGCTGGCCGCGGAGCCACACCTGAGCCACTCGGTAGCCTTGCGGGAGCGCGAGCGGGGCGCCGAGGTCGGCGCCATCCTCGCCGCTGGCGCGCCGCAGGCGCCGCTGCGGCACGTCCACCACCAGCCACACCGGGCGGTCGTGCGTCATTGCATAGTCGCGGGCCAGGCGGTCGAAGGCCGCCACGAGGTCCACAACGTCGCCCATCCGCGCCCGGCGCAGCGGCCCCTCCAAGCGCAGGACGGCCACCGCCGCCACGATGGCGAGGGCCAGGATGACGGCGGCCAGCTCGATGAGGGTGAACCCGCGGCGGTTGCTCGCCAGCGCCGTCCCGAAGTGCCGGCAGAGCCGTCGCTCGGCTCCTATCGTCCTCGTCCCTCGTCCTCGTCCTTCGTCCTCGATTCTCTTGGCCTGTCGAGGAGAAGAGTCGAGGACGAGGACGAGGGACGAGGACGAGGACGATGGAAGAGAAGAGGTGGGTCCGCCACAACAGGGCAGCCAGTCGCTTCTCACCTGCGCTTACTCCTTCAGCGCATCGCTTCGGATGTCGGAGTCCACGCCCGTGCCGCCCTCGCCGCCGTCGGCTCCGAAACAGATGACCTCGAAGGGCGCGGCGGCGCCGGGCGAGTTGTACTGGCATGGCCTTCCCCAGGGGTCCACCGGCACGCGCGGCAGGAGCGGCTCGGGCAGCTTCTCGCTCGGCTGGGTGAGGCACGCGATCCCCTCGTCGTTCGTCGGGTAGCGGCCGTAGGTCGCGTAGAAGGTCTCAAGGGCGTGGACCACCGTGGCAATCTCCTGCCGCGCCGCGTTCTGCTTCGCCTTGTTCAGGTAGCCGCGCACGTTCAGCGTCACCACCCCGGCCAGCAGGCCGATGATGACGATAACCACCATCACCTCAACGAGGGAGAACGCGTCTTGGCATTTTCGATTTTCGATTTTCGATTCTTGATTTCTGCTGAACGGAAGGCGTGTCACACTTTCGGGCGACGGACGAATCTGGAATCTGGAATCTGGAATCTGGGATTGCGGAAGGCTAGAGCACATTGTTGACCTCCAGGATGGGCAGGACGGTTGCCAGGGCGATGAAGCCGAAGAGGACGGCCAGGACGACGATGAGGAGCGGTTCGAGCATGGCAGTGAGGCGGCCGGTGGCGGAGGCGACCTCCTGGTCGTAGGTGGCGGCGACCTCTTCGAGCATGTCTTCGAGCTGGCCCGCCTCTTGCCCCACGGCGAGCATCTGGACGACCATGGGGCTGAAGGCGCCCGAGGCGGCGAGGGGGGCCGCAACGTCGCTCCCCGCCGACACCGCGCGCTCGTAGTCCTCCAGCGCCCGGCGGAACAGGCGGTTCCGAAGCGTCCCCCGCGTGATCCGCACCGCGTCCACGAACTGTAGCCCGCTGCGGAGGAGCGCGGCGAGGACGACGGCGATGCGGGAGGTGGCCTCCTTGCGCACCAGGGCGCCCACGAGCGGGATGCGCAGCACCAACCGGTCGGCAAGGAGGCGCCCCCGCTCGGTGCTCAGGGCCGCCCGCGCGGCCACGGCCACGGCCACGAGGCCGCCGAGCGCCGCCCACCACCAGTCCACCACGAAGTCGCTCGCCGCCTTCACCGCGAGCGTGATGCCCGGCAGCGGCTTCCCCGCCTCGAGCAGGGTGGCGAGGAGCTTCGGGACGACGTAGGTCATGAGGAAGAGCGACACGCCGACGCCCATCACGCACACGAAGGCTGGGTAGGCGAGCGCGGCGGCCACGCGGCTGCGGAGCCGCAGGGCCTTCTCGCGGAAGTCGGCCAGGCGCTCCCCGGCGGCTATGCGCTCGGCGAGGTGCTGGATGGCGGTGCGCAACTGGCGGCCGTGCTGCAAGGCCAGGGTGTGGAGCGCCGAGAGGAGCGAGATGCCGGCGGAGAGGAGCGTTGCCAGCTCGCGTGCAAACGAGACCACCTCGGCCTGGTGTCGGCGCGCCACGCGGCGGCGTGCCAGGCGCCCGGCGGCACGTTCCTCAAGCGGGGCCATGCGGCTCACGGCCAGGCCGCGCTCGCGGAGCAGGTCGCGGGCCTGGCGCGGCGAGTCGGCCGCCACCGTGCCGCTCGTGGCCCCGCCCCCGAGATCAGTTGCCTGGTACGCAAAGATCGCCAACTGCTATCTCCCGCCTGAAGAGCGTCAGCATGCATAGCGAAGTTCATGAACTCCGCAACCAACAGATCCCCCGTAAGCGGGGGAAAGACACGGCCTGAAGGCCGCACTACGAACCGGGGCCTCCTGAGACAGGGGCTGCTCAGAACTCGTCGCGGCCAGTCACGCGGGCGACCTCGTCCATGGTGGTCACGCCGGCGGCGGCCTTGGCGATGCCGTCGGCGCGAAGGGTGAGCATGCCGCGGCGGACCGCCGCGGCCTTGATGGTGGACGCCTTGGCGCGCTGGAGGACCATCTCGCGGGCCGCCTCGTCCACGGCGAGGAGCTCGAAGATGCCCACTCGCTCGACGTAGCCCGTGCCCATGCAGGCGTTGCAGCCCTTGCCGCGGACGAGGCGCTGGGCGAGGACGGCGAGCAGGCTGCTGGCGAGGAGGTACGGCTCCACCCCGAGGTCGAGCATGCGGGCCATCGCGCCCGAGGCATCGTTGGTGTGGAGCGTGCTGAAGACCAGGTGGCCGGTGAGGGCCGACTGGAT
>Ga0194110_10001686_pt1 | contig 28398 bp, 21 predicted proteins | sample TA2Kig1200mmetaG_FD_146192 | JGI IMG/M metagenome (GOLD analysis project Ga0194110, IMG submission 146192) | Freshwater microbial communities from Lake Tanganyika, Tanzania - TA2015032 Kigoma Deep Cast 1200m | ecosystem: Environmental > Aquatic > Freshwater > Lake | place: Tanzania: Lake...
GAGCGGCGAGCCCGCCTCCACCGAGCGGGAACGGGTGGAGGTGAGCAGCGCCGTGCGGATCTTTTCCCGGAACACCCTGGGTGAATGGTGAGCGACGGTGACGCCATGACCAGCCTGGCCATCAAGGATCTGGAGGACGCCCTGCTGGGGGCGCTGGAAGCGGGACTGGGCCGCACCCTGAAGACTCTGAAGAGCTTCCGGGGTAACTGGCGGGAGGAGCTGCGGCAGGGGGGCCTGAGGCTGCCGGCGGTGTTGGTGATGCTCACCGGCAGCCGGGCGGAGCAGGTGGGAGTGTCGTCCTGCGACCTGGTGGTGGACTTTTCCCTGCTGGCGATGGTGCGACAGTGGCGGGGGGAGGAGGCGGGCCGCCGGGAGGAGGGCGGCGTATATGACCTGCTGACGGGCATCAGGGAGGCCCTGTGGCACCGGGACCTGGGGCTGAACATCCTGCCCCTGGCGCTGGTGCGGGAGGAGCCGCTCCTCCATACCCGGGAATTTTGCGTACATGCCGCCCACTACCGCACCGTCCTGGTGCAGGACCTGGCCGGGTAAAGGGCCGGCGGCAAGCAAGGAGAGACGACCATGAGCCGGTCCATCCGGAATTTTTTGGGCACCCACAATCTGCTGGCGGTGTCGGCCCGACTGCGGGAGCCGGCCTTGAACCAGGAGCAGACGCTGGACACCACCATGCTGGTGGATCTGAACACCGTGCTCAACTGGCGCCCCGGCAAATTCCCCAACCGGGAGGAGTTGACGGGCAAGGAGGAGGCGGACCGCCTGCACTACCTGGGCGGCGCGGTGGGGGGGACGCTGTCCTTTTCCCGGGCGCAGCCGCAGCACGCGGCCTTTCTGTTGGCCTACGCCCTGGGGGAGGTGAGCACCACCGCCGTGGGGGCGAGCGGCTACCGCCACGCCATCCGGCCGCGGTCCGGGGAACTGGACGAGGCGAGGTCCAATCCCTCTTTTACGGCGGCCATGCGCTACGGCAAGCAGGTGCGCAAGCGGCGCTTCGCTTCCTGCTTCATCGACCAGGTGCGGCTGGAGCTGGCTAAGGACGGCTGGGCCAAGATCCACGGGACGGTGAAGGGCACCGGCAAGGTGACGGACAACACCGCGGTGGAGCAGGTGAGCGCGGCCTACAACGCGGGCAGTCTGACCCTGGCGGCCAACGGGGTGGAGGGCGCGGACGCGGCGGAGCGGCTGGCCAACGTGCAGGGGGTGCAGGTGCTGAACCCGGCCACCCAGGCCTGGGACGAGGTGAGCTACAGCGCCGTGTCCGGGGCGATGCCGGCGGTGATCACCATCACGCCGCCGGGCGGAACCGGCACGGCGACCACCTACAAGGTGCACTACATCCCCCGGGAGAGCGGCTGGATGAGCCTGCCGGCCCGGGTGGAGGAGCCGCCCCTGAAGGTGAGCCAGACGCTGGTGAGCGTGGGCGGGCGCTGGAACGGCAGCGCCTTTGTGGGCGGGCACACCCTGGCGGCGGAGCTGCGGCGGCTGGTGTGGACCTTAAATAACCACCTGACGCCGGAGCGGACGCCGGGGGCGGGCGCGGACTACGCCAACCGGGCTTTTCGTATGGGCCGGGAGCAGAAGCTGGAGTTCGACCGGGATTTCCGGGACTTCATCCTGGCCCAGCACCTGGAAGACAACGACTACCTGTCGGTTTACGTCAAGGCCCTGGGGCCGGAGTTCGAGACGGGGGTGCGCTACCAGGTGGAGCTGGTCTTCCCGAGGGTGGCGGTGCTGCAGGCGCCGGTGAAGATCGCCCAGCGGCGGCTGGTGGAAGAGGTGCAGTTCGCGGTGCTGGAAGACGACACCTACGGGTCGGTGCTGGCCCTGGTGCAGAACCAGGTGAGCAGCTACGCGGCCTGAACTGAGCGCGGGAGGCCACAGATGCCCAGAATTCTGGGGGAAGAGCGCCAGGCCATGGCCATTCAGGACCCGGTGTCGGGGTCGGTGATCACCCTGTACTTCCGGCCGCCCACCTCGGAGGAGCGGGTGGCCTACCAGTTGGCCGCTTTCCATCTGGAGCAGGGGGAGCGGCGCTACCGGCTGGGCGAGACCCGGCTGCGCTTCGGGGCGGAGATTTTGCAGGGCTTTGCGCCGGGGGCTTTCCTGGTGCATGAGGATGGCGGGACGGCGCCCCTGGACCAGGAGCGCCATCCGGACTGGAAGGCCCGGCTGGCGGCCCAGGCCCCGGATCTGGTGTCCTACCTGGGCCAGCAGGTGTTTGAGGGCTGGCGGGTGGTGGGCCGGGGGGAGCCGGAGGGGGAATGAGCGGCGGCCCGGCGGAGGTGCGGCCGGACTGGCCCCTGGCGGAGGAAGTGAGGGCCCTGGCCCGGGGGCGGCTGTGCCGGGGGGAGGAGCGGCGGCGCTGCCGGGCCGAACAGGGGGCCTTTGCCGATTGGGCCTGCGGCGAGTGCCGGGAGTATCTCAGGCCGGAGGACATCTCGCCCTGGACCTGGCACCTGCTGTTCCTGCACCAGTTGCAGGAGGCGGGCTACCCATTCCGGGCCAATGACCTGACGCTGGACACCTGGCTGCTGCTGGGCCTGGTGAAGCGGCTGCTGGCGGTGGAGAGAGGGGGGAACTTTGCCCAGAGACGGTTCCACGAGGGGCGGTGAGGACAGGGAGCTGGCGGCCTTCCGGGAGCAGCAGGAAGAGATGCTGCGGCTCCAGGAGGAGTATAGCCAGACCCGGGCGGCGCTGTGGTCCCGGGAGGTGCGGAGCCTGGAGGACGCCTGGGAGGGCATGCAGCGCCAGTGGCAGGGGACCCTGGAGCAGATGACGGGCCTGGCGACGGCGCGCTTTCAGGACATCACCGGCCAGGGGGAGGCCATGAGCGCGGCCCTGACCGCAAGCTGGGAGGAAGCGCTGGCGGCCCTGACCGCGGCGGTGGACGAGTGGGCGGCCCACGTCATGGCCGTCCTGGGCCAGGTGGGCTCCGCCTGGCAGGGGATGTTCGGCGGCGGCGGGGGGGGCGGCTGGCTCGGCTGGCTGGGTCTGGGATTCGACTTCGGCGGCTGGTTCCACCAGGGGGGCCTGGTGGAGGCCCACCGGGGTCTGGCGGTGGCGCCCGAGACGCTCCTGGACGACGAACAGATGGTGGTGGTGCAGTCCGGAGAGGGCATCCTGCCCCGGGAAAGCATGGTGCGCCTGGGCGAGGAGAATTTCGAGGCGCTGCGCTCCGGGCGCTTTGCCACGGGTCCGGGGCAGAGCCCGCCGCGCTATGACGTCACCATCCAGGTGCAGTCTCTGGACGGGGCCGCGGCCGCGGGCCTGGACTGGGACCGGGTGGTGCAGCGCCACCTGCTGCCGGCTCTCCAGAAAGAGCTGGGACGGCGCTGGTAAGGAGGGGCCATGGCCAATGCCAAGTTTGCGTGGAGGACCGCGGCGGGCAGCCTGATGAGCTACACCCTGCCCGTCAACTTCACCTACGACTACCAGGAGCTGGCTCAGGACGACAGCGACCGGGAGCGGGCCCTGGACGGCACCCTGCGGAGCTATGCCCGGAGCCTGAAGGCCCGCTGGACCCTCAAATTCCACTACATCAGCACCGCGCAAAAGGAGCAGTTGGCCGCCATCAAGCAGGCCCAGACGGACATCGACTTTTACCGGGAGGCGGGCGGGGCCAGGACCTTTACGGGGGTGTGGACCAACGATCTGGACTTCCGGGAAGTGGCGCCGGGGCTGTGGTCCGGGAGTGTGGCGCTGGAAGAGGTGTAAAGCCGGCGCCAGGCGTTGCCCGCGGCCTGGTTGTGGTGCGCGGTGCGCACCCTACATTTTAGGGCCGGTGGCTGGTTAGTAAGAACCAACATGTTCGTCATGAGATTCACCGCAGCAAAGCGTGTCCCCGTGGCGGGGCCGAGGAGAATATGAGGCAGGCCGGGGCGGAATTTTTGCAGGAGGAGAATCGGCGCCGGGGGGCCAGGCCCCGGGTGAAGGCGGTCGTCTACCCCTTCGCGCTGGACTACGGGCTGGCGACGGGGTCCGGGGAGTTTGTCAACACCGCCTATGGAGGCGAGACCGGGAGGGTGGATCTGGAAGGCGGTTACGTCACCTCAGGTTCCTGGACCTCGCCGGTGATGCACACCTTTTCGCCCAACCTGGACCGGGTGGCGGCGATCTGGGAGGACGGGGCCGGCTACCTGGAGATGTCGGTCTATCTGCGCAGCGCGGCCGGCGTGGCGCAAGTGGCCGCGGCGCCCTATGAAAAGCTGACGCCGGGGCAGGAGGCGGCCCTGGCCCCCTATTTTCAGGTGAAGGTGGAATTCGTCCAGACGGACCGGAACTGGGCGGTGGACGACCCCGGCCAGGCCGACGGGTTCACCGCCTATGCCCTGGATGACGCCGGGGAGGCGGGCTACGACAGTTGCAGCGGCGACGGCAGTGCGCCGGGATACGTGGCCGGCCTCAGCCTGGAGGGTCTGTTGTCGCTGCCCGAAGGGGAGATCATCGACGCGGGCCGGGTGCGGGTGGAGTTGGCCCGGGATTTCGGCGAGCTCCGGAGCGGCGACCACATACTGGTGGTGGACAACCGCAGCGGCCAGTGGCTGCCCGGATCGGATAATTTTTATTTCCTGGGGCTCCCGTGGCGGGAGAAGCGCCTGGCCCTCCACCACGGCTGGGAACTGCCCGGCGGCGCGGTGGAGTGGCTGCCGGTGTACCAGGGGGTGCTGGAGCGGCTGGGGGGCATGAGCCACGCCTGGCGGGGGCGGCACCGGGCCCAGGTGGAAAGCCAGGACTGGCTGGCGGCCCGGCTCCGGCGCAGCATCGGCGGTCCGGGAGAAGACGGCGAACGCCGCCCCTTCCTGCGGGGCGCCTACCGGGCCCGGGCGGAGTTGACGGAGACCACCGCCGCCACGGTGGACGCCCCCGTGAAAAGCGGCAGCGGCAGCGCCATTCTCACCGTGGCGGGCGCCTACCGGGGGGAGGAGAACCGGGCCTACCGCGTCACCGCCGAAACCACCGGAGAGCTGGGCAGCGCCACCTTCCGGTGGTCCGCCAACGACGGCCAGAGCTGGCGGGAGACGGGCATCGTCACGACCGGGCCCGAAGACCCGGTGAGAATGGAGGAGGGCCTGGCCGTTTATTTTGAGGCGGGCATCGGCAATGATTTTGTGGCCGGCGACACCTGGACCTTTACGGCCCGGGCGCCGGTTTTTCATTATCGGGTGTATGGTGCCCCCTTCGAGAGCATCACCGATGTTTATCTGAACGGCGAGGAGACCCGGGACCGGGTGGCGGCGGACCCGGCCGACGGGGTCATCCTGGTGACCGGCCGCAGCGCCTCGGTGGAGGCCCGGGTGGTGAAGGACGCCACCACCCATCCGGTGGACATCATCAGCGACATTTTGGCCCAGGTGGGCCTGGAGGAGGCCGTCCACCAGGACTCCTTCGATCTGGCCCGGAGCCTGACGCCCGAATACGCCGTGGGGGTCTGTTTTGAGAACCTGCCCGCGGCGGAGGCGCTGCGGGAGGTGGTGAGCCGCACCCTGTTCGACCTGTGGGTGGACTGCGGGGAGATCAAGATGCGGGCGTATCTGGGGGAATAGGACGGCTTCCCGAGGGCCTGCGGCTCATCCGTAAAGTATGAAAAGATTATCTTGGCGATCTTAGCGCCTTTGCGTGAGTAATTTTTCTCGCCAAGGCGCAAAGACGCAAAGATGAAATGAGGAGCTTTCCAAGATCGGAACCATGAGGACAGCGGCATGACGCACATTCAATGGGCCCGCTCCAGCCAGTTCAACTGGGTCTACGACAACATGGGCGGCGCCCCCCTGCAGGAGGCGGTGGCCGGCGCCTGGAGCGGCGCGGTGACCCAGGTCCAGGCCGACGGCAGCGTCCGGATCACCAGTCCCTTCCCGGGCGGCGGGCAAGTTTACTATCTCCGGGGCGTGTGGCGGCGGGAAACCCTGTTCGCCTGGAACGGCTTCTGGGCCGACCCCATCGACGGCGACCTGGTCAACTATTTCAGCGGCGGCTCCTTTGTCAACGCCGGGGCCGCCACCACGGTCCTCCTGGGCACGGCGCTGCCCCCGGGCGCCTGGGTGCAGGTGTATTACCTCTACCTGACCGGGGAGTTTGCCGGCAAATATGAGGCCCTGAACAACTACCCCTGCATCCGCCGGGCCTACCGGGCCCGGGACGACTACACCTACGACTTTGCCGTGGACCGGCTCCTGGACCTGATGGTCACCCTGCACCAGGCGGGTCAGGCGGAGGGTGTGGACTACGGCCCCATGGTGCAGTTCCTCTGGGACGCCTTCTATCCCCGGCAGGAAAGCCGCACCGCGCCCCTGGTGTACGACTCCTTCGAGCGCACGCTGTGGGACCGGGGGGCGCACCTGCTTTACCGGGACGACACGCAGGGGGGCGCCGCCTTTCAGATCTTCCGGACGGAGCTGGCCCTGGAGGCCCCGGGCCGCTGCCTGCACGTGCGGGCCGGCCTGCCCACGGTGCAGGACGGCGCCTGGTTCGGCTACGGGCTGGACTGGTCCCTGGAGCAGCCGCCCTTCAGCAGCCTGGACCGGCTGATCTTCACCCTGAAGGGCCGGGCCGAGACCCGACGGCTGCATCAGGTCACCAAGCTGGGGAGCGGCAGCGCCACCCTCATGTTCCTGGGCGACTACCAGGACCTGGAGAAACGGCGCTTCGTCATCCAGATCGAAACCACCGGCGAGGTGGGGGCGGCCACTTGCTGCTGGTCCCAAAACGGCGGGCTGAACTGGGAGGCCGCCGGCGTCATCACCGGGGACCGGGACCACCCTCTGGCCCTGACCGGGGGCTTTTCGGTGTATTGGGCCGGGGGGGGAGGCACGGACCTGGTGGCCGGGGACACCTGGACCTTCTGGGGCGGCGACCCGGCGGAGCACCCCCGGCGCCTGCTGGTGACCCTGAACGACTCCTCCCGAGGGGACCCGGACCCCTGGGGGCCGCAGCACCTCTTTGTGCACGCCCTGCCGGACCGGTATGACGGATTTACCATCCTGGAGCTCCCCTTCGACCAATTCTGGCGCCGGGACAACCTGGTGGACGACGGGGACCGGGTGCGCGCCACCTGGGGCACCTGGTACGCCACGGGCCAGCCCGACGATTCCCAGCTCACCCTGTGCGACCGGGAAGAGACGGAGGTGCTGGAGGGCAAGACTTTCTATACCCAGCGGGTCCTCACCTGGGACCTGTCGCCTTACGTGACCGCGTTCGGGGCCTGGGTGGGCGTCGACACCAACGTGGTCAACTCCGCCGGGCATGTCAGCCTGAACTTCCTCATCAAGCCGGTGGTCTCCGGGGCCAACACGCTCACCATGCGCATCAAGGTGAAGGACGCCCTGGGGAGCTATTTCTACGCCGACCGGCAGGTGACGGTGAACGCCTGGCAGCGGGTGACGGTGAACCTGGCGGAGATGCTCCTGGAATCGGGGCAGCAGCCCCTGACCCATCCCCTGCAGGTGGTGGATGTGGGTATGGCCTCCTCCCCGCCCAGCAACGGGTTCTTTTACCTTACCGATATCAAGTTCGACGAGCACCGCACCTTCGCCGGGGCCGACCGCCTGCGCCTGCTGGAATTCAAGATGGAGCAGCAGGGGTTGGAGGAGCACGAGTGGTGGCTGGACGAGGTGATCCTCAACCTGGACGCTCAGGACCCCTACCCCTATGCGCCCCGGCTGGCCATCTCCCTGGGGCCAGGCGGCCAGAACCCCTGGCGGGGGCCCACCCTGGTGCACTATGCCCACCCCCTGGGGCCGCACCTGGCGGGGGCCCTCAATATCAGTCAGACTTATGTGCGGCTGCACCGGGAGGCCCAGGAGGCCTTCGTCGGGCGCTACGGCGGGGTGCGGGGGCCGGTCGTGCCCGTGCACACCCGCAACGACCTGGAAAACGTGGCCCTGTGCGGTGAGGAGAATTTCGGGAAATTCTGCTGGTGGCCCAAATGGCGGGACTATGGCCTCCTGGCCGCGGCCTGGCACTTCAACGGCGGCCTGGGGGACGCCTCGAACCGGGGGCGCGGGCTGGCCTGGTCCTCCGGTTCTCCGGCGTACACCGCCGGGGTCTGCCAGCCCGGCCCCACGGCTCTGGCGTTCGACGGCGGCGGGGCCCATGCGCATCATACGCCCGGCACGGACTTCCTGTTGTGGAGCGGGGATTTCACCCTCGAGATGGTGGCCAAATTCAGCGCCTTGACCGGCGCCCAGGCCCTCATGGGGGTGTGGCAGGCCGCGGGCGACCAGCGCTCCTGGGTCCTGTACCGGGACGGGCAGAGCCTGGCCCTGGCTTATTCCACCAATGGGGCCAACAGTGTGTCGGCGACCGGCGGGGCGGCCATCACCCTGCCCGACACCTATTATCATCTTGTCGCGGTGCGCTCGGGGAGCACCCTGGCCTTTTACGTCAACGGCCAGCCGGCGGGGAGCGCAAGCATAGGCAGCTCGGCCTTATTCGCCGCTACTGCTTCGTTTCGCCTGGGCGCGGCGGAAGGAGGGTGGCCGGGAGCCCTGGCCGGCGCCGTAGACTATGCCGCGGTGCACCGGGGCCGTGCCATGTCCGCCGCGGAAATCGCCTCCCGCTGGCGCATCATCCAGGGGCTGGAAAACGGCAGCGACTACCCCGAAGTGGGTTCGGCCCTGGGGCAGTATTGGGCCTTCTACCGACTGGCCCAATACTATTTCGCCACCAACGACCCCGGGGCCTGTGAGATTCTGGAGCACTGGCTCGCCTGGCTGGACGCGGTGGGGGCCCCGGACGGCCTCGGCTGGAAATTCCCGGTCTGGTTTTCCGACTACGGCTTCACCTACGGCGCCTATGACCCCGGCGCGGCCGCCTCCCTGGCCCTGGGTTGCCTGTATGTCCATCTCCGGAACGGCCACGCCGGGGCCGCCGTCTGGGCCCGGCGCATCCTGGACGACCTGCGCCAGAACCGTGAGAGCGCCACCTTCGGGGGCGGCTACCGGAGCGACCACCACTACGCCTGGCTCAACGCCCTGGTCATGCAGGCCTTCGGACTGGCGGTGCAGGGGAGGAGCGGCCAGGCCTTTCCCTTCCCCGCCACCCCCGATGACGCGGCCCATTTCCAGGGTCTCCTCGCCTGGCTCTTCGCCCATGCCGGGGACGTGAAGCCCAACCTGCTGAACGCCGACCTCATTCCCTTCACGTATCTGGAGGCCGTGGACGTCTGGGACTACGCCCCGGACTACGTCTTCATGCGGCAGATGGGGTCCCTGGAGGCGTTGGTGCTGATGCTGGGCGTGGCCCTGGAACAGGCCCGGGCCGACGGCGACTGGGTCTGGTTCCACCGCCTGCTCGCCTTCATCCTGACGGACAACCTGGTGCGCCTGGGGGAGGACCGGATCCGCAGCCTCACCAACAACGTCAATTTTGCGGGCATCGTCAACCGGGTGCGCCTGCGGTATGCCGACTATGACCAGGACAATGCCCGGTACGCCGAGGCCGTGGACCAGCAGGCGCTCCAGGCCTGGGGGGAGCGGGCCCTGGACCTGGACTGCCGCTACGGCGCCCCGGTGATCCTGGAAAACCCGGACCTGGCCCAACTGCTGGCCGACCGGCTGCTGCAGCGCCTGGCCTCTCCCTGGGACCACCTCTCCCTGGACACCTGGCTGGAGGGGGCCCGGGTGGAGGTGGGGGACAGCGTGGCGGTGACCTCGGCCTTTCATGGGTTGGAGGCCGAGGAATACGCCGTCTTCGGCAAGACCGTGGACCTGGGCGGGCGCCGGGTGCGCCTGGAGTTGGGGCGGCCCCTCAACCGGCCCTGGGCCCTGGCCGTGGACGCGGCCGGGACTGATTATGACAACTACGCCATCGACCAGGCCAGCCCGTATGACGCCAACTGGAACTCCCGGGCCTACGCGGGGTAGGCAGGTGTCAGGTGTCAGGTGTCAGGTGTCAGGTGTCAGGTGCCAGGTGCCAGGTGCCAGGGGTTAGGGGTTAGGGGTTAGGGGTTAGGGGTTAGGGGTTAGGGGTTAGGGGTTAGGTTTTGCGTTTTGGGTTTTGGGTTTTGGGTGGGGGGAGGTGGGTGCCGGGCGGTTATCCCGTAGGGTGCGTCTTACGCACCATTGCCGGGGCGTGCGGCGGGCAGTTTTCCCGTAGGGTGCGCACTGCGCACCATTGCCGGGGGCCGGCGGCGGGCAGGGACGCCCGCTCCACCGGCCTTTTCATGAGTTATGGGTGGCCCGCCCTCGTTCCCAAGCTCCTGCTTGGGAACGCCAATTTCCGCCCAAGCTCTGCTTGGGCACCTTAGTACTTAATTGCATAAGTTCGCGAATTATTCGAGAAGCGGTTTTATTCCCCCCTTTTCCAAAGGGGGACTTTCTGCCCTCTTGATTTCGGATGAGGCTTTTTTCCGGCCAACGCTGATTTTCGCAATCAAGCTTTAGGCAACGGCGCCCCGGCCAAGCAGAGCTTGGCGGGCAAGGTGGTTCCCAAGCAGGAGCTTGGGAACCAGAAGAAAGATCGTTAGGGCGGACCTGCGTGCCCGCCGCCTTTGGTGGCACATCCCGGCCTGGAGGCCGGAACCAAACCGAAAAATGATCCAATTACTTTGCCAAATCAATAAGATACAGATAAAATCTTGTTGAAAAAACCAGAAACTCAAATTCAGTAGCACAGGCTTCCAGCCTGTGCGCTGCACCGGCAAGATGCCGGTGCCACCAAGAACTTTCCATAACAGCGAGGTGGTGTTATGTCCCTGATTTATCTTCCCCAATCCAAGTGGGGCACCGGCACCGGCCGGCAGGTCATTCTCAAGGGCGACTTCGAGAAGATCGAGCGGGCCTTGGTGGAGAGTTTCGAGCTGACCCAGGCGCCCTCCCTGGAATACGTGAGCGCCTCCCAGGTGCGGGCGCCGGCCACGGCGGACGCCCGGGCCCGGGTCATGCTCCTGGGTTTTCCCTCTCCCCTGGGCCGGGGGCTGTGGGTGGACGGCGATCTGGCCGACGGGCGCTACCGGGAGAACGCCGCCACCGCGAGCCTGGACCTGGTGGTGGCCGGCAGCCTGTGGGGCACCGAAAAGGCCAACCAGTGGTACGGCGTCTACGCCCTGGCGGGGGCGGCGGACACCACCTTCAGCCTCAAGGCCATGCCGGTGATGCGGGTCTCCTCCCAGAGCACCCAGGTCATCACCCTGCGCAATAACGCCAACAGCGCGGACATCGGCTACGGCTTCACCGTCAATGAACTGGTGGACGCCAAAATCCTGGTGCTCACCGGGGCCTCCCGGGGCCTCATCCGGCCCATCACCGCCAACAACGGCGACAACGGCGCGGGCGGCGCCATCACCTACGGCGGCAGCGCCTTGACTCTGGCCCAGGGGGACTGGTTCGTGGTGCTGCCGAAGACCAACTTCCGCCACCTGGGCATGGTGCTGAACGACGCCGCGGGCGACCTGGCCCCCTTCTGGCAGGGCGGCCGCGCCTTCGCCTACCGCACTTCCCGGGAGCTGGTCTCCGGGGCCGTCAACGGTTACACCCTCTTTGACCTGGCCCTGGCCGCGCCCCCCACCGCCCGCCTGGTGGAGGGGTACGCCGCGGCCACCGGCGGCGCGGACGTGAAGTGCGCCATCTCCTACGACGGGGCCAACCCCGCGGTCATTCTCCATGCCGCCCCGCCGGGGGCGGCCTTCCAGGGGGTGAGGGGCGCGGCGCCCTTCCGCTGCCGGACCCTGGAGAGCCACAAGCTCTACCTCAACAACGAAAACACGGCCAACCAGGTGGTGCGGCTGCTGGGCTGGGAGGAGTGAGGCGTGGGTGAGGAAGGGGGCCGGGGGCGAACGGAAAGTTCCCCCAAGCCCTGCTTGGGTGCCTTAGCCCCTACGCCTTGGCCCCGCCTTAGGTAGCGGTCTTCCAGCCAAGCAGAGCTTGGTCGCCAGAAAAAAGCTGACACCATGCGTTGACTAATTTTTCACCCTTTTGGAGTGAGCCGCAGGCTCAGGGGGAACTGTCTTGAAACGTGCCTGGCCCAATCTGGGCCGCCCCCAATGATGAAAATGTTTGGCCGGAGCGCAGGCTGAAGCCTGCGGCTGCAAGAAAACCACAGCTCGGTTCTCCGGTCTTTCCGCATCGAAGAGGAAGACTTCAGGCTTTTCTCCATCCCCAGGAGTGCGAATCTTTAAACCGGCTCCCACCTTACCGCCCAGTCGATGACGCGGTTTGGGGTCTACAGCAGGAATCGGGGCTCCGGGAGGAGGCGCGGCCCTTTCCCGTCGCACGTCTTACTCCCGTTGTTGGCGCAGGGCGCCCGTCCCCAGGTGTCCGCACAGGCTGGACGCCTCCGGCTCCGGAGCCGCCGCCCCCCAGCCCCCGCCGCCGGGGGTGCGCACGGAGAGGCGGCTCCCCGCCGGGAGAGTGAGGTTGATCTTGCCGGGGAGGGTGTTTCCCCGGCCATCCGGGAGGATGAGCAGATTTTCCCCCGGTGCGCCGGAGCCGCCCCCGGCCAGGCCGTAAGGTCCATGACGACGGCGCTCGGTCAGCAGGCTGACGCTGACGTCGGTGAGGAAATGGAAGTCCCGCACCAGACCCCGGCCGCCGCGGTGGCGGCCGGCGCCGCCCGATGCCTCCCGGAGGGCGTAGCGCTCCACCAGCACCGGGAAATCGTGCTCCAGGACTTCCACCGGCGTGTTGCGGGTGTTGGTCATGTGGGTGTGCACGCCGTCCGCTCCCGGACCGGCGGGGCCGCCCCCGGCGCCCCCGGCCACGGTTTCGTAATAAGTGAAATCGGACCCCCGCCGGGGGTCCCGCCCGCCGAAGGCCAGATTGTTCATGGTGCCCTGGCTGGCCGCGGGGATGCGCTGCGGCAGAGCACGGGCCAGGGCCCCCAGGATCACATCCACCAGGCGCTGGGAAGTTTCCACGTTGCCCGCCGCCACCGGGGCGGGATAGCAGGGCTGCAGCAGACTCCCCGGCCGGGTGAGCACGGTCAGGGGGCGGAAGCATCCCTGGTTGATGGGGTAGTCGTCGCCCAGCAGGGCCAGAAAGACATAGTAACAGGCCGCCTCCACCACCGCCGGGACCGCGTTGATCCCGCCTTCGGCCTGGTCCGCCGTTTCCCGGAAATCCAGGGCGGCCGCGGTCCCCGCCACGGTCAGGGCCAGCCGGACGGGCAGGTCCCGGTGGCCCCAGCCGTCATCGTCCAGGCAGTCCTGGAAACGATAGACGCCGTCCGGGATTTCCCGCAGCACCTCCCGCATGGCCGCCTCGGCGTAGTACAGGACCGCGGCGGCCATGTCCGCCAATTTTCCGGCGCCGTAGCGGTGAACCAGCTCTTTCAGCCGCTCCCCGCCCCGGCGCAGGGCGGCCAGTTGGGCCGCCAAATCCCCCTGCCGCTCCCCGGGAACCCGCACCCGGGCCAGAAAATCCTCGAGAAATGCGGTGTTTTCCAAGCCGTCCCGGAAAAGATAGGTGGGCCCGATGACCACTCCCTCGTCGCGCAGGTCCCGGGCCAGGGGCATGGAGCCGGGGGCCGAGCCTCCCACGTCGGCGTGGTGGGCCCGGTTGACCAGGTAAAAGAGCAGGTTTCCCCCGGCGAAGAAGGGAGCGATGACGGTGAGGTCGGGGAGATGGGTGCCGCCGCAGTAAGGGTCGTTGAGCAGGAGCACGTCCCCCGGTCCCAGGGGGTGGCGGGCCAGCACCGCGGCCAGGGTGTGGGGCAGCGCCCCCAGATGCACCGGGATGTGGGCCGCCTGGGCCAACAGCTCGCCCCCGGCGGTGCACACCGCACAGGAATAATCCCGGCGTTCCTTGATGTTGGGAGAGAAGGCGCTCCGGCCCAGGACGATGCCCATCTCTTCGGCCACCGCGGTAAAGAGCTTGTGAAAAACGGTCAACTCCAGAGCCAGGGACATGAAGACACCTCGAGGATGTGTTGGGGGAAGGGCCGGGGACCTTAGACCCCTCCCCCGGCTTCATTATAATGAAGCCTCTTCAGACAGCCAAGGCAGGAGGCGCCAAAGTTGCTGGCAAAGGGGCGGTCTTGTGGTATAAGGGGAGCATCTCGGGGGCCAGGATTGAGCAACTTTCCTGCTGAGTTGAGCGGCAATGGTGCGTGAGACGCACCCTACGGAACATCTTTTCAAGAGAGTTACTCATGAGCCTCCGGCTCACCCATAAATTATGAAAAGTTAAGCATCCTTATGGTGCGCAGTGCGCACCCTACAAAAAACTTTTCGAAGCAGTTACTCATGAGCCTGGGGCTCACCCGCAAAGCATGAAAAGTTCGGTAGGGTGGGCCTCTGTATCAACCACAACCAATTGATAATACATCACAAAACGCACCATACACAAAACTTTTCGAAGCAGTTACTCATGAGCCTGGGGCTCACCCGCAAAGCATGAAAAGTTCGGCAGGGCGGGCGTCCCTGGCCGCCGCCAGCCCCCGGGCATGGTGCGCGGTGCGCACCCTACAGAACTTGGAGGCTGAGCGTGAGAAAAATTTCTCGCAAAGGCGCAAAGGGCGCAAAGAGAAGGTCACTGACTTTTCAGGACAGAGGATGGCGGGCATGTCCAGGATCAGGATCGGCTATGTGGGCACCGACGGGCGCAGTTTTCTGGCGGCCCTGGAGACCAGCCGGGCCACCAGTGAATTCCACCCCGGCGATTACCAGGGCGTGGTGGTGCGGGGCACCCCGGCCATGCCCCCCTTCGCCCGGAAGATGGGATGGCCCGTGGAGTTCGTGCCGGTGGCGGACAACAGCGTGGAGGCTTACGGCGAGGCCCTGGTCCGGGCTTTCCGGGAGGGGACCTTGGACCTGGCCCTGGTCATGCCCGAGGGGCTCATCTTCCAGGGGCTGGTGGACCGGGTGGCCGAGGCCGGTTTCGGAAGCCGCATCATCGGCCTGGATGAGCGGGGCGCCTTTCTGGAGGCGGACAAGCTGGCCTGCAAACAGCTTTGCCGGGAGGCGGGCATCCCCGTGGCCCCGTCCTGGTGTGAGGTGGACGCCCGGGACTATCGGGCGGTGCTGGCCGCGGCCCTGGCCTACCTGCACGACCACGGCGGCGCGGTGCTCAAATACCCGTACAGCGCCGGGGGCAAAGGGGCTCGCCTCATCCTCAACGCCTGGGAGGTGCGGGAGGTCTATGAGACGCTGATAGCCGATTATAAGCAGGACTACAGTCAACGGCACGGCAAAAAGGGCCCCTGGCCCCTGCTGGTGGAGGCCCGCATGTCCGGGGTGGAGATCAGCTTCACCATCCTGGTGGAGCCGCAGGGCCATTTTCAGATTCTCCCCACGGCCATGGACTACCCGGAACGCTTCCCCGGCCCGCCGGGCCTCAACAACCCCATCACCGGGGGTATGGGTTCCATCTCTCCCCACCCTTTTGAGTCGCCGGAACTGCTGGAGATGGCGGCGACCAGCATCGCCCGGCCCCTGGTGCAGGCCATGGCGCAGCGGGGCATCCTGCGGCCCTGCGTCCTGTATCCGGGCTGTTTTGTGTCTTTCGACGCTGCCTGGCGCCCCACCGCCATCCGGGTCTGCGAGATCAACATCCGCCCCGGGGAGCCGGAGTTCCAGCCGGTGGTGAAACGCCTGCGCAACCTGGGGGCCCTTATTCAGGCCATGGCGGCGTCCCGCCTCCACGAAGTGGCCCCGGAGGTGCGGGCCGACCAGGTTTCCCTGTGCCTGGCACTGGTCACCGGCCCCGGCGGCCCCAAGCAGCAGAAGGGCTACCCCTGGTCCCTCACCAAGGGGGAGGTCCTGGAAATGGACTTCGATTATCTGGACAAAAAAAATATCACCCTGGTGCCTTCGGCCATGGACTGCACCGAGGACGGGGTGTTCAAGTCGGACGGCTCCCGGGTGGCCTTCCTGGTGGCCAACGCCACGGTGAAGGCGGGCCAGAAGCGGGGCGCGGCGGCGGAGGTGTTGCGGCAGCGCCTTCTCACCGCCTTCGATCTGGGCAAAGTGCGGGTCATCCCTCGGGAAAACGAAGCGGGCAACCGCCTGGACCTGCGCCGGGACGTGGGCGCCCACTTCGCCGTGGCCGAAGCTTTGCTGCCGTGAAGGCAGGTGTCAGGCGCCAGGCGCCGGGCAAACTTTTACGTCCGGGGTCTGCTCCTGGACGGGGAAGGGGAATTCATTGAGGCCATGGCCGACCGGATGCCGGAGGGCAACCTCCAGGCCCTGCAGCAACCTATAGATCAGAGTCCCAGCGATTTTAGGCCGTGCGGAGGAGGCGGCAGAGCGGTCGGCCCGGGAACCGATCCTTGCCTGCGCCTGGATCGTTGGCGATACGGGGTTTCCCCAAAAAGGCCACAAGTCGGTTAAAGGTGGCGCGTCAATGCTCCGGCACTACGGCTAAGGTGGCCGATTGCCAGCTGATTCTCATCCGGAAACTCCCCCTCCCCTGGTGCTGAGCATTACCAACAAGTGTGGGGGAAGGGATGAGGAGCAGCAAACCCCTCGTTCCCAAGCTCCTGCTTGGGGACGCGCCTGTGCCCCCGAAGCTCCTGCTTCGGACAACAACGCGCCAGGAAATGTGGCCGCAGGGTTCAGCCTGCGCACCATTCCTTTCATTTTACCTGGTTCGCCCGGCGTAGCCTGAAGGCTGCGGCTAGAAGAACGTAAAGATTTGTGGGTAATGCTCAGCCCCTGGTGGGAGGGGGTTGGGGGGCTGGGGTGAGGGTTTGGGGAGCCGCCCCCGCCTTCCCCCAGCAAACCTTCGAGGTTTGGGGTAGGTCCAAGGCCCAGGCGCGACTGCCGGGTGACTTTCCTTCGTCATCTTAAAAAGAAATCAATTTCAGTCACTTGTGGCGAAGCAGAGCCTGCCGGGCAAGGGGGTTCCCAGGCGGAAGTTTGGGAACCAGTTTTGCCGGCCATCTTTTGTCGTCATAACCTGGCGAATTGTTCGGGTGGAACCACTAGGGCTTCCCCAGAGGTCCCGAAGGGCCTTTGGGTCCCTTGGGCCCTTTGGGGCTGTGGGGCGGGGGGGTCTCCGGCTGGCCTCCCTGCAGGCCCGATTGGTCGGCGGCCGCCTCAGGCCCGGGCTTGGTTTTGGAACGGCTACCCTTGGGAGCCCAGGTCTGCATTTCGGACCCGGAGGGGTTGCTTTGCAGGCCTCTCCAGCCTTGTTTGGCCGACCCCTGCGGGGGCTTCCCCTTATTTTTCCCCCAGCCGAAGGGCGAGGTCTTCGGGTGGAAGGTCCCCGGCGTCCCCGGCTCATCCTCGATGTCCCGGGTGGCGCCGGTGCTCCCGGTCTCGCCGGTGATGCCGCCCGTGGTCCCCGTGCCCTTGGTCTGACCGAAAAGCAACCCGTGGCCCGGCCAAACCAGCAGGCCCGCCAACAGGCCTCCCCACAGCGCCGCCCACCATCGTCTGCGGTGCATGATGTCACCCCTTCGTTTTTATTATCTCACAATCAGAGCCTTGCCGCAACTGATGCACTTTCCAGTGAAAAATTGCGGGAGCGGACTTCGCTACCCGCCGCCAGCGCCGGGGGCCCCACCGGAGAAGAGGACTCTGCTGCCCCTGGACTCAGGGGAATCACGCGCCGATAACGAAACCGCCATGAATTTCCCAGCGAATTAACCATACAACGTCAATAATAGCTTGGCAAGAGTAAACTATTAGCGCAATATGGCCCAAAATCGACAGAGGAGGGCTGGTCATGCTGCCTGAATGTCGCACTTACGGAGGAGAATATCCTATTACGAAAATTAGCCTAGAAAAACGTGATGTCCAAGAATTTATGTAGCCTGGGATGACGCCAGGATGTTGAGGAAATATCACACCCTCCTCAAGGAAGACCTGGGGTATGCGGCCGGCGTCTTGATCTTTGATGAAACGGGATTTCCGAAAAAGGGGGAAGAGTCGGCGGGAGTGGCGCGCCAGTATTGCGGGATGGGCTTTTCCACTTTACTCATGTTGAATACGCTTGTAAAATATAGGCATGTCAGATGCCAATCGTCCAGATTTCCCCAAGAATTTGATGGAGTTTGAAGAACGATTTCATAGTGAAGAAGCGTGCCGAAACTATCTTTTTTCGCAGCGATGGCCGGAGGGATTTCGTTGTCCTCAATGTGGCCATGATCACGGATGGCTTAACAAACGATGGCTCATGGAATGTTCCAACTGTCACCAACAAACTTCTTTGACTGCGGGAACCATCATGCATGGCACCAGAAAACCGCTGCTTATTGCTACTGCGTTCAGTAGTCCAAAAGTCCTTTCATTTTCCCCCCTTTGCTAAAGGGGGGGTCAGGGGGGATTTGTCAGTATTTGTTAAGGGTTAATCAATAATTCCACGTAGTCGGATTATGTGGTTTCGCGCCATGTGGTGGGTCTGCACCCAGAAACCCGGAGTCAGCGCCGCAGGCTTGAAACGTATCTTGGGCTTGAAAAGCACACAAACTGCCTGGACCTGGCTCCATAAACTGAGAAGAGCAATGATTCGAGCCGGAAGAGAGAAGCTCTGCGGTAGAGTTCAGATTGACGACGCTTTTATAGGCGGCGAAGAGCCGGAGGTTGCAGGGAGACAGAGTCTGAAAAAGGCCCGTATTGCCGCGGCCGTGGAGATCAAAGAAGCCGGGCGAGGGCTTGGACGTATCCGGATACAGCGGGTTGTCGATTTCTCTGTTTCGAGCTTGGTTTCCTTTACCATTGATAATGTGGAGCCTGGAACGATCATAGAAACCGATGGTTGGAGAGGATACAACCCTCTTGAAGAAATGGGTGTCACACGGGTTATCTTGAGAGCCAAGGACTCCCCCGAAAACCCGCTGCCCCATGTCAATCGGGTTGTTTCTCTCCTGAAGAGGTGGTTGCTTGGGACCCACCAGGGAAGGGTTAGCAAAAAACATCTTCAACATTACCTAGATGAGTTTGTGTTTCGCCATAACCGAAGGAAATCGAAGGATGTCGGTCTGTTATACCAAAGAATGCTAAAACAAAGCGCTGAGACCAGCCATACTCCGTATAAAAGTCTTGTAACATGAGCGAAATGGAAAAGCCCATTGTGGATCTGACCAGAGAAACGGATGAAGAAACCTTGTTGCAACTTACAAACTTAGTGTTCCTACCCAAGCCCGGCAAGTTTCCCATTTTTATCTTTTGAGGATATGAAAGGCCTCCGGGACAGATTGTTCGACAGGTTTCAAATTGAGGGTAAGCTGCGCCCCAGTCGGCCACTCCACCTGCTGGCGGCGGGGCTGGCGACCCTCTATGGCCTGGGGGCCCGGGGGCGGCGGTGGCTGTATGAGCAGGGCTGGCCCAGGGTGCGGCGTCTCCCCGCGCCGGTGGTGAGCGTGGGGAACCTCACCGTGGGCGGCACGGGGAAGACGCCCCTGGTGGCGCACCTGGCCGGGCGGCTGGCGGCCCGGAGGGTGAAGGTGGCCATTCTCAGCCGGGGTTACAGGGGGCAGGCCAAAGAGGTTACGAAAATTTCCGACGGGAACCAGATTTTCGCCCGGCCGCCCCGGGTGGGGGAAGAGCCCTACTGGCTGGCCCGGAGCCTGCCCGGGGTGGCGGTGTACACCGGGCCGGACCGATACGCCGCAGGGTTGGCGGCCTGGCGGGAGGTGCGGCCCGACCTGTTTCTGTTGGACGACGGCTTCCAGCACTTCCAGCTCCACCGGGACCTGGACATCGTGCTCCTGGACGCCGCGGCGCCCTTCGGCAACGGCCGTCTGCTGCCCGCCGGGCCCCTGCGGGAGCCCCCCGCCGTCCTGGCCGTAGCGGACGTCATCGTCCTGACGCGCTTCACCGGCGGAGACCAGGCACGGCACTATTGGCAGCTCAAAGAAAAACATCCCCGGGCCTTGCTCATGACCGCTGATATTCACCCCACCGGCGTCAGGCGTTTTCCGGGTGGGGACAGCCTGGAACTGAGCAAACTGCAGGGCCTGCCCCTCCTGGCCTTTTGCGGCCTGGCCCAACCCGGCATGTTTGACGATACGCTTGATGATCTGGGCGTGGAGCTCCAGGGCTTTGTGGCCTTTCCCGATCATCACCGGTTCACGGTCCGGGACCTGGAAGAGTTGACGAAGAAGGCCCGGGACTTTGGCGCGGCGGGCCTCATCACCACCACCAAGGATTTCGCCCGGCTGGGGGAGGTGTGGGAGGGGAGCCTGCCCCTGTGGGTCCTGGAAGTGGGCGTAGAGATAAACCAAGAAGGAATGCTTCTGGAGAGAATCGAGGGACTGCTTCGTCCTGTGTCGGACGCGTCCCCCCGGCCATCCCGGGAGCATCCGCCCCGGTCAAAAGCTGCGGGAGATATTGCGGCCACCCGGCAAGAGTTCGGGTTCTCCGGGAATAGCGAGCGCCTCACCCCCTCACCCCGGCCCTCTCCCCCAGGGGGGAGAGGGGGAGATGGGGCAACTTCCTGGCCGGAAGAGTCGGGGGTGCGGACAACGTTGGTGGCACCGGCGTCCCGCCGGTGGGAGCCCGGCCTCTCCCTGCCGCTGCCGGAGGAGGTGCGGCACCGCTTCCTGACCCTGGGCGTCCGACCCCGGCGGTGGTCCGGTCTGCCCGAGGCGCGCCATATTCTCCTGCTGGCCCCCAACTGGGTGGGGGACGCGGTCATGGCCCTGCCGGTGTTGGCCGGGTTACAAAAATTTTTCCCGGCGGCCCGGATCACCGTGGCGGCCCGGGGCCGGGTGGCGCCGGCTTATCAGGAACTGGCGGAAGTCCAAGAGATTCTGGTGATTCCCGAAGGCCCGGCGCGCTGGCGTTGGTTCCGCCGTCTGGGCCGAACCTTCGATTTGGGGGTGGCCCTCCCCAACGCCCTGGCCGCGGCCGCGGGCCTGTGGCTGGCCGGGGTCCGGGAGCGCCTGGGTTTTGCCGCGGACGGCCGCAGCCTGCTGTTGACTCGGGCCGTCACCGGGCGCCGCCGGCTGCACGGCCTGCACCAGGTTTTCTATTACCTGGGACTGCTCAACGCCTTGGGCGAGGTGGGGACCTTCACGCCGCCGCGCCTCATGGTGTCGGAGGCGGAGCGGCAAGGCGCCCTCGACCTGTTGGTCTCCCAGGGCGTCGATTTCAGCCGGCCCCTCGTGGGCCTGGCGCCCGGCGCAGCTTACGGACCGGCCAAACGCTGGCCGCCGGAGCGCTTCGCCGGCGTGGCGGCGGCGTTGCAGCAGGAATCCGGCGCCCAAGTGGTGCTCCTGGGCGGCCCCGGGGAGCGTGCGACAGCCCAGGCGGTGGCGGCCCACCATAACGGACAACTAATTGACCTGACGGGAAAAACTGACCTGCGGACGGCCATGGCCGTGCTGGCCCGAGTAAGCCTGCTGATTGCCAACGATTCCGGCCTGATGCACCTCGGGGCCGCCCTGGGGACGCCCCTCATTGCGATTTTCGGCTCCACCGACCCCGTGGCCACGGGGCCGTTCAGCGACCGGGCCGTAGTGCTGCGCCACCCCCTGCCGTGCAGCCCGTGTTTCAAGCGCACCTGCGACACGGGCTACCCCTGCCTGGAGGCCGTCACCATGGAGGAGGTGCTGGCTGCGGCCCGGACGGGTCGGCAGCCGCCCCCGAGCCCGGGGTTCACCCGTAAAACATAAAAATGGGGCTATCCGGTTGACTACCGTACGCACAATATGTTGTTTTTGATTATAGTCCGCGGATAATCTTCCATCCGCGCATACTACATATTGGGGTCACTTGAGTCAAGTGCATACCCACATTAACAATTTCGCCACCCCCACCCCATCCCTCCCCCATCAAGGGCTGAGCATTACCCACAAATTTTTACGTTCTCGTAGCCGCAGCCTTCAGGCTGCGCCGGGCGACCCAGGTGAGATGAAAGGAATGGTGCGCAGGTTGAAGCCTGGGCCACATTTCCTGGTGCGTGGTTGTCCGAAGCAGGAGCTTCGGGGGCAAGTCCGTTCCCAAGCAGTAGCTTGGGAACGAGAGTTGTGCTGCTCCTTATCCCTTCCCCCACACTTGTGGGTAATGCTCAGCATCAAGGGGGAGGGGGTCTGATACCGTTTTCACATTGACCTGCAACGAACCTCATATTGGGCAAATAACGTAGGGGCGGTTCGTGAACCGCCCCTACATCAACGTTTGTTGCACGTGAAACGGAAAATGTTATGAGACGAAGGCTATTACATGTCCGGAGGCCTTTTTGATCTGCGCCTCCTTTTCTCTCAGGGCCGAAACATCAAAGCTGGAAGGCAATATCCTGGTCAGAGATGCCTTGTGAGGAAGAATCGTGCCGGACAGCACTGGGAGGCAGGAGTCTTGAGACCCCTGCCCCCTCGCCCGACCTATTATGGGGGCCCCATAAAGGGGTTTGGGAGGAAAGTCTGGGGGGAGGTTTCCGCCGGCGAGACGTCTGCGCCACGGGAGCGGCCGCTCCCACGGCCCCCCTCAGTAAACGTTTTTAATGGTTCAGGGTGGGCCGACGGCCCGGGCGCGGCTGTTAAAAAAGCCCCAGCAGACGGGCGGCCAGGAGCATCACTGCGGGGTCGCCCGCCCCGCCGCCATCAAACTTGGCGATCCAGGCGCCGTGAGAGTCGTAGAGCTGATTGCCGTCGATGCGGCCGATGGTGGCGCCCCGGGCGTTGCTGATGGAGCCGCCGGAAAAGGTGGCGAGCAGGGAGCCCGAAGCGTTGTAGAGCCTGCCGCCCTCCAGCCGGGCCATGAGCGAGCCGCCGGAGGCGTAGTAGGAGTTCCCGTCAATCCTGCCGATGGTGGCGCCCTGGGCGCTGGAAACGCTGTTGCCGTCGTATTGGAACACCAGTTGGCCGCTGGCCCGGTAAACCTTGATGGCCGCCGCCAGGGCCGGGGTCGCCGCCAGCACGATGGCCGCCGCCAGGGCCACCCAGGCCCGTTTTCCCGCCGCTTTGCCATGATGCGGCCAGGTTCCCAGGTGATCACGCTTCGTCATGAATTTCCCTCCTGATGGTCCTGATGATTGAAGATGTAACGTTCTCCGCCTCGGCGCCCGCCTGCGTCATCGCCTTACCTTCTGACCTGCCTCAATCCAATATTGGGACAACCGCCTTCCGGTGTGCCGGAAGGACGATCAGTGGGGCCGGTGAATCCAAGAAACGCACCGGGGCGTGGCCGGAAGCCCCGACCCCGGTTGGTCCTGCCCGGACGGCGAGGGGTAAGGCGCCGCAATCAGGCGTGGGGTGCAGCGGTGCGGCCCCGGTCTACCTGAAGACGACGCCTTTCCGGGTCCGGGTTCAGTCCCCCGAGGCCCCCTGATGGACGAGGCCTTCGGCCGGGGCGACGTCAGGGGACCTTTGCCGGACATCCAGCCCCGCCTGCCGGGGCTCTGCCTTAGTACATCGTTTCATAAATTCGGTAACGTATTCATTGAGAGGAGCGCGAAGAGTTAATTCCCCCTCACCCTAACCCTCTCCCCCATCGGGGGAGAGGGAAGAAAGCAAGAACCGTCTCATTACCCCCTCTCCCCCCCCGACGGGGGAAGAGGGCTGGGGTGAGGGGGGTCAGAGAATACGTAATCGTACTTATGAAATTATGCACTTAGTACATCCCGCCCATGCCGCCGCCGGGAGGCATGGCCGGCATGGGTTCTTCCTTCTTGGGCTTTTCGGCCACCATGGCCTCGGTGGTGATGAGCAGGGAGGCCACCGAGGCGGCGTTCTGCATGGCGAAGCGCACCACCTTGGTGGGGTCGATGACGCCGGCCAGCATCAGGTCTTCGTAGATGCCGGTCTCGGCGTTGAAGCCCATGGCGCCTTTCTGGTTCTTGACGTGTTCGGCCACCACGGAGCCCTCGCTGCCGGCATTGTTGGCGATCTGGCGGATGGGTTCCTCCAGGGCCCGCTTGATGATGTTGACGCCCAACTGCTCGTCGTGAATCTCCAGCTTCAGGTCCACCAGGGTGGGCATGCAGCGCAGCAGGGCTACGCCGCCGCCGGGGACGATGCCTTCCTCCACCGCGGCGCGGGTGGCGTTCAGGGCGTCTTCCACCCGGGCCTTCTTTTCTTTCATCTCGATTTCCGTGGCCGCGCCCACGCGGATGACGGCGACGCCGCCCACCAGCTTGGCCAGCCGCTCCTGGAGCTTCTCCCGGTCATAGTCCGAAGTGGTCTCTTCGATCTGTCCCCGGATCTGCTTCACCCGGCCCTCGATGGCGGAGTGCTCGCCGCCGCCGTCGATGATGGTGGTGTTGTCCCGGTCGATGTTGATCTTTTTGCAGGAGCCCAGCTCTTTCAGGGACACGTTCTCCAGCTTCCAGCCCATGTCCTCGCTGATGACCTGGCCGCCGGTGAGGATGGCGATGTCTTCCAGCATGGCCTTGCGCCGGTCGCCGAAGCCCGGGGCCTTCACCGCCGCCACCTGCAGGGTGCCCCGCAGTTTGTTGACCACCAGGGTGGCCAGGGCCTCGCCCTCCACGTCCTCGGCGACGATGAGCATGGGCCGGCCCATCTTGGCGATCTGCTCCAGGATGGGGAGCAGGTCCTTCATGGCGCTGATCTTCTTCTCGTGGACCAGAATGAGGGGCTCTTCCAGGTTGACTTCCATCTTCTCAGGGTTGGTGACGAAGTAGGGGGAGATGTAGCCCCGGTCGAACTGCATGCCTTCCACCACTTCCAGGGTGGTCTCCATGCCCTTGGCTTCTTCCACGGTGATGACGCCTTCTTTGCCCACCTTGCTCATGGCGTCGGCGATGATGTTGCCGATGCTGGCGTCGTTGTTGGCGGAGATGGTGCCCACCTGGGCGATTTCCTTCTGGTCCTTGGTGGGCTTGGATATCTTGGAGAGCTCCTTGATGACCGCGTCCACGGCCTTGTCGATGCCCCGCTTCAAGGCCATGGGGTTGGTGCCGGCGGCGACCAGGCGGGCGCCTTCCCGGTAAATGGCTTCGGCCAGAATGGTGGCCGTGGTGGTGCCGTCGCCGGCCACGTCCGAGGTCTTGGAGGCCACTTCCCGGACCATCTGGGCGCCCATGTTCTCGAACTTGTCCTCCAGTTCGATCTCCTTGGCCACGGTGACGCCGTCCTTGGTGATGACCGGGGCGCCGAAGGACTTCTCCAGAATGACATTGCGGCCCTTGGGCCCCAGGGTTACCTTGACCGCGTCGGCCAGGGTGCTGACGCCCCGGAGCATGGACTCCCGGGCCTTGATGTCGTACTTGATCTCTTTAGCCGCCATAACAGTAAAAACCTCCTGTTGATTATCTGGAACGACGATTCGTTGAGAAAGGGATCAGGGAAGGGGACCGCCGCTAATCCTCGATGATGGCCAGGATGTCTTCCTCGCGCATCATCAGATACTCCTGGCCTTCAACCTTGATTTCGCTGCCGGCGTAGCGGCCGAAGAGAACCTTGTCCCCTTCCTTGACGTGCAGGGCCACGCGTACGCCGCTGTCGTTGACCTTACCCGGGCCTACGGCGATGATCTTGCCTTCGATGGGTTTCTCCTTGGCGGTGTCGGGAATGAGGATGCCGCCTTTGGTTACCTGCAACTCCTCGGTACGCTGCACCAGCACCCGATCGTTCAAGGGTTTGACCTTCATGAATGACACCTCCTGGGTACGAACGAAAATTAGCACTCACTCATGTTGAGTGCTAACAAAAGATATAGACGCGCCCGGCGAAAATCAAGAGGGGATGGGGAAAAATTTTTGCAGACCCACCGGTAAAGAGGTCAGGTTCCCCAGGCCCAAAAAAGCCCGGCCGGGGCCGGGCTTGATGGGTCGGGAGCGGCGCAGGGTCAGGAGACTTTGCCCTTGCCCTTCTTGCCGGTGGAGCTGACGTTGGGCTTCTTGCCATTGTTTTTCGCAGGCTTGGCCTTCTCTTTCTGCGCGGCCCGGGTGGAGGTGGGTTTGGCGTTGGCTTTCTTGGTCGTCTTGACCGCGGCCCTGCTGCTGGGGATCATGCCGGCCAGGGACGGCCCCCCTGCTTTGGAGAGGGCTCCTCTTTCAGGCCCTTTGCCTTTCTTGGCTGCGGCCATTTGGACGCTGCCTTTCTTGGAGGTGCGTGCTTTGGCGACCTTGGAGCTGGATTTTCCCTGGTTGCGGGTGGCGTAGGCAGCCTTGCGGGAACTGTTGCTCTTCACCGCGCTGCGACGGTAAGAGGATTTGCCGCCGCTGCTGGCCACCACCGGGGCCCCGGCTTGGGCGGGATGCTCAATCCGGGCCACGTCGATATTTTTCCGGAACAGCTCCGAGGACCCCTTGGGAATCTTCAGCACGTAGGCCCCCATATCCGGCGGGGTGACGCCCCGGCGCAGCTCCGGATTGAGGAACTGCATCTCGTCGACGGGGACGTTGCAGGCCACCGAGGCCGCCCTGAGGGAAGTGGGCGCGTTCACCTTCACGGTGTCGTATTTCAGGGGAGGCAGATAAGGGACGCCCTTGAAGCCGAATTTTTCGGGTTTTTTGGCGATGATGGTGGCCGCGATCATCTGGGGCACATAGTTCTTGGTTTCGCCGGGCAGGCGCTGATTTTCGGAGAGTTCCCAGAAATTTTTGCCCGCGCCGTTGTTCAGCTCCCTCTGGACCCGTCCCTCCCCGCAGTTGTAGCTGGCCGCCGCCAGATACCAGGAGCCGAAGCGTTTATACAGGTCCAGCAGATACTTGGCCGCGGCGTGGGTGGCTTTTTCCGGGTCCCGCCGTTCGTCCACGTAGTTGTTGACGGCCATGCCGTAGCGCACCCCCGTGCCCCGGATGAACTGCCACAGGCCGCAGGCGTGGGCGTGGGAATAGGCGTGGGGGTTGAAGCCGCTTTCAATCATGGCCAGGTAGGCCAGGTCCTCGGGCAGGCCGTGCTCCTGGAAAATGTCCCGGATCATGGGCAGATAGCGGGTGGAGCGGGACAGATAGCGCCGGATGGTGTCCTTGCGGTCCGTGGTGAAATAGACCAGATAAGCCCGCACCTGCTTGTTCATTTCAATGGGCACGTCAAACTTGAGTTTGAAATCCCCCTTCTTCAGTTCTTCTTCCAGGACCGGGTCCCAGCCCAGGCCGCTTTTGGCCAGCAATTCCTCCATGCGCTTGGAACTTAGCTGCTCGGTCAGCGAGACTTCCTGCTCGTCGGCCATGGGTTCGCTTTCCTGCACCACCGGCGTCGGCGGCGGCGCCATCTCGGCTGTTTTGATCGCCCCCCGGCCGCCGCAGCCGAGGAGAAAAACGCAAAAACAAAGGGTGGTTATCAACCACGAAGCCATAGATGCTTCTCCTTGTGTTCGGGGTGAATCAGAAGGCAGGCGGCAGGTGAAACCTCTCCCCCGGAGAATGGTGATATGCCTGCTGCTTGTATCAGGTTTTACCCATAGCAAAGAATTCCAAGGAAAATCAAGGAAAAAATGCACCGGGGTCGGAAGCGGGGGCGCCGGGACCGTCATTCCCGGTTCCAATTTCCTGATTTCTCTGGTAAATTGGCATGACCGGAAAATGACCGATTTCTGAGGTCGGTTTGGCGCCGCGGCGGCCCCAAACGGTCTCCGGGAAGCATGCCGGTGTCGGACCTCCGCCCCCGGGCGTCCCTGCCGCCCGGGCGGGGAAGCCTGTGCCGCCGGCAAGTTTCCCGGCTCCATGTTCTGAAAGGACGCGAGGTCTTATGTGTGCCTGTTCCGAAAAACCCCGGGGGAGTAACCCTCCCGGGGCCGGCCGGGTGATCGGGACCGGCGGCCCCGGCCCTGGCTCCGGGTCGGGAGGACGCCTGGCCCTGGCCCGGCTGCAGGCGGCCCAGGCGCCGCTGCTCTGGGCCGCGGCCCTGTCCCTGGCGCTTGCCGGACGGGAGCCCTTCGCCTCCTGGCTCTACCACTTCGCCTGGTGGCCCCTGCTGATCTGTCTGGACGGGTTATTGACCCTCAAAGGGGAGCCCTCTCTCATCTGGGACCGGCCCCGGGAGGGCCTGCGTCTCCTGGGTTGGTCGGTGACCGTCTGGCTGGTCTTTGAAGCCTTCAATCTGTATCTGCTCAACTGGCGCTACGCGGATCTGGAGCCCCGGCTCACGGTGCGTTGGTGCGGCTATCTGCTCGCCTTCGCCACGGTGCTGCCCGGCATCGTCCTCACCGCCCGGCTGCTCCTGGCCCGGGGCTGGTGGTCGGGGGCAAAGGGCTCGCCCCGCCGCCTGAGAGCCTGGCAGCCCCTGTCCCTCATGCTGGGCGCCGCCTGTGTGGTGCTGCCGTTGCTTTCACCCACCTATGCTTTTCCCCTGTTATGGCTGGGGTTCATCTTTCTCCTGGACCCACTGGTGGACCTGCTGACGGGCGACTCCCTGCTGGGCCGCTGGCTGGCCGGGGAGCGGCGGGAGGTGTACGCCCTCCTCACCGCGGGTCTGCTCCTGGGCTTCTGGTGGGAGTTCTGGAACTATCCATCCCTGTCCAGATGGATCTACACCCTGCCGGTGCTCAATTTCGGCAAAATCTTCGAGATGCCCGTGCTGGGCTACCTGGGCTTCGCCCCCTTTGCCCTGGAGTGCGCCGTCATGTACAGCTTTCTCACGGCCCTGGACCGTCAGGTC
>Ga0194110_10001691_pt1 | contig 28357 bp, 33 predicted proteins | sample TA2Kig1200mmetaG_FD_146192 | JGI IMG/M metagenome (GOLD analysis project Ga0194110, IMG submission 146192) | Freshwater microbial communities from Lake Tanganyika, Tanzania - TA2015032 Kigoma Deep Cast 1200m | ecosystem: Environmental > Aquatic > Freshwater > Lake | place: Tanzania: Lake...
TAATCGGTCTCATCATGATGCGCAAGCGATAAAATCAGCGCAGTCTTCAAATAACTGAGCAGGAGCGAATAGATGAGAGGCGCATTAGGCTTTGTTTTCCTCATAACGATAGCACTGCTAGCTTTAAGCAGCGCCTGCACCACTCCAGGCACTAAACAAGCACCCACAGACCCCCTGGCCGGCGACCGGCTCTATGCTGACGTTGTCAAGTACGTAGATTTTGGAGAGCACCACACGGCTTACCCTGGCGACATCAAAACATCCGAATGGATAGCAGAGTCTTTGCGCCAGGCAGGTCTCAATGTAGAGTTGAAAACCTGGACTCTTAAGCAATTCTTTCTCACAGATTGCAAGCTCACTGTTGGTGGTGAGAAATTCAACTGCTTCCCAGGCTGGTATCCTAATACCACGCCCGTTACAGGAAAACTCGTTCCCTATGACTACCAGGATACCAGCAACCTGAAAGGAAATATCGCCTATGCCGGCTCTGCCTACGGCATCTTGCCCTATAATCGTCTTGACGAGCTAGTAGATGCTGTCAGTGACGCTGGAGCCATAGGATTGGTTTCCGTGTCCCGGAATCATAATGACTCCGGGCTGCTGGCTGCGGCAAATGCCAAGAGAAAAGGCCAGGGGCTGGACTATTACCAGGCGCCGCTGCCTATCACTACGGTATTCGTAGCTGACGATGACGATGCCAAACTTGCCGCCGCTGCTCTGGCCGGAGCTACAGCTTCTATCAGCATCGACGGAGAGCACAAGGCAGAGGCAAAAGCCCATAACGTCATGGCTACGCTGAAAAGAGGCGACAGGTGGATAGTGGTCACCACGCCTTCATCGGGGTGGTTCACCTGCGGTGGAGAACGCGGCCCTGGCATAGCCCTTTTCCTCGGCTTGGCACGGTGGGCAGCACAGCAGAATACAAACCACAGCTACATTTTCATAGCCAATTCCGGTCATGAGCTGGATAATATGGGAGCGCACTTCACCCTGGATGAATACCTTCCGTCCTATAACATCACCAGGGAAAATGTTACCGCCTGGATTCATCTGGGTGCTGGCATCGCTTGCCGCTCGTGGCAGAAGACGGGCAAGGAGTTTATCCCACTTGACCAGCCAAACGAACGCGCATTCCTGCGGGGAACTGAAGAACTGCTCCCGGTTTTCGAGCTGGCTTTCCAACATATCCCGGGACTCAAAATCGGTGCCGGCGGCTATGCCGGCGAGCTGAAGGAAATCGCCAATGCCGGCTATAATGCTTTTGGCTTTTTCGGCAGCAACTACTTTTTCCATACGCTACAGGACACCGAGAAGGAGACGGGGCCAGAGTTGCTGGAACCAGTAGCCAGAGCATTGACAAAAGTCCTCACCGAGCTTGATTCGAAATAGCACGCCACCTTGACAAGGATGGGGCCGGAATGTATGCTATGCCTCGCATAGCGAGGGTTGGTATGCGAATGCTGCCAGGCGGAGTTGGCTGATGGAGTTGGTCTATTCACTAGTGCTAGGGGTGGCGGCTTTCTGGCTGGGTGCCTGTCCTTTTTCCCTATGGCTCGGCCGTTGGCTGCTGCACAAAGACATCAGGCGCTATGGCGACCGTAACCCCGGCGCCACCAACGTGTTCCGCGCCGGCAGCATGAGCGTTGGCATTCTGGCCCTTCTCCTGGACATAGCCAAAGGTGTCCCCTTTGTCCTGCTGGCACATTTGGTCTTCAGGTTGCCCGACCCAGCGGTGTACGCCATCGGACTCTGCGCCATACTGGGACATGCCTACTCACCATTCCTGAGATTCAAAGGCGGCAAGGCACTGGCTGTCACCGCCGGTGTCCTGCTGGCACAGCCCTATTTTGACATCTTTGTGGTTGTGCTCCTTCTTGCCTTCCTATCATTTTTGTTTAGCAAACCCGATGCCTGGACTATCATGTTTGCTATAATAGCGACTACGGTTTACGTGGCTGTCGCCCACGGCATTTCCTGGGAGCTGCTGTTTATGCTCTGCACGCTGGCGATACTGGTGGTGAAGCATTTCGAAGACCTGAAAACAGCCCCCAGGCTTACAGTTAGGCCCATCGAATGGCTCAAGGCCAAAAACGCCAGGACTTAGAATGGTGAAATACAGGAATAGCTCATGATATATCAGATAATAATAGCCATAGGCCTGATGCTCCTGACCATCAATGTCATTCTCAACCTGCGCTCGCTGAGAACGCCGAGCAAGCGGGCCAGAGTCCCTGACCCAGCGCCCCTGGTATCTGTGCTCGTTCCAGCCAGAAATGAGGAGGAGAATATCGGGACCTGTGTGAAATCCCTGCAAAAGCAGGACTATCCCAACTTCGAAATCGTGGTGCTGGACGACAACTCTACCGACAGGACATCCGAAATCGTGGAAACCCTGATGGCAAATGACAGCCGTGTGCGATTGATAAAGGGACAATTCTTGCCCGAAGGCTGGGCGGGGAAGCCCTTTGCCTGCCACCAACTGGCCCAAGAAGCCAAAGGCGACTATTTCCTGTTTGTGGATGCTGACACCAAGCATGCCCCCCACATGCTGCGCAGCACGTTAGCCCTGGCCATTGAGATGAAGGCATCTTTGCTCTCAGGATTCCCCCGCCAGCTAACTATTGGTCTGCCCCAGAAGATAGCCATGCCCATCCCCTTCTACTTTGTCATCGTGAGCCTCTTGCCGCTGTGGTGGCTGCACCGCTCCAAGAAGCCCAAGCCATCGCTGGCCGTGGGCCAATTCTTCCTGTTCCCCAAAGAAGAGTACTGGCGTGTGGGCGGGCACAGGGCGGTAAAATCGAGGATACTGGAAGACGTCTGGATGGCATTTGAGGTGGTGCGGCACGGCGGACGACATGTGGCAGTAAACCTGGTGCCCGTGGCCTGCACCAACATGTACCGCAACGTGGGGACGATGTGGGAGGGGTTCATCAAGTGGATATATTCGGTAGGCTCGCTGTCACCAGCAGCTTTAATCGGGCTGGCGGTAGCGGGATATTGTTTCTTCCTGGCGCCCTTTTACTGGCTGTGGCATGACTTCGTAATGGCAGTACCCCCCACCGAGTGGCGCTTCATCATTGCCTTCCAAGTTGCCCTGATATTCTTCATGCGCATTTTGGCAGACTCCTACTTTAAGTCATCGGTCATCTCCATCCCGCTTCACCCCCTGGGCATCGCCTTCATGTTTGCAGCCGCCATATATGGTGGCTGGCGACAAGCACTGCACAAGGGCATCGAGTGGAAAGACAGGACTTACGAAGAAGCCTCAGGCATAAAATAACCCACTGGTAATCCTTCCAGCTACCAGCTTTTTACCCTTTGTATCTCTATCCTCAAACAACCTTCCAGGAGTCACCGCGAGGGTGGTTATCACCAGGACTCTGTATTATAATGCCCCAGTGTCAAACGAGACCTGAGTTGAGCAAGTGACTGCCTACAAAATTGAGTTTGAGCCTATAGGTAGAAGGGGGGAATGTCCTGCTGGCCAGTCCCTCCTGGGCTGTGCCCGAAGATTGGGGATTGGCATTGCCAGCGTCTGTGGTGGACAGGGCACCTGCCGCTCTTGCAAGGTACAAATCCTGGATGGGAATACCTCGGAAGCTACTTCCAGCGAGACGGAATGGCTTTCTGCTGATGAACTGAAGACGGGCTGGAGGCTGGCTTGCCAGGCCTATCCCCTCAGCGACTGCAAGCTGCATATTCCGGCCGAATCTATGACAGCCCCGCAAAGGCTACAGTTGGAATGGCTTGAGGTCAGAACTCGGCCAGAACCTGCGGTAAAAGGATACCAGGTAAAGCTGCAACCTCCTTCTCTTTCGGACCTCACTGCTGACGCTGACCGACTGCTACAATCGCTGAACCGACAACATAAATTGCACTGTCACAGAGTTGATATTGAACTGTTACGACATCTTCCCCCGCAGCTACGCTCCCTGGACTGGAAGTGCCAGGCTGCAGTACGCGATGATGAAGTGACAGCCTTAAGCCCCTGGCAAAGTGCCCAGCTAGGATTGGCCGTTGACCTGGGCACTACCAAGATAGCTGCTTATCTCGTTGATTTAAAGGAAGGCCGCACACTGGCAGCCAAAGGCGTCATGAATCCTCAAATAAGTTATGGCGAGGACGTGGTCAGCCGTATTCAAGCAGCCATCAGCTCGATAGAGACAGCAGAAAAACTGCAAAAAGTGGTAGCAGAAGCGCTAAACCAGCTTATATCTGACCTCTATGCCCAGGTAAACGCAGACCAGAACGAAATCGTTGACATGGTGGTGGTGGGCAATACCGCTATGCACCATCTTTTCCTGAAATTACCTGTACTGCAGCTAGCGCATTCTCCTTTTGTGCCGGCGGTCAGCCATGCAGTGGATGTCAAGGCGCGTGAACTGGGGCTACACATCGCGCAGGGAGCCTATGTACACCTGTTGCCCAACATCGCTGGCTTCGTCGGTGCCGACCACGTAGCCATGCTAACGGCAACTCAGAATCTCTGGGTTAAAAAGGATGTGGTGATAGCCCTGGACATCGGCACCAACACCGAAGTCTCGCTGATTAGAGAGGGCAAAATAACCTCGGTGTCCTGTGCCTCAGGTCCTGCCTTCGAAGGCGGCCATATAAAGGGCGGCATGCGCGCTGCCCCCGGCGCCATAGAACGGGTGAGGATAGATAGCCAGGGCGTTCACTATCAGACTGTCGATGCTATACCGCCAGTCGGCATCTGTGGTTCGGGCATACTGGATGCCATGGCGCAGCTATATCTGGCAGGAATCATCGACGAGGGCGGCAGGATGAAAGAGGAACAGGCAAGAGTTCGCAGGCAGAACAATCACCTGGAATTCGTGCTGGTGGAAGAGGACAAGAAGCATAAGCGCTCTGCCGTGGTCATCACGCAGAACGATATACGGGAGTTGCAGTTAGCCAAGGCCGCAATCCGCACCGGCATCCAGGTATTGCTGGAAGCAAACAACTGCTCTGAGGAAGATATCACCAAGGTTTTCATTGCTGGCGCCTTCGGAACTTATATAGATATCTCCAGCGCCATAACCATCGGCATGTTGCCCACGTTGCCACTGGAGCGTTTCCAGCAGGTGGGAAACGCAGCCGGCATGGGGGCCAAGCTAGCTTTGATATCTCTGAATAAGCGGGCCGAAGCCCAGATGTTGTCCAGGAAAGTCCGCTATCTCGAGTTAGCCAGCGCTCCGGGTTTTAACCAGACCTTTATCCAGGCTGGCTACCTGGGACGCTACCGTTTGCTCAAAGGCCGGAGAGAGGAAATCAAATGATGGAAACCATCGTATCCAGCGCCACCAGAGAGGTTATCATTGGCCATGGCCGACCCACAGTGCTCATTGGGGAACGCATCAATCCCGCAGGCAAGAAGAAGCTGGCTGAGGCATTGGTAGCAGGCAACCTGGACATTGTCCGTGCTGAAGCCGTTGCCCAGGCTCAAGCGGGAGCAGACATCATCGATGTCAATGTGGGTACCTTCGGCGTGGATGAGGTCGCTTTGCTGCCCAAAGCAGTACAGGCAGCGATGGGAGCGGTGGACTTGCCGCTTTGCATCGATAGTGCCAAGCCCGAGGCTTTAGATGCAGCCCTAAAGGTATACAAAGGAAAGGCATTGGTGAACTCGGTGACTGGTGAAGAGCGCTCATTGCAAGCAGTCTTACCACTGGTGAAACGGTATGGGGCAGCCGTGGTCGGCCTGGTGCAAGATGACCGAGGGGTTCCCAGGGATGCTGAAGGAAGGGTGACCATTGCCCAGAGAATATTGGAAAAGGCTGAGGCGGCAGGTATACCACGCCAGGATGTAGTCATAGATTGCCTGGCTACTGCCGTTGGTGCTGATGCCTCTGCCGGGATGGCCGTGATTGAGGCTATTCGGCGGGTCAAGAGTGAACTGGGGGTGAACATCACTCTTGGGGCTAGCAATATCTCCTTTGGCCTGCCCGACCGCGAGCTGCTCAACAATGCTTTTTTGGCTATGGCGGTGGCGGCAGGTGCCACTGCGCTCATCGTAGATGTGGCCAGGGTACGCCCCATTATTTTGGCTGCTGATTTGCTTTCGAACCGCGACCATCATGCCAGGCGCTACATCCAGGCTTACCGCCAGCGCCAGAGCGCACAGTGAACAGTCAATACCAATCGATAGTTTAGGCAGGAGGAAAAGCTATGTTAGGCGACGTTTTGTTGTATATTGGTGCGGCCATAATCACGGTCTGGGGGATAGCTCATATTGTGCCGACTAAAAATGTGGTGAATGGTTTTGGGCCGATATCACAGGACAACAAGCGAATTATCACCATGGAGTGGATTGCTGCGGGTTTTGCGCAGATATTTATAGGCTTACTGGTTTTTCTGGTCACTGTTATCGCTGGGTCGGGAGCTGAATCTTCAAAGGTAGTGTACTGGGCATCGGCGGCCGTACTGGTGGCGCTGGCGGTTCTGGGGGCGTTTACTGGGGCCAGGACACCGATTCTCCCCATGAAGCTGTGTCCGGTTATAGAAGGTGTGGTGGCTGTTCTGCTGTTAGCAGGGATCTTTGTTTGAGGGTTATGATATAAGTGCCGATTTGGTACTAGATCAAGTACCAGCAGCAGGCACAAAAGACCAGGGATATCACTAGAAAACCGCTCATTATGGCCAGAAGCTCTCGGTTCATCATTAATACCACTTTCTGCCAACTATAACGATAGAAAAGGGGCAAAAGTTTAGAGTTCCAGCCTCTCTATTCTGAAATTGAGAGCTGCTTAAACCAGGGGAGGTAACGATTGCATTCTGACTAGGCAAAAATGCCTATATGCGGAGGTTCAAAAACAAGCATTAAAGCCGATGACCGACGCCTGCTACGGTGGCATAATATTTCTGCACGATCACTTCCCACAACTGATAGAGAGACCTTTGACAGCTCCTCCTCTTCCCGGGCCAAAGGTCTCTCCTCCTTTTTAGGCACCTCGAGAAGCCTGCTGAGTCTCAAATTTTGAATTGCTTGACTGTAATCTAGCTTTTTGCTTCTTGCCATCTCGCTGTATAATGGGTTCTAAGAATATAAGGAGCGGTATTGGCAATGGTACAACAAACAAGACCACAGCCTACAAATACCTGGAGAGCAGTCGCTCTATTCCTGGTCCTTATCATCTTGTTAGTGGGAATAGGTTTTTCAGTGCCCCTGGTTAAGGTTCCTGTAGCCACTACGGAGACCTATACTGAAACGGAATATAAGGAAGAGGCTTATACTGTGGTTGAGACTGTACCTGCCCAGACAACAACAGCCAGCACAACAACCAATTCCATCACCTTTTTCGATGGAACGCTCTTTGAGATGGGCGCCAGCGTCATGCCAGACCGCTGGGGCACAGAGGTCAAATTCAAACTCGACATCCCCGGGAAAACAAACCCCAGGGTCACCGGAAGCTGGATAGTCGAGAATTTCCCCTTCGCCGTATATGTCTCAATAGTTAGTCCAGACAACATGTTTGCCTATCAGCACAAAGGGGCTGAAGCCTCGCTCCAGACTGATGATTTCGAGTTTGTGCCCACAGTCTCGGGCGTCTATACCATGCGTTTTTCGTCAGATTATGTCCGAAGTAGCAAGTACATCAGGCTGACGTTGGCTCTGAAATGGGATGAGCCGTCTTCTGGAGCTGCACCACAAGCTACCATAACCAAGGAAGTCATTAAGTACCGCCAGGTCCCGGTCCAGGTCCAGAAGCAGAGAACAGTGGTGAAGCACGAAAAAGCCTCTGTCTGGCAGTTGCTCTTCAAGCGTTAGCCACCAGATACTTTGAGCCAGATGCCAGATTCGGGATGTAGATGCTGAGATGCACAACAGTTGAAACATGCAACTGGCAGCTTTTAACTTGAGACCGGCAACTGGCAGCTAAGGGAAGCCCACTAGAATCTTTTATCCCCGAAAGCCTCAGTTATCTTTTCCCTGATAAGAGGCACTATCTTACTGCTGAGATGTACGTCGTCAGCAGCGTACTCGTCGCTGATGAATCCCTCATCATCTGCTGAAACCGTCTGCACATCGATATAGGCGACAGCGTTGTCATGGCAGAAGTTTCTCAATTGGCGGTTGAAAATGGTGGATATCTGGCTCCTCTCCTGGGTAGAGCCAGTGAAAGGCAGGGAGGATGTGTAGTTTTTCCGGGCTGCGGGGGGGATGCCGTGGATACACACGGCAAAGCCTTGGTCGCGCAGCTTTTTGATGGTTTCACCATACTTCTCCACTGTGGCCTGTATAATCTCAGCGATATTCACCGCCTTATTTCTTTTACAGTATTGGCTGTAGATGTGTACTCTGGCATCTATTTCCCCGAAAACCAGCAACAGCACATCCCTCCGCTTGTTTATCCTCTGCAAAAACGCATGAAGGTGCTGCTTCGACCGAGAGAAGCTATTCTCTTTATTCAAATTGTATGCGGTAGCCTGTGATATGTGGTGGATGACAAACGGTGTTTTGAACACGAAGGGCATGGCATGGCTATCGCCTATCACATGAATAATAGATGTGCCTTGCAGCTTCGCCCGCAAAATCAGGTAAACGTTGAACAGGCGCAGGAAAGGATATTTGAACAGGACGTCACGGTAGAAAAAGTAAATGGAACCGCTGTTTTCCAGTCCTTTCCGTAACCAACTGTCGCGTCTTTGAATGAGACTGGGCATGATAAATCCGTAGCCTTTTACTTTACCACTGAATCAAAGGTGAAAACAAATGTTATAATTCAGTTAAGGACAATGAAGCTGGTTATTTTCGATATGGACCAAACGCTGGTGGATTTCATGCCCTTTCATCTGCAGACCACGCGCCAGCTCTTTAAGAAATTCTTCAAAGTGGATGCCAGCCTTGAGGAAGTGGATTTCTCCGGCCGCAGTATGGCCGAGAACTTCATAGCACTGGCAAGACTTAAAAACATACCCAATGAGGAAGTCCAGAAGAACGCTGGTAAGCTGCTGAAGACCTACGAGATGCTGTTCGGCCAGAATATCCCACGCAATGGCGCCAGCCATGTTCTGCCGGGTGTGAAGGAATTGCTGGAGGAACTGGTCAGGACAGACCACATCGTGGTGCTGTACACCGGCGACTCTCCTAGTGTAGTAAAACATGTGCTGGAATCTACTGGCTTAGCCGACTACTTCGAATTTTGCGTATATGGCACACAAGCCCGGACACGGCTGGACATGGTCAAGATGGCAATAAGAAAGGCAGCGGAGATGAACGGCGTGAAATTCAGGGGCAAAGACGTGGTCATAATAGGCGATTCAGTCCGCGATATAGATTGTGGAAAAGAGATTGACGCTCTAACCATTGCAGTAGCTACCGGCCCGCACTCACCACAAGAACTGGCAGAGCATAGGCCTGATTTTCTGTTCCAAAATATGGCGGATTATAAAAAAGTTTTGGCGGCAATCGGATAATAAGGGAGCAGATTTGGCACACAAATTCCCCTGCCCAAAGTGTGGCGCTGAAATACCGGTGGGACAGGCTTACTGTACTAGCTGTGGGGAGAGATTTGAGTACAAGGCTCCTGGCGAAGTCCAAATTTCTCAGCCACCGCCTGTGATGCCACCACAGCCTATCATGGTACCGCCTCACGGTCATCACAGGCATGGCTTTTGGGCGTTTTGGGGTATCGTGGGTGCTATCCTATGCCTCGGGGTTGTGTTCTTCCTGGTCATCACAGGCGGTGGCTCTGAGCCCATAGGTTCAGGCAAAGGCTTTTCACTGAAGCAATCGTCGCCTGGGCCAAGCGCGCCGCCTATCATAAGGCCTGTACCAGAAGATGCTCCCATAGCGGAGGATGAGCCAGTCGAGGTCACGGGTTCATCTCGATATTCCAAAGAGCAGGTTATTGCTGTTGCCAAGAGGGTCAGCCCAGAATGCCGTAGGGACAAGTACGGCTGAGCGGGAGCCATTTGCCTTCCGGGAGAAGTTGCAAAACCAATCTATGATGCTAAATACATGGGCAATGGCGTTTGGAGCGTAACCAAAACCTGCCCAGTGAATTCCAAGTATGACGGCGCCTGGAACTTCTACGAAAGCAGCGGCGAGCTGGTCTCTACCAAGAAATAGACGGCTTCAATAATCCAGGCGCAAGATGCAAGTGGCAACAGGGGGATTTGCCATTCGGGATCCGGCATGGGGAATGACAGACTGCTAACTGGCGACTAGCGACTGTCGGCCAAAGACCTCGACAAGCACTTACACCTGCTTCCGATAGCTCTCTACAAATTAATAAGTAATAAGCGACGCTTTGATGGGACTCATTTTGCGTATTTCACGCTATGCCAAACAGGTATGATTGCGGAAGCCAAGGTATAGTTTGAGTTGTAGAGTAGAGATGAAGGTCGAAGTAGCCGGTATCGAAAATCAGGAAGGAGGTGATAATGAAATCTATCCAAATACTTATCCCGGCTCTAGTGACTATAGTGATAACGGCGGTTTTCGTGGTGCTGGCGGTATGGTTGACTGCATTGGTACCGCCCGGTGAGTGGAACGGGTTAATCAAAGCAGGTATCGTGCTCTTTGTCTTCATGTGCACGCTCCTGGTGATTGCCTGGTCGGCCTACTTCACCTTAGTTATCAGGAGATCGCTGGAGAAGTAAACCGAATCATGCCTCACCACAGTACTGGAGCCGGAAGTCCCGGCTGATAGGCTCGGCGGTTTTACAATCGCTCGGGCCTATCTTGCTATAAAGTTCGCCTAGCACACCAGCTTTGAGCATATACTCTTCATTGTGGCATACTTAGGCGATGTCCAGCGCCGATTTCCTCTCCGTCCTGTTCATCGCCCTCGGCTTATCTGCAGACTGCTTTGCCGTAGCGCTCAGCGGCAGCATCGCCCTGGGCAAGACATCCGCTGCTCCGTTATTCCGTCTATCTACGGCATTCGGCGGTTTCCAGGCCATCATGTGCCTACTGGGCTGGCTGGCTGGTCAGACGGTGGTAAATTTCATAGCGGAATACGACCACTGGGTTGCCTTTGGGCTGCTGGCAATTGTCGGCAGCAGAATGCTATGGGAAGCGTTTCATGATGACGACGCGCGTGAGAAAAACGCAGACATCACAAGGGGACTTCTGCTGCTGACAGTGTCTTTAGCCACCAGCATAGACTCGCTGGCAGTAGGGCTATCCTTTGCCTTCCTCCAGGTGAACATCTGGTTAGCCAGCCTGACCATCGGTGTCACAGCTTTCGCCGTCACCGCGCTGAGCTTCGTTGTGGGCAGAAAAGCAGGTCAGTTAATGGGCAAACGCGCTGAAGCAGTGGGGGGCATAATCCTCATACTCATCGGCTTGAGGATATTAATCGAACACTTGCTGGAAGGCTAGAACTAGATGCGAGATGCAGGTTCGTCGCTCGGGACTCTTGGTGGGGAACAAGAGACGAGTGGCTAGCGACTATCGACTGCCGACTATTGCCTACATCCTGCTACCTAAATGACTCCCTTCTCTTGTAGCTCTGTTATCTTATCGTCGCTGAAGCCTAGCAGTTCAGCATAGACCTCTTGCGTGTGCTGACCCAAGAAGGGAGCAGGCTGTGCAGGGTCACCTGGCGTCTGGCTCATCTTGAAAACGGAGCCCATCACCTTAACCTTCCCGCTTACCAGTTGCTCTATTTCCACCTGCATGTTTCGACTGGCAAGCTGAGGGTCGTTGGCTACCTGACTGAAAGTGGGCACCGGCGCACAGGGCAAATCAGCATCCCTCAGCAATTTCAGCATCTCCTCAACCGTCCGCTTCTTAGTCCATTTTTCAACCAGGGCATCTATCTCACCTATGTGCTTGATGCGGTCAGCCTGCGTGGCATACTCTTTGACTTCCTTCAGGTCTTCCCTGCCAATTGCCTTGATGAACCGCTGCCACTGGTCTACGGTGACGATGCCGATGACTATATAGCCGTCCCTTGCTGGATATATATTGAACGGAGTGATCTCTAGCTGACGGTTGCCTGGCCTCGGAGGCTCCTGGCCGGTCAAGGTATAGAAGGGCAAGAACTGTGTTGCCGTAAGCATCCAGACTACATCTTGCATTGAGATATCAACATATTGTCCTCGTCCAGTCCGATTCTTGTACTGCAAAGCAGCCAGAGTAGCCAGTGCCGCAAATACACCGCCGCAGATGTCCGCCACGGCCGGTCCAACTTTAGTTGGCGGAGAATCAGGGTGACCGTTAACGCTTATTAAACCGCCCATTGCCTGAACAATGGTATCGTAAGCAGCATAGGAGCGATAGGGCCCTGTGTTGCCGAATCCTGACACCGAGACGTATATCAGTCCCGGGTTCACTGCAACAAGGGTTTCATGTCCCAGCCCCATCTTATCCATTATTCCCGGTGTGAAGTTCTCAACCAGCACGTCACACTTGCTGGCCAGTTGCCGGGCGATTCTATTCCCTTCTTCTGTGCGGGGGTCAAGGGTTATGCTCCGCTTGCCTCGATTGCAGGTCAGAAACAGATAGCTTTCCAAGCCTTCTGTGAGGGGTGGAGTAGTACGCATTGCGTCTCCGCCCTGGGGCAGTTCGACTTTGATGATGTCTGCCCCTAGCTCTGCCATAATCATGGTACATATCGGCCCAGCAGCCATGCGGGTGAAATCCAGCACTCTCGTTCCAGTCAATGCCTTTTCCATAGATACCTCCAGAATATGTCGAGTAGCTCGGCGGGGTTACACGCTTGCAAAGCAGCAGCTCTCTATGTAAGTTACTGAACTGTGATTATACCTTGTTTTGCCAGCCATAGCACCCCCAGAGGTATTGACTTTTGAAGGGCTTATCCTAATAATAGTGGATGCAGCTACAAGGTTTCGGAAAATGGAGGTGCGAAATGGCTGATAGTGTATACAAAATTATCACACTGGTGGGAACGAGCACCGAATCTTGGGAAAAGGCAGCCAAAGCTGCCGTAGAGAGAGCCTCGAAGACTCTGCGCGAACTGCGTATCGCAGAGGTGGAGGAGCTGGACATGCAGATTGAGGGTGGCAAGGTCCTCAGCTACCGAGCCAAGGTCAGAGTCTCCTTCAAATACGAAGGCAAGGAAAAGTAGTCTTAACCCCGAGCGGGCAATTTACCATTCCTTCTTGATAGTGGCGGCTATCTCCACGGCTAGCTTTTGCCTGTATTCGCTGAGACGTGAGCTGATCACAGCGCTGAGATTTGCCATTACCACGTAGCCAAGGTGCGGGTTCTCCTCAAAGAGGCGAGCCAGCTCCGAGGTTTCAATCTGGATGACCTCAGTCTTTTCACTACACTTAGCAGAAGCGGTGTATATGTGTGGCTCTACCAGGCTGGACCAGCCGAATATCTCGCCCGCCTTCGCCTTGTGGACTGTCACATCGATTCCCCAGGGCTCTGTTAGGTGGACGATGATGTCCACGCTGCCCTTCTTGCACAGATGCAGCTTCGAGGCCTTGTTGCCCTGCTTGAACAGCGCTGCACCGGCATCATAGGTCTTCTCATGGCATAGTGGAGCCAATTGAGCCAGTTCCTTGTCATCCACACCTCTGAAAAGCGAGTACTGTTTAAATGCTTCGTTGGGCACCATGTTTTGTCCCCTCTTTTCACCCAAATTCACTCAGGTGTCTTAGTTTGATTATACAGTTGACTTGCCTTCCATCTCAATCTTCCACTGGCAGCAGATATCATCTTTGTTCTTCCGCGGTGGCAACTTTGTGTAGGCGAACTTGATATCAGGATTAAGGCCGGCAGCCCAGATATCCCACATCTTGGTCTCTATTTCTTTGCAAAAGCTGCCGTCTCTGCCTTTCCCCTCCCTCTCCAGCGCTTCTAAAGTGTAGCACCTGGTGACGGTCAAAACTGCCGAATCGGTACCGTTCATCTCGACGTCCCACTCCATGTTCCAGGCCCAGGGACTGAGCTGGAGATATTTCATGAAGGCCTGGATATCGGTCCCCTGCACGCCTAGAGCCTTGTTTATCCTCTCCACCTCATATTTTGCCATCTGCTCCCAGACCGCAAAGTCGCATTCCGTAGCGGTTTCCTCATTCATCTTATCCATAACCGTTAGGTACCAGAAACCATCAACTGCCCGATATAGCCTGCCGTACAGTTTCAATAAATCCACCAGCAATTCTTTGGACAAGTCTTCGGGCTTCAGTGTGGGATTGAATTCGCCACTGTAATCAGTAAGTTCCTTCATTGTGATTCCTTTTCTGCCTATCGCTGTGACATGCGATTTGATATTGTACCTGATTAGGTCGTGGGCATACCACTATATTCAGGCTTGCTGGACACCTACCGAATATATCCGTAGTAGCCAAGCAGGCCGAAAACAATCAGCCCGATGCCCAAAATCAGGACAAATGGAGCCAGGAAGGCAGCGATACCCCAGTACATCCACTTTCTCTGCGTTCGCTTGAATTGCTCGATGCTATCCCAGTGCTTACTCTGCCAGGCCCACTCGTTCCCTTTGAACAGCAGGATAAAGGACATGACAACTCCGACCATCGGCAAAAGGGACAAGACCGCCAACCATACCTTGTTGAAAATGCCCCAGAGCAAGGGAATGAAGAAGGCGCCCCAGTTCAATCCCTTGATTTCCTGTGGCACTGCCGCCGAGAAACCGGCACCGGATGTGTTTTCACCCTTCATCTCAGAAAGACAATGTGAACAGAACCGGCGGCCAGGTTCATTAGACTTGCCGCAATTCAAGCAGGCAACCATGCCATTGGCATTATCCGTCGCTGTGAGGCTCATTCAAATGGTTCCCGTGTAGGCATACATCCTACTAGAAGATGGCAGTGAAGACAAACCAATCTTTGCAGTCGAGGGTATGTGTGCTATCCTTGATATACTGCATACAGGAACAATGGCACAGGTTCATGGATTGGCAGGATACCAACATACACCCGTTCAACCTGATGACCTCTTACCTAAAAGCAAAATGTGAGCGAGGCTTTATTCCAATGCGAGGCGATGTGACATGAGCTTAGCTAATGAAACCGTAATAAGATTACCTCAATCAAAGATACCCGATGCCGCAGCACTTCTATCTCGTGCCTTCTGGGATGACCCGATGACTCTATTCCTTTACCCCGACATTGAGGAACGCAGAGAGCTGGGGCCAAACTTCTACATACTCAACATGGAACATGCCGCCATAGGAGGCGAACAGTACACCACCTCGTCATTCAAAGGCATTGCCGTATGGCGGTTTTTCGGGGACGCCACCAGGCCCACAGTGGATAAGGCGAACGACCCCAGAAATAGGCTGCCCCAGGCAATGGGCGATGGCCCGTTTCAACGGCTGATGATTATTGCAGAATGCACCAACGAGATGCACAAGAGGTTAGTCAAAGGACAGCACTGCTATTTATTCTTTCTTGGGGTTGAACCCTCTCACCAGGGAAATGGCATTGGCAGCCTCTTAGTTAAGCCGGTGCTGAACATGGCGGATGAGAAGGATCTGCCATGCTATCTGGAAACCAACAAAGAAAAGAACCTGGAATTTTACCGCAAGCACGGTTTCCAGGTAGCAGGCGAAAAGCAGGTTCCCCATGGCGGCCCATACATCTGGGCGCTGCTCAGACCCCCCGTACGCAGGACGTAATCGAAGCGCATCCCCACGGGACAGACTCCTCGTCATTCTGACCCTGAATCAAGTGAAGGGGAAGAATCTCAGTGGGGGACGAGCAGGACAGGCGCTAGTACCGAGGACATCTATTCCGAGATAATCTTCTCTATCTCTTTATGGGCATCAGCGATGACCTTTCTAATCTTTTCCATTTTAGCTGAGTCAGCCCTGGAAGCCTGCTTTGCCACCAGCCGGGCCAGGTTTCCAAATTCGCGCATGGTCTCTCGCATCTCGCGCATATCTACGTGAGCCCACCAGTCCTCCATCTGGCTCTTGATTTCCTCGGCGTGCTCCTCGCGCTTCTCCAGGAACTTCAGACCCTCCTCGGTTATGGAATATACTTTTTTACCGTCCTGCTGGTCCGACTTCACATACTCCATTTCCTCCAGCAGTTGCAGTGTGGGGTAAACGGAGCCAGGGCTGGGGCTATAAAAACCGTGTGAGCGCTCCTGAAGGGAGCGGATAATCTCATAACCATGCCTGGGCTTGTCTTTGACCAAATCCAGGATAACGTACTTCAAGTCCCCCTTCTGAAACCAGCGCTCGCGCCACGGGCCGTGAGAAAACATGTGCCTGTGAAACATCTCTTTCTACCCTCCTCTAATCAATATAACACGATATATCTTTATATATCGTAACATGTCGTTGGCTGTTTGTCAAGTTTCTCTGCAACTTGTTTTACCTGAATTCGTCCCTTTATAATATCCCTTCGCGGCTACGCCGCCGGCAAATGTCGAGGAATGAAGCGCGCCTTTTAACATAGCACGGATACTATGACAAAAAGATTCGCTCCTCTGTTCGCTCCTCGCTCGGTAGCCTTCATCGGTGCTTCCAAAGACCCTCGGAAGTGGGGGTTCAACATGCTAAACACCTTTATCAGAGGTGGCTTCCCGGGCAAAATCTACCCCGTAAACCACACTGAGGACGAGATACTGGGGTTGAAGGTGTACAAGAGCGTTTCCGATATTCCCCAGGGGCCTGACCTGGTAGTCATCGTGGTGCCCCCACCCAGCGTGAATGCTGTTATCAGGGAATGTGTCTCCAAGGGGGTAGGGGCTGGGATAGTCATCACCGCCGGCTTTGCCGAGCTCGGAGGAGAGGGCGCTCGGCTCCAGAATGAAATGGTGGACATAGCCCGCCGTGGGAGCATGGCTCTGGTAGGTCCAAACTGCAACGGCATCATGAACCCGTGGGAGAAGCTACATATCCAATTCGTGGAATTCTTCGCTCCCCCTGGCCCCATAGCCGTTGTTGCCCAGAGCGGCAATGTCCTCGATTCCGTAGTCCGCCAGGTGATGCTGCGTGGCATGGGCTGTAGTCTGTGCATCGCCAGCGGCAACGAGGCTGACCTCCACATCGAGGACTATCTGGAATACCTGGCAGACGACCCCCAGACCAAAGTAATCCTCAGCTACATCGAAGGCTTCAAAGACGGGCAACGCTTCATCGAGGTCGCCAGCGAGGTAAGCAAGAAGAAACCCATTGTCATGGTCAAGGCGGGAAAGACGGAGGCCGGGGCAAAGGCTGCCATGAGCCACACGGCCTCGGTGGCCGGCTCCGACGCCATCTTCGACGCTGTGTGCAAGCAGTCCGGCGTCATCAGGGCAAAGAACCTGGATGAGCTGGTTCACATAGGCATTGCCCTTCTTCAGCAGCCTCTCCCGCAGGGGCGGAAAGTGGGCATAGTGACTGGTGGTGGAGGTTGGGGAGTGCTGGCCGCCGATGCCTGTACTGAACTCAGCCTCGAGGTGGTCACCCTACCAGAAGATACCATCAGGGAGCTTGATACTGTCATGCCCGCCTGGTGGAACCGGGGCAATCCGGTCGACCTGGTGGCCGGCCGTTCACGGGAAGCTGTTTTCAAAGGTATTGAAATACTACTGCGCTGTCCGGTGGTTGATGCGGTAATGATGCTGAGCATCATGCCTGCTATGGGGTTCGAAAGGTTCAGAGCATCTGCTGGCAAAGTTGATAAGGAGATAGTAGTGCAGGCGGTGGTGGAAGCAATGAACGAGTTCAACCAATTAGCCCAAAAGTATGGAAAACCAGTCGTGGCGGCCTCTGAGCAGATGTTTTCCGACGCTGCACAGGAGACGCAAATCAACTATGCTGTAGGGCAGCACAACTCAATCTGCCACCAGTTTCCGCACCAGGCCGCCGCCGTCCTGGCCGCCCTGGCCAGCTACGGCGAATACCTAGAGCGAAATAAATTAGCGTAGTCGCCTCACCATCCGCCGCAAATGTGCATTGTCCTGGCAACCAGTGCGTTGATTCTGCTATCAGCCCCTTTTTCCTCCTGGACCAGGAGGTGCGGCCGCCGTTTGTCAGCAACCTGGCTCGCCGAGGTGGCCGCAGCAGCTCTGCCACTTCCTCAGCTTTATGGCGTTGTTCCTGAATACCAAGAAGAGCTTCCTGTGCCAGGGCATGGGCACCGACATATTGGTGAAAATTGACCTCAAGCTAGGCATAGTTTCGATACGCCAACTTTATTGTACCAGTTCTTCCGACTCTCATCCGCATCCAATCGCCTTGCCGCCTGACAATGCTTATTCATCAATGTCAAGGATTGCTTAATAAGATTGCCTTGGGCTGCGTTCTCGCAAAGAGATGGGGGGAAAAACCATTTTGGGCGATTCAAGTCACAGACGGCAGTTAGCTTTTGCGATATCATTACAAGTTATAGGTCGTTCTTATTATTGCCCTCTTAAGTCTATTCGGTTGGAGGTACATCGGTGATAAAGAAAATCGGTGGTGTGCTGGGGCTGTCAATCATCTTGGCAGGAGCTTTGCTTGCTGTCACGAACTGTGTGCCTGAAGAGGCGGTGCAGTTGGCGCCTGTAGAGGTCAGGGAATACCAGGGGCAGAAACTCTCCTCGGTCAACAATTTTAGGGAGAACTCCATTAAAGGCCCGCAGAAAGTGAACATCGATAACTATAAGCTCAGCATAACTGGGCTGGTGAAAAACCCTGAGGAATACACCTATGCCCAAATCTTGCAGGATTACCAGAGCTATGAAAAGGTGGTGACGCTCAACTGTGTGGAGGGGTGGAGCGCCACCGTGCTCTGGAAGGGATTCCTGGTCAAGGATTTGCTGGCCGAAGCCGGGCCGCTGCCTGAGGCCAGGGTAGTTATATTTCATGCCTATGATGGTTATACTACGTCCTTCCCAATTGAATACATCATGAACAATGACATACTCATAGCCTACCACATGAACGGCGCCCCACTTCTTCCCGAGAGGGGCTTCCCCTTCCAACTGGTTGCCGAGAGCAAGTGGGGATACAAGTGGATAAAGTGGATAACCAAAATAGAGCTGTCCGATGATATAAACTACCGTGGTTACTGGGAGAAGAGAGGATATTCCAACACGGGCGACCTGGACAAGGAATTTTTTGATAATGATTAGCAACGCCTTGAAGAGCAACCAGGCCAAGGCGATTGTGCGCTGGTCGCTGCTGGTACTGGTAGTGCTCTACTTCGTCACCGGTTTGGGCATCACCCAGTACAGGGCAGTCGAAGCTCTCACCTTCGGTCTGCTTACCAAAACCCTCTCTTTCAAAGTGCACAACAACCTCTGGTTCCCTTTTCTGATCCTGCTTGTCCTCCACATCTACCAGCGCACTGGTAAGCCGAACAGGACATATAATAGACCAACCCCTTGATAAATTTGCCCCTTTTGATGTATCTTTGGCTAATGCCATTTCCAGCCTGTTGTGGATACCTTGAGGCAGCGAGCAGTGCAACGTTGAAGCGCCCGCTGCGGCACCTATTGGGAGATTCCCGTGGCTAATCGCCTGGCCAAAGAGACCAGCCCCTACCTGCTGCAACATGCTGATAACCCCGTTGACTGGTACCCCTGGTGCCAGGAAGCCTTCGAACGTGCCAAAGAAGAGGATAAGCCCATATTCCTGAGCATAGGCTACTCCTCTTGCCACTGGTGCCACGTCATGGCTCACGAGTCCTTCGAAAATCCGGGCATCGCCAGCCTTTTGAACCAGGACTTCATCTGCATCAAAGTTGACCGCGAGGAGCGGCCCGATATAGACAGCGTTTATATGGATGCAGTGCAATCCATGACCAGCAGAGGCGGCTGGCCGCTGACCATGTTCCTGACCCCTGACGGCAAGCCCTTCCACGGAGGCACCTATTTCCCACCCGAAGACAAGCATGGCCTGCCCGGTCTTCCCAGCGTTCTGAAGAGCGTTGTGGATGCCTACCGCAATCATCGCCAGGACATCGAGAAGCTGACCAGCAAACTTTCGCTGTCCATGTCCAAGAGCCTGAGCAACAATGAGGCGGAGCCGCTGGTGGCCGACATCATCAGGCAAGCCTTCTTTGTCCTTAAGCGTAGCTTTGATGGCAGGAACGGCGGCTTCGGCATGGCACCCAAGTTTCCTCAGCCGCTGGTTCTGGAATTGCTGCTGAGATACTACCAGCGCAGCCAGGTGCCTTCCACGCTGGAGATGGTGCAGACCACGCTGGACAAGATGGCCAGGGGCGGCATCTATGACCAGCTTGGCGGTGGCTTCCATCGCTATTCCACAGACGCCGTATGGCTGGCGCCGCATTTCGAGAAGATGCTGTACGACAATGCCCTGCTCAGCCAGGTCTACCTCCATGCCTACTTGATTACCAACAAGCCGCTGTATCGGGCCGTGGCCGAGGATACACTGAGCTATGTGCTGAGAGAGATGACCAGCCCTAAAGGCGGCTTTTATAGCAGCCAGGATGCAGATAGCGAAAAGGTTGAAGGCAAGTACTACCTGTGGACGGTAGAGGATGTCTCCGCCGCCATAGAGCGAAAGGCTTTACCTGCGGTACTCAGCCATTTTGGGGCTACGCAGGCAGGCAATTTTGAAGGCACGAACATCCTCCACGTGGCAAATGAGCCAGGCCCGGAAATAGCCGACCTCATCAGGGAGTCCAGGGTTGCTTTGTTCCAGGAGCGAGAAAAGCGCATCAAGCCCGGACGAGACGAGAAGATACTGGCTTCCTGGAATGGCCTCATGCTAACTAGCCTGGCCGAGGCTGCCTGTGCCCTCGTTCGGAAAGACTATCTGGATGCTGCCGTTGCTGCCGGCTCTTTCTTGCTCAAGAACATGATGCCCGAGGGGAACCTCAAGCATGTCTGGAAAGATGGCAAAGCCACGATAGATGGCTTCCTACAGGACTATGCGCTGGTCATCGAAGGCTTCCTGTCCCTGCACCAGGCCACCTTCAAGGGCGAATGGCTAAAGGCGGCTATCAGGATGGCCGATTCCATGATTGAGCAGTTCTGGGACAGCTCAGCCGGCGTTTTCTACGATACTGCGACCAAACATGATGAATTATTTATCCGTCCCCGCCAAATATTTGACGAAGCCATACCCTGCGGGGCGTCTGCCGCCACCCTTGCCCTACTCAAATTGGCCAACCTCACAGACATAGGCAAGTATGAAGGTATAGCCCTGAAGTCGCTGCACTCCGTGCAGGAGTTTATGGGCAAACAGCCCTTTGCTGCTGCCAACTGGCTTTGCGCATTGGACTTCCACCTTTCACCGTCAGTTGAGGTAGCCATCGTCGGCCCCAGGGATAGCACTGCTGCCCAGGAGCTGCTGCATACGCTGTGCACGGTCTATTTGCCCAACAAGGTGGTCGCTGCCTGCGACCCCAAAGACCGCACGCGGCATACCTCGCTCAAGCTGCTCCAAAGCAGACCTATGGTTGATGGTAAGCCCACTGTCTACGTCTGCCGCGATTACGCCTGCGAACAGCCCACCAACGACCCTGCTATACTAGCCACACAGCTAAAAACATTTTAGATGGGAGGTGTATCATGAAAATCGGGAAAGCGTATCAAAACAAAACCTGGCTGATTCTCTCTAGCCTGCTGCTCTCGGTACTGTTGCTCTTCTCTGTTCTTGCGGCTTGCGCCAAACCCGCAGCCACCCCCACTGAAGCTGCAAAAGGTTTTCAGGCGGTCACGCCCGAGGCGGTCGGCCTTTCCTCTGAACGGCTGAACGAAATCGGTTCTGTGCTGCAAGCCGACGTTCAAGAAGGCAAAATCAACGGCGCTGTGCTCTTGGTGGCCCGAGAGGGAAAAATTGCCTATTTCAACAGTTTCGGCTATCGGGACGAAAAGAAAACATTGCCCATGGAAAAGGACTCGATATTCCGCGTTTACTCCATGACTAAATCCATCACTGCTGTGGCTGTCGCTATGCTGATGGAAGAGGGAAAACTGGCGCTCACAGACCCGGTGGAAAAGTACATACCGTCTTTCAAGGACATTCAAGTTGCAGAGTTCAGCAAAGACGCGTCGGGCAAGGGCGTGCTCACCCTGGTGAAACCTAGCAAGGTTATGACCATTCATGACCTCTGCAAGCATACCGCCGGATTGAGCTACTGGTTCACTCCTCCAACAGAAATTCAAGCCCTGTACTTGCAAGCGGGCATGGACAAGCTTGAAGGATTCACCAACGCCGAGGTCTGCGACAAGATTGCCAGTTTGCCGCTGGTGGAGAGTCCGGGAACCAAGTACCGATACGGCGTGTCATACGATGTGCTGGGGCGGGTGATAGAGGTGGTATCGGGTATGCCACTGGACAAATTCTTTGAACAACGTATTTATGAGCCGTTGGGGATGAACGATTCCGGATTCCAGGTCATGGGAAACGATGCTGCCCGCCTGGTTTACCTGGACCCCGAGTGGGGCCTTTACATTGACCCCACCAGCCCCACCCGGAAATACTGGAGTGGAGGCGGTGGTTCGGTATCGACGGCTATGGACTTTGCCCGCTTTGCACAGATGATGCTCAACGGCGGTGAGCTTGAAGGCAAGCGCCTGCTGAAACCGGAGACCGTGGCTTTCATAACTTCTGACCAACTGGGGCCGCTGGGCGGCCGCGACGATATTATATATTTCCCCGGACGTGGCTACGGCTCAGGCTTCGACTTCTCCGTTCGCGTTGATACCAAAAATGTAGACTTTCCGGCAAATATCGGCGAGTTCTTCAAGGGTGGGGCTGCCGGGACCGTTTACTTTGTTGACCCCAAGGAGAAACTGGTTGCGGTTTTTATGGTAAGTGCTCCAGACCTCAGGTTATATTACCGGAGTCTGATAAAGCAAATGATTTATCAGGCCATCGCCGACTAGTCAGAGGATTTCAAACAAGGCTAAGCTGATTCAGCATGAAGTGGAAGAAGGTTCCCCCTGAACTAAGCGAGCTACTGGAGAGAACCATGCTCTCCTTCGACTGCCAGAAGAAGTTTATGTTCGGCGCGCCAACCTATTTCGTGAACAACAACATGTTCGTGGGCATTCACCAGGACACCATTATTTTGCGGCTGTCTGAAAAGGACAGGGAGGAGATATTATCCACTAATGACGAGGTTACCCCCTTCGAACCGATGGAAGGCAGGGTAATGAAGGAATACATTGCCCTGCCCGAATCCGTCTATGGCAACCCCGAAGATTTCAGGAAGTGGCTCAACCGCTCTTATCGGTATGCCTTGTCACTGAAACCCAAGCCAGCCAAACCACCCAAGAGCAGCAAGAAGCGGGCATAGTCGACTACTTGAATATACCTTCGATTCCCCTGTAAGTGCCTTTGGCACGGCGGCGGATGGCACCCACTTCAATCCGGCTGTTTTTGTCGTCAACAAGATAGATTATTCGGAAAGTTCCCACCCTTACGCGGTAGATATCGTCAATGAGCTTTTCACATCCCCGTGGTCTTGGGTCCTTTGCCAGCGCCCGAAGCTTGGCTACGACTCGCTGGTAGTCGGCTTCCCGCAAACTATCCAGCTCGCGTTGCACCCTTTTGTTGCGGAGCCTAACCTCGAACTCTGGCCGCTCTTTGGCGCTCATACTCTTCCAGGCTGACCGCTTCTTCCTCAGGTGCCAAAAGCGCCTCTCTCATAGCTAGCAAGTCCTCAAGGTCTTCAATCTTTGTAACCAGCGCTTCGTATTCGTCATATCTGGCCAGTACAGCCTTTGGCTTTCCATATTGCGTGACATAGAGAGGCACACCGCGTTCTTCCAGCTCTGCCATGAGCACACCAAGCTGCGTTTTCAATTCACTTACGGTTATTATGCGAGTGGACATAGCATTGGCCTCCGCCTGGTTTTAACACTATTGTACGAAACTTAGTACGAAACTTCAACCAATTGTCTGTATACCTGCGAGGGGAATGGGGGAGTCACTTCCGTCTGCAATGGACTATTCTGGCTACCTGCGGGTTTTCCAGGTATTCCCAGCCTCCCTGGACACCATGGCTCAACGCAGCTACCTCGATGTGGAGCATGGCGATACCTGCATCGAGGCGGCGGGAGACGACCAGGTCAACAGGAAATCCGGTAACAGAAACCGTTATGCTATCAGGCTCGACATGAAAGCTCCAGGGCTGGCGATTCATGGCTGAAGGCGCCAGCCTTGCCGCTTCCAGCGCCGCTCTAATCCACCGGGGCCACTTTGCCTCCTCAAGCCCGCTGACCATCCGGGACAACGGCTTACGCCGGTGGCTGAGTCCGAAACGGCACATGGCTCTCTCCTCGAGTGTTACAGCCGGCGCGGCATAGCCTACGGGTGTCACTGCCAGCACCCTCTCGTTTCCCCTGGTGCCCACCAGAGACGCTGCCACATCGGGACGGAAGAAACCGCCCACCCAGCAGGTGGCCAAGCCCATCGCCGCAGCTTCGAGGATGATGCCTTCGCCCAGGTAGCCCACCTGCTCCTGGACGTTGGGGCAGTCCATGTCTCCGACAAAGGCGATGAAAGCCCTGGCATCCTTGACCCTGCCATAAGAGCCAATTAGACCCCTGAAGACTTCGTCCGTGGAGCCTTTCACCAACACTGCTCTGGCGCTAGGAAAAGGCCGAAATTCAGCGCATAACTGCCGCATCTGTTCCAGCAAATCCGGCTCGACAGGGCGGTTAAAGTCATAGGAGCGCTGGGAGCGGCGAGCGGAGATGGCACGGTACCATTTTGAATAGTCGGTTTGCATAGCTATAGATTATACCGTGTTTAGAAAATTCGAATTTCCGGTATTGTTTAGGAATTGGTGCTTGGGATTTCAAATTTAGGCGCGGCAGGTAGGGTGAAGTAGAAGGTGCTCCCTTTGCCAACTTTGCTTTCGGCCCAGGCTTTGCCGCCATGCAGCTCCACAAGCTGTTTCACCAGCGCCAATCCTATGCCGGCGCCGCCGTGACCCCTCTGCCTTGACCTGTCTGCCTTATAGAAATGGCCGAATACAAAAGGCAGGTCCTCAGGCGCAACGCCGCTGCCCGTGTCCGAGACAGATACTGCTACCCATCCCTGCTTATCCAGGCAGGCACTGATTTTAATACTGCCACCAGCGGGAGTATGCCTGATAGCATTATCCATGAGGTTGTGCAATACCTGCCGAATCCTGTCCTTGTCGATAAACACCTGCGGCAACCTGTCCGACAATTCTGCGCTAACAGATACCTTCTTTTCCCGGCAGCGACTCTGGATGCCGGATATCTCGGCAGCAATCAACTCGCCGAGCTCCGCAGCTTTCTGGTGCAGCTTAAGCTGGCCAGCTTCTGCCAGTGAAAGCTCTCTCAGATCCGTGACCAGGCGGGAGAGCAATACGGTCTCGTCATACACCGAGGCAATTTGCTCCGGCGTGGGCGATATCACGCCATCAAGCCAGGCCTCCATATTCCCCTGGATGATGCTCAGTGGATTGCGCAACTCGTGGGCAATATCGGCAAGCAACTGCCGTCGGCCCTTCTCCTTCTTCTCCAACTGCTCTGCCATACTGTTAAAGGCCGCCGACACTTCGCCAATTTCATCGTCCGTTTTAGCCGTCACCCGTTGTGAGAAATCGCCGGTGGCTATCTTCTTCGCAGAGAAGGACAGTTGCCGCATTGGGCCGGAGATAAGCCGGCCGAAAAGCAGCCCCAGTGCAATAGCAGCAATCACAGCTACAGTTACCGCCAGCCACAGCGAGTCACGGAAGGCGTCGAGGAACGCCTGCTCCTGAGTGCCCATGGCGAATACCACCTCCTGAGGATGGCTACCACATGTACTGCAGCCTTGCTGGCAATACATGATGAATTCGCTGCGCACCGTATGATTAACCCAAAGAGCTATCACTCCCACGCTTATCAAAGCAATACCCACAAACAGAAGCGATAGTTTCACCGATAAGCTGCGTATCACCTTGCCTCCAGCTTGTAGCCCACTCCCCGGACTGTGACCAGCGGATTGACAGAGTCCGGCGCTGCCTTTGATATCTTCTGCCTGATGTTCTTGATATGGGCATCCATGGTGCGTTCATAGCCTTCATAGGATTCGCCAAAGGCTGAATCCATCAACTGCAATCGCGTATAGACCCTGCCCGGGTTGCGAGTCAGCACGGTGAGCAACTTGAACTCGGCTGGGGTCAGATTAAGCGGCTGTCCACGGAAAAAAACCTCATGCTTTTCCGTATCCAGGCAAAGGTCGCCAGCAACGTTCTGCACTTTTGCACGCGCGGCCTCACGGGGCCTGCGGAGCACTGCATTGACCCTGGCTGCCAGCTCCCTGGGGCTGAAAGGCTTGGTGACATAGTCGTCTGCCCCTATCTGCAGCCCCACTATCTTATCTACTTCGTCATCACGCGCGGTAAGCATAATGATAGGAAGGTCTGAATTACGCCGGATACTGCGACAGACCTCGAGACCATCAAGCTCTGGCAGGTTGAGGTCAAGCACGATAAGGTCTGGCTTACTGCGTTCCGCCTGCTCAAGGGCGCTCCTGCCGTCGGCGGCTATAATCACTTCGTAGCCGTCCTTTATCAGGTAAGCCTTGAGTAGGTCGCAGACCTTGGGTTCGTCGTCGACCAGCAGTATCTTCTTGCCAGCCATCGCTTGCCAGCCTTGCTCTGCGCTCGATTTTAACATATAAATCGAATAGGGGCGAAGCGTCCCCTCGCCTCGCCCCTTGACCTAGGAGGAAAATGGGTGCTGAAAAGTGAGAAGGAGGTTTATCTCCAACAGCCGCCGCATCGCGGCTGGTTGCTGGCGCTGGCGGTGAAAGCACCGCGGTGGCACGGTGGCACATTGCCAGTACTGCCGGAGGTCCAACCGCCCCTGCAGCCACCACCCTGTCCGCCGCAGTAGCCGCCACAGTTACCGGCATAAGGACAATCACCATTCTGGAAACCCGGGCAATTGGAGCAGGCACCATATCCGGGCTCATAAGCCACAGTAGGAGTATTCAATGTCTGTATCCCTTTTCCCTTGGCTAAAGCTATGCCAGTGCCCAGACCTATAACCAGCACTGCCACAACAGCTAGGACTGCGATACCGATATTGAGCCACTTTTTGTTCATCTTTTATCTCCTTTCCATGTCTTGATGTACTTAGCATGATAACAGCGCAATATGAAGATATGGTGAAGATAGTGCAAAGTTAAAGTGAAGTTTAGAGATTGGGGATTAGGACGAGGTGCGGGAGATGCAGGAGATAGGAGCTTCTAAGTATTAGGAGCAAAAGCAAAGAGGGTGGCGAGAACTCGCCACCCTCTTCTTACCGTTGTTTTTCTACAATGGTATTAGCGCCTAGATTTAGCGTAGCAATCGCTACAGTAAACAGGCCGACCCTCTCGAGGCTGGAAAGGCACCTGTGCATCCTTGCCGCAAGAAGCGCAAGTAGCAGTGTGCATCTCCCGCTGCCTGCCGCCGTAGCCGCCGCCATAGCCGCCAGAAGAACCTCTCGATTTCCTGGCCTGCCGGCACGTAGGGCACCGCTTCGGCTCATTGGTGAAGCCCTTGTTCGCGTAGAACTCCTGCTCCGAAGCGTCAAAGGTAAACGTTGTGCCGCACTCGACGCACTCGAGGGTCTTGTCCACGTAGCCCATGGAAGACCTCCTTCTTTAGTATTCGGTTGCGGGTTTGGTCCTCCATAAGCCTATGGGATGGGAAAGGGAACGCGCATGTATGGAATTGCCAACCTTGAACCGTCAAATAACGAGTATTACACAGAAACCAAGGCTTGTCAATAGCCTGCTCCCTTTCTGGCTGATGAAGCACAAGGGCAACGATTTTGCTATAATAGGGGCGAGTTCGACGAAAAATGGCCGCCCCGTTCTTCAAGAAAAGGAGGTAACAGGTCATGACAATCGCGCTGGTTAACTTGCTTCTCACTCTCATCATACTCGGCGTTGGTATATGGGTCTATACCAGGAAGAAGAGCGATGTAGCTCTTTACATCGGCATAGCCTTTGGCCTCTTTGCCCTTACTCACCTTTTCACGCTGGCTAACCTGGCAGCCGTGCTGAGTATCCTGATTATCATACTGAGGCTGGCAGCCTACGGCCTGGTACTCTTCGCCCTCTATCGAATCCTGGCAAAATAATGTAGGCAGGCCACATCCGCTACAAGATGCAAACTTGCATCTTGAGACTCGAACCTATCAACTTCCCACTGGCTTTGACTTGGTTTTGAGCTTACAATAGAATTTATTCTAGCGCTGCATGGCGCCAGGAGGTGTATTAGAAGGTGTTTTTTGACCCGCTTTGGTTCATTATCATGCTGCCTGCCCTCATCTTCATGTTCTATGCGCAGGCTAAGGTAAATTCCACATTCAACAAGTACTCAAAGGTGGCTAACTCCAAGCGCATGACCGGCGCTGAGGCAGCCGAGGTGTTGCTGCAGGCTAACCGCCTGAACAATGTCAGGGTGGAGGGTGTGAAGGGCAGGCTAGGCGACCACTACGACCCCAGCAAAAAGGTGCTGCGCCTGTCACCGGCGGTGGCCAACACGCCTTCGGTAGCTGCGC
>Ga0194110_10001692_pt1 | contig 28356 bp, 27 predicted proteins | sample TA2Kig1200mmetaG_FD_146192 | JGI IMG/M metagenome (GOLD analysis project Ga0194110, IMG submission 146192) | Freshwater microbial communities from Lake Tanganyika, Tanzania - TA2015032 Kigoma Deep Cast 1200m | ecosystem: Environmental > Aquatic > Freshwater > Lake | place: Tanzania: Lake...
TTTGAAATTTGACAGTGCTGCCGACAAAATGAGGGGAGGTGAAATGAAATGAGAGGGCATGTAAGGATGGTTGTCCAGAACCGGCTTTCGGATCTCATACGTTCCGAAGTTGGGTCCGCCAACCCAAGAAAAGTTATGGTTGCAGGAACATTATTAACAGGAGTTATGCTAGCTAGTACCATTAACATTACTATACCCAAGCCTGCGGTAGCTGGCTGGTGTCCCCCTGGTTGGTCAGAGTGTGGCCCCGAGTGGAAAGGGCTTTGTTGTAACGTGGACGCGGGTCAAAGTTGCTGCTGGGGTGAATGGTGCGATACGGAGTGCGGTTCTTGTCCACCTGGTCAATATTTATGCGGTCCGGAATGGCAAGGTTTATGCTGCGATAACGATCAGGCTTGCTGTTGGGGCTCGTGGTGTACATGGGGTAATTGCTAGTGAAACATATTCTGCTACAGTAACTCCAGAAAAGATTTGTAGTTACACGATTCATCGTGTGTGGGGAAACACCTGATGGATCAGGTAACTACAGTAAATAGCCTTTTGATTTCAAATGTGTAAATCTTTTCTGGAATTACTGTAGCTGGTTTGATTCAAAGTTTTACGCTGTTAAAATGGGAGGGAAATTGCCAAGCGTCTGGGCTGATATTAAAACGAAAACGCTATTCAAGTAAAAAGTAGCAACTTTTGGTGATCTCAGGAAACCTTGTGTAGAATGTTTGGTCAAAGACACATACATAGGATTCATAAGTTTAAACATGCGGATTCTCTCTATGTAGCTGATCTGGAACGATGTCGGATATTGGAGATCGATCAAGTTATCTGGGATATCCTCGAAGGCTATTCTCAAACTGATGATGCTGAACAACTAATGTGTATATTGAGTGAACGTTATGGCAAAGCAGATATTGAAAGCGCCTTTGAGACTCTATCAAAGCTGGGGCAGATGGGTCTGATCTTCGAGTCGAAGGGTAAGGAAGCCACCTATACTCCGGATAGCTCACGTCCTAGAGTTTTTGTATATGGAGCATATTCTCAGGATGCTGTCCAATTGGCAGCGGGTGGGCATATCGCACATCAATCTCTACTTTGGGCAATGAAAGAGTATGCGGATTTATATTTTGTTGATAATACAGGTCAGACTGATTTTGGAGAAGGTATATATGGAATTCCTTTTAGAGTTAATGAGCCCTCGTCCCTGTTATCATTAAACAGATACTCCTTCGATGGGATTTTAGTTGATCATCCAGCGAAGATGGAGTTTATTTCTATACTCGAACATTTGAATATCCCCGTTGTGGTTCCAATTCATACGATCCGAGGGCACGAGAGCATGATAAATTGTATCCTGATCTGGTACGCAGCAATGCGGGATTTTGATGCTTTTTATGCTCCTGCTAACTCTACTCGGGAATTTTACTCGCGCTTCTTATTGGATTCAGAGCGATTCTATACTATATATAACGGGGTAGATTCTGACATTTTTAAACCTATTGAGAAGGATTTGGCAAAGAGGAAAGTTGCAGAAATAGTAGGTGATGAGCGATTGTTAACTCAGCCTGTCGTGGGGTTTCTTTCCCGATTTCAGCCAGAAAAGGGGGCCGGAATCTTTATTCGCTTGGCGGAAATGAATCCAGATGCGCTCTTCCTGGCGGTTGCTCCGAAACTCAATGTATACTCTATCCGGAACCTCCCACCTAACTTTATCTATTCCGGACCTCAACCAAGAGAGAGGATTCCGCTTTTTTTTAACGCTTTTGACGTATATTGCTTCCCTTCAATGGTAGGTGAGGAGACCTGTCCACTCAGCATACTTGAAGCGATGGCATGTGGGTTACCTATCGTTTCCGCTGGATTCACAGGAATTCCTGAAATTCTGGGTGATGCAGGGGTTCTAGTTCCCGCTATTACCTTTCCGAATGAGATAGGAAGTTTTGCGGCATATTTTGATTACATGTTTATGCATGAGGAGATTTCTTCACTTCTAAAGGATAAGGAGCGACGGCAAAGATTAGGGGATAAAGCACGAAAGCGCTCTCTTAATTATGCATGGAGTAACGCTGCTAGGGAATTGCTTCAGCTCTTCAAAAAATTAAATAAGATCCGAGTTTCTGAAAATCTTCATCCAGGTCCCCGGCTTTCTGTAATTTTTTCAGACTGGCATAACTTTAGCAGTCAGCAGATGCAGCAGCGCGCTATACTCCTCAATTTAGGGAAATATGGTGAGAATCCGTTAATGTATAATAATTATTTTCAAAGTGTTGAGGAAGGGCTTGTCCTGGAGCTTGCAAAAGATCATAATTACAGGGAGATCGAAGTGGTACTAAGAAGCATTTTTAATGATGAAGATCGTGTAAAGAACCTCCTCTTGCAGATAAAGGGTTTTATTACAGCAACCTCATAGCAATTATAAGAGATCCAACTATGTTCAGTTTTCCAAGACATTTACACAATCTCTACAAATTCGAAGATGAAGGTGAATTATATGTTGCCGACCTCGTTCGGGGCATGGTTGTTCAGGTGGACACAATAATCCTGGATATTCTTGATCTATGCTCAGAATATACTACAGATCAGATTTTGAAATTGCTGGCTGGCAAATATAGTTACGCAGATATATGCAATCGAATTGATCAACTCAAAAGATTTGACAAACTAGGGTTATTGTTTTCAGAAGACAAAGTTGACAAGGTAACTCTCATCGAAAAAGAGAAAGGATTGAAGATTTTCGTCACACCCGGTGCTTTATATAAAACCGGCGAGATAAGTTATACAGTTGATTTGCAAAACCGTAATCTGATCGACGCGCTGATTAAGCATACTGAAGTTAATTTTTATCTCCCAATGAAAGAAGAGAGCAAACACCCGGGATTAGATAAACTACTCTCGAAAGAAGAACGAGTTACAACGATTCCTTTCAACGACAATCGCATACTTTGTGATGTGACGTCAGTGCCCAGCGATTGTGATGTGATCCTCAGTTTGACACCCCTCGATCTTCATGAGCTTTCCTTTTATCGTTATGCTTCAATACCTGTTGTGACTTATATCCAAAACGAGTCCTTGATCAACCCTGAAGCCATTAATGCTTTGCTTGCTAGATGCTCAGCATCCAGGGAGTTTGATCTGATGGTAACAGATGCTTCATGGTTGGTTTCTTTACTGAAGCCATTCCTTAGAGATGATAAGGTTTTTCATGTTGTCCTGCCGAGTCCTGTCGTGGATTTTTCTGAAGATATCAATGCTGCGAAGACAATTGTCGCCAATGCCCTCGGAGAAACAGAGATCGCGGCGAAACCAATGGTCGGTGTTTCATCCTCGTGTTATCCCAGGCGGATTCTTGAAACGATAGAGTGCCTTTCTCTCGCGCTTTCGGATATAACTTTCATAGGAATTGGTTCTGATCTGGAATACCTAGCGAGAATCCTATCTAAGGCGTTTCGATGTTTTGGTATTCAAAATACTGAGGATCTGGCTACGATTCCATTGCTCTTCCGTGCCCTCGATGCTTTAATTTTTCATCTGGAGCCGGGCGCATCGACTTTCTGTCTTTTTAATGCAATGTCCTGTGGAACTACAATCATCATGGTTGGACCAAAAAACGCTTCAAGCGGGATGCAGGATGTTACTCACTTCGTTGAATGGGAGAAAAGCTACAACAATAATGCGCGCCCTCCTTTAGAAAATATCATTTCAAAAATTGCTTTTATTATTTCACATCCTGCGGAGAAAACCATGTTTGGTGAGAAAAGCAGGAAGTTCGCGGTAAGTCATACCTGGCAGCAACTAGCCCATGGACTATATGGATTAATTAAGAGGGCAATATCTGCCAAAGAAAGCCATCTGTGGTCTAACGATAAACCCCATTTTCTCTTCACTCGCCAGTATAATAAAGCGATTGGAGTCATAGAGAACACTTCCTTTGAAATACCCGGCTTTTTCCGATGCAACATAAGGGATGGTATCGCTTCAAGTCTTTCCAGGGATCATGAACCGTGGGAGGTAAAAGTAGTTTTGGATTATCTTTCGAAACTTTAATTTAATATGTAATATGGCAAGGAGGAGAGTTCAATATGAGTTACGAAGTAATTCCAACAGCTCTGGTGATTATTTTCTGCCTTTACGCCACATATACAGATATCAAACGTCGGCGGATTAGCAACATATTAACCTATGGTTTGATCTACGCTAGCGTCGTCTATCAGATCACTTTAATAGTATTCGGCGAACTCACTTTTCGGCAATTGATATACAATATCTTCGGAACCTTTGCGGCCACATGGTTGTTATATTGGTATGATGTTTTGGGCCCGGGAGATGCTAAACTCTTCTGTGGTATTTCTCTTATACTTTTACCGTTGATATTTCAGTCACCTTCTTCCATTTTGCCTTTGTTTGTGCTATGCACCAATTTCTTTGTTCCTTATTTCATTATTGTTGGTATATATCTTATACTAAGGGCTGATCGCAAGATCAGGAAAAATGCATTTATAGGAAGCCTGAGATGGCAAGGATTGAAGCAAATTTTGTTGTCTCTTATCACTTTCCTCGCTTTAGGTCACATCCTATCTTTCGTCATGGTCGAGATTTCAAGACTGACAGGCTTTATATTCGGCGTTTTGCCGCATCTGGTGATTACGGTTCTGGCATACGGAACTATCCAGAGCCGAATAAAGGGGCGGAGGCGTGGTATCTATGTTTTATACGCTATATGGCTAGTAGGTGTTCTGATCCTACCGATTATGAGAATGCCGATGGATGCTTTTGTGAAAATGTTTCTTAGGCTCAGTATATTGATGGTCTATTATGGAATTTTCAGAGGTTTTCTCCTGAGCCTGCAAACTCGAATGGTTGAGCGTGCAGTTGATATTGATCAACTTCAGGAGGGTATGGTATCTGCCGAACAGGTAATAGAGGTTGAGGATCAAAATGGAGAAAATGAGCAAGTCCGATATCGTAAGGTAAGTGGTTCTGAGATTAAAAGATTCAATCCCAACGCTATTATAACACCCAAACTGTCTGGCTTATCTGCACAGGAGATAAGGGTTTTAAAGGGGTTAAAGCGGGATGGACACTTCCATAGATTCAACGATCAATTGTTGATTCAGACTACCATTCCATTCGCTCCCGCCTTGCTATCAGGTGTTATCTTGACAATTCTATTCAAAGGGCCGTTTTATCAAGGGTTCTTCTGGCTATTTCGCTTATAATGTAGCTTACTCCGCTATCTGTAAGGAGGTTAATGTGTTGTGGAAAAAGGAACAAGCTAAGAATAATGAAAATAACAGCGGTAATAAAGGCAAGTATCGAATTTTCACCGTCGTGATGGCACGCCAGGGAACTGATCTGGGAGAATATAGGCAAAAGCTAGGTCGCTGGTTATCGATACTTGCAACATGCAAATCCTGTGTTGAACTCGAACTCCTTGAGGATGGGGATTTTAAGGGATGCTATGCTTACACAGAAGTCTGGAAAAGCCAGAAGGAATGGTATCAAGAATTGCAGGAGAAGTCCAAAGATAAGGAATATCAGGAAATACTCCGCTATATTTTCAACACGGCAGGGAGGGATATAAGCTTCATTTTTCGCGGTTTCAATATCATAGAAGAGCCGAAAAAGAAGTGCCAGAATGATGGATGATTTTCCCCCTGACTCCTTATGTTGATTCCCCGGAGTTTATGATGCATCCTATGAAAAATTGCAGAATCATTTCATGGTTATTTGTTATAGGGTCTATTACACTCATTGTGGCTGTCTCCATATTGCTTGTAAGCAAGCTCACAGCCAAATCCCCACAGCCAAGGATCCGTTTTGAGGAAGAAACATGGAATTTCGGGACATTGAGTGCTGGCGAGAAAGCCACTCATGTCTTCAAGTTCCGCAATGCAGGCGATGCTGAACTTGAGATAAGCAGAATTGAAGCGCCATGTACATGCACAACCGCGCTTTTATCCACGGAAAAGCTGAAACCCGGCGCCGAAGGTGAATTGCGGGTTGATTTCAAAGAGACAGAGGAAAGAGGAGACCTTCAGAGGATTATTAAAGTCTATTCCAATGACCGGGTGAATCCTGTAAAAGTACTCACCATTGAGGCTTTTTTAATGGAACCATATAAAGTTAATCCGCCGCGTCTCTATTTTGATACTAACGGTTCAGCAGTTCTGGAGTTATCCTCTCCTGATGAAGGGAACTTACAGATAAATAAAGTGGAGACATCATCGGAGTATCTCTCTGCGGCAGTCAGCTCATCCAAAAAAGTGGATGGCCAGCTACTGTTCCAGATCAAAGTGAATCTGTCAGTTCCTCCCACAATACATGGATCCCATGAACAGGTTATTATCCACACAAATAAGGAGGCATACCCGGAGATAAGGGTTCCTGTGCACATTCGCATGGAAGAGAATATAAGGATTCAACCGAATAAGCTCTTCTTCGGAATAATTTCCAGTGGAGAGGCGGCAGTCCAGCAAGCAGTTATTTCGATACCGAAAGGAAGTCCTTTACATATAGAACGTATTGAGTGTAAATCTAAGGCTATATTAGCGGAGCTTGTTAAAGAAAAAAATACGATTGCAGTTAAGCTTAAGCAGGATGCCCCTCTAGGGCGCTTTCAGGATGCCGTCAAGATTCACACAACTGATCCCAATTCCCCGTTGCTGGAATTGGCTGTATATGGCGTTGTGCTTCCTGTTAAGAAGGCGCATTAGAGAAGAAACGCGGTCAAGAACAATATTGAAATAACTTCAGAAAACACGGGGGATTCCAAATGTAGAGACGCCAGAGAGGTAAAGAAGTTTTTCTTTCTCCGCTTTCTTTTCATTTTCTTCATACCTGCTGCGGTTAAATGTTTGGCAATGCCATTATAAAAAGTGGAGGGATATTAATGAAGAAATATCTCATTTTGTTTATCGTGTTGTCACTTGTCGTCATATTGCCTGTAGCATACCCAAGGTGGTTGAAGGCAAGGCGTGAGAAACAGATCAATGCGGTGATAACAAAGGCCCGTCATGTTCAGGGAACTGCGCTTTCCGATATCCTGGTGAATATGAATTCGGCAGAGGGAAATAAAATCATCATTCTGTATACAGGCAATACTCAGAGCTATCTAGAGCCTTATGGCTATTATAAGGGGCGTTCCGGCGGTGTTGTGCGCAGAGCTGCCGTCATAGAGGGCATGAGAAAGGCAGGGGCCTCCCCTCTAGTCCTGGATGCCGGGGAGATGTTCACAGGTGCAACTCCGCTTGATCAGAAGAAAAGCGAAACCTATCTTAAAGCTATGAATATGATGGGGTATGATGCAGCTTGCATTAGTGCTGATGAATTCAGGTTTGGGACAGAATATCTCCAGGAGCAGATGCGACAGAGCAAATTTCCATTCCTGTCAGCCAATATCCTGGATCAGGATAACAAAGGGTCATTTGCAGAACCATTTGTCATTAAGGATTTAGGGGACACTAAAGTTGCTGTTGCAGGAATTTCAAATATCGCGTCAGACCAAAGCAATTTAAATTCTGGTATCATCGGTCAGAGGCCTGACATCGCCCTGAGAGAGTGTATTGAGAAGCTAAATAAAGAAGCGGATATAATAATCCTGTTATCAAATCTCTCTGTTTCAGAAACAAAGAAAATTGCTGACGAACTGAAGGGAGTTGACGTTGTCATCTCCAGCAAAAACGGAGAATCAGAGACCCAGAGGAATCCTATAATATGCTGCTCGGAACCCTATGGTAAAACAATTGGTATGCTTTCCCTATCGTTGGACGGTCATGGGAGCATAATCTCCAGCACAGTCCAGAGCATCTCTATGCAGGATGAAAACCTTAATAAACCAGATATAGAAGAATTGGTCTCAGGGTTTTATCAGCAGGCGGCTAGTAACATCGATTTTCAAGATACTGGGATTCAATCTTTTGCTTCAGAGTTATTAGAACAGGACTCGGATAATGCATACATTGGAGCATCTGGCTGCTCCAGTTGTCATGATAAGGAATACGAACACTGGTCCACAACCCCTCATGCCAGTGCCTTTAATAGCCTGGTGCGAATGCAACGTGAATCCTACCCGGGTTGTGTCGTTTGCCATGTGACCGGGTTCAGTTACGAAACTGGATATAAGATAGACAAGCCAAATAATGAACTTAAGTCGGTTAGTTGTGAGACGTGCCATGGCCCGGGGGCGGATCACTCATTTGCCCCCACAAAAGAAAACATCAGAGGCAGAATATCAATGGATATTTGCATTCAATGTCATACAGAGGAGTATTCCCCAGGTTTCTCTGAGATTGCCCACCTGGCAATTCCAAAGGTGAATCACAGTCAGAAGTCTGTATCCATCAAGGAGATGCTGAAGGAGCGAACTGCTTCTCTGTTGAGTCCGAGTGTGGATCTATTTGTGATGAGCTACTGTCCCTTTGCAATTGCGGCAGAAGAAAAGCTGTTCCCAATACTTAAGGGATTTGGGGATAAAGTTGATTTTAACATTTACTTTATTGCTGACGAAGACAAAGAGGGAAAGGGAACAGAGGACGCGGTTGGCAGTATAGCTAGTATAGCTTCTCAGTTTAAAAGCCTGCACGGTCAGACAGAAGTGATAGAGGATATCAGGCAGCTTGTAATAGCGAAATACTATAATGACAAGCTTATGAACTACATACTAGAGAGAAATAAGGACATTAAAGGGAACTGGGTTGATTGTGCGAAGAAACTTGGCATTGATCCAAAAAAGATTCAGATTGCCATGGAAAGTGAAGAGGGCGTCAAACTATTTAAGGATAACATCAAGAGAAGTAAGGAATTGGATATTAAAGGATCGCCTACTATCATGGTTGATTCCATAAAACTTTCCAGCAAAATTCTCTATGCTACAGGTGCTAAAGGGGGGCTTTGTGGCAAGTAATTGCTGTTTGATGTATAGAATATGATAGTATCTTCCTATCCACCGTAAGGATGGGAAGAAATATGGGCAACGAGGAGGTGAAAAATAATGCAAGAACGTTTTAGCGGAACGACAAAACGGAAGGTGTCCCATTTCATCCTCGGTGAAGAGGGACGGGTAGGCAGCAGAAGCGCGTTTACTGCCGCGGCTGTTGTAAGTGTAGCATCTCTGGCCACAATGCTTTTAGGCACTGTGCAAAAGGCATATGCTGGGCAGTGGTGTGCTCCGGCTAACAACTACTGTGGCCCTGGAAATGAATACTGTTGTCTGCCTGACCCAGGTCCGCCCCCGCTACCAGGACGATGTCAGCCTAATTGGCAGCCGGGTTGCTGGTGGGCAGGTTAGACAGCATATTCGTCCTGTTAATAACACGCAACCTGATATAGTAAGGTTGCGTGTTTCCTACAAATGTATTCAAAGAGATTTACTTGCTTACGAATTGCACTCAGAATGAGTTATGCTGATTTGGATGGCCATATTTTGGTCGCCAGGAGATTGTATATGATGAGAAAGTATCCCCGTTTTCTCATGGTTCTGTTTACGGTTTCGATTTGCCTTTTGCCAGACTTTGCACCGATCAAAGCGTTTCCCGATAGACCATCGTTCCGTCTGGGCAAAGGTACTGTTAGACAAGTAGCATATTCGCCTGACGGCAAATTCCTGGCCGTGGCAGGAAGCCTTGGTGTTTGGCTTTACAGCGCTGAAGACTTAAAGGAAATCAGATTGATTGAGGAATATGCCATAGGGGCATCAGCAATTGTATTCAGTCCTGATGGCAAGGTATTATTCAGTGTCGGCGGTAAAACAATCTGCATGTGGAATGTAGAAGACGACAAAAAGATAGGCTTACTGTCCGGACATGAGCTGGCAATATCCGCTGTTGCTATTGATCCTGAAGGGAAGATTCTCGCCTCAGCCAGCTATGATAAAACGATCCGACTATGGGACATTCAGCAGCAAAAACTGTTAGCAGTGCTGCAGGGACATACGATGGAGGTCTCTTCTATTGTTTTTAGCCCCGATGGGCATACTATAGCATCAGGGGGCTACGATAAAACAATTCGCCTCTGGGACGTTGATACACAGAAACAAATCGGAATATTGCTTGGGCATACAGAAATAGTGCTGGCGCTGGCATTTAGTCCCAACGGGGAAAATCTGGCTTCGGGAAGCCTTGATACAACAGTTCGTTTATGGAACGTCAAAAAGGGAAAGCACTTAGCTACATTTCCAGGGCATGCAGTAGGTGCGTATTGTGTTGCTTTTACTCCCAATGGGAAAATTTTGGCTTCGGGAGACCATAACGGAATATGTCTTTGGGATGTCCAGGAGGAAAAACAGGTAAGTTTGCTTCAAGGGAGCGGACAAGATATTTCTTCCATCACCTTCAGCCCGGACGGAGCAAAACTGGCGTCCGGGAGTTGGGAAAACACAGTATGTATCTGGGACATTAATGACCAGAAACAGATGGATATTATTCAAGGACATACGGGAGAGATATATTCCATTGCTTTTAGTTTTGACGGAAAATACCTGGCATTGGCACACAGCAGAATTTGGGTCTGGGATGTCATCAGAGAAAAACTGGTGGGAGAGTATCCCAGTGCAGCAAAATCCGTCGCTTTCGATCCGCACAGACAATTTCTGGCTTCAGGCAGTATGGATGGAACGATTTGCATCTGGGATGTTGAAAAAGAAAGACAAATTAAACTGCTAAACGGACAAGATTGGATAGAAGTTAATGAAGTAGCCTTTAGCCCAGATGGAAGGATGTTAGCATCATGCGGAGTAAACGGAAAAGTTATACTTTGGGATGTGGAAAAAGGAAAGCAAATAACAGAGTTCCATGGGCGTGAAGGTGAAGTGGATTCCATTGCCTTCAGTCCGGATGGACAGTGCCTGGCATCTGGAAATTGGGACGGCACGATTTGCTTATGGGATGTGCCAAATCAGAAGCAGATTGGGATATTGCATGGCCATGCCTCGCATGTTCGATGTGTTGCATTTAACCCGGAAGGGAATTTACTTGCTTCAGGGAGCGCTGACAAGACGATTCGCCTCTGGAACGTTCACAAACAGATACAGATAGGGAAATTAGATGGGCATGAATGGGATGTGCTCTCAATTGCCTTTAGCCTAGATGGACAGCTATTGGTTTCGGGGAGCAATGATGGCACAATAAGATTTTGGGATATTGGGACTCAAAAAGATATAGGTATATTGAAGGGATGTTCGGCTGGTATATATTGTATCGCACTTGGCCCGGATGGGAAATGGTTGGCTTCCGGAGGATGGGATGGTACGGTACTACTCTGGAAGATAAGCATTGGGGATTTCAAGCCTGTGACACATATAGAAAATCAGCCAATTACATGGGGGGAGATAAAAAGAACAGCGATTTTTCAGAATTATCCTAATCCATTTAATCCTGAGACGTGGATACCTTATCAGTTGGCTGAGGATGCTAATGTGAAAATAAAGATATATACTACGGTGGGTCAGCTTGTGCGCATATTGGATTTAGGATATAAACCAGCGGGGCTTTATACTATTAAAGGGAAAGCTACTCACTGGGATGGTAAAAATAGCAACGGTGAGATTGTTGCCAGTGGTGTCTATTATTACACTATGGAAACAGCAGATTTCACAGCTATAAAGAAAATGGTGATTTCTGAGTGACGCTGATTTTTGCCATTATTCAAAGACAATGTTATTCCATCTTCCTATCCACCGTAAGGATGGGAAGAAATATGGGCAACGAGGAGGTGAAAAATAATGCAAGAACGTTTTAGCGGAACGACAAAACGGAAGGTGTCCCATTTCATTCTTAGCGAAGAAGGACGGGTAGGCAGCAAGAGCGCGTTCACTGCCGCGGCTGTTGTAAGTGTAGCATCATTAGCCACGATGCTACTTGGTACAGTCCAGAAGGCGCGCGCTGATGCATGGTGTGTTAATGGTTATTGTGCGATGTACTGCTGTGCCTTAGGTTGTACGCCTAATTGGGCACCAGGTTGCTCGGGTTGGTTGGGTTAAGAATTCGGTTAACTTAATTTAATTGGGTTCTGTCGTGATGAGAATCGCTCTTGTTGCGACAGAGTCAATTACTATACTGAATCAGATCAGAAAGCGGGAGTTACGTCTAATTCCAATTGTGGATTGATACTCTGTATGCAAACAGGATTTCTGATATCAAACCAGAATGTGGGCAAACTTTTCATAATAACAATGATTATTTATTATTGGCGCGTGAATTTGTGTTGCGTAGGGTGGTGTTTGATACGAAATACTTATTGTTGAAGGGTATGATTATTGTGATGTTTTGGCAATCGTATTCTTTGGGATCTGCAAGGGAGGATTTTTGGATAAAGAAAATGAATATGCCAACTCCAAGATATGGGTTGGTCGCAGGTGTAGTAAATAACAGAATTTATGCAATCGGCGGTAGGGCTATCGCCGACCCTCTCTCTACTGTAGAAGAATATGACCCAGTAACAGATAAATGGATAAGGAAAGCAGATATGCCAACTCCCAGATGCTTCTCCGGTGCTGAGGTGGTAAACAACAAGATTTATGTAATTGGTGGTTTTACAGTTGGGAAACAGATAATTCTTCCGACCGTAGAAGAATATGACCCAGTAACAAATACATGGACAAGAAAAGCAGATATGCCGACTCCTAGATATTTTGTCAGTTGCAGTGCTGTGAACGGTATGATTTATGCCATTGGAGGCCAAACTGTTGATGCACAGAATAATAATGTTGTGCTTTCGAATGTGGAAGAATATGATCCTATATCGGATAAGTGGACAAGTAGATCAAGTATGCTAAGCCCAAAATCAACAAGCACTAGCGTTGTGGACGGGAAAATTTATACCATTGGTGGTGGATCTATCAACAAGATACTCTCCAGTGTGGAAGAGTATGATCCTGTGAAAGATAAGTGGAGAGGAAAAGAAGATATGCCCGGTCAGAGATATTCTCTTAGCACCAGTGCAGTAAATGGAAAGATTTACGCCATTGGTGGAGGGAATAATAGAATATTGCCAGTTCCCACGGTAGAAGAATATAACTCATTAATAGGGAAATGGACAACAAGAATGAACATGCCAACTTCGAGATTGGATTTCGCTACGGGTGTGGTAAAGGATAAGATATACGCAATTGGGGGGACGCAAGAATTTCCTTTTATACCCTTTTCAACTGTGGAGGAATATACTCCCGAAGGCTGGCCATTTTCCATTGCTTTGGAAGATAGATTAGTGACTATATGGGCCGCAATTAAAATACGAGGATACTAATGCGACGAATACTGTTGAGGTGCCTATATTATGCCGATAAAGATCCCGCTGTTTTTTCTGAGACATCTCAGGCTGATTCAAGGGCATAAAATGTTCTTGGACCCGAAGGATTCTGTTATAACACCAATGCTTTCGACTTTCGGGGCTTTTGAGTCGCTTGAGACGGAAGTTGTGAAGAAACTCATTAAAAAAGGGGACGTTGTTCTGGATATCGGAGCCAACGTCGGTTACTATACTTTGATATATGCAAAACTGGTGGGCGAGGGAGGAAAGGTATTCGCTTTTGAACCTGATCCAGATAACTTTGCATTGCTTGAGAAGAACGTTGAGGTGAATGGCTATCGAAACGTTGTATTGATAAAGAAAGCAGTTGCAAATAAGACGGGCGTAGTTCGATTATATTTATGTGAAGATAATAAGGGGAATCATAGGATATGCGACGCGCATGATGCTCGCGAATCCATTGAAGTTGAGGCAATACGGTTAGATGACTATTTTGAAGCTTATGATGGAAAGATTGACTTTATCAAGATTGACATTGAGGGAGCCGAACAGGAAGCACTTTTGGGAGCATCCTCGCTTCTGACCAGAAATGAAGATGTCAAGGTTGCCACTGAGTTCTGTCCCCTGTTGTTAGAGGCGTTCGGAGTCAAACCCGAGGAATACCTGCGCTTGCTTACGCAACTTGGCTTTGAACTTTACGATATGAACGAGCAAAAATACAGAATAAAACCGGCTATTATAACGGAGCTATTAGAAACGTATACTCCTGAATTGGGGAATCTCACAAACTTACTGTGTGTAAGGAAGAATGAACAGCACGAGCTAGGCGCTTAATTTAGCAATGGGAGCGATTCACATGAAATGTAAGCTCATGGAATTTCAAGGAAATCACTATCTGGCGGATCTGAACCGCCACGAGCTTTTTCCCGTTGATGAGCTATTTCGGGAGGTATTTGGGCTCGTTGAATCGCATACCGAGGAACAGGTTATCTCCGCTTTGTCAGACATGTATCCCCCACAAGAAATTCATAATTGTCTTCATGATATACATTCGCTCTCTGAGCAAAGTCCTCCCAGGCCCCCAAACCCGATGCAATTTAAAATCTTTGCCCCAACGTCATATTCAAACCGCGCTCGGCTGAAATCCCATGCCTTTGGCGCATCTACGGCATTCAAAGAGCTTCTCAAGGCATTGTCTAGGTTTGCTCAAATTCACGTTACACAGGAATTCGAGGGCGTGGATAATATGGTCCTTATAGATTTCGAACCACATAAAAAGTCATCAGCTTCTGTTATCATCAAGGAGAATTATGATGGCGTTCTGCTCTGGTATGTGGATCAGTTTGAGATGATGTCTATCATGAGCTATCTGCATGTTCCTGTGGTATTACCTGTTCATGTTACACGGGGCGATAACGAACGGATAGTCAATGGGATGATGCGCTGGTATGCCGCAATGAGGAACTTTGATGCATTTATGGCGTTTAACCAGCATACGGTCGACTTTTATTCGGACATCCTCAAGGATACATCCATGTTCCATATAGTACCAAATGGTGTAGATACCGAGTTTTTTCAACCAATTGACAAGAGGACAGCAAAATGTGAAGTTGCCAATTTACTGAACATGCCAGAGATATCTGAAAAACAGATAGTCGGCTACGTGTCGAGATTTCAGGTGGAAAAAGGGGCAGGCATTTTCGTCAACATCGCCAGGCTTATGCCGGATGTGGTATTTCTTGCCGCCGGCTCAATAGGCGACTTTCGTGATTATGACCTTCCTTCCAATCTTGTTTGTATTGGTGTGCAACAGCGGGAAGCATTGCCAGCTTTATACAATGCCTTTGATGTTTTTTGTTTTCCTAGTATTGCTTGTTCTGAAACATTTGGATTGGTAGTTGCAGAGGCCATGGCATGTGGCACCGTGCCGGTCATAACTGATTACGACGGTCCTAAATATGTAGTAAGAGACACAGGCATTGTTGTTAAGTCTCACACATTCACTCGCGAGATAGGCGGACTTGGAGCCAACGTCTCAGCTCATGATTTCGCTGAGTCAATTTCCGAGTTGTTGCAGGACAACTCAAGAAGAAAAGAAATGGGGGAGAAAGCCAGACAATACGCCCTTGAGTTATCATGGGAAAACAGCGCTAAGTGCCTCTTGCAACTCTTTCACAAGCTTAACTTAAAGAAACATCTTGTCAGGCAAAAAACTTACCTCCCAATAGGTTTTAGTTTGAATCATTCTTTTGGCGAAGATACTCGACCGAAAGCGGTTATTATAAACGCGACGCATGGTCATCATAACCCGCTTACAAGAGGTATATATGATATCTCTGTGGAGGAGGGAATAGCGTTAGCTCTCCTACGGAATCATAGCCCCCATGAGATTAGGGCTGTTTTATCATACCTGCTGAAAGATCCTAGTTTAACGGCAGAATACCTCAACCGGGTTCAGGGGTTCTTAAACTCGTTGTTTTGATTGCAAGTGGGGAGAAATAATGATCCAATTTCCAGTTCTTTTGAATGCCCACAAAATATTTGAGCATGAAGGTAATTATTTCATTGCCGATATGGATTCAGAATGCGTTTTTGAAGTCAGTCAGGTTGTATTGGATATACTCGATATATGTAGAACACATACTACCACACAGGTCAGAGATTCTTTAAAGCGTAAGTATGAAGAATCGGAAATTAACAACGCCTTCAGGTATCTCTTTCAATTGCAGATGGCAGGCATACTACTTCAGAAAAGGGCCGGGATAGAGGGCGATAGCTCTGTATTCTTAGGAAGGATAGTTGTTGCGCCTGGTTTCCTTGATTATCTCTATCAGAAGTCATTCCATACAAGACTGGTCTATCATAGGCTGTTGAAGGCTCTATGCAGCGAATTGGAAATATTTATCCCGATTAGACCTCAGAACAGCCTAGGTATCATAGATGACTTCAATTGGGAAGAGGTAAACACCTTCGAGGTGCCAGATGTTGTTGAAATCAACCTGGCCAGATATTATCCATCAGAATGTGATGGATTATTCAGTATGCCGCATTCCTCCTTCCACGATATTCCATTGGCCTATTCTGCCTGCATTCCAACTATCTATTACGTTTCAAGCGATGAGTTCGATAGACAGTCTATCATAGATAAGTATTTTCTTCTCCGAGAATTTGACCTGCTGTGCGCTGATTCGTGGTGGATGAAAGATTACCTGTCACAGTTTGTCCCTTCTGTAGATAAAGTGATGATACTGCCAATAGGTGTGGAGGAAGGATTATACGAGCGGCAGGATTTCAGTCGAGTTAAATCAATTGTGGCGTCGGCTTTTCAAAATGAGCGTATAATGTCAAACCCTGTGGTGTTACTGTTCTTGCCCAACGCTAATTATGAAAATCGCAAACTTGCCGAAATTCTGATACAAAAGCATCCTGAGATTGTATTTATTGTCGTTGATAATATAGATAGCTCTCAACTCAGCGCGCAGCCAGGGAACGTGGAATTTTTTAGAATTGAGGACATTGAGGACTATCAGGCGTTTCCTGCCATCCTGAGTGCATCAGATATAGGCTACTATTCCGCAGTTGTTGGCGCGCGCAGCTTTTATCTGTCCAGCGCGTTACGCTGTGGAGTTCCAATGATAATTTCCGGACATGCTGATCCTGGTCCCGTAGGGGATTTTAGCCAATATATTCAGGTTCGTTCTGATCAATCTCCTGGGGATATCGTAGAGATGATCTCTGAAAATATGACCATGCTTCTAGGAAACAGGGATATGCTTGATAGATATAGAAGCAGTGCTTTGCAAATTGGCAAAGAGCTGACATGGGCTTCTGTGGCAAAGGCAGTGGTAAATCTCTTCGTTGCTTTGAAGGGAAAAACCTCCAACAGATATAATGAAACCCCTGGTCCTTTTGCCTTTTTCCAATATAGCTACGATCCTATAGCAGGAGAATTAGAGCCATCGGCTTACGAATGGAACACTTACAGGAAGGCAGATTTTAACAAGCTGATTGCTCAGGAACTCATGCGAAATCATACCAAAGAACAGGTTTTTGTAGCGCTTGAGCATATTTGTAAAGATAAGAAAACTGCGGAGAGAATATTAGGGCAGATATCATAGGAGAGCTTAAGATGATTTACTATAACATTTTTATGACAGTTCTAGCGGTCTTTTTCTGCTCCTGGGCTACTTATACAGATATGCGGCATGGGAAGATCAGGAATATCTGCTCCATAGGCCTTATATACGCAGGATTAATAAGGCTTTTAATTTTGTTTTTTATTGGCGACTCCTCATTGAGAACCGTTTTATCCACTTTCATTCTGGGTGGGCTTATATCCTTCGGAGCATATTGGATAGGGATACTGGCGGCTGGCGACGCAAAACTATATTGTGGGGTCACTTTAATGCTGCCATCCTCTGTTTGGGGACGTAATCAATCCGCTATTCCATATCCTGCGTTGATCATTTTGATCAATATGTTTTTTGCCTATTTCATCTACAGCCTTATTTATACACTGGTGAGGCACCTGAGATCCCGCAAGGTTTCGATTATGCCAAATTTCTGGAGGGTTAAAGGATTTATCGAAGGAATTCCGAGAAATATGTTGCTGTTTCTCAGGTTCATGTCTGTATTACTCTGGGTTCAATATCTGGCAAATATACTCAATATACAGCTTGGGTTTTATCAGCTTCTGTTGTCATTGGCTTTGTATTACGCTATGGAATATGCGTTAAGGAGACTGAATATTAGCAGATATACCTCTCATTTTATATATTACGTCCCTTCCATTATTATTTTGACATTGAACCCGGCTATTCTACAGGTTTATTGGAAGATGTTCTTACTATGGGCAGTGGTCTATCAAATCGTCCTTCCCATAGTTGTTTCTTATGGCTTAAAGATGGATGGCTCTTATCTTAGCAATTCAGTACAGATTCAGGATCTCAAGCGCGGCATGATACCCGGTGAGCGGATCATCAAAATACAGACAGGCGATGAAATAGAATATATAAAGGAGCCAGCGGTGTCTTCAAAGCTATATGATAAGGACGCGCTTGTTTCCCCTGATCCAGCAGGATTATCAGAGGAGCAGATACAGGAACTTAAGAGTTTATCAGAGCTCGGGTACTTTGAGAAGGTTGATAATTCCCTTATGGTTCAACATCCTATGCATTTTGCATTGACGATTTTGTCTGGGATCCTTATCACTATAGCCTGTGGAGGACCATTTTATATGCTCATTTATAGATGATGGTATCTTATCTTTCTATCCGCCGTAGGGATGGAAAGGAATATAGTAGACGAAGGAGGTGACAAATAATGCAAGAACGTTTCAGCGGAGCAACAAGACGGAAGGTATCCCATTTCATCCTTGGTGAAGAGGGACGGGTGGGCAGTAGGAGCGCGTTCACTGCCGCGGCCGTTGTTAGTGTGGCATCATTAGCTACAATGCTTCTAGTCGCCCCAAATGCGAATGCTGTTGGCGGCTGGTGTAATGGCGGCTACTGCGCCCCAGCTGACTATTGCTGTGGTTGTGATCCAGACTTCAGGGGATGTAGTGCGGTGTTTCTGCCAGGTAGATGCTGCTCATAGGTAGACTGGCGGTAGAGCCTGAAGCGGGCTTCCATCCGTGGAAACTAAACTGCTGTGACGCTGGTTTAATCCCCGTCACAGCAGAAATGGTGGTTTATCTTTTCTGAGGTGAAAATACATGAGAAGTCAGGATTTGTTTCTTCCTTCATTTTTTTGTATCTTGGTCTTATCCCTATTCACGATCCCTGTTTATGCATCGGAATGGAGTTGTGTTCTAGAGGACGTATGTATCTACTGCATTGCGGTAGATCAGTCAAAACCGGTATTATATGTGGGAACAGGTGGAGGAATATACAAAACCGAGGACCGTGGAGAAAGCTGGGTACAACTGAATAAAGGCTTAGATGATTTCACATTCGTGTATAGCATTGTCGTAGATCCGAAAAATACCAATATTATGTATGCAGGATGCGGTAACGGCATATACAGAAGTACCAACGCTGGATTAATCTGGGAAAAAGTGAATCAGCTAGGAGGCCTGTTTACTGGAACTGGTATTGACCCAGATGATACTCAGATCATTTATGTAGGGGGTTTCAAAAGCACGGATGGCGGGAATAAGTGGGAGAGGATGAGTATAGAAAAGTTTAGCAATATTATATCTGATTATGCGGTAAATCACAGGAATACTCAGGTAATATATGCCGCTAGCTGGAGCGATGGTATACTCAAAAGTACTGATTCTGGAAGAACATGGAGTGTCATCAACAAGAATGGCTGCTATCAAATTGCTATTGATCCGATACACACCGAAACACTTCTTACAGGAGGGGTAAATAAGTTATATAAAAGTATTGACGCGGGCAAAACCTGGGAGCTGATCGAACGAGGACTTCCTAAAGGTATAAACAGGTCAGTGTTGGTTGACCCAATAGACCATAGGATAGTATATACAGCTATAGATAAAGCAGGGGTATTTTCCAGCAAAAATGGTGGAGAAATATGGCAGCAACTTGATAAAGGAGGATCGCCGTTCGGGGCCATTTATTCTGACCTCGCTATCAATCCCACTGATCCTAGTATTCTATACATCGCCACAACCAAAGGACTGTGGGCTCTGCAACTGGAAGCCAGGGGATACCATTCAATTCAGCCTCTCGGCAAATTGATTACAGTCTGGGGAAACATAAAAGATTTCTAAAGATAATGATCCTCCGTCCGGATAGGCAGATTTGAGAACGCCGAATTCATCATAGGAGAGGGATGGGAAGAAATATAGGTAACGAGGAGGTGACAAATAATGCAAGAACGTTTCAGCGGAGCAACAAGACGGAAGGTATCCCATTTCATCCTTGGTGAAGAGGGACGGGTGGGCAGTAGGAGCGCGTTCACTGCCGCGGCCGTTGTTAGTGTGGCATCATTAGCTACAATGCTTTTGGGCGCTGTCCAAAAAGCTTATGCTGGTCAGTGCGGTGGTAACCCGGACTGCCATAACAACTACTGTTGCTATTATTCCGAAGGAGATTTCTATAGTTGTATGCCCTACGATCCTGAAGCTAGTTATTGCACATGGATGCCATAATACAGCCTACATAGGTTACCGCGGTAGTATTCTGCCGCGGTAAATACTTTAGTTTGTCTTGCTAAAACAATAAGAGATCGCCGCCCAACGTTTTACGAGAGGTTGTTTCAAAAGGGAGTGTAAACTCAGATGAGAGTTTTTGGCCGCAAAAATAATTTAATAAAAATTTTACCTCTCCTCGCACTTCTCTTGAAAGAGTTTAGTTTCATATACATAATATCCGTTTATTTTTTTATAAATGTAGAATTTGTTTGGAGCATACCACCTTCACCAGCAGGTGGTCGTTGCCTTATGCTTGATGGTAAAGACGATTATGCTGCCCTTGATTTTAAAACCTACGGCGTTTTATTCAAAGAAGGAACTAATGAGTTGACTTTGGAAGCATGGGTTTATCCTACTTCACCTCCAGATAGCGATGCGATTGGTATTATTCTCAGCCAGCAGGTTGTTATATATACAGCGAGTTATGTTAATGTAAATTATATAGATTTAAGAAACCAAATGCATTGGGAAAAAGACGATCTTCTGCTAGTTATGTATGCCTATATCGCCCCGCTTGGTGTAGTTGGAAATGCGTTTACAGGATCAGCCCCTATGACCATATTGCCCTATCAGTGGCATTACATCGCTTTTCAGGTGGGAAATGGAAAATTAATATCAATATGTGATGAAGCCTCAACTACATCAAGATGGGTAGACCCGGTGGAACACGACCTCTTTAAGAAGGACCCAAATGTGGAAAAAAGGACACGGGGAGATTTTGTCCTTGGTGGTTATGGTGAAAAAACGAGAATTGCATGGGGGCCTTTATCCCTATGGGGTTCCTTTGCAGGATACATTGACGAGGTGAGGGTTTCGAAAATTATGCGACATGATATCGAAAAGAGGCACTTGCCGGTATCAAGATTTGAGCCGGATGCTGATACGATCGCGCTATGGCATTTCGACGAACCTATTGGGACAACAGTATTCATGGATTCATCTGTAAATAAGTTTCATCTTGTTGGGATAAACGGTGCGACTACCGGATACGCTCTTAATATAAATGCGGGTGAAAAGTTAGCCAAAACATGGGGACATATAAAAAGTAATTGAATTTGAGGATTTTAATTTCAGGAGGTTACAATGCCGAAGGCAAGAGTATTCTATGTATTGACGCTCAAATCTGATGTGAAGAAAAAAGATTTGAAGAAATTCCTAGAAGATGAATGGCTTCCCATCCTGCGTTCTACGCCAGGTTGTCTTGAAGTAGAATTATTGGACACCTATCATGATAGGGCAGGTTACTGCGTTTCTGAACTATGGGAGAGCAGGGACGTCCATATACAAAGATCATCTCACCTTTGGGGAAATGCAAAGAAAGATTTGTATGCGAAGAGAGAAAAATACGCTACTGTAGAGTTTCTATGGCAATGTATTATCCTAGATTCTTAATATTGCTCTCATCAAAAATACCATGCTGCGCCAAAGACCCGGAGCAAACCTTCTAATGAAAGGAATAATGAACGAAATGACATCACTATAAACAGACAGGATATTATCATGTTTATGTCAGCGCATCATATCAAGAGGGCAATTTCTCCAAGCTATATTCGCGAGTGTTGCAATTCTGGCTGGAATAGAGGAATAAGGTGCATGGAGATTTTCCAGCGTCTATGTTCAGTAAATCGGGTATTGATATTTTGGGCATCTGATGGATATCCTTTATTTGCTAAGTTTAGAGGCAAACTGGGAAAATAGGTATCTTAGGATAATAAGGAATCAACAAAAGAGAAAGAGAGGATCGGTTATGGCTTTTCCTGATAGTGTTGTGACTGCAGCATGGGACAGAGCTGGTGGCAGTTGTGAATGTCGCCGCATTTCACATCCAAAGCATCTTGGCAGAAATTGTGATAAACAATTCGTATGGACAAATAGGGGTCGTGGCGAACACGGAGCTTGGGAAGCACATCATAAAATCGCGACGGACGGAGACACCCTTTCTAATTGTGAAATATTATGCTGGGACCGACATTGAGCAGATCAAAAATTACAATATGTTGTATGATTAATCATATAGACCACAATACATTGTGGTATTTAAATCCTGAAAATTTTGCGATTAAATTTCATGGAATTATATTCTACAACATATTGTGGTTTTACTCAGTTTACCATACTACCCATTGTGTTTTGGATCTGCACAATGTCGGCTGGGACTGTAATAGTTATACTTTCCCTTAATATTGAATTCCGAAGGCGGAGAAAAAAATGGCGTTGCGGATAACTGGACGAAGGGAAGACGAAAATGGTGCTAACACACATTATAGATTGAGTGATGGGAGAACCGTTACGAGAAGGCAAGCTGTATCTATGGTGCGAAGAGGGGAACTTCCAGGTTATCACATAATCAAAATAAATGGAGTTGAGTATCTACGCGATAATCCAGACAAAACAGAAAAGGACAATATAGACAACCAACCTCTGATATAGCCTTTGTTTATATCAATGCGAATTCTTTGTGGACAAAATGTGGTCTCGTGTTCGAAGACTATTTTTGCAGGATGGACAACTAAATCACCGATATTATACCATTTTAAATAATTATTGTCACACCTAATGTCATTCTGAGCGGAGCGAAGAATCTCTTTTAATACGCCACATTTGAGATTCTTCGCTCCGCTCAGAATGACAGGATAAATGGGACATTTATTTTTTAAAATGGTATTACTATACTCATACAGTTCTGATTATTTTAATGGTACGAACTTCTCCATCGGGGGCTTCCCATTTGTCTCTTTGAGGCCAAAGAAGCCACCATATTAATTTCTGCGATATCACGGTTCTAGGGTGGATGTCCCGCATAAATTGTGATTTAACAGAATTGTCTGATAGGAGGGTAAATAATCGATGAAGGGTCTAATCGCTACTAGAGTATTATGTTTAGTGCTATATTCGATAATGATCTGGATTCTAGTTTTGGGTTGTGGTGAAAACAATCCTCCTGTTTTGGATCGCAAAGTGGAAATCACGCCTGTCCCACCAGTATACGCTGGTCAATTAATATCTCTTCAAGCTTCTGCAAACGACGAAGATGAGGATAAAATAGAGTATATGTGGAGCGCTGTTAACAGTAAAGGCATGGATGTGACGGATGAAGTTTTCGTTGGAGGCGAGCGTTCAGGATTTTCTGTCAATTTCAAAGCTGATATCCCTGACACATATGTTATTACTGTAATAGCGAGGAATTCTGAGGGAAGTGATAGCTTTTCTTTTCCTCTTGTCGTATTGGCCGGGGACAAGCCAGTAGTGAGTATCCTCTCCCCAAAAGCCGGTACAGTCCAGGGGATGGTCAATATCACTGTAAAAGCAGACGATGATAAAGGTGTCACTAAGGTCGAATTTTACATTGACGGCATCCTGGTGGCAGAAAGAGACTCATTCCCGTTCTCATATTCCTGGGATACCACAGGCATAAGCGGCAATCACGTTATTGAAGCAAAGGCATACGACAGTGACGGGAACCAAGGAAACTCAGAACCTGTCTTGATAACTGTGCAGAACATATCGGCTGCAAAGGTAAAAATCACTGAGCCAGCCGATGGAGGATTAGTGGATCGTAAAACTACGGTCAAGGGAACTTGCGAGGGATTGCCGGAAGGCTACCATCTCTGGGTGTTTGTCAATCCACATACCGTTGGCATGTGGTACCCTCAACCAGCTCCGTCTCTGAGGATAGTGGGAGGAGTTTTGAATTGGCAGGCTTTATGTTACTTTGGCCGGGAGGGAGAAGACCAAGGTGTAGAATTCGATATCGCCGTTATACAGATGGATGATGAAAAGGCGAAAAACCTGGCAGAAGAAGTAGAAGCAGGGGACCCACCTCCCAGATTTCTATTTGACCCGATTCTGGCGCTAATCACAGTAAAACGAAAGTAGGATGCTTGTATAATAAACTTCTAAAGATCCTTATCGGCTAAGTATATTGTCATCTTATTGGATTGATAGAAACGGCCCCTCCGAGGGTCAGCCAGGTGTTTCGGAAGCAGGTGAAAACGTGAAATCGCTATTTCCCATATTTTGCGTTAGCATGCCTGTTTTAATAGCTCTGTTCTTGCCAACGATATTTTATGGATGCCGTGAAGAAGAGAATAATCGGGACCCTATATTAAGCGATCCGCCATTTATCGTCACAATGGAAGTTCAGGACAAAGGTGTCCTCGACAATCGAGCTTTGACTCTTGTAGCTTTTGCGACTGACCCGGACGGCGATACCATTTATTACAATTGGGAGGCAAAACTTTCCAATGATGAAGATGTAACAGAAAAGGTATTAAAGCACGTGATAGATGTTACAGATCAAAGGATACAGTTTACCGGGATTACTCAGGATACATATCAGATTAAAGTAACAGCATACGATAAACATGGAGGTGAGGATACTGCCGAATGCCCGGTCAGTATTGGACCTTCATATTTGGAAAGGGACAAGCGGTTAGCGATCATTGAGCCACTGAGTGAAGCGACAGTTGGCGCAGATATCAGGATTAAGGGGACGTATTATGAAATACCAGAAAACAAATGGATAGCGCTCTACATTCATCGGCACGGGGCCTATAGTAGATGGGTTTTGGCAACTGATATGGTCGTTGTTTTGATGTATGGCCTTTGGATGGCAGATATTCAGATAGGTGAGAAGGATGATAGCGGCTTTATGTTCGACGTCGGGGTTAAATTTGAAGATAGAGAGACTATTAGCGTAAGAGGTGAGACTTTGGTTTTCCATGACATGATAACTGTGACCAGAAAATAGAGTATTTCAATTATGCATAATTTTATTTTTGTTATGAACAGGGGTGATTAACGTGTCAAGCGTGTTCGTGAACGCTAGATATGTGTCTATAGCTTATGTTGTCTTCATATCTGCATTTTTCGTTATGTCCCTATCTGCTTCAGAAGCGAGTGTATTGAAGAGCAAGTATTACGAATATCAAAAAAGGGGAACGAGAGTGACAGAGCGGTATGAAGGGATTAAATACCAGCAGATTGCAGGCGAACGCCTCGAGCTTCTGTCTATGGTTGCTGATTACCGTCAAGAGCGTCCCAACAATGTAAAGACATTTAGCCTAGGCTTTTATTTAGCTGAAGACGCCGATGTAAATATAACAGTTAGAGAATATCACAAAGATTATGTGATGAAGCCAAAAAGGTCCAGATGGGAAAAGGGATTCAATTTCTTTTCCTGGGATATCGAGCTTGCAAAAGACTTAAGTATTGAGCTTTATGATCTAGAGGTTACAGCAATAAGGAAAACAGTCAATAGGGGAGACTTAGTTCCAGTAGTCCTATTTTATTCTCTGGAAGACTTACCGAAGGAATTTTTATCTCCCAGGTATAGGTTCCACTTTGTGTCCTCTCAGCGAGTTGATTTGACAATCAACTCTGATCGACACTTGAATGATCAGCTTCCTAGACAGATAATCCCCATTGATTGGGAGTATAGGAACTATGAAGATGGAAGAGTGTGCCAGTTAAGATTAGATGCTGTTTTTTTTGATACGGTAACGGGCGTTAGAAATCGAATACAATACTGTTATAGTTTTGACCCTAAAATCTTTATTCAGAATGAGGGAAAGAAAGCGAATTACTAAACGATTGAGGGGAAGACGCTGGTGAAAATAATGGGAAAAATCGGGAGACTGCTTCATGGAAAACTTGTATGGGTTTTAACCTTGCTCTTGTTGATTATATTGTTAGTGCTGTCGCTAATACGGAAAGCTGCAGTTATAGACGCTGATCTCACAGTTGGTAAAGTAAGTTTTGTAATAGATAGCGGAGATAGTAGAGGTATTCATAAGTTAATAGATTCTGTTGGTGTAAGGTCTATATATCTGAGCAATTGCGATAAAGTAGAATGCAGACCTAAGTCTTTAGCGTATAACAAAGGCGAAGTAGAAATGAATGGCGCGCCGATTGAGATAAAACCCAAGGAGGAATATCCAACTCTTAAGCTTGAGGGAAGAGATATGGCATTGGTCCATTTCAATGTGTCAGGGAATCCGAAGGTGACCTTTTATAAATATGAATCGGAAAATACCATAGACGTGAAAGTGCAGCGTAACCTGTCTGACAGGGACAGCGTAGAGAAATGGTATGGCGAGGTGAGCGTCGGTGATAGAGCCGATGTACGGATTGAAGGATGCGTTGTCAGCAAGGATGGAGAAGCTATCCTAAAAACAGACAACACCTTCCTACAGCAGACTTTTCAAGCACAGTTTTCATCGGAAAGGATAATATCATTTTTCAGCGATAGCCAGCCAGTCTTTAATATAGTGCCAGTAGTTTCAGAAGATATCTCGGGACTTTCCAGTATGTTTAACCCGTTGCAGATCCGTGAAATAGAATTTGATGATTATATAAATGAAACCAAAATATCAACTATTGAGAAAGGGATAATAAGATTTCGAAACCTGGGTAGAAATGACATTGGACTCAACCAGAGGAATTTTCTTTCTATTTCGAATAAACAGCCTTTAATGATAGTTGGGATGGGGTTAGAAAAACAAGGAATAAAAATGTTGCTTTCTGGTCGCGTCGAGAGTCTGAAAGTAGGTCAGGTGGAGCAGCTTCCATCTTGGTTAGAGTATCTATTTGAAAATCATAAGTTGAGGGCTATTATAGTAATTCTAATTTGGTATTGTGGTGCTGTCGGTATACCATTATTTCGCAGTAAAGGCAGAAGACAGCAAAAAAATGATAAGACACTGACATTTCTAACATTACCATTAACTCCAATATTCATAAGGGTTAAGTGATGGTGAAGCAATGAAAATGCTCCTTGAAGAAAGATAATATGTCAATCTCTATCTTGGCACGGTTCTTGATTTGATGAAATGTCAAACCTGTCAGAGAAGAGAGTTTTTCCATCACCAAATATGCAATCAGTTTGATTGCTACCATACCATATACTCCTTGTCTACTCCGAAGTCGAATCCTGTGTATCTGAAGGTCGTTCTTAAGCTTTCTCCAGAATTGCTCTACCCCATTATGTTGCTTCCATATGGATATAGCTTCGCTGGACCTAAGCTTTCTACCAAACACCATTACACACTTGATATTAGAACCATCCATAAAGAACACCAGGATCACCTTACCAAAGGTAGGACTCACTGCTTCTTTTCTGGCTACTGGTATACCTTTGCATCCCCAGGCTTCCTTTGTGAACTCTAAGTTTTCCTTGTGCTCTGAAAGCTTCTTTTTCTTCCCATCTATAGTGAAAACATAGTTACTCTTGGCATGAATCAATATCTTATCAAACTTCAATTCCTCAAGTATATCCACCAGGTCCCTAGAGCCATACCAACTGTCAAAGGTGATAGGGAATCTGGTTATGTCAATACCATCTTTCTTGAATAACTCAACCACTTCATGAAGCATATCCCTGAATATATCAGGTTTGGTTGTGTTGTCCCTACCTTGCTTGCTAACAGGTCTTATACTCAGGGGTATAACTCTTTCTCCTATCTTTATGGTTATCACAATTATGTTTTGCCCATTCACCACTTCCTTATGCTTGCCACTGAACCAGCTATATGTCAGGCTTATGAGGTTGCCTAGTCTATCTATGACTGTATCATCAACACTGAAGGTGATCCGCAATCTGGACATAGTGGCAGGACTTTTTGACAGAGCCTCCTGAATCAAGGCTTTTGCTTCATCATAACCTGCCGTGAGATACATCTTCCGAAACGTGAAGATGCTCCAGGACTGGATTGCTTCATATACCTTATTCTTATCTATACCAAGAGTTTCAGCTAGTTGGTTTGGGGTGAATATCTCAAAGATATGACCATAAGCCAACATCAATAGTATCTCAATAGCTTCCTCTGGCTGCTGGTCGAACTTATTGGTAAAAAACTCTTGAAATTGTTCCAGGGATTTGATAATATCTTCTATCATTTCTGTCTCCTTGTATGGTTTTTAACATTTTCATGAAAAACAACATATAAGGAGACACTATTTCTCCT
>Ga0194110_10001697_pt1 | contig 28330 bp, 26 predicted proteins | sample TA2Kig1200mmetaG_FD_146192 | JGI IMG/M metagenome (GOLD analysis project Ga0194110, IMG submission 146192) | Freshwater microbial communities from Lake Tanganyika, Tanzania - TA2015032 Kigoma Deep Cast 1200m | ecosystem: Environmental > Aquatic > Freshwater > Lake | place: Tanzania: Lake...
ACAAAGGAAAGATATAGTTTTAAGATATTTAAGATTATCTTTTAACCATACTTTTAGCTGTTCTAGTTCTTCACGTTTATAATACACGGTTACACTAACCGCTTGATCTGCCCAATGCTTTTGGGCCATTTTAACTACATCTAATTGTTTCCATGTAGTCCATTTTTCATCTGCTACAGGCGCATTGTCAGGAGCAGCAACATAAAAATCAACTACAAGCGTATTATGATCTAAAGTACCATCAAAACGCACAGATGGTTCAATATAATGACCAGCTTCTTTTAATAATGGAATAAGTGGATCACTAGCGGAGAAGCGTACACGTTGAATAATATAACGTGAGTAACCCGGATGCACACCCTCATAGCAATCAAATACTTTGCTGATGGTACCGCTGGGTTTAATTACGGTTGTACGTATACTTTCTGGAATATTTAATTCTTTTGAATAATCACGATTTTCTTTTTGGATTGCTGCATAAGCACGATCAAGAGTATCGGGATTAAATAAATTACTTTGTAAGCAACCAGTAATACCAGTACCAATTCTACGATTACGTTTTACTACAGCATCGCATTTTGGTTGATGATATGTTTCTGTAGTTACACGCTTACCCCAACGATGCATTAATTTTGCTGCTTCAATAAATTCGCTTTCATCTAGCAAATTTGGTAAAGCAATTTCTTGTAGATTGCACGGTTCGCCATCTTCTAAAGTTGCTTCAGCGCATGGATTTACACCAACTGCGCTATCTGCTTTTAGTTCACCCATACGAGCAAACTTTTGAATATTTTTTCTATTAACAATACCAAATGGTTCACCTTGTTCATATGTTTTCCAGAATAGCGGATGCAAATCTTCTGTATCATCGACAACAACAGAATAGTTTGCCATAGCACGTTGTGTAGGGATATTACCCAAATCCCAACGCTTTGCTTTTAGGTATTCTTTATCCCAAGGATCACCAAGAATAATGATAGCGCTGCGACGAACATTACCAGCAACAACCATTTCGCCAATAGAACAAAGTATATCTGCTGCATCTACGGGACGCAAATGACGACCTTCACGGCTTTTTAAAATAGCTACCAACTTATCAACAAAAAGAATTAATGGCTTAGGACCGCTGCTGGTTCCGCCAAAGCCCTTAATTGGCTCACCAGCAGGGCGAACGCAGACAGTAGAATAAGAGAAAGACTTACCAGTAGAGAAATAAGATTCAAGAATACGCCTTGTTAGCTCATTCCAACCTTCACGGGAATCAGGTACTATAAAGTCTGCATCTTTGCTATCACGATTAAGTACAGATACATCTTTTTTTAACTTTGGTAATTTGCTGACAAAGCGATGTTCTACGCTCATGCCAACACCACCACCAAGCATTAGCAAATCTTGCGCTAATACAAAGTTATTCCATTCATCTCCAGCTACAAACCAGCAATTGTTTAATGCAACGCCACCAAGCTTTTTGTGACTTGGAGCGCCACTATACCACCAACCACGTCCAGCTGGTCCAGCTTTGCGATTCATCAAATAATAACGCAAACGCTCAATTTCTTGAGCAGTTACATTATGACCTTGAACATTTCCTGCAATTACTCGTTCTACAGTATCTGCCCAATTTTCGAGAGTACCAGTATCTTTACGAGCATAGGTACGCTTATAAACAACTTTCGCAAGGTTAGACCAGTTAGACATTTTATGTACTCCTTATTGGTTAATAAATGCTTTAAGTTTTTCTACTGTTGCTCCACCACTCATACGAGCAACTTCTTGGGTACCATTAAGTAGTACAAAAGTTGGAACAGCGAAAATATTAAATTGTTCTGCTAAATGCATCTCCTCATCAACGTCAACTAGTTGATATTCCACACTATTTACACTTTCTTTAAGTGTATTGAAATGTGGTTTTGTACGTTGACAAGGTTGGCACCACGCCCCACTAAACATAATCAACTTTTTCATTTTCGTTCTCCTTTTTATATTCCAGTGCTTCAATATAACCAATCTTTGCTTTAGCATTCATTGGATTATTAACAGCAAATTCAACTGCACTTTTTTTAGGTAAAAGATAACATTCTATACCTAATCTTTTTGTTTTTAACCATTCCAAAGGCATGATAATTAAATTCATAAATACTAAACCAAAAATTGGTTTGTGAATTTTCATAATTTTACCATTTGGATATTGTGTATAACCAAATAACTTCAAAAAAAATGTTTTAAACGTCATAAATTATCCTTTCTTTTCTTTCTTATACGACTTGTATTTTTCCTTCAAATTTGCTTCTTGCTTCTTTGTTGCTTTTTCAATTATTTCTGTTGCTGTTTCACTGCTTTGAGAAAGTACCTTTATTTTAACATTACTTGTATCCATGAATATAGGAAAAACTAACCCATCCGGACCATTTCTATTTTTGGCAACAAATAGTCTGCCTTCATTCATGTTTTTATCTTTGATTGTTCTAGAGATAGTGAAGATAAAATCAGCGACGAAACACTTGTTAAAAGCTTCGCTAATGCTTTCCATAGTGATTACTTCTGCATTAAGACCAGAACGATTTGTTTGCGAAGCTGTCCAAAGCGAACATTGATAAACTTGCGCTAACCCACGCAGTTCTTCATAAATGCTTTCAAGTTCAATCCGCTTCTCCTTCTGAGCGTTTATTGGTCTAATTAGATCGCCGTAATCTACAATTACCATATCAATGCGAAAATCTTTACGCTTTAGCTTTTCAAGATGGTGTTTAATTGTATTAGTTGAGGCAGACTTGGTTGGATATTCCTTAATAATCAGCTTGCCTTTAACGTCTTTAACACCATTCCAAACAATATCTTTCTGTTCTTTTACATCAGTAAGAGAGATGCCTGTGATGCAAGAATCATATCGCAAAGCTACAACCTTATCTTGTAGCTCAAGAGTATAATGTACTACGTTTAAACCTGCTTGTAAGGCCATAGCGCCAAGATGTACCAATGCCATGCTTTTACCAGCGCCTGTAGGAGCGATTACTACACCAAGTTCACCACGACCAAGACCACCCTTGGTAATATTATCAATTAATTCCCATCCAGTACTAACTGGATTTCTAGCTTTTAACTCAAAGCGTTTTTCAAAGTCAACAATAAAATCATAACCATGATTATTGTCCGTTCCCAACTTAAGAGCATCATTAATGATTTTGCTGATTTCATCATAGGATGAGTTTTGAATAAGTCCAACACTTTTGATCATAGCCTCCTTAAGCTTTTGCTTCTTACAAAAATCAAGAGAAATATCTTTGATATGTTGTTCGCCATCTAAACTAAATTCATTGCTGCTTATTCTAGCATAAAAATCACGAACTTGCTTTTGCAGCAATTCATTTTCTTTTTCTAATTCAGTACGTAAAATAGTTGTAATTGTATCCCGCGATGGATGCGTACCATACTTCTTGCGATATTCTAACACCTTGTCTACAAACACCCGTAGATATTTTAATTCAAAGAAACTTACATCCATGATTTCGGAAATCTGATCACAGAAGCTACGATCATCAAGCATAATCTGTACAAGATTTTCTTGAAATACCTTACCATAGCGCTCAAAAGATACTGCGTCCTTCAAAAAGTCGCTCATATATTCCTCAAAAAGTTTATAGATGATACACTGCGTTGCTAGCAGTTTTCAAGAACTATCTTATGCATCTGGATAAACAGTTCTTCCCAATTATTCTGCCCAAAACCATCTTGCAACATCATTTTAACGATATCAGTTTTTTGAAACGTGCATTCACTATTGTTTAGCGCATAATCAATTTTTTGAGAATCTTGTATAGATATGCTTGGAGAATATAGTTGCATCAATTTGTAGTTTTCTTTTATCAAATCTTGATTATCGCAGATGTTTTTATAAAGCTTTATATCAGAATCTATGCTGGCACAATAATCAAATATTTCTTGAAGCATTAAACTTTTTTCTTCTTTTACCTGCGGGATCCTCTTACTAATAGTAGGAATACCAGCGCCGCCAACACCGCCCAGATTATCGCTCTTATCACCCGAAATGGCGCGTACCAAGCAGAAATTATTAGGATGGACTCCATATTCTTGTATTATCCTTTTTGTATTTAAATATTCATCTTTTACTGGTCTATAAAGAATCGTTTTGCTATTACATAATTGAATAAAATCTTTATCGTTAGAAACAATAACTTTATAGTAATCATTTAAATCTGTATGACCTACAACAGCTGAAATAATATCGTCAGCCTCAACGCTATCTAATAGTATTTGAATAACTGGCATTTTATTAAGATATTCAGCAAGTCTGGTCATTTGCCATATCTTGTTTTTTAATTCATCATCACCTTCAAGTATTTGAACGTTTCTATTTAAACGCAATGGCTTACGTCCATCTTTATAATTTTTATTTACCACTCTACGTTTCGTAGAGCCACCTTTACCATCCCAACAAATAACAATACGATTTGGTTTTATTTCTCTGCATAGTTTTTGCAGAGATTTAATAAAACCAAATACACCACCTATTGGATCTCCACTGGTGGATACAGCGGGATTCATAACATAATTTCTTATGTATAAATTATTGGCATCAATTACTAATATCTTTTTTCCATCCATTTTGGAAGTCCTTGGAATCTTTAACGTGTTGTTTGGCTGCTTCTACAATTTCATCATATCTTTTATCGCCAAGCAATTCTTGTACTTTTTGTAGACATTCAAATCCAATATCATTTTTAATAGCTACATTAATCAGCCAATAAGCACATTTTTCTAATGCAATATTTAATTCTGCATTTTGGTTTATCAGAGACATGGTTTCTACACACAATTTTCTGATTTCATCATTTAATTGTTCATTCTGCTCTTTAACTCTTAAATAATCATTTTCTGTAATATTCATAAATTAGAACTTATAGGATCCCACTACTTCATTATCAACAGTGTAATAAACCTTCTTGATACCACGCTCCTGCATAATTGCATGACACATATTACAAGGCTTGCTCATACGTGCATCAATTCCATTCTTGGAACAACGAGCAACGTACATAACGGAACCCTTGGTTACGTTGCGATCTAACGAGAGGATCGCCTTGATTTCCGCATGGTACGTGGCGTTTCCTTTGTCTTCGGGACGGTAATCCTTTCCAACTGAACAATACCGCTCTGAATTGATCCCCAAGCCAACAATAGCGCCGCCTCGCACAAGAACCGCACCATGTCTAAAATTACCATAAGTAGAGTTGCCAGCGAGCTTTTTAGCCAGCTGGAAGATACCTCCGAACTTTTTTAGATGCCTCCTCTCTTGGAATATGGGTATCCTCTATGTCGCTATGCTTCTTCGTATACGTCTGCGTCGGATCCGGGTTCATGTGTAGCTCCTTAGAAAGTGTGTGTATAGTAGCAATCTTATACCGCTATGTCAAACTGTTTTCGCATCTGTAGAACAGCAAGATTTTTCATTTTTGCTTCTACGTCTACATCAACAAGGTTATCACGAATAGCTGCTAGCTGTAAATCAGGAACATGATGAATATAATTTGAATGCGCTCTACGTTGAGTATAAGAACCGTTTTCCATTCCCGGTTCTGTATTTGAAATGTGCTGCAATGGTTTAATCTTTCCCCATGTTTTAGTTGTCTCAAGAAATGCATCTACGAAAGATAGATCATTGCTTCCAAAAGTATAGTGATGAGAATCAAAGACGACAGGAATACCAGTTTTTTCGTGAACATATAATAGATCCTTTACATTGTAGCACTTTTCATCGTTTTCAAGAGTTAAACGCTTCTTGACATTATCTGGGAGGATAGAATAAGTTTGTGCAATTTTATCTGCACGGTCTTTCTTGCCACCGTGAATATTAATTGCATAATAGGGAGTTTGTTCAAAACCCATCATGTCAAAAATCCATGCATGATATTCAAGTTCACGAATGCTATTTGTAATTACTTTGTCGCTATCACTAGAGATTACAGTAAATTGACCGGGATGGCAAGTAACACGAATATTATTTTTATGGAATAAGCCACCAAGATAAGCAAGCTTATTTATTAGCACTTGATCATTCTTTGCAAGATTACTACAAAACTCAAAGAGCGGAAATAAAGTACTAGTAAGCCTGAAAGATTTAATATTATTTTCAAGAAGTTTAGGAAATATCTTGATGTGCTGATCAACATTATTGTGATACGTAGCAACGATTTTTTCCTGTGAATATTTACCAGCTTTGTATGCTCCAAGTTGGAGCATTTTTTCATCAATAAGATTTACAATTTCTTTAGTACCATTACGCTTAGTTTGTTCTTCAACCCACTGACAACAGACGCTAAGACCCATAGAACCTCCAAAAGAAAACCGCACCAGCTATTCTACACTGGTGCGGTTAAACAGGCAAGAGAGATAAAATTATTATTTAGTAAATTGGGCTTTTGTTACGGGAGGAAGACCAAAAAACTTTTCAGTATCATTGGAGGCGTATTTATGCGCTCTAGTACTGCCATCAGCAGCCTTATATTTATTAAAAACATAATTATTATAATAATCCTGTAAATCTTTACCTAAACCACCAGATTTTATCATCAGAATATATTGTTCTGGTAGGTTAATCATTTGACCTTTTATTGCGTTAGACATTTTAGGATTATTTACTAACTTAGATTTAACTAATTGTTTAATCTCTTTGGTTGGTGGCTCGTTTAACATTTTTTTCACTACCGTTTCTTCATCGTTCATAATAGTGTCCATATAATCGCCTTGTCTAAAGCCTTTCTTAAATTGACCCTCTATCACAGCTTTTTCTAATTCCTCTTTAATAATTTGCTTCAAATATTGTTTTGTAATTTTCATATATTACATTGCCTCCGATATGCTATTAATTAGTAATATCGGAGGCAAAGTTCCTTGTAACTTTTATTAATTTGCTTCTTCTTCGCTACCTTCAATATTATAGAAGTTTTTCGCATCGCCTTCACGGGTATCAAATTTAACAACAACTTCCTTGTCCATAATATCAAGAACCCCTTTCTTAAACGTTTCATCTTTCATTAAATCTTCCCAAGAGCTTTGCTGGAATTTCTTTGATTGCCCATCAATTTCAATTTCATACCAAGCACCTGTTTGTTTAATAAATGGTTTGATTGCTTCAAAGATGCTTTCATTATCAAGAACACCAATTGCCCCACCCCACATTATCTTGAAAAGACATTCACGACCAGCAGTACCAAAGCGTGACTTTTCAAGCCTTGCCTTCACCTCGCTACCGACTTTATAGCCACGTTCGTCAAGAACATAACTATCCTTGGCTTTACGTCCTGTAAGCCAAATGCGGAGGCTATAGGCATATGATAATGCCTTACCACCGGGAGTGGTATAGCGTTCGCTATCGGTAGCATACTTGATGTTCTGAACCTGTAGGTTTGTCTTTAGTTGGTTAAGAACAAGAAGTGTGCTTTGACTATTGGCAATAGGTAGAATAAGTTTTGATAAACCCTTTGCAAGAATACGTGGCTTAACTGCCATAGAAGATTGTGGGTCAAAATCACCTTCTAAATCAGTCTTGCTTGGAGTTAATGCCATAGAATCCCATACAAATAACATACGGTTTTGATTATTCTTTAATAGGTCTTCAATGCTTTCCAAAACATATTCTACATTTTCAGCCTGAACATAAAGAATTCTTGACATATCACACCCCGCTTTCTTCATGAATTCAGGGTCAATAGCACTTTCGGAATCAAAGTAAATAACATCAATTCCCATCTTTTGTGCATTAGCAGCTATCTGTGCTGCCATATAGGACTTACCGCTACCTTCAAGACCAGCTAATTCGCTAATCTTTCCTACTGGAATACCTGCGAGCTTTCCACGGCAGATAATTGAATCAAGCCAACGTGAACCTGTTGGAATCCAATCTGTTACTTCTGTTGGATTATCGTCTTGCAAATCATATGCTACTTCACGACCGCTTTTTTTATTTAATAAATCTCTTAATTGATTAATTGATACTTTACCTGCTGATTCTTTTTTATTTTTTGACATTTGCATGTTATCTCCGGTTATATTTTATACGCTATTTTTAACATTCCTTCAAGAGCATCAAGATTTATTTTTTTGCCTTCTTCGGTTAAAGTAGTTACAGAGTCGTCTAATTCTGGATTATTTAAAGGACTCCATATAATTCTTGTGTTCTTGCCGTTCTTATTTATAATTTTTCCATCAACTAATTTGCATTCGTATTTTTCAAGCAGATTTAAGTATTCTTGCATGTTATCTCCAAAAAGGAAGAAGGGAACAAGTTTTACCCTGTTCCCTTCTTTATACTATATCTGCTCTACAATGTTAAGCGTAGTTGACCTAGCATTTGAAGAAAAGATTAATTAGACATTAACTCCTCAAATGCGGAATCGACTGCACTCTTACCCTTAACAGGGGCAGCAGCAGCAAACTTCTTTGTCTCAGAAGAAGCTTCCTCTGCTTCTTCATCTGTGTTACCAGCAAGATATGCATCAAGAATAGCTGACACTTCTTCGCTGGTCTTACGTTGGTGCAGGGTTTCAAACTCTGGGAGGGTTTCTAGAAGTTCCTTGCATTCCACATCAGTACCTTGGCATAGTTTACTGGTCTTACGAGCAGGAGTTACCTTGGTTGTTGGGAATGATTGACCGGGAGCCTTGTTGGCTGTAATAGTCAAATCAGTACCAGCTTCTGGATCAGTAATATCGCCATAGTCTGGGTTGAGAACAAGGTTAATTAGATCTTGATAAACAAGCTTACCATAACCCCAGATTTTTACACCTTCCTTTTCTTCGCCGCGTACTAGAACTGGTGAGAAGAAGCGTTGACGTGGCAAGAGCTTCTTTGCCATCTTGGCACTCTCTTCATTCTTTTCCTTGTAAAGCTTGCTGGCAAAATCACAAGCTGGGCAGGAATCACCATAGTTCTTCTTGGGACACAGGAATCCGCCCGTTGTACCAAGTTCATAGTGGAACCATGACTCCTTGAATGGATCACCGTCTGGTGTTGGAACTACACGGATAGAGTAAGTTTGTCCTTCCTTTGGACTCCAAAAATTAGTCTTGTTGCCGCCCTTGTTATTTAGTGCGTTTAGCTTTGCCTTCATCTTCTTTAGATCAATACCCATTTTTACTTCTCCTTTATATATCAGCACGGTAAATTTCCCGGCTGATGGTTAGACTCTAACACGGTCTGTATAAGAGTTACAACACAAACAATTCGTCTTGTTTCTTTACTTCACCTACAACCGTATTCCAATTAAAAATACGGAAATCTTGTGCATCCAAATCCCAAACTACTTCCATGCCTTCTGTTAATTTTGTGTTCTTGGATTTACGAATCTTATCAGGAACAAACTGCTTTGGCAACTGCCTAAGTTTTGTAAAGCGCATGCTACGAAATTGACCATTCTTTTTTCTATATAATGCCTTGTAAGTTATCATATGTCCTCTATTGTATAATTTTAGTATATGCTTTTAAATAACAGTAATTATTATTATTTTTGGTACTATGAATAGTATAAGACAATTTTATATTATCACCAGTTTTAGATTTAATTTTTTGTTTTATTTTTTTGTATAAAGTATTATCGTTTTTTAAATTTTCTTCATTTATAAAGAAATTATAGCACTTGTTCTGTATCAAATTTAAATTAAAAAATAGCTTTTCTGTATCGCTTTCTAAATCATAATATCCTATAGAACAAATTCTATTTGTTGGATTTGGTTTACTGTCATATTTTATAATTGGATCTGCGTTTTGTAAATTATAGATTGAATTAATACAATTATATATTAATGAATTATATGAGTCAGCGACTTCTGTAATTGGCAAGTCGCCTATTATAGTTTCTGTATTTTTTTCGTCTAGCAATATTAATTCAGCAAATAAGGCAGATCTCGCATATTCTTGAAAAATTTTAAATATAGCTCTACTTTGCAGAATTTGCGTTTCAGACAAAAATTCAATTTCTGGAATAATATATGATACGCTTATATTTTTATTTTTTATCTGTTCCAATAGTTTTAACGAACAACTAGCTAATTCACTATCGCCACTAGTTATAAACAAAACATCGTCACTTATATCGTGAAAAAACTTTTTAAAGTTAGGAGTGTTTTTTTCGTATTCTTCAGGACTTTCATAACGCTTTAAAGAAAAGCAATTATCGCCTTCGATATCTATATCTAATAATTTAACTTTATAGTTATCGTTATTTTCAAACTTTTCTCCTATATCGCAGGCTTTATCGCCAAGACAAATAACTGTTTGCATATTAAACCTTTAAATTAAGTTTTTTCATATTATAGAAATCTTTACCTGCTTTAATATTTACAGGAAATATTCCATATGGTGTTTCTTGAAGCGTTTTAGCAACATCAATAAGTAATTCTTTTTCCTCTTCTTTAACATCAAGAACAAATTCATCATGTATCATAAAAGCAATAAATGATTTTTTATTTTCTAATAAATCATCAACTTTGATGATTTGTCTATGAAATAAATCAATAAATGTAGATTGATTTAGATAAGAGATAGCATGATGATTGTCGCTTTCAATAATTCTATTATATGGAGTATGTACATAACCATCAATCCAATATTTATTTTTTAAATGTTCTTTAGAAAATAAAGCAGATAATTGATCATCGTATTTTTGTGTTAGCACGCTATTGCTGTTATACAACCACGATGTTGTTGTTTCTTTAGCCAAAGATCTATTTAATTCATTATTATAGATATTGCCGACAGTCCATTCATGAAAATCTCCTGCTGGCTGCTCTTTCCCTAGTAATGCCAAAGCAGTCCTTAATTCGGCTGCATTTATATCAAAACTTATAAACCAATCATTTGTTGGCTTTAATATATTTCTATATTGTTTTTCAAAGGTTAAAATAGGAAAACTATCTTTTTTAACTGTTAAGCGACCAGTGATGCTACCATACAAATTATAATTAATATAATGACTGCCATTGACAATCTTTTTATAAAATCCCATAGCAGCATCTTTATATAGCTTGTTTTGTATTTCATTCGCATCAACGTTTAATTTACGGTATTTAATGTCATTAATTATTTCAGTAAACCTTTTATAAAAAGCATACTCTTTTGGCTTTTCATAATTATCAAAAACATATTGACAAATTTTATTTTTTATATCGCAATATTGAATTAAAAACTTTTGTGGTGTCAAATCAAAAAAACAATTTTCTTTTAAAGAAACTTTTGATTCAACAAAAGAATTAATAAAAGCTTTCAATCTATTGTTGATATTTGTCCATTCTTCTTTTAGATGTTCTGGGCAGACAGAATCCAGAGATTTTCCTTCAACATATAAAGCAGCATAATCAATATCTTGGCCTTTTAAGAAAGAGCTGTAGTTCCATGTTTTTTTGAGGTTTGTGAAATCTAAATGATAATTTAATTTATTGTCAGCATATATCGCAACACATTCTTTTTTATCATCTAAAGTTTGAAATAGCATTTTTCCTCTATAATTTTATTAATGGTCTTTGATAATTTGTTATATCATCAATTTTTTCTTCTGGAATGGTAATTTTTGACTTATAATATAATATATTATTATAATCTTTAAAAAAGTCATTTATATATTTTAAAGATCTCTCTTGCTTGCCAATCTTGCAATATTCTCCAGCTTCTCTAACTATATTATCAAATTGCGTTTGTGTCAAGCCCTTTTGAAATTCAAGATTTTTAAAATATGTATAAACTTTAATCCAATAATTATCTTTATAGTTTTTATAAAATTCTTCTTTATTAGCTAGTTGTCTTGTTAAAATTATAGTTTTGGAAGAATTTTCAGCACATATATCTTTATGGTTTTTGTGATACCGTTCATTATCTTTTATATAAAAATTATAACTATCAAAATAAAAATTTTTGATATTTTTTAATTCATCTGTATAAGTTTTTTTATAATATTTAGAAAAAACATCATTTATATTTTTTATTTGATATCTTTCATAATATTTATACATCGCTTTAGAATTTAGGTCTGCGATTAATCTCCAAGGAACATTAACATCGATTCTGAATCCAAAACGCAAACATGCTTCAGCAAAAATAATAAATTCTTTTGTTGATAAAAACTGTATATATTTCAGTAAATCATTGTCTGCTTCTGTATTAGCGATATCAAAAACTAATCCGCTACTAAAACCGATAAAATTGCTGGATAGCAGGGAGGTGCCCTTGGTTAAGGGGTAGGAGCCAATATTATTAATTAAATAATTGTTATAATGAATAATAAAATCATGATAATCAGTTATAGACGAATTTAATTCTTGGCTTTTTATATATTCATTTTTAAAGTTGTTTTTTATAATATCTTTAATAACTATATCGTAAGAATCAGGATTAATATATGCCCTATATATCTGCATCTCAGTCATAAAATTATTAGCTGGCATTTTGCCAATTAAAAATACCTTATTTAAATATTCTTTTAAATCCAAGTAAGCATCAGCAATAAAATTCAAAAGTTTGAAATTTTCATTATTATAGCCGTTGACTATTTTTAAGTCAGTATTTGGATTTTTTAATTGTATTAAATCGGCGTTTAAATCCACCAAACCATACAGTGAATTATCTAGATATAGATCAGCAAATGGTATTTTGCTACCATAATCTTCAATTAATTTTATTTGCTCAATAAAATATTCTTTATATAGCTTTCTATCTTCAAAAAGAACGCTTGTGGATTTTACTTTATTGCTACCATATGGAAAAGATGTGGGATTCATAAAAATTAATTATTATTTACAATCTTTATTAGGATCATCGTGTTCAATATATTTATGTGCTTTAAATAAAGCTGTCAAATTTGTATTAAATGCATTTTCATTAATGTTTGTTTCTACTTCAGTTACTAAATAATATCCACCAATACCAACATAGTCCTGCATGTCAACTAATATAGATATTGTTTTAGTTTCTTGCTGACCTGTTGCACCTTTCGTAGAATATGCTTGTTGTCTAGTTCTAGAAACATAACTTACATATGGTTCAACATATATTATATCTCCGGGTCTATAGATATTATTACCAAACATTTCTATTTTTGCATCATAAACTTGTTTTATTAGAGAAACGTTGTCTTTGCCTTCTTGAGCAGCTACGGCTTCTCTATAAAAAGGAGAATCTGTTTTAGAAAAAGTTATTTTTTTAACAATACCACTATCGGTACCCATTCTAAAATGAAATATGCCTTTTTTAGCATCTTCATCTTCATCGCCAACATTGCCTTTTTCATTAAATTTTGTAGAGCAATATATAAAATAATAACTTGCTACATCATTAGCTAATAAACTTTCGATATCGGTATCAAAAAACTTTTTAATCCCATCTCGATATTCTTGCTTAAGATTACTTAAGTCAATAGGATCCGGGTAAGAACTATATTGATTGGCGTTTATAAATTCTTGCGCTGTTTTTTGCATTAAAACATCTCTTTTATTATTATCTAAAGGAACGCTTAATAACAAATTAGAAATTCTTATTGCAGAATTAAGCTTTGCAGAAGTACCAAAATATTTTGGCGATATACAAGCAATCACTAATTCACTTATAACATCTTTAATAAAAAGTGTTACTGGGTATGAAGATTTATTTTGTCTAACAAGTTTATCTATCAAAAACGCATTTAATAATTCTAAAGATATCGGTACATCGGCTAAATTTATAGTAGTTGTTATAGTCCAAGATTTAGTTTCTTCATCATCGCCTTCAATATATACGTGTGGAATCTCAATATTTATATTTCCTAAAACTATTCTAGGAACAGCGCTGGCTGGACTAACGTATTTCATGCATTCCAATGCTGCGTCTAATACATCGCCAAGAAAGACGAACTTAACATTTACCGTATTGTTGCTTTGTGGATTTAATTCTTCGTTTTCACTATCAGATTTTTTTTGATATTCATCAGCAGCTTTTTTATTTTCTATATCTTTTATAATTTCTTGCGATGGCTTATCGACAAGTTTGTTAGCTAATTCTCTTTTAGATTCACCTTTTAATAATTCTATTTTAGAAATTTTTCTTGAATCACTGATTTTTTTAATTCTTATAGTATCTGCTTTTTCTAATCTCTCTCCACCTGAACTAAAAAAAGATAAAACACTAGATAAAAAACCTCCTGTAGCCATAGTAATTGTTTCTGCTGCCGCATTGTCAATTAAACTAGTGACACCTACCGCGCTAGGATGCATACTAGCAACGTATACACCTGCATATTCCTTACCATGGCTATCTTTTTTATTAGCACTAACAGGGCCGGTTTCAAGATTAAGTATTTTTTTGTTTAATGCGCTATAAAGTTTTAGATTAGCAATTCTTAAATTATTTTGCGCGTCTTGGATTGTTTTTTTATTGTTTTCTTCTGCTTGATTTATTTCTTTTTCTCTGTTAGTTGTGTCTTTTTGATTACATTTTATTTTATTAAGTTGTTTAAGTTTATTATCTTTAGCATCTTCAAGAGTTTTTTTAGCTTGTTTATACGCTACATATTCTGTTATATTTGCTTTTAATACATCTGCATCTTGTGACGCAAGAACTTTATCTATCATTGCATGATATTCAATTTTTAAACTTATATTACCATTTTCATTAAAATCAAAACTATGAGAATAAGGTGTTAATAACAAAATTACTTTTGAGATATTAATTGCTTTTTTAAGATCTTCTATTTGTTGTTGTGTTAAATTTAAATTGTTTAAATAATTTTGTGGTGGCGTAACATAACCAACAACTGCTTTAATTCTATAATAATGCTCATTAACCACTAAGCGTTTATCAATTTTTGTAAAAGCATCAACTCTAATTCTTGATGATTGATTAACCAAATCAGAATAGGAAAAGCTTATCCCTTCTGGTAATCCGGAAACACCAGCATTAATAAATCTTGGATCATCGTTGCGAATATTTATAGATCTAATTAAATCATCTGGTGACGACATGAATAATTCTAAGTTTGCAACTATATTTGTATTTATTTCTGCTGGATTTACGCCTTTATAGGAATAGCTAAAAGATTTAATACCAGCTCCACCTAATCTACCAGCACCATTTAAAACACCTTGCAACGTTTCATTAACATATTCACTAGAAGTTGGATTACCGGGACTACCAACAGAAACATCGTCAAAAGGTATACGCCAATCGTAACCATTAATAGATTTAGTGCCTTTTTCTGCTGTTTCAACCAATTGTGAAGTTGGATAAAATATTTTATATAGTTTTATTGTTGGTTGCAAAACAGACATTACATGTGGTGGTAATTTATAAAAAAATGATTTTATACTTTCATTTTTTGTTAATAAATTAGTTATTTCAAAACAATCAGTAGTGGTGCTTTTATTTTCACTATCACGAATTGTAGTAAAGTATTTATATTTAACTTTTCTTCTATCTGCGTATTCAGAATTTTGTAATTTATCTAATATTTTGTCACAATTAAGCATAAGCGCTGCTTGTTGCCCTAATCTATTTTGCGAGGCAGCAGCTGCTTTATCTTCTACTATAGCTTTTTGATTATCATTATTAGACGGCATATGTTATCCAGATAAATAATTTAAAACTTTTGGTAAAGGAGTAGGGATATATATTACATCGCCAACAGATACATGAGATTCGGTTGGCTTATTATTAAATTTTGCTATCACCCACCAAGTTTTAGCATCACCATAAAATTGGTCTGCTAATTTAAAGTAACTATCACCCATTTTCCATGTATAGGTTATGATTTCAAATTTATTTAATTCCTCTCCTTTAGGATATCTAAAGTTTGGAGATTCATATTGACGTATAAATTTTACATTTCTTTTACGAAATGTTTCTTTATACATTTCTAAATTATTTTGTAGTATTTCTCTATTCTTATAACGATTGGACATAATATATTTTTAATTATTAAATACTGCTAATTCCGTAATAGCTGGCGAGTTGGGTGTTGTAGTAAATCCAACCGAACCACCATTCCGATTTATTGGTATGCCGATAAGTTGTCCATCGGAACTTTTATAGACTTTGTATACATTCGTTGTATTCACTAAAGTAAATCTTTCAGGTGGCTTGCCACCCATAGAAGTTGGACTAACTTGATATATTCTTCCTTGTGGCGCGGCATTAGGACCAGATTCTAATAATCTAGAAGTATATAGTTGTATTTCGTTACTGGGAGTTGTAGCTTGTTGCGTAGCAGCTGATGTTGAACCAGAGGCAGGGGTAGTCGCACCAACAAAAGTTCGCTTATCATATTTATGCGCAAAGGCATAACTAAATCCTTCCCCAACTTTTATTCTTGGTACGTGTTTATTTCCAATAACTTTAGTTCCCAATGCATGCTCATGCAGCACATTAAAAGTAAAAGAAGCTTTAAGCAATTTTGGATATATTATACCACTATCAATAAAGTGTCCACTATTCATTTCTGGCTTAAAATCAAATCCGTTTAAATATCCTAATAATCCCTCGCCTGTTTGTACATTACAAATCAAATTAGACATTTCTATTCTGAATAGCGGTGGAGCAGAAATATTGCTTGAGCCAGATAATCTTTCATCATACACAGGATATAAACCTTTAATAATTGTATCTAAATTAGATAAATTTTCTTTAGCGTTTATTATATCAGAATTTGGTATATCAAAAGCTAAATTAATAGTTCTAGATGTATTTTTGAAAGTAGCTATAGGATCCATCCTACCATAAATTTCTTGTGTTGTCCAATTACTTTTAAAAGAGTCGTTATAATCTGTCACGAACGCAGGAAAAGTTACAGTTTCATTTATACTAAATGAATATATTTTTATTTGATATTCAGTATTTTGATATAAACTACTAAATCCATAATATGACATAATATCCTTAACCGTTATCCATTACCGTTAACTAATTTACCCAAATTTCCCGTTAAAGTGCCATTTAGCACTTGACCATCTTTTAATACTAATTTAATGTCTATTGGTTCATTGTTAGTTTTTGGTGTTAGTATACCTTTTAATTCTTTTAATGCTACAGCGAGCGCATCTTTATCAGAATCTTTTGATTTTTCTTGTGCTACATAATATTCTCTTACAGCATCAACAAAGTCTTTAGCTGGTTTAATTTCTTCTTCTTTGATTGTTTTTGCGGTATATAGAGTATCGTTTAACGCTCTTAAGGTAACATCCTTACCTTCAGGAATTGCTCTTAAAGCTAATCCTATGGTCAAAATAGCAGCTGCTGTTTGATTTGCTCCTTCTTTAATATCTTTTATTGCAGAAACTTTATCTGTGAAAGTAGTAAAAGCTTCTAATTTAGTAACATCTAGTGTTTGTAAGGAATTACCCAATGCTGCTATGGCTATTGACAAACCCATTATACCCAACACACCAGCACCAAAAAATATAAGACCCGGACCTGTAAGAAACGCTCCAAGTGCAAACATACCAATAGTTAATAAAGTTAAAACTCCTAACCCTTTCATCACTTGTTCAAAATCGATCCCAGTAAATTGTTTAAGAGCAAAAGCAAATACGATCATTGAAGCACCAACGGCAGCAGCTACTAATGTAAAAATTAAAGCTCCTTTTAAAACACCCGCAGTGTTACCAAAGGCGGCAAAACCTTGTGCCATACCTTCCATTGCCGATTTAAAAGAAAAACCAGCTTTTGGATCCATTTCTGGTATTTTAGGAACTACTGGAACTTCTGGGGTTTTTCCTTTAAAAAACGCATTAACGCCAGATAAGAAGCCACCACCTTCTGGAGCCTTCATTGCAGCTGTCATCGCCTTTATTCTTGCAGGCATGGACGCGATAAAACCATACATGCTTTTTAGTGGAGACAATAGAGAAGTTATATTGCCACCAAAAAACTTAATTCCTAACCCAACGCCAATTAAAGTTCCACCAAACCCAAATGCTTTATCATTTAACCAAGTAATCCATTCAACTAATGTTTCTATAGTAGAAACTAATGGTTTGATGATAACTAAAAATCCATTAAAGATTTCATTCATTTTTTTCTGCGTGGTTACTGCTTCCTTTTGAACAGCTTCTAATTTTTCTTGAGTTGCTGCCTGTTTTTCCATATCGGCATTTAAATCAGAAGTAGAAGAACCAAATAGTTTACTTGCTTCATTTAAATCGCTTATTCCCAAAGAAGCAGCAATAGCTTTTTTCTCATATTTATCAAGAGAATCAAAATTCTTTCCACTCATATCAAATGAACGTTTTAATATTTCTATGCGCTCACTTTCTGTGGCATTTAACATTTCTACTGAATTTAAATAATCACCGCCTAATATAGCGTTTAATCTGCCTGCTGCACGGGCACCGCCTTCAAATGTATCAAAGGTATCACCGACTATGCCCATTAAGGTATTCATTTCCATACCAAGCGATTTAGCTTGTTTTTGTAATTGTATAAATACTTCTACGCCTTGCTTGCCGAAAGCAGCCATTTTAGGTGTTGCAGCAGCAAATTCTTGTGCCATTTTTTGCGGTGGCACACCCATTCCTATAGCTGCACGGGCAAGATATTCATTTGTTGTCCGTGCTTCATCGGCGGTCATGCGCATACCCTTGGTCAAATCATTTATGATTTTTCCAGTAGTGCTGGCGCTAACGCCTAATAGTTCCATTTTTGCAGCAGATTCGGCTAAATCCTTTTGAACGTTTTTATTTAAATTAGAAAAGCCGCTCATTGAGACAAATAATTCACCAGCAGCTTTATTTAATTCTTCAAATCCAATACCAAATTGGCTTAAACCCATGCCAAAATTAAAAGTACGATCTGCTATCTGACCGGTTGTTTTAGCAAATTGTGCATTACCTTCATTAACCTTTGAAAGTAACTCAGCGGCGTTATCAACAAATTTTTGAAACAATGCGGATGTTAAACTGACGCCCCTTTTATAGTTACGCCATACATCATCTAGAGCAAACATTCTTGATGTTTGTATTTCAATAGAATTTATAATTTCTTTATGTATTCTTTGCTCTTGTCCTAGAACCTCAACACGTTTATCGGAAATTTCTAGATTTCTTTGTGAAGCGGCTATTTGTTCTTTAATTATAGGTATTTCCGCTTTAGCGGCATTTAATTGATTTTGTTGCTCTTTGGTTAAAATACCATTATTGTTTTTTTGTTGTTCTTCAAGAGTTTTTATTTTTTGATTTATCAATAATAAATCATTTTGTTTTTTTATTAAATCATCAGTAAATTTTTTTCTTTCATCGGCAATTTTTTTTGCGTCTTCAGATATTCTTGCATTTTTACTGTTTTCTAATTCAGCTAATCTATTTGTTTCTCTTATTAAATCATTGCCCTTTTGTCTTTCTTCATTTTGTTTTATTAAAATTTTTACTAGATCAGAAGAAGAAGTTTCAACTAATTTCATAAAATCGTCTAGTTCTTTAACTGACGTGCCAGATTGCTTCAGCAATTCTCTTAATTCTTCTAATTGTTCTTTAGTAGGAACAGCCATAATATTTATCCATTAAAAACTACACAAAATAATTAGACAATAAATAAAAATTGAGCGGATAATTAAATCCGCTCAAGATTATTTACGACTTGCCTTTTTTATTGCATCATTTTCTTCTTTTAGTTGATCTATTAGCTTTTTAACAAACCATTGTCGCAAACCAATTGGCAAATTGTAGCTTTCAAAAAGACTGAATCCGCCATAATATTTCAAATAAAAGAATTGTTCATATATATTTTCTTGGTATTCGCTATTTAACCCAAAAAAAGTCTGCGGACAGCGGCACCTCCATCTCCGCTTCATATGAACAAGCACTACAAGTAAACGTTTTCTTTAGATCTACTGCTTTTACTGTATTTTGATATTGTTTACGTAAAAACCTTGAGTCAGCTGCTGGAAGCAAACTAACTACTCTAGTAAGAGTATCTTTATCTGTATTGCCTTGTATGGAAACAATCATACAGCGTAATTGCTCTAACAGCGTAGAATCGCCGCTATTGCCCTTCTTTTTGCTTTCTGATACACGCAGCAACTCTTTCTCGTCCATACCATTTAAAGCCCTGCAAATCACCGTGTACTTCGTTACAGGCAGTGTTACGACGAATAAACCGTTATCATCAACTTGCAATGAGCTTTCTTCGCTTTCTAGTTGCTCAAGCCTTTCTAATAAATTAAAAGTGCTTTTAACTTTTTCATTACATGATGGACAGGTAACAGTTGTATTATAATCCGCTCCATAAGCTGAAATGCGTGAAGCAACTATGATTGCATTTCTATCCTCTACAGTTAATGTGTCAGTATTGATATTCTTATCCAATACTAGAGATTGTATAAGTTTATCTAATGCAACACCTTTTTTAAGTAGATTACGAGAAGTAAGAATATCTTCTTCTTTAGCGGTCATTTGTTTGATTTCAATGCTGTCTTTTTTATGTAATGGGTGATGTGGTGGATAAAATAATCCTTTGGATGGCAAAGCAACAAATTCTGTTGGTACCATGAAATCTAACTGTGTTGCTTGCAGTGGATTATTTTGTTGTAAAGGTTGGGTTGCTAATTGTTGAGTTGGTAGTCCGTCTTGACGATTTAAGTTTGCCCCTAAACGATCTTCGTTATTGCGCATTTTTTACCTAGCTTTCTTTAAAAGTACTACTTATTTAATTTTCTTGTTTCTATCGATATCAAATTTTAATTCTGCAAAATCATAATTTATTGTTGCGTCTATGGTAACTATATCTTCACTTGCATAAGATAGATTACCATATTTTATATTTGATATTAAAGGATTATATAATAACCATTTTTCTATTTCAGCACCACCAGTGTTTATTTGTATAATTTCAATATTTTCTATATTAGTAATCATATCTATTTTATTAATATTATTTTCTTGAGTTAAATTTGGTAAATAATAACCACTTCTGTTTGCCAATACATGAAATATTCTAGAGGCATCTTCGCTATATTTTTGCCCAACCACAGAGGCAACTTTAATATTGATTGGCTTCCACTTAACAAGGCCGGGATACTTAAAATAATGATTTAAAAGTAAATGTTCTGATGTAGTGATTTCCATTTCTGGCTTACCACATTCCATCAGAGCATATCTTAATTTATCTAAATTACTTTCTAATTTATTATCGCCAAACTGTAAATACCAACGATATTGGCGTAATGGTTCAGGAGTGTTATTTATGTCAGACCAAAACGCCATATAGTATTAGTATTATGGAACGCCGAGATTATTAATATTTCTTACGCTATCATCCCGATCGTTGACATCCATTAACTTTGCCCAATCATATCTTACAGTAGTAGTAATTTCTACTATTTCTTCACTAGAATAATCTAAACTGCCGAATTGTACGCTAGTAAAAAATGGATTAGCTAATCTCCAACGTTCTAAAATTTGACCATCCGGGTTTAATTGTATAATATCAATTGAAGAACCGAGCATATTGCTAAATTTTCTTTTTCCTATGCTAGAGACATTATCAAAACCGGTTACATTTGTTGGTACCCCATACCCAGCTCCTAAAAAAACATTATTAACTAAATTTGTGGCATTTGGTGTTGTAATCGCTGCAAAAGTCATATTAATCGCTTCCCACTCAAGACGACCGGGATAATAAAAGAAATGATTAAGATATTTGTGCGTTATTTCACCAACTTTGGCTTTTGGTTTATCAACTTTTTTTAATGCATATATAAGACTGTCCATAGAGCCGTTGGTAACTTCGGTGGCACCAAAATTTATTATCCAACGATATTGTCTTAATGGTTCTGATTCTTGTTTGCTCCAAAATGCCATTTTTTTATTCTCCTAAAATTAAATTCCTATAATATATATAGTCTAATCGTTGAAACTTGCGCCAGTGTTTGTAATAACGAAGTCAAGAGCGATAAATTCAATAGCGCGTGCTGGCTTCAACATGATTTTTGCATATACAACGTTGCGATCTACAAGTTCTGGCGTTGTTGTTGTTTCATCAAGAATTAAGCGATACTCTGATAAGCCAAAGCGTGACTTAACGCTTGCAAGGAATGGTTCTGCTTGATTTGTGAAACGCTTCCAAGTTACTTGGATGTTTGGATCAAATAGAACAACGCTTGCCATGCGGCTAATTTCTTTTTTCAAGTAGATCATCAAACGACGAACATTGATACGGTCGAGAGCGCTTGGTGTTACTTGTAGTGTCTTTTGACCGAAGATAACAATACCTTCTGCTGGGAATGTAGCAATTGGATTAATGTTAGCTTCGTAAAGAGCGTCACGGTCTTTTGAATTTAGACGCAATGAAGTTTGCACGATTGGCAAACCTGCTGAACCGTTTGATAAACCGCCACGGTTAAAGCCTGCTGGTGCAAACCATAATTCTGTGCTACGTTGTGCGCTAGAGAATGTACCAAGAGCAGCGATAGAAGGTGGCAACCATACTTGTGAATTATTGATGCTGTCTTTAGCCAATACCCAAGGGAAGTATGCGCAACCATAGCTGCTGTTTAGCGCACGTTCTTTCATATTATTAACAACAGTATCAACATTTGGTCTACCGTTACGTACGCTTATAGAAGCTTGGTATGGGTTATAATCACCTTCAAGATCAATGATAGCTAATGCATCGCCACGGGTTTCACATTTTTCAATTAATAGATTTGTTAAACCTTCTGTTTCGACGCCGGGAACAGCTGCTAAATTCATTTCTACTACTTCTGGATCTGCAATGCTTTCGATAGCTACTTTAACGCTATTATATGCATAACTAGTATTTTCTGTTGCACCATTTCCAAGAGTATCAGAACTGAATTGGTCCTTAACAGTAATATCTAAGCCGTCAAAACCACCAACCATTGGTAATGTAAATTTGTTGTGTGTGCCTAATATGTTAGATTTAGAAGTGCCAGCAGCTCTACAACCGGGAACCCAAACAGATGAAGTGCTAGTTCCGCTGATTTCATCAAGGGTAAATAGGAATGAGTAAGAGCCACTTTCAAGACGTGAGTATCTAACAGTATCTACAACATCTTCATTGTATCTCTTGGTACCGTCTATACCCGTGTCCAATCCCCAATATAAAGAAGTTAAAGAAGGAGTAACACTGTTGCTAGAGCTATACAACATTGGTATTTGTGGTAATGTGGCAGTTAAGGCAAACGAAGTACTAGCTGTAAGCACTTGGTCCGCTGCAAATAATGCAGAATCTAAACCACCGCCGTTTGATACAGAAGAAAGTGTTAATACTTTGCGACCATAGAAACCATATGGTAATAAATCTGATTCTACCAAACCATTATCTACATCTGGATTCATTTCGATCCGAATAAACTTAGAATTATTATCATAGTTGCCATATTCTAGGAATGTTTTCTTTTCATAGCTCCATTCGGTGTATTTATCACCAATTCTTCTGGCAATATAGTTTTCACTTGTTGGGTCTAGTGACAAGCCAGAAAAGCGTTCAACATTTACCGGTGCATTGTCATTGTCGCCCATTCTTCTGATAGATAATGTGAAAGTACCAAACTTCGTATATTTATTAGTAGGTAATTTAATATCTTCTATAGAAACTTTTAGATTTAAGCTATTCCATTCACCTTCTGTTAGCGCTTTAACTTTGAAAAGATTTGTTACTGGGTATACACCACCGGAAGAGGTAACGAAACTGCCACTTGCTGCTAAGTGTTGTGATACAACCCAACCGCTTTCTGCATCTTGAGCATTTTCATTATAATCTGAATAGGAATCTTTTAATGGTGCAACGAAAGCGGCATATTCGCTACCGCTAAAATCACCTAGTGTGTATTCTGTCCAAGAAGCATATGTTTCGCCAAGAAAATACGATAAAGAACCTGTTGGTACAAGAGTAGTATTTGTTCTAACAGGATTAGTGTTTAATACTTTACGAATATACTTGCTAGAATCTTTATCAAAATTTGCACTCGCTGTGACTACACCACTATTAGCACCAGATAATACTAGGGTAACTAAACCGTTTGCTCCTGCTTTTACAAGAGTGCCTGTTACGTTATTTAATACTGTAGTGCCGCTTAATTCTTGTCCACTTAATCCAACGCTGCCTGTTGAATAAATAATAGCAGTTAAAGGAGCTTTAGCATTTGCTACAGTTGTGCTACCAGATGTTTTAACAAGAAACAAGCCATATGCTGTACCATATTTCCAACCGGCTTCGCCAGTGCCAGTATTTTCATCACCGCCGTATTGATAACCACCCAAACGAACGAATGTCAATGGTGAGGAATTTCTTAGATATGCTTGTGCGGCATAAGCACCATATGTTGGTGCGCCTTTTGGACCTTCGCGCCATACATCACCCGCTTGATTACCGTTGTGTGGTTCTCCGAAAACATCAACGAAATCAGAGAAAGAATTTACTTTAACAGGACGCATCATAGGACCACGAACTGAGCGACCAATAACTACTGGTCCTATTGCTTCTGGTAATCTTGGTAGTTGAGAATTGTCTATTTCTGCAACTTGTACTCCGGGTGACACAAATCTAAATTTTGACACTGACATTCTGAATTCTCCTTTTGGAGTCTACAAAAATTTGTAGCCTAATAACTTAATATAAATAGTAGTAGCGCTTTTGAAAATACTATAATTATTTCTTTTATTTAGCATTAAACGTACTTTCACGCGCTTTGATACATTTTGCAAATATTTCAAACTTATGGTCTATTTGACCAAACAAATTTTTATTCTCTACCAAAGTAACTATTTCATAATAAACATCACCAAAGAGAACAAAATCGCCTTCACGAACATATAAATCTTGATCTTCTGTTAAACGTCTACGATGAAATTTAACAGTTATAGATGTACGACGATCAATACCAAATACTTCTGTTGTCGTATTGCTGCCTTGCCACTCAACCATAGCTAAAACTTTTATAGGTGAAAGAAAAGTTTTATTAACTGCTTCGCCATATAAATTATAATTTGTGTGTTCACGGCTTATAGGATAATATGTTATTGTTTGACCAATAACACGTTCAATAACTTCATCGTTTACTTGTTTGACAAGATTGCGCTCTTTCTCACCAAGAAACAAAGGTGGTGGGGCAACTTCTGGACGATTAGCTATATTTTCTGCTAAACTAGCTTTTGTTTTTTTCTTTCTTGCCATAAAAATTAACCAACAAATATAAGATTGGGCACATAAGTTTGAATTTTGGAAGCGTCTTCCATGATCTTAGAACTATCTTCATTCAATTTAACATATGTCATTTCAGCAAGTTGTGTCTTTAATTCTTCACGAAGTTTTTCTTTTTCTTCTTTTGCTTCTCCAAGAAGCTTATCGGCATTCAATGTTACGCTATCGCCCGGGATTGGAACTTTATCAAATTTTCCACGTACTTGACCAAGCATTTCTTTGCAAATAGCCAATGCAAAACGGCGTATCCATTGTTTACCTATGCTATTGATTTTATTGTATGGAATGTTCTGAAATGGTAGCGTATTCATGTTATTAATACCATAAACGCCGCTATCAGTGGCTACAGAACCAGATGCATTGGGTGTTTCCAGCCAACTGTTTGATGGAACAGAAAAGTCAAACCAGAACTTTAATGGCGAAGCAGAATTTGGTGTTGGATAGATTCTTAACAAATTATTTCTTATTTGAAATGACCAATCGCTAACGCGAGTTTTGATTGCGTCTTCATAAGCCATAGCTTGTAGCTTATTTTGCCATGCAGGAATAATTTCAAATGTGCTATCGTCTGCATATTGACCATAGGTAGATAAGTTGCCTACAACATTAAGACCGCCAAAGTAACCATAAAAGTTCCAAGATGCACCAGCAGTTTTATAATATACTTTGTGTATAACTACGCGCTTATTTCCTATATTCCAACCATTTGCTGTAGCGGATGAAGAAACAACAGCCTGTAAATCATAATCTTGAACACCGGGAACCATATCAAATGAGGCAGAATATATTGGCTCATTACCGTTAACAGCAACTTGATTATTTACTGTCATTGACACATTACGCGCATAAGTAAATTGCATTTTTGGAAATGCAAGATTGGCATTAGCAAGTGAGGCAGAGTTGATACCGGTTAATTGTCCATCACCATTAAAAGAACCAGTTTCTTGTCCAAGAGCAGAAGGAAGTGCATTTTTTGCTTGATGCAAATTAATTAAATATGAATATTCCAACACTGCTTGTTCATAAGCAGTATGCACTTGGCCTTCTACCAATTCAATATCAACCACATCACCACCAAGCATTTTATAAACAAATGCTACTTGCTCGGCAGAACTACTTTGATAGGTTGCTACTTCATCTGGCGTCCAATAATTTGAATCTATATAAACACCAAATGGTAAACTAGAAGTAGTTACATAGGCAACATTACCAGTGGCAGGTAATATAACCTTGCTCATTTTTGATAATGGTGAGAAATCTGGTAGTGCCATTAAAATTTATTTCCTATAATAAACCAGCTAGCAGCTTATATCTTTTTGCATCTTTCTCAGAGAACAATGCTTCTTTTTTACGTGAAATAAGGTTTTCACTCAGAGTTTCGTTCACGCCCATGCCACCAAATTGTTCACGTTCTTTGTCGAATTGTGCTTTTTCTAGTTCGCCAGTAAAGCTATTTTGCAATGAATCAAGAATAGCAACAACTACTTCTTTGTCTAAGCCTGATTGTTTAACGATTTCATCAACAAGACTGTCATACGATAGTTCTTCTTTTAAATAGTTTTTGCTCATCAACATTTGAACAACTTTTTCAGCATCTTCTGCAGTGATCATTTTCCCTGTTTTTTGCTGTGCTGCTTTAGCAGCGATCTTAGAATATGTATTTACTCTATCAGCCATTTCTTCAGGAGAAATTTGTTTTTGTTTTGCTGGAACGTCCTGCATTGCTGCTTGAACAGCTTCATCATCGGTATTAGGAGTCGGTGCTGGCGGTTGTACGGCTTTTGCTTCCGGTGGTGGTTCGGGAGGTTCTTCTCTCATGGCTGCTTGTGCTGCTACATCTGGACTAGCTAAATCAGTTAATTTAACTGTAGCATTACCTTCGTCATCAACGCCTTTTAAGCTTTGAAGAAAATTATATACTGCTTTTCTTTGCATACCAAATGCTTCATTTAATTTTTGTTCATTTTCTTCCATAAATGCTGGCATGGAGGAATGAATATAATTTGCCAATCTGGCTATGCCGGTAATGATATTATTAGCCTGTTCTGCTGTTAATTTTTTATCTTTTGCATTTTCTAAAACTTTTTCATATTCTTGTTTCATTATATTAATAGCAGCGTTTGTTTTGTTCATACCTAAAGAACGAGCAGCGCCAATGCCACCAGTAAATAATTTAGTTGCATCATCGATTGCACCTAATAATTCGGTCAATGATAAGCCAAGAGATTTTACTTTTTGTTCACCAACTTTTTTCTCTAGATCAGCTAAAGCGGTTTTTAAATTATTAAGATTCTTTGGTGCATCTGTAGAGCCGGTTCCTAAACCTTTTGTTTTGCTAGTTGTTCCTCCACGGCTAAATAAACCACCAAGAAATTCATTAACTGGCTTTTTGCTTTTGCTGATGCGGATTTTCATAGTATTTTTCCTTCTAATGTTGAATATATTAAATAGTACTTAAACACATGTTTCTACTAGCAATATTAAAGCTGATATAAGTAAATATTGCTTCCGCAGCCATATATCCTTTTAACATTAGATTCTTCAGCTATGTGTTTTTCTGATTTACCATTTTTTGCACGGTATTTAAATCGATTATAACGTTGTTTTCCATTTGTATACCAATAATCAACATCGGTAGTACCAACAAATTGGAAATGATTCTTAGAATATACTTCTCCGGTTCCAAATCTCAAATCAGCATAGGTTAATATCTTGCCAAAGCCATTTTTCCATTAGCGAATTGCCTATTACAGATAAGACATTTGTTTAGGGCCGTTTCTTCTACTGGAACTGCTATGTCTAAGTTGTTTTTATTTATCATATCGCAAATTATACTAGAGCTGTGTTGACATGTAAAGGGTTGACAAGGTAAATAGTGCGCAGTATGATGTTATGACAATAAAAAACCCCGCTACCTTGCGGTAGCGGGGCAAAATAGACTTCTAAATTATTTTTTAACCTTCTAGATCTTCGCAGATTACAAGACCGTACATGTCAGGACGAACCATCGCCTTGCCATAACGGGTCAAAACAGCCTTACGTGGTGAGAAGGTGTCTGGATCGAAGATGGTTGGTGTGGATTGTAGTGGTACGTATGGAGCATATACGTAACCGCTTTCCAAGAAGCTGCCGCCCTTACGAC
>Ga0194110_10001709_pt1 | contig 28212 bp, 19 predicted proteins | sample TA2Kig1200mmetaG_FD_146192 | JGI IMG/M metagenome (GOLD analysis project Ga0194110, IMG submission 146192) | Freshwater microbial communities from Lake Tanganyika, Tanzania - TA2015032 Kigoma Deep Cast 1200m | ecosystem: Environmental > Aquatic > Freshwater > Lake | place: Tanzania: Lake...
TACCAAACATAGATACATATTGAGCTTTATCATTCGCAAAACCAATTGTGGCTACAACCTTGTCTATTTCACCACGGAATTTTTCAGAGCTATCAATTCCAGTAAGAATCTCCGCCACGTTAACTTTTTTCCCTATATTCCTAGACTTTACATACTCCTCAATCTTCCTCCATTCAGTGTCAGAATAAGCCTTACTGAATGTATTAATAAGGTTACCTAGGGGGCCAGTAATGCCAAGAGCATAGTTGGTCATTGAGTGAGAAAGTCCCGCTGCCATGTCCATCCAATCCTCTGCCCGTTGCTCTAACGCCCTTTTCCTGTATTCCTCCTGATTACTCAGAGCCGTCCTAATAGCTTCTTTGCTATCATGAGCCAAATCATATAAAAACCATCTCATTTTGAGTGGTATAGGATCTTTCGAGAAATATACCATAGCGACTCTTAATTCATACTGCCTAGAAGCTTCATCAGCAACCTTAGACAAAATGGGTATCTCCAATGCAAACGCCGGAGGAAATCCGATCATTTCCAGCTCCTCTTTTCCCACTCTAGGTTGATATGCCGCAACTCGAATGTCGTCATCAATATCAACGACATACTCAGGGAAACCACCAGCATAGGAGATATATCCCATGACGCTTTTTTCCTGATCAAAAGGCTCCATCCACAGTTTCTTAAAGTCAGCAAAAGAATGCATATCATTAAGAGCATCCCGTAGTGGTGATCTGCTTTGTCCATTGTCTACGGAGGGCAGAAAGTAACTGTAGACAATCTTGCCTCGATAATATTCACCAATAGTGAAGGAGAGATAATCGTCTCTCTCAGTTTCACTCTTGTCTTTATTATCTTTAAGAGTTTCAATTCTCTTCACAGCCTTACTCCAGATTTCGGCTATTGATTTATTTACAAAGACGAACTCTTCCCGGAACTGCTCCGCGAAATCTTTAATCTGCTCTCCAGAAGGTTTGCCGTCTATATCACCTATAAAAGACAGGAACCGCTCCTTATTGTCCAACAATGAGTAATTGACTATTTCACCTTTCCCTGAAGAAAACTCCATTTTAAGGCCGCAAATGATACTGAAGACACTTATAATAATCTTATCATTTTCTTCTTTATGGAGGAACCCTCGCATGAGCTGACTCCCGACATTTGATCCCTCTTTAGCTTCCCTTGCACAGTCATCAAGATAGATTTCAACTGTCCCCTGCATCCGACATCGGGTTCCACCCTCTATAAAATCCTCTACCATTGGAACAATCACTAATTGCTTGGTGCTTAACAACCTCACTCTACGAATAGGATAATCGGTTCCATCCAGATTGGACAATGATAGAACCTCGATAATGTTAGTTCGCTCATTTGACGCTTCTTTGCCTTCTTTACTGAGTTGTTCTACAGCACTCTTGTAATTTCTCTTTATAATTTCCAAACTTCTTAGTGGAGACCCATACTCATCTAGGGAAAAGCGACGAATGCACTTTTTCAAGATACATTCACTGCTGTATTTCTCAATCTCTGCAACATCGACCAAAGTATTATACTCCTGTGGCCAGGCGTTCATCCATTTTTCAGTCTTGCCATTTCGACTAACCTTGATAACTACAAGAGGAGAGTCAAATAAGAACATAATCTCCGGCAAGATAATCCGCCAGAAATCTCCTGAATAATTGATCGAATTGACCATAGCCTTTATGGAATGCAGAATGTCAGTAATACGCGCAGCGATCCGCATTGCATCTTCGTTGCTCTCGCCATATTCTTTATATTCTTTAACAAGCTCACAAAGAATGCTCATAAAAACGAGAGAGGGATCTCTGCTTGGAGGGATTTGTTGGACTTCCATAATTACACCCTTCTTATACCATCTGAGTAAGGAAAGCCTGAACCATTTTAGAGGCAAAAGCTTACATTATGACTCTGATGTTCTCATCACCATAATACCTTCGGGTTAACTCTGAGTAGCCCTTAGGATATATCAATTTGGTAACTGGATCCATTCGTTCATATTCTCCGTTGTTAACGAGTTCCATATAGAGATCGCTGAAAGGAATTGCGACAAAGACACTTGTTTCCACAAATGTAGGTTTAATCTCCTCTAGCAATTCTTCAGATTTCTTTCTGTCTTCTTCAGTTTCGCCTGGAGTACCATACATCATGCTTGCATTGGTGTGTATTCCCAGTTTGTTACATATCCTGAAAATCTTCTTTATTTGCTCTACTTTGACATTCTTTCCTATTCTGTCTAAAACAGCCTGGCTGCCGCTCTCCACTCCAATGAGCAAACCTTTACAACCGGCCTGGGACATCCTGTCCAGGAGGACTTCATCCAGAGTGTCTATTCTGCTTTCAGCCGCCCACTCTATATCCAACCCATATTCGAGAAGAAATCGGCAAAAGTCAAGAACCCTTTTTCGGCTAACAGTGAAGTTGTCTTCCCTGAAATAAACGCTTCTAATTTTGCTACCATTGATCACGTAATTATGTATTAAATTCTTCAGTTCGTCAACAATTTTTTTTGCGCTAAAATACCGGTAACCGCGCCAAACGCTGGGCACGCTACAAAATCTACATCCAAAAAGACAACCTCTGCTCGTATTCATTGTTATAGAAGGCGGTTTTAGTAAATACACCTCATCTTGCCATTGATATCCCTTATTTAAAAAATGATGCCAAGCAGGCATCGGCAATTCATCCATTTCTTTGGCATAAGGATACTGAATAATTCTTCCATTGACAAACTTACTATTTAACTTATCCTCGATTAAATGAAGAAAAGCATACTCTCCTTCGCCCCGCACAATATAATCAACCTCATCCGGCAAAGTATGGGGCAAGAGTGTGGCGTGCGGCCCTCCGCATACAATCTTGGCTTTTGAATGTTTCTGAACAAGTTCGACCAATTCTGCTATCTCCGCCGCTCCCACTGTATGAGTGTATATACCAATATACTCGCAGTCTTTTTGACTTATTTTTTCTACAAATTCTGTAGAATCGAAGTAACCACGATGATACGAGGCAAGGTAGTTATCAACAATTATTACATCATGACCATTTCTCTCTAACATCGCCGCAATAAATCCTAAACCTTGGGGTATTAGCGGTTTATACAACCCCCAAGGAGAATATCTCAGGTGCGGTGTGGCTAGGACAATCATTTATACATCAACCTTCTACCAAAATTTTTTCAAGCTCCGAGGTACTTGGCCTTCAGATCGTCACTATTCAATAAGTTGACTGCAGCTCCCTCAATAACAACTTTTCCCATGTCAAAAACATATCCCCGTTGGGCGATCTCCAAAACTTCGGATACTTTCTGCTCAACTATCACTATTGTGGTCCCAAGAGCGTTTATCTGCCTGATCTTATCAAAAACCAAATCCACAGTATTAGGCTCAAGACCGAGGGATGGTTCATCAAGAAGTAAGAGAATGGGATCCAGCATCATGGCTCTTCCAATTGAAAGCATTTGCTGTTCCCCTCCACTCAGTGATCCAGCAATCTGACTGCGGCGTTCTTCTAACTTAGGGAAAAGCGAGAGAACTCGCTGAATCTTCTCTGCAACTAAACGTTTTGAATTCAGCGTATATCCACCCATTTCAATGTTTTCCATCACACTCAATGATGGAAAAACACTTCGGCCCTGCGGTATATAAGAGATCCCCCTTCTTAGAATTTGTCCGGTCTTGAGATTTGTAATGTCTTCTCCGCGAAAGAGAATTCCGCCATCAGTAACTTCCACTAAACCGAAAATTGCTTTTAGAGTGGTAGATTTACCCGCCCCGTTTGGTCCAATGATTGCGACGATTTCATTCTCCTCAATGCTAAGATCTATACCCCTCAACACATCGATCTTTGCATAGCGAGCTTTCAGATTCTTGATCTGTAACAGCATTTTTTGCAAACCTTTTCCCCAAGTATGCCCTTACAACTTCTTCATTTCCCCGGATATCATCCGGCCTCCCTTCCGCTATCTTTCGTCCACCGTTGATGACGACTATGTGATCGGACATGCGCATAACAAATTCCATGTTGTGCTCTATAATTACTATCGCGTTTCCTTTTTCTCTCTCTTTGTATATAAGTTTCTCGATAGTATTTACCAGAGCAGGATTCACACCTGCTACGGGTTCATCCAGAAGTAATGCTTTGGGTTTCTTCATCAAAATCCTTGCTATCTCGAGTAATTTCTGCTGCCCAAAAGACAGGTTCCCTGCCAGAGATTCCCTTTCATTATATAATCCTACATTGTTCAGAAGCTCTTCAGCCTCATCCCGCATGAGGCTGAATTCCTTTTTGAAGCGATTAGTCCTGAATATAGAATAGAGAAACTTCTCGCACATCTTATATTTTGCAGCCAGCATTGTGTTTTCTTCCACTGTCAATCTGGGAAAAATCCTGGGAAGCTGAAAAGTCCTGCTAATGCCAATATTCGTTATCCTATAGGGTTTTAACCCTGTTATGTCTCTGCCATTGAAAATAACACTTCCTGAGTCAACATGGTGAAATCCTGTTATCAGATTAAGAACGGTAGTTTTGCCGGCGCCATTTGGACCGATCAGGCTCAGTATTTCATTCCCTCGCGCTGTGAAAGAAAGATCGCAGACGGCAGCAATTCTTTCATATCGCTTACTCAAGTTTTTCACATCAACAGTCATAGCTTGATACCTATAGTTTATCTAACAGGACTCCTGCACCTCAGGACTTTGTAATATCCGATTCCCCCCAAATACCGCGGGGCCTAAAAAGCATTAGGAAAATGAGGGCGATGCTATACAATATCTGGCGACAAGGGGCAACCAAACCACTTGGTATGCCCACAAATCGTAAAAGCTCTGGAAGCGTAACCAAAACTATCGCTCCTATTACCGAACCTTTAATACTACCCATACCCCCAAGGACAACCATACACAAAACAAAGATAGACTCAAACAAGGTAAAATTGCTTGGATGAATGAAAGTTATATAACATGCGTAAAGGGCTCCAGTCATGCCGGCAAAGACACTGCCTATAACAAGGGCCAAAATTTTGTAATAGGTGGTGTTTTTACCTAAAGCCTCCGCTGCCACTGGATCCTCGCGTATCGCTTTGAGTATATTACCGAAGGGCGAGTTAGCAATCCGATATATGATGATCACAGATACAACAGTGAAAAAAGAAACGAGAACAAGATATCGCTCAGGAGAATCAAAGCGAAATCCGAAAAGGCTGGGCCTTGGTATGCCTGCGATCCCGGCGGCGCCGCCTGTAAAGGATTCCCAGTTGTTTAACCCTACCCTAATAATCTCCCCAAAACCGAGGGTTGCGATCGCCATGTAATCGCCACGGAGTTTTAAAGACGGTATTCCTAGAAGCAGACCAAACACTCCAGCAAGCGCGCTGCCTACCAAAACATTGAACCAGAAAGGAGTGCCTATGTTTTGCGAAAGTAACGCTGAACAATAAGCTCCAATCCCATAGAAAGCAGCATGTGCAAGTGAAAGAACTCCTGCAACGCCGACCGTTAAATTTAAGCTGGTCGATAAAATAATAAAGAGTTCAGTTATTACAGCCACCCAAATTACATAATCCATTTTTAGACGGCCTCATCCTTCACCTTTCCCAACAGTCCTATAGGTCTAAACCACAAAATACAAAGAAGAATTAGGAAGGCTATCATATCCTTCAAACCCGAGGGAAGATTCCAGATGGCAATGTTTTCAACGAGCCCAATGACAAATCCACCTAGCACAGCGCCTCTGATATTTCCAATACCACCTAGCACAGCAGCGGTAAACGCTCTCAAGCCTGCGTTTATTCCCATTGTAGGCCACATATCCTGATCAAGCGATACCAATATTCCTGCGATGGCAGCCAACGCCGAACCCAAAGCAAAGGTCGTTGATATAGCTCGATCCACATTAATACCCAATATCTGAGCCGTTTTGATGCTATCAGTAACAGATCTCATTGCCTTGCCCAGCTTTGTTTTGTTTATGAAGAGGAATGTTATTATCATTAAGATAACGGTAGCGAAAAAAATCGCAATTTGAATAGGCGTGATAAACACCCCCATTACCTCAAGGCTTTGTCCCATACCAGAGAACCTTATTGACTTCACTCTTGAACCAAAAGCAAGGATGATTATGTTCTGTAGGAATATCGAGATACCTATCGCTGTGATTAAAGTCGCCAAACGAGATTTTTCCCTAAGAGGTCTGTAAGCAATACGCTCAATTAAAATACCAGTCAACATCACAGCTAATATGGCAAGAACACAGGAGAAAACGAAGTTGAGTTTACAAACCACGAAAAACAGATATGTAAAATACCCACCTAATGTAAAAAGTTCCCCGTGAGCAAAATTAATGAACTTCAGGACGCCATACACCATCGTGTAGCCAATAGCTATTAATGCGTATATACTTCCAGCAATGATACCGTTTATGATAAGTTGACTCAACATGATGTATCTCTACACTTCTTCATTTTTTAACGTATTCTCACATTGTCCTCAGCCTTTTGAAAATGTCCAGTTCGACCTGCAATAATTCGGATTCTTATAACATTGTTCGGCAATTCGGCCTGTCTAGACTTAGGAGCACATGCTCATGAAAAGATGTTTACATGGGCTTTAATATCCGTTTCACCTTGATGCCGTCATGAACTAACGATTTTTTATTTTGGCCTCCATTTCGGCCGCGGTCGAACTATACAATTTTTGAAAGCCGAATATACTTACACCTTCTTGGCAACGAAGTTCATAATACTTGAATTCTCAGTCAACAGTCCACCTCCATAATCTCCATAAATCATCTCGACTATGAAAGAATTATCCACCAATTCTTGCTCAAGTTCCTCTTTCGTGAATAGTTTTAAATGGAATCTACCAGAAAACGCCTTGGCCGAGTTCCCTTTAACTTGAGTTATGCTAATCTCTACCAACTCTATTGCCTGTTCTTTTTCTATAGTGCTATGTTCACACCAAAACACGCTTTCACCCATAGCAGGATAGAATTTTTGAACTGTTTCGTAATCCCACAAATTCCAACCCGGATTAAGCGTTGTCAGATCATGTTGCCATATATCTACAATGAAAAAACCTCCTTTTTTCAGATGCTTATATATGGCTTTCAAGGTTTTTCCACGATCCCCTTGTGAAATCAAACATGGAAACGTGTTGCCTGGGCATATTATAAGGTCAAATTCTTGAGACAGCTCGAAATCTCTCATATCCCCTGGATAAATTGTCACTCTGTCTTGTATGTTGTCTGGCAAGCCCTTGAACTTATTTAGACAAATCTCCCTCATTTTTTCGCTGATTTCTATCCCGCTTATTTTAAATCCCTTTTTCGCGAGATAGATAGTAACTCTCCCAGTGCCGCTGCCAAGTTCCAGAATTTCAATATCCGATGCTTCTTTACCAGGGAACAACTTTACGGTCGCATTAAGCCAAAATTCCAAATCCTCTGTGAAGATGGAATACATAGCATCATAGAATTCAGCAAAACCATTGAAGCTATCTATTGAGAACTCAATTCCATTAAATTCCATATCTTTTCCCTCCGTAATTTATATTTGTCACACAAACGATATCCATTGTATGCAAAGGTTGTATTATGACATTCTCTCTCACGTAAAGTTTTCGTAATACTGAAATACTACCACCTCCGAGAAATCTTTTTGACCCCCACTAGGAGATCATAAACATCATAACCGCCAAGTCCATCGTCTTCATAACCATCTATCTTCTCCACAAATCCAAAGCCAACCATATTCATCCAACCCGATAGTTCCCCTGCCGGCAAGGGGAAAAATGGCACATCGCATCTTTCAACTTTTTTTACACCTGCACTATCTTTCATTGACATCGTTATCCCAATAACCCCTCGCGTCGCTTTTCCATAATTATCGTATTCATATTCCAATTCTGAAGTCAGTTCCACAAAATCAGATGAACTTGGAATTGTCCGGATTCCGTAATAGCGTCGAGTTCTCTTAATCCAGATACCGTTATCTCCATCCCAGTTGATTTCCTCCCGCATTTCATTGTATTTTTTGGTGTCTATGATACATATACCATCATCACTGAGAATCTGGAACATGTTACTCAGCGCAGCTATAACGCCATCGTTCGTAGGCGGTTCGTGAAAAAGCGAATTCCCTGTGCTGATAACTATATCAAAAGTCCTAGCGCCAAATTCCGTAAGGAGTTTGTCCCACCTAACTGGATGCTTTATAATTCCCGAACTATCCACTCCTTCTCTTTCCGAATTGCCTATAGCTCTTTTTATCATCTCAACTGATCCGTCGCATGCCACAAGATCAAATCCTTTCCTCCTCATAGCAATATAAGGGTTGCCCGTGCCACAAGCACAATCGAGAATCTTCATTTCCTTACGAACGGCGCTGGGGCGATATTTCTCGATAAGCGCGGATATAGCATTAGCTGGCTCTTCGCTTTTATAATATCCTTCAAACCATATATCATACCAATCTGCAATATTATCGTAGGAATACAAAGTAAGTTAACTCCCCAAATTCGGCCGTTTTGTCCCAATAACTACATCATACCAACTGCTATCACAGACCCTTTGCAATACCTCGAATTTGGCCATCTCCATCCAATGACAGAGATCATCAACGGGCAAGGGATAAAAGGGAATATCATATCTTTCTAACTTCACACATCTTCCCTCTTCATCCTTTATAGAAATGGCCAGCTTGATTATCTCCCTTATCGCATTACCGGAGGAATCATATTCATATTCAGTATCTGTATCGAATTTGGCCATGAGAGTTGAATCCGTTATAGATCGTTCCCCATACGATCGGCTCTCTCTTTTTTTCAGCATACCAGTATCCCGCTCAAAATACAGCTCCTCTTTTTTCTCGTTATATTTCTTAGTATCAATAACGCACAGACCGCCCTCCCGGAGAACCGCATACATATTCCTCAAGGCGATGAGGACGCCGTCTTCAGCAGATGGCTCGTGGCACAATGAATTCCCTATACAAAGGACCAAACCAAAAGCTCCATGCCCAAATGTCGCACCAAGCCTATTCCATTGAATAGGAGGTTTTATGATTCCTGAAGGATCAACCATTTCCTGATTCGTGTTTTCAACAGCCTTCGCTAACATCTTCCGCGAAGCATCGCACGCGACAACATCAAACCCTTTCTTCTTCAAAGCTATATATGGATTGCCTGTGCCGCAAGCGCAGTCCAGAATTTTAACTTCTTCAGTAAGGGGCATATACTGATCAATAAGTAAAAGTATATCGCTAAATGGCTTATCACTTTTATAGTGTCCTTCATACCATATATCGTACCAGTCAGCTATATCGTCATAAGAATATGACATTTCGTTCCCCCGTCAATCTTTAGTAAAAAGCCTCCGCCAAAGCCCCTTTACAGGTTTTGCTTGCATTAGAAAGAAAAGCCTTGTTTTTGTAGGAATAACAAAGTCAAAAAAGTAGATTATACTTCCAAACTTTCTACCTAAATGTCGCGCTGGCTTGCTAACCAAGATTGGCGCCAAAAATGCTGGAATAAGCCCAAACATCCATCGCGTGAACTTACCATTCATCCAGTAAACAAGAGAGTTTAAATATATAGATATAGATTTACGGTGTATTCTTATATGCTTTGGGGTATCATGAAAGTTATACGTCCATCCTTTATAATCTTTGGATATAATACCTTTTTCGAGGGCCATACAATATGAATCAGTGCCCGGAAAGAATACCATACTGTGCGCCGATATCTCAAATGGCTTCGGCAATTCCATAAGAAGCTTTATTGTTTCTACTATGCTATCTTCATCTTCCATGGGATTATTTATAAGAACATCGTATACAGGCAACTCCAGTTGGTCATTATGTTTAGCTCTGTACCGTTCTATGATTGCGACCGCTTTCAGAATATGTTCCTTATACATCTTTCTCTCATAGAAGTCCTCCATCCAGTAACTAGCAGACTGGATACCCATACTGATCGTCTTCAGCCCTGCGTCAATAAGCTGCTCAAGTTTCTCAGCGCTCAGAGACCTGGGAGTGCAATATACCCAAAACGGTAAACCGACATTCTTCTTATACTCCTCTGCAAACACTTTGATTTCTTCCAAATTCCTCATGACAAAGAAATCATCATCCATGAAGTATACATAAGAAAGAGTAGGGAATTTCTCTTTAAGCAACTTCACTTCCTGAACCATTTTAATGGGGCCCCTTTTTCTTACATAGTTCCTCTTCTCGTGAGAATAGATATCCATAGTTTTCCTGTTATGGCAATAAAGACAGCGATAGGGACAACCACGCATAGTATACACAAAAATGCTCTGCTGATGCTCAACAGATGGATGATCAGTAGACAGAGAATGATTATTCAGCTGTTGGATTTTACCTTTAGAGATTTTATAATGGTTTTCTGCGTCGTAGTCGGGGAAAGGCAAATCATCGAGATCCTTAATCAAAGGTCGTAGTGGATTCCTTATCACATGGCCATCCTTCTTAAAGTATAAATTCCTTACATCATAAAAATCCTGATTCTTCTCTATCCTCTCAGCCAATTCTGCTAAGGCACCTTCTCCCTCGCCTACACATACGATATCAGCGTGTTCGAGGCACATTTCGGGATCCAGAGTCGCCTGAATGCCGCCTAAAACGATGGGCGTTTCCAGTTCCCTAACATAAGCCAATATCTGAAGGGTTTTGTTAAAAGAAATTGCATGTGTCGAAAAGCCAATAAGATCACACTGCGAAAGACGCTCCTTTAGATCATTCAAAAGGTTGTCATCGTATTGACTCTCTGAAGAATACAGAAAGTATAAATGCGTTTCATGACCTTTCCGTTTCAAGAAAGCAGAAAGGCTTCTGATGCCAATGTCATTTAAACATGTCGATATAAAAGCCACCTTCATTTAAATCGTCCTAACTACCCATAACCGCATTAAAAAAGCGAAGGCCGTTTCTAATCCAATCCTTCGCTCACAATTAATCACAAGTCCCAACCCTAAATACAATCACGAGCGTTTCAAGGTGGAACACTGGCTAAAATATCTCACAGATCGGTATTGTTCAGCCGCTTAAACTCGCTCCAGCGTGAAATACTCGTGACCAAGAGGAAACCTATCACTTGCTATTCATAAGGAGCAACCTTTCCGTCCTTGTAAGTTTTTATAAATATGGGTTTCACAACATCCCCATTCTTGTCGAAGCTTGTGACCCCCGATGCGCCAGGATATTCTTTTATAGTATAAAGATAATCCTTGATTTTTGTGGGATTTGTACCTACATTCTTTACTGCGAGCGCGAGGATTTTCATCGCGTCATAAGAATAATCCGCAAAACTCCCGGGCTTTTCATTATACTTGCCCTCAAATTTCAAGATGAAATCCTTGGTTGCTTCGCTCGCTCGTTCAGGGTCAAGCGTGGTAGTCGAAAAAATCAACCCGTTAACAGCGTTCCCAGCTATTTCTACAACCTGTGGATCCTCCGCGGTCTGAGCAGACAATATCTGGGCCTTAACCCCAAGCTCCCCGGCTTGTTTTATGAAATTTCCAACCTCCAGCGGAAAACCAATTGCATATATAGCTTCAGGGGTTGTGCTCTTTATCTTGGTTATCTGTGTTCGAAAGTCAGTGCCCCCCTGTGGTCCTTTCTCATAAGTCAGAATCTCCCCACCCAGTTCTGTAAACTTTGTTCTGAAGGCGTTGGTCATACCTATATTGCCGGCATTGTCTATTGTAAACAGGGCGATTTTTCTATAACCGAACTTATTATATGCCAGCTCAGCCATTGCAGCGCCCTCATAAATGTCAGAAGTAACATTCCTGAAAATATAATCGCCGGCGTTAGTTATTTCATGACTTGTAGACATCGGGGACAACAATACAATTTTATTCTGTTCGGCGATCGGGGCGATAGCTAGCGTCGTTGAGCTTGCAGCTGCTCCAATTACAGCTATGACTTTATCGATTGACACAAGCTTATTCATGGCTTGAGTTCCAAGCCTTGGATTAAGCTGATCGTCCTCATATATAACCTTCACCGTCTTCCCTTTAAGATCTCCGCTGGAGTTTATTTCATCCAACGCAAGATCGATTCCCTTCCGAGCATTATCTCCATATTGCGCTCCGTCGCCTGTAAGTGGTAAGACAGCGCCTATTTTAATGACTTTTTCTTCCTTAGCACATCCAGAGATGAGAAACAGACCTATAAGTACAATTGATAGAGCTACTGAAAAAATGGTATTTGGTTTTCTCATTGCCATGCTCCTTATATGACGAGGAACCTCCGGAAATTCCCCCTAGAAATAGAAAAACAAAAACTTAAAAAAGCCGATTGCTCTTAGATTACTTGTAACTACCAGAATCAATCTATTCTGGGCATTTGTTACAAGATACACGCATAAAACGCGTGTGATTTCTATATAATCTTATCACAAATCAGGAATTATTTCTGAGGATGCTACGTGTAAAACACGTGTGATTTCAGAAAAGTGGCGGCGCATGTGTTTGTCAACCGAAAAGTGGTTCACCCGTACTTGGTCTTGAAAACAAACGACGCTTTTTGCAGATGCCTTCGGAAATCTGAAAACCGCTGATATATAAAGACTCCAGCATATTGCATCGGATGGAAAATGGTTGCTTAGAGTATACTATTGCAATAACTTGCGCGATACCCTCAATAATAAGGATTAGCTATATACCAACATGCGGCGAAGCCTCTCGTTCTGTGGATGGGAGGACACGCATAAGGGCACGAAGGGATCTCTTCATAAGCTCCGATCTCACTTGATCCGACAGAGCCTCCCCACAACGCTATCCGTACCAAAAATCACCAGTTCACGTAGTTTTTCCATATCGGTAAAAATCCTAGGGTGATGCTCCGAAACATCTCGCAGGTCGTTTATATCTTTAAACTCATCAGCCAAATCATCAAGAATCAGGATTTTATAACTCTTCGTTACATTATCATTATGTATAAAATCAGAAAACGAATTCCGTGTTGATACAGGAATTCCCATATTCATGTTAAGAAGCGCGGCGATGGTCGGAACTTCTAAAGTGTATTGTTTTATGTCCACAGTCTTAACTTTACCTCCAAAATTCATTACTTTTGGACCAGGGCCAACATATTTTCTCCAACGTCCGGTAATTTTCCTATCAAACTCGATTTCCGCTAGCGCAATATACTTCTTACTTTCTTCGCGAGGATCAAGACGGTGCTTTCCTCGATCAAGAAGAGGAAGGATAAAATCCTCCTGGATAATATGCCTCACACACCTTCTACCCTCGCAGGACAAACTGTCCCATACCTTCTGATTTATCACCTTTGTAATGTACCGTTCAACTGCCGTATTATCACTTTCAAGAAACCAGAAGGTATCTGTAATCATGCCAGGTATGGCCTTTGCTCGGATACACAATTCTATAGCCTTTTGAGGTTCATCTAGGAACGTATAGCATTCTGCCAGACATAACCATGGAATCAACTTGTGATGATCTGTAACTCTAGCTTTGTCATAGAACTTTATGGCTTCCCTATAAGCTCCTTCTAGGTAAAACGTATTCCCAATTTTTTCTAAGGCTTCTGCATTGTCGCGATCAACGTCTAGTATGGCCCCATACGAACCTCTCGCCTTGTCAAAGTCACGTGCATGTCTATGTAGATCACCTGCTTTCAGCTTAAAATGGTGCTTTGCAAGAGATTTTTTCTGACTTATATCAAGCATATTAGATATATACTCCAATACTTCTCCTGTATCATGGACATCGGTATATGAGCTTATCATATGGAGGTAATATTTTGGAGCATAGGACAGATCATCTGCGTCCATGGCTTTGGTAAAATGAGTCTTAGCACCTTTGCTCAGCGGACCATCAATGCGAGAACTAACAAGCGCCAAGTTATATTGAATGCGTGCGTATGTTGTCCTACCAGCTCGATCCTGGCGCGTGTTCTTATGAAACAATTCCTCTGCTTTAAGGTAAGAATCCATAGCATTTCGATAGTCTTCAAGTTGAAAGTATACACAACCCAAATTGTTCTGCGCATCTGTTCGCACCAAATTACTGTAAACGCCAGAAAGAAGCTCTTGATACATATCCCTCGCTTGATTATAGAGCACCACGGCACTCATCGATCCTTTTATATTTATCTCTACCTCAAGTAGCCTTTCAGCAGCTTCTGTCTGCCCAACTCTTTCGTAGAAATCCTCACCCTGTTCGCAAATTGCAATTGCCAAATCGTGTGCTCTTCCTAACGCTAGGTAAGTATTTGCCTCATTAATTGTGGCGTCTGCTTTACGATTTATATCCAAATCCGTCTTTACCTTCTTACTTTCAGAATAACAATCTCTGGCCAATTTGTATTCTTCAATACCGATCTTTGCGCTTCCAAGAGCATCCTCGTACTTGCTCTTATCGCCAAGCATCTTTAAAGCCTCAAGTTCATAATGTTCTCCTAACCTATAATGAGCGTTACCCAAATTGCTATATACATCTGCTTTATCACGTTCACTGACGGACTCAACTTCAACAGCTTGGTTATAGCACTCAATCGCCTTTTTGAAGTTTTCACACTCGTAGTACGCGTTGCCCATGTTATAATAAAGGTGAAAAAAACCTTTTGGCAGGCACTCTATATTTTCTTCAGCTCTTCCATAGCAGATAATGGCTTCCTCATCCAGCGACTCCTTGAGGAATCGGTCGCCGTCTGCAATATATAACACCGCCCTCAAAGGTTGAATGATAAATTCCAGAAATATCTGGCTAACCTCTGGTAGAAAATCGCAAACTATTTCGGAAAGAAGAAAGTAACACTCTTTTGAAATTTTACCTTGCTGAATGTCTGAGATAAGCGACGCCACTCGTTTAGCATTACCTATATGACCGAACAAGAATCTTTCATCCGCCTCATGATCCACAATAGTGTCAGTAATTACCGTTATTGATGCTAAAGCTACAGAATTAGGATCGCCCAGAGTATAGACTATACCTGCCACCTCAGGGTCGACAGCCATGATAAATGCTCTAAGGTTTGCACCCGAGGTTCCCAAGCTCACGAATTTGCCGATTGAGTCCTGAATAGTACTCATTTACACCATCCTTTCCTCATCTGAAAAAGAATTCCCCTGATACTACACGTTAGTAAAGTATATGCAAAACCGTCAAGACATACCAGAGATAAAGTTCGCCAGTCTCTGCTTCGATAATCGACGGAGATATAGCTGAAGCACAATTATAACAATTTAAGTCGCAACTGGAGGAGATGATGGCCTCCTTCAAATCACAGATGGGACTGGGCAACGAAGCCCGTATCCGCGAGCTATTCTCACTGTTCAACGGCGAAACAGTGAGCGTATCCAGTAGGCGGCTTACCTTGCCCAAGTTCGATGAGGTTTCCCTCGCATCATAGATGGCCAGGAGTTTGACCTAGTCGCTCGAAAGAACGGCCTGCACTGGGTGATTGAGATATAGAGCGGGAACGTGACTCCCGACGATGTGAACCACTAAGCGCGGAAGCTGGGTAGCCTGCCATTTAAGCCTTCTGGGCGCATCCTCATCTGCCTGCCCGGGATGGAAAACCAGGCACTTGTGACTGCCCAGAGGGAGAATATCTGGGTTTGGGACATATCCGACGTAAACCTTTTGATGAAGCTTTACGGAAGGTTTCGTATCGTGCAGTAACCTATCCAATAATGCGCGACTAGCCCAGAAGATGAACCAAAATACCCCCATAGCTACTCCATCCTGATTATGTTAAAATGCAAACGGAGCCCTTACAGTCCCCTAAAATTGGTGCTGGCTGCTGTCTTTGGCTGGCAAGAGCCAAGACGGCGGTAGTGCCTCAGCTTGCTCCTGAAGCACTGCCGCTGAGGGCTCTCTTTTATTGATGCGCTCTAATTCTGAATGTAACCAAATAGTTTCACAATCAACTTTGAGTTTACCCTATCCGTACAGTTTCGGTTTTTGTGATTACCCAGATGGTATTATGTCAAACTGTTTCTCTATCAACTCATCCTCCCTAGCTTCTATCAAAGACTTAGTCGCGAATTCAGTCGAACCAAGTAATATTAAAGGGTATACCGGAAAACTTAGTGTTTACATATCGAGCTTATAAATACTTGTATAATTTGTGTAAACATTTCGGAAAGCCCTACTTACTCGCCCATCACCGAACTCGAAAGGCTTATTTCTAACCCTTTGGTTAATCCTAATCATAAAATTCTCAACATCATAATAATCTTTATATGTCAGGTCGTATTTGTGACACATTTGCCTGCGGTTGTATTCAAGCATGGGAATAAGTTTACCATTAAGATGCTGAAAATCAAAGTTTTGCTCTTTAAAGTAATCCTCAAACCTTTTATATAGTTCAGTACCAGGAACAGGAGCAAATAACATAGGAATTACCGAACCTGTCCGGCTAGATGCATAGACAGCAGTGTCATAGACATCTTGCAGATCCTCGCCAGGAAGACCGAAGAGAACAAATACGTTCAAATCCTGCGGTTTTTCGCCAAATCCTGCATCCCGACACATTTTCACAGCTCTTTCGAAACTCTTGAGATTATAGAAATCCCGGTTCCAAAGTTTATTCTTATCCCGATATATGGTTTCTAAAGGCAAGTATATCTTCTTAAAACCAGCAGTTCTCATTAATTTCAATAACTCAGGTGTTAACAGGCGTATCTCCACCCCTTCAGGGGCATGTAACTCTATGTGTTTCAACTCTTTATCTTCAATAATACGCGTTAGTATTTCCATCAAGTTATTTCTGCCCATAAGCATATTATCTTCGTAAAAACAGAATTCACGAATCCCTTGGGCATACTTAGTTCGAATCTCCTCCATAACCATATCAGCGCCACGCACTCGTACTTTTTTGCCACTATTGATGATCTTGGCAGCACAGTATGAACAGTCATGCGGGCACCCTCGGGTAGTTGTAAGAATGGTATAGCTCGGGAATCCATAATCGCCTTCCCTGTAAAGATCCAGATCTAGATCCAGATTCGATGCTTCCGGAATTTCGCCAATGACAATAAGATCAGTATTCATATACACTGGATCAAATACATCTAGTTGATTCCCCTTTAGCAAAATAGGCTTTTCTAATCCCAGCTTCTCAGCAGCATGATTCGGTGCAACAGTAGGATAAATACCACCAACTCGGATCTTCACTTCTGGAAAATGTCTCTTGCACAGCTCTACGACATCGCGCGTAGACTCCCACCAATACGTCATAATTGACGTAATCCAAATCTCATCGGGTATCGGAAATGCTTTTTCTTCCTCGGTTGAAAAAAGACCGTAATGTCTTTCCCATATATGCTCAAAGACTTTTTCAAGCCAAGCTATATCTTTGCCGAAGCAGTATTTTATTCTTTCTCCGCCGTTAAGTCTTATGCTCCACGAGTTGGGAATCCGTTCCTCACTGGAGCCAATTCTTACAATACTACGCTTTCTCGTTTTTACCTCATGCTTCTCGGTCGTAGCAAGACAATCTATAAGCTTCGTTTCATAGCCCTTTCGCTTTAAATAAGTAGCGACTCTGAGAAGCCCATGTGGTAGACTCCAACGAGGCCAATATTGAACATCATAAACAGGGGGGTTAATCAAAAGAGACGATCTCTTTATCTCCAATTCTCCATATCTCACTTTCTAAACTGCGCCTGAAACTATAGAACCCCGTTCGAGGAGGAAATAGATCAAAAGTGGTTTGCCTTACCTTATAATTCAAAAACGCCATTAAACGATACAACTCGTCGTAATCCGCTGGTAATACCCCATTAACGGCTGATAGAGGAAACAAGTGTGGGCTAAGCATCTCAATACGATCTGTTTCCAAAATGGATTTATATGCTTCATAAATATCAGTACCTGGTGTAGGGGTATAAGGTTTGGGAATAACAGCGCCTATAACTTCCAAGATATTCAGTGCATGTCGGATAATCCGTTCCAGGTTATCGTTGGGAAGTCCAATGTTAACAAATCCTGTAAAGGCTTCTGTTGATAGTGCAAAACCTGCCTTCTTATAGGATTCTTTAGCCATCAGGTAGGCTTGAGCATCCAATTCTCCACTTTCCAATGTTTGGTACTCAATGTGGATCTCCGTGAAGTTTGCTGTTCTCATCCGGACAGCAACTTCCTCAGTAAAAAGACGCGGATATATTCCGCAAATACCATGAAATCTTGGTCTCTCAGCTTGACGATAGGACTCCACTATTTCAATAACAGGATCAAGCTTGGATAGGAAATTTGTGCTATTACTTTCAATAATATTATCGTTGAAGAGTACGAAATCCCTAACGCCAAGATTCATCTTCTCATTGATCTCAGCGGCTAAGGAATCGCATCTTATATCGAGGGCACAAAACGAGGGTCTATTCTCCGTATCATAAAGCTCGAAGTCAGCATGGTATTGGGATAGATCAACGCTGTCAGTTATAAGGATGTCCGCGAAGGAGTTAACATCTGCATGTGCCGGTTCAAGGCGCGGGTAATTGCCATACAAGACAGCCCTCTTATCCTGAATTCTATTCTTTATATTAAGAACAAGTTGACATATGCCCTTCCACCAATAGCTTGTTAAAGAAGTAATCCAAATTTCAGTTGGAACCCATAAAGGGAGTAGGCAGTCTAGATACTTATGAAAATCCTCAAAGCTTTTGCCATAATGCCACAATGGATACGAAGTATCTCCTAGAAAGATCTCAGGTTCATTCTTATAAGTTTTGCGAGCGACCTTACCATTTCTCGGCACCATGAAATCAAAAATTCTTACATCACAGCCAATTTCAGATTTCAAATAGCCCCCTAACTTCAGCAGGTCTAGCGGCTGGTTCCATTTCACCCATGGATAACGTATTTCAATAACAGGCGGATTGATCAGTAGAAGCTTATCCCTTGACGAGTAATTCCCTCTTATATAGTCTTGACATAACACGTGTTCTGGCATAGCTTATACCGAATAAGAAAGAACCCTTAAACCCAGACTCATCATCTTGTCTATATTATTTACACAGACATGATGAGCCAGCCTCCATGCAATGGCCGATTTAATAAAACTCTTTTCGTCCATCTGCTCCCTAACCGGATGGTTCCAATTAATGTAGATTTTCTGACTTTGTGTATCAATCTCACAGATGGGATCATTGTGTTTCCCTGCCTTATTCACTATCCCATAGTATTTACCCAATATATACAATCGCCAACTCCATCGTTCTTGGGAAAAGTCAAAATAGATCTTCTGCTCTTCAAAATCTATAACGCTATCACTCATTAAACCCGGCATATCTTCCACTCTGAAATTGCTAACTTTAAAATCTGGCAACAGGGACACGCCATAGTTTCGACATTCTGGTAAATGTTTTCCAATAATTTCGGTGTTAGAGAAAAAAGAACGGAGAGCACCTGAAAAATCAGTAGATGTCGCAAGATAGTTTATCGCCCCCGAGATGTCACGCAAGGCTTTCCTCCGGATATTTGCGCGATTTATATATTCCCGTACATTGGAAGTAACCTGGCTCCGCCTCAATACCCCTTGAATAACTCTACCCAGCAAACCACCAAGGGATTCGCCATTACCAGCAATACACTCACGTAACTTTTTATAATGAAAGTTCTCCTCATAGAAGCTTTCACGTCCAGGATTCAAAGCATCTATTGCATCCATCCCTTCTAATATATTAATCTCTCCTGTTATCTGACTAAGCGTTGCCTTATGTTTTCCAGCAAGTAATTTCTCCAATCCTAAGAACCCTGGCTGACCAATCGCTACATTTCTCACCCGGACGGTGAGTCCCCGGTACTCCGCAGGGAATATGGCTTCAGTCTGCCCGAGTATATATCCGCTAGCTACCAAACCGTTATCACAAATGTTCACTTCAACACAAATATCGCCCTCTATATTCTGTTTTCCTATCCCTCCCGTTCCCCAGATAGGTCTTCTCAGCTCCAGATTTGAATACACACCGCCCGAGAAGATAACCCTTTTGATATACTTCAATCGAGAATCTTTTAGCAATTCACCGAATCTCCTGCCCACATCCGGCGGAAGATCATATTCAACAGGAATGCATCGTGACAATTCCCAAACAAACTGAGTAACACCATCCAAAGAAGCCATGTTGCGCACATTGCCGGACCTCTTGACGGTTTGTAAATCGCTGACAACAAAAGGTTTAAGCCCTTTCAAAGTTATTTTCGTATAATGTTCTTTGACCCTATCCAGATCCGATATTTGGTTGACTTCAACAGTACAAAAATCATCTATCTCTCCAAGATCCGCCTGATTCTCTAAGCTCAGTAAGTAATCAAAGTCAATGATAGCCTTGATCTCAATATCGCTGAAATTAATCTCGTAATGAATCTCCAGAGTAGTATGTTGATCATGATGGACATACTCACAGAACTCGAACATTATACCATCGACTATATAGCTTTCTTGACTTAACCTCTCTTTCTCTCCGTATCGAACGATATATACAGCGTTAACTCTGAGACGGCTAGACAAAACTTCCCTCGATATAGGGAGTTCCAAGTAACCGCTAATATCAACTTTTTTCGACATTTGGCAAAATATTTTACCGCTATAAAGTTTGGTAGTCTTGGAAACGATCTCCATGCAGCTGCAATAACGGGCAACAGCAAGAAAACCTATACCTTTACTACCAATCTTTGGACGGCCCTTCTCGGTTAACTCACCCCTGATCCTATTATGACTTCCACCTATAGTCGTGAAATCTTCTTTGAACTCAAACGGGGTCATTCCTACACCGTCATCATAAACCTCTATGGATCTTAGATCCTGTGCTAAAACTATCTTTATTAGATCAGCATCCGCATCATAAGCATTGCTAATCAGCTCCTTAAAAGCCTTGACAAAGGGTCTGTAAATCCCGGAAAGCTCACGAATTATTGAAGGGTCAATGCCACCTATTCTCATTGTAGATTCCTGAAAGTTGCCTATTTAGTAGCTGAACCACCACCATGTTCACTCAATCTTGGACGAACCTTTATAGCTTCAATAGTCTCTTTCCCATCGTCTATAAGTAATGCCTCTCCTGTTTGAGTAATTGTATTCAATGCTGAATCCAAAGATCGATCCAAATAGTCCTCAGCTAGTGCATTTATAGCCTTTCGATCATCTTTTGATGTTATTCGATGAACAATTTTCAAGCCGCACTGTGTTAATATATCCATATCTATAGCTGAAGGACGCTGTGACGCCACAACGAGCGAAAGCCCAGGCTGCCTACCTTCCTTTGCCCAGCGGATGAGTATGTCCTTAGCTAGGGTAGACTTGCCCGACGGACAAAAGTTGTGTGCCTCATCCACTGCGAGCCACACCTTTGGTATGTTGGAGGTCAACCCCAGATATTCACGGCGTTTTGCAATTGTCCGCTGGCTGAAAACGAATCTAGCAAGAACAGCAACCACTAGACTTCTCAAGCCATATCTGCCGGGGTCTAAAGTGCTCAGATCTAGGACATTTATACAATCAGTTGCTAATATTTCCCATATTTCCCTATACCTATAGCGTTCAAATATCTCCCAATCCATTGCCATTTCAAGTCTACGGATCACCGCTTCCTTCGTTTGATCCATTGAACCTCTATCCTGCTCCACTTGTTTAATTATATCCTCGATGAAGAAGTCTTTTTGCAACTTCTTCTTACAATTACGCACGGATTTAAAAAGCAATATCCCCATCAGGTCATTAATATCTAGATCGAAGAGGTCACACCACATTTCTTCGGAGATATCAGAGGGATTCAATAACAGGCTTTGAATTTTGGCACCTCTCGTCTCCATTTCTTTGATCACATCCTCTCCCCCATATCGCTCAACAGGGTCGCCGGGGACAAGAATGTTGACCCTATAAGCCTTTGGATCTAGATGCCAACTCCAGAGTTCTTCTTCCTGATCATCATTCATTTGAGTCATTGTCCAAAAAATACCTTGTGTATCAACGATTATAATGATGGCATCTTCATACATTGCCAATTCCTCTATGATAACTCCAAGTGTGTATGACTTCCCTGTTCCGGTTTTACCGCAGATAAGTATCCTTCTAGAGTCACCGGCTTCTACTTCGCATTTTTCCTGTGTCTCTTGATTCCGTCCCAATAGTATCATCAACTTACCTCTTCCATGAGCAAAGGTATTATAGATTCTTCCGCGGATAAGCCGCCATGAACTCCCCATTCGTTGTTCTTCAGTTTCCTAGTAATGAAAGGATATTTCAATAGTGAATAGTTTCTTCCCAATGATGTAACAGGCATAACATAATCCCTCATTATTCTGCCATCCAAATATCGTGGTGAATGGCCCTGGCTCTGAGACGGTTCATTGATCTCTCGTAGATCGCTATTTTCTCTCCACAATATGCCATGATCGGATGTCATACACACTAACCCTCTGAGCTTCTTCTTTAATATGACATCCTTCACATCATCAAATCTGTTAAATACTCTCTTGACAGTCTGCTGAATCAATGGCTCATCTTGATGACCATGACACAGTTGATCTAACCCTTGCATGACAACCTGGACATATGTCTTTAATAACGATTGGCTTTTTAAGGTCTCTAAAACTTCATTGAAAGATCGTATTCTTAGCACTCTCTCTTGACTGAAAGGAACGAATATTCTATCCGTTAGTTTATTTTTATCTTTCTTCCTAGTCCAATAAGAAAATCCGATTAGCTTTTTAAAACCGCACGCAAAAAGTTGCCTTCCGATTGTAGGATTTCCAATGCAATTAATGTATCCATTTTCGGTCATCGATACCCCATCAACTAGACACGGAATAACATTATCTTGTCTCAGGCAATCGAAGTAGGAAAGACCATCAACGATAATAAAAACCACTACTTCATACTCATGAGCACGCTTAATTATCTCACCGGCAATCCTGCTTTGAAGCAGAAGCACATTTCTGAATATCTCATATCTATCATAGATAACCTTGTTGATAGCTTCAGGGATTATTTGCGCGTCCAGATTTATTAATGGAAAAGGGCTGTTTTCCTGTATTTCTAAAAACACATATCGTCTGCATGGTATCAAGAAGATACTGTCGAGACGCGCTCTAAAGGAATTATAGTCGCGTTCTGATTCAAAATCGTCTAGTAGGCATATAGAAAGAGGGTTACCTACTATATGTACAGGATAAAGGTCCAATATTCTATTTGCTGCGTTAATATCCACTTTATTAAGTTCTTTTAACCTTGATCTCGATCAAGTTTTTCTTAAACAAACTCTTGAGTATTTCCAAAACTTCATTAAGCTTGCCAGATTTATCTTCTTCCTCACCAACATACGAGAGTATTACCTCTTTCAGATTGGATTCCTCACCACGCTTAAAACAATCTAACATAGCTCTCTCTATTTCGTTTGCTTCACTCGGTCTAAGTATTCCATGGTATTCTTTATTAATAAACTGCAAATTTTCGCGTATACCATTTATCGATTTTACTACTTCATTCATAGAGTTCGGAAGCTCTTTCTCCGAGGTCCACGGAGATATATCTATAGCAGATAGAACTTCCCTCAGCCATTCACGATTTAGTCCAGACCGTAGTTTAGAGACCTCCTCCTGTGTTCTATTTAGCTTTTCTCTGATAAGATCCCGACTTGATCGTGACCCCTTATCAAGGATATTGAATAGGTAGTCAACATTTCGACTCATATTCTTCAAATCATCGGAAATTTCGCTAATCGCCGATATGGCTGAATCATGAACTTGATCATACAGATTATCATAGCTTCCCTTAGGTTCATCCGGGTTAAAGGATTCGCGTACTATACTTGTCGATGCCGATACCTTTTTTAGGAAAGATATTAGAAGCTCCTTCTCTAGAACGAAAGCATCTTTGAATCTCCCATAAAAATTTTTACACTCCGTCCCCAAATCACCAAGTTCCTTTAAGTATGCTTCAAATTCACCTAGCCCTTGGATATTATACTGTTTCAGGTGCTTCTCTATTTCACTGGATATTTCCTGATGCTTTGTTAAGTAAGTTCCTTCTCCATATAACGGTGATGTTTTGATTTTTACAGCTTCATCATATACTTCATCCGATCTTTTAATCAATCGTAACCATTGACGATAATGACTGAGAAAGTCCGACATGTTTTGAACCTGTCGCTCTAAAGATTGCACTTTGTCTGTAAAATCTTCCACTCTTCTTTGGAAATCATAAAGCTTTTCTGCCCCCTCTCGCGCGATCGCAGTCGCGTCAAGAGAATATTCATTTACCAATGTCCGCTCCTCTTTCTCCAACCCACCAAAATCCGCCCGAATACCATCCAACTGCTTCCTGAGGTTCTCTTGGATCAGTTCCCTGAAAGTCGTTATCCACCTAGCTTGACCCTCTACACGTTTCTTAAGCTCGGCCTCAGCCCCGCCTGATCGTATTTCCTGTAAGTATTGATCCGCTGTATTCGAGCCTGAAGATAAACTGTTTTTAAAATCTTCTAACTTTACCGATATCCATCTGTGATTGATTTCGAAACGCCCGTGAAGATCATTCTTGATACGTTCATAGTCCTCCTCGTTTGAAAGCTTGCCAATGCTCCCTAAAACTTCATCTAAAGCCTTTCTCCTGCCAATACTAAAACCTTTAACTGCTTCTAGATACTCATACTCCTTATCAAGTGAACGCACTTTTTCTTTCAAGTTCTCTTGCAATTCCGAAATGCTTACAGGCACTCTATAGATAATGTCAAATTCCCGACCTTCCTCTGGGAAATAATACTTCCTAGTGCCGAAGAAGTTTCTAGCTTTTCCTATCTCACCCACAATAAGCTTTAATTCTTCTTGTGTATAACCAAGTGGCGTAATCATTTGTATGACATCTGTGGCGTCCATCCACTGACATTCCTTACCACTTACTTTGACTTCCCTCTTCTTTTCCACTGGGCATTTCTCTAACTCATCAAGTATTAGCTTCTCAAGAGGGTGAATCCTAAATCCCAAAATCCCGTCTGATAGCTTCGAATAATCAACCAGAGCTTCTAAACCCTTCATCCAAGTTTCAAGATTTGCAGCACTTATATTGAACCTATCAGCGATAATTTTTCTGCTCTCTCGCGCATCTCTCGACGGCTGCCATGGCTCACTACCCCGTTTGACACTTAAGGGTATATCCTCTCTACCTAGGACATTGCTGTAAAGTCTTATTTTACTTTCCCATTGTGGCTGGCAGATCAATGTAGAGTAGTCTGGAAACTTCTTCCTGCATAAGAAGAGAAATAGTTCTGGAATAAGCATCTCACCCTTGTTGTCCAGCTCGATATCTAAAGCATCAACTCTTAGCATATCCTCATTAAATATCGAAATCAGCAAGTTCTTCACAAGTCGCTGTTTTACATTATTGTATTCTAACTCCTCATTTCGCGGTAATTCCTTGTCCTCCATATATCCTAATAGAGCTAGAGTAAAAAGTGGACACGCTGTTTTCTCATTTTCAGGTATAGCACTTAGTTGGAGGCGGACTGGATACTTTCCATTAAGCAGATTGATCGAAAAGCCAATCTTGCTTACATCGTTTTCATTGGCGGTTAAACGTAATACAATATTCGATGCATCTGCTGCGCTTGCCGACGCTGAAAGGTCGAATATAAAACTAAAATCCATATTCTCCGGGATGAACTGGCTTCGGATATCTCTGTTAATGTCTGAAACCACCGTAACTGCAATGTTACGCTCTGGATACTGCTTTGTAAGAGGGAATGTCCCATTCAATTCAATGCTATAAATACTTTTATACTCCGACCATCTATTAGGCCATTTCCAATCCTCAATGCTCTGTCTTTGTTGAGGAGCAAATATCCGTGGTAATATCATCTCCCTAAACGCATTTACAGCATATGCTAGGTCATCTTTGCTTGCCGAGTAATGGCTATAAAAGCTGCGCATCATCTCGTCCGCGATTGATTCTCGCGGTACATCTTCTAACTGCAGCTTGACTAACCCATAGCCATACCCAGTGTCGAAGATAATCCTTCCAAATCCTGTCAATTTTATTAGATCATCGACTTCGTCTTCTAGCTTATATTTCTTAATAATCTGTCGTGGACAACCTCTTGGATAAGCAGCGAGAAGCTTCAAGGAAGATTCACGGGTATCACGAATTGCGCTATCAGCAAGTAACTCCTTAACCAACTTTGTATAACTAGACTCAGTACCTAGGGTGATTTCATTGTTTAGGCAATCCTCAACAAAATCCAGTGGTGAGTATTGTCTATTATAATTATTGTATACAAATACCATTCTATTGAATGCTGATATAACTGAACGAGGGCCATTACCCAAATCGCGTCTAGAACTGTCGCAGATCTGACCAATAGCTTCGAGCGTTTCTGGAGCGACAACTTCTTCACCCACATTTCCCAATTCAAAATAATCTATGTATTTATCCCATAACTTTCTGGGAAAATCCTGTCCATAAACTTCCGATAATCGCATGAAGACATTTTGTTTGGCCAAGCGATCTAACACAGCCGACCGAGCTGCGTGGATCTGACTCTGGAAGTTTCTCGCCATGCCAAAAAAGAATCCATAGTTGCCTTGACCGTTGATCAAGCTATCACCAAGCTCGAATAGGATTCCAGCAATTTTATTAAGGGAATTACCCGGTGCTTCGACAGTGAATTCCAACTCATCATTGAATACTAAAAAACCTTTGTATCCAAGCTTTGAAACAAGAGCAGTGATCTCCGAGCAAAACCTTAGTAAATCATCGACGCTGAGCTCAATCCTTAACGCACCTTGTTCAAACCGCTCTTTATATAACTTCAATGTTGCATCGTAGTTACCACCAGTTTTTTGAATATCTTCTTGAGCGAGTTTTTCCAAAGATGGGTCTCGATATCTTTTGTAAATATCATCCACCTCCACGGCCATACGCTCATTTATTCTACTTACACGATAACGAGTCCATGAATAGATAACCCGAAAGTTATCTTGAAAGTCGAACCAAACATATGGTGGAATAGCAAATATCTTGTCAGCTTCGCACCTGTGCCAAAAGTATATCATCAAGCTTGTTTTTCCTTCACCGTAATCCCCAACTACTGCCCCCACAAAAGTTGTTTTGTTAATCACCAGGCAGTTACACAAACGTTCGTAGTACTTTCCAGTATCACCTATTGACATGTGAGTCTCGGCATGAAGGGAATAATTACTCTCTACCCTTTCAGGATTGCTAATCAACTCATCAGGTCTGAATGTATGTATAACCGGATCCTTCTGAAGGATTTTCTCTAAATCTTGGATTGCCATAATATCCTCTCCATTAGCCTTCTGCCACTATTCAATGCTCTGATTGATATTCTGTTGCTTGATACTGTCAATTATCATATCACGGAGATTCGTGTGAAATATACTCCCCTGAAATTGGATGTTGAATTGCATATAAAGATTATGGCAAAACTCCTTCACATCATCCTCATCCAGTTCCAATTCCAAATGGACAATGTCATCAGGAACTCTTTGTCTTGTAAGCACTATAACACGCCCGATCCCGTTCTGTTTCATTAAAGGACGAAGTGATCGTGCCTGACTGCGTGAGTTACCGAAATTATCTAGAACAACTGTATTAACATTCCTAACGTCCGAAATGTCCATCGTATGCAGAAAGTTTAATTCCTTATGACATATCCAACTAACAAAAGTCTTACCAACGCCCTCTGATCCATACAGGTTTATTACCTTGTGCGTCTGATATCTCGATGAAAGCTGAGAAAAGATATCCCGTTGCGAATGTGTTAGCCAGTCTGATGTGCTCTTTTCCTTTATTTGATTGATCAGTTCAATATATTTACTCATACCTGGATAAGGTCCGTAACAGAAAAACTCCGTCTTAATATCAGAGAGGTCCCCTGAAATCCTGTCATCAACCTGAGATGACCCGGGGAGAAACGCCCCGATATTTCTATTAAAGTGTTAAGGCAACTTGGCTCAATAAAAAATGGTTTGCAAATATCGTCTACAACATTCTCTGCCAATAGAATGGGATCACCGTATCGTAAGCCTTTTTCCCTATAGCATAAATCTACACTTAACAAGAACAACTCGGGTCTATCTATCTCCCGTCGGAGAATATTTTTCTCATCATCTATGACCCTAGGGCGTAAGGGCTTCAACCAATTTAGGAATTTACCTATGATTGTATCATCAAATGGCACCTCGGTAGCGTTGAAATGCTCCTGA
>Ga0194110_10001724_pt1 | contig 28074 bp, 26 predicted proteins | sample TA2Kig1200mmetaG_FD_146192 | JGI IMG/M metagenome (GOLD analysis project Ga0194110, IMG submission 146192) | Freshwater microbial communities from Lake Tanganyika, Tanzania - TA2015032 Kigoma Deep Cast 1200m | ecosystem: Environmental > Aquatic > Freshwater > Lake | place: Tanzania: Lake...
AAAAATCTTCATAGCTTTATCTTCATCTGGAATAAACAATTCCAACACTAAACTATCAGCTTTCATACAAAATAATATGTAACTAAAACTACTTAAATCTTTGCACTAATATGGAGGCATGAGCGTAAATCTTTATATTAAATTTCAAACTTTTTTTCGTTAATTATATATTAATTAAAAAGAATTATCGAAGATATTTCCCAAAACTTCAGAGTATAGATCATTAAATTTTCCTCAATAAATAAATAGAGTATTGTTGTTATATCTCAAGGATAATAAAGCATTTACTGGTATTTTATAATGTTTTAACTTTCTATATTGTATTAGGCCATGATATTCTAAGACATAATTCCCCCAGATTTCCAGAACATAACCTTTTTTATATGAGTATAACTAAGTTCATATAACGAATTTCTGTAAATTATTAATCATCATAAAACTAAAGGGAATGAAAATGATAACCATAGACGAGAAGTTATGTAAAGGATGCAATATTTGCATAGAACTTTGTCCAAGGCAAGTCTATGAAGAATCAAAAACCATAGACAGTAAAGGGGTACTTATACCCATTCCTAAATACTTAGAAGAATGTCGAAAGTGTGAACTTTGTACTTTACTATGTCCAGATCAAGCAATAAGTGTGGATGAAGAAGATGAAAGTTGAACAGTATTTTATTCAAGGCAATGTGGCATGTGCTCGTGGAGCCATTAAGGCAGGATGCAAATTCTTTGCTGGTTATCCAATAACCCCATCCACTGAGATAGCAGAAGAAATAGCAATTATTCTTCCGAAAGCTGGTGGAGCATTTATACAAATGGAAGATGAAATCGGAGCCCTTGGAGCTGTTATAGGGGCCGTTTGGGGCGGTGTGAAGACTATGACGGCTACATCAGGCCCGGGTTTTTCTCTAATGCAGGAACATATAGGCTTTGCAGCTATTACCGAGACTCCACTCGTGATTGTGGATGTGCAGAGAGGATCTCCATCTACAGGACAACCTACTATGGCATCTCAAAGTGACATGATGCAGGCAAGATGGGGATCACATGGTGACTACGAGATAATCGCTCTTTCGCCATCATCAGTTCAGGAATGTTTTGATTTTACAATTGAAGCTTTTAATTTAGCTGAAAAATATAGAATACCAGTTATGTTAATGAGTGATGAGATTGTGGGGCATATGCGTGAGAAAATTTCAATACCGGAGGAAGTTGAAGCAATTTATCGTCAAATGCCTGAAGAAGGAGTGGAAACATTTTTACCATTTGATGCAGCCGATGAAGGTACATCGCCTATGGCGCCATTTGGAAAAGGCTATAATCTTCATGTTACTGGACTAACCCATGATGAAAGGGGCTACCCTGACGCTTCCAATCCACAAGCCCACGCAAAACTGGTAAAAAGGCTCTGTGATAAGATTCTCAAAAACAAAGATAAGATCACGAGAACACATGAAATGTTCACAGACGACGCAGACATAATAGTGATTTCATATGGAGCTCCGTCAAGATCTGCTTTAACTGCGGTGAAAAAAGCTCGAGAAGAAGGAATTAAAGCAGGGCACATAAAATTAGACACTATATGGCCATTTCCAGAGGATAAAATTAAAAACGCCACCCAGAACGCTGAAAAAATAATCGTGGTTGAGATGAACTTGGGACAAATTGTCTATGAAGTTGAAAGAGTTGTAGAAGACCGTAAGAAGGTTACACTACTTCCAAAGATTGGTGGTGAAATACATCTACCAGAAGAGATATTAGCTACGATAAAATCAGGAAAATGATCATTAAACTGATTATAATTTTAAAAAATATACAAATTTAAAAAATATACAAATAATTATCTAAAAAAAGAAGTAATTTGAACATCCAATTTTATTCAAAGGAGATGAAGAAATGGATAAAACGCATGAAAGTCGTTTTATGAAGTACCTGAGGAAAGATAGACTTCCACATATTTTCTGTGCCGGATGTGGAAATGGTATAGTGATAAACACCTTTTTCAATGGGATGGAACTTGCAGAAATTGATTTATCCGATATTGTAATGGTATCTGGTATAGGATGCTCATCAAGAATACCTGGATATGTAAAATGTGACTCCTTACACACCACCCATGGACGTCCCATTTCATTTGCAACCGGGATTAAAATAGCAAAATCAGACCTTAACGTAGTGGTATTTACAGGAGACGGAGACGCAGCAGCCATAGGGGGAAACCATCTTATTCATGGAGCCAGAAGAAACATAGATCTCACAGTTATCTGTATAAACAATAGCATATATGGAATGACCGGAGGTCAAATTAGCCCAACATCCCCTAAGGGCAGTTATGGAAGCACAGCACCATATGGAGCAATGGAAAAACCTTTTGATTTATCAGAACTGGTATCTGCTGCAGGTGCAACCTATGTTGCCAGATGGACGACAGCCCATCCCCTTCAGCTCTCAATGAGCATAAAAGACGCCCTAAACAATAAAGGCTTCTCTTTTATTGAGGTAATCTCACAGTGCCCCACCTATTTTGGAAGAAAAAACCAGATGCGATCTTCAATTGAAATGATGAAATGGATGAAATCTGTGAGTATCGTCAAAAAGAAAGCAGACAAAATGGATGAGAAAAAGCTTGAAGGAAAAATAATTGTTGGAGAATTTGTAAATAAAGAGGAACCAGAACTTTCAGATGAGATTTATAAATTAATAAAAGAAGAATGGGATGAAAAACCTTCATCCGAATTAAAATCAGCTTATATGGAGGATTGAATTGAGAAAAGAAATAAGAATCGCTGGATTCGGTGGCCAGGGAATTATACTTGCAGGAATTATCATTGGAAGAGCAGCATCACTTTATGATGACATTTTTGCTGTTCAAACACAATCATATGGTCCAGAAGCGAGAGGAGGAGCCTCAAGGACTGAAGTAGTTATAAGTGATGAGGAAATAGACTATCCAAAGGTCCAGGAAGCAGATATTTTCGTAGCCATGTCACATCAAGCACTAATGGCCTACATAGATGATCTCAAAGAACAGGGAACCCTAATAGTAGATCCTGACATGATCATTGAGGATGAGATACTTCCATTTATCGAGGAACATAATATAAACTATTATAAGGCTCCCGCAACAAATATCGCTGTTTCAAAGATAGGAATTGGTATAGTAGCCAATATTGTAATGCTTGGAGCTTTTACAAGGATAACAAACGCCGTATCAGAGAAAGCTATGAAAAAAGCAATAACTGAAAGTGTACCCAAAGGAACTGAAAATAAAAACCTTTCTGCATTTGAAGCTGGGGCAGCGCTTTTTGAATAATATTTCATGAATTAAATAATGATTTTTTATTTTCGAATGATCTGGCTATGGAATAGAGAATAATCGGGGGGTTAAAACTTGAAACTTTATGAATACAACGCAAAAAACATATTCAAAAAAGGCGGCATTCCTGTAGGTGAGGGTTACATAGCAAAAAACCCAGAAGAAGCACAGGAAGCTGCATCTAAAATAAAAAAACCTGTTGCCTTAAAATCACAGGTTCTGGTAGGTGGAAGAGGTAAAGCAGGAGGTATAAAATTTGCAGAAACACCCAAAGAAGCATTAAATGTTTCAAAAGCGCTTTTTTCCACCAAGCTAAAAGGAGAAACTGTCGAGACTATCCTAGTGGAAGAGAAGATCAAGATAAAAAAAGAGTATTATTTGAGCGTTATAATGGATAGAACTAATAGAAAACCTTTAATAATGGCAAGTAAAGAAGGTGGAGTTGATATAGAGGAATTAGCCGAAAAAAATCCAGAAAGAATTGTTAAATATCATTTAAACCCTCTTGATGAATTTTTACCATATCAGGCTCGAGAAATTGCCATAAAAATGGGAGTTGAAAACCCTCTTGTTTCAAAGATGGGTTCTATAATCTGGATGCTCTATGGGGTTTTTAATAAATACGATGCTACACTTGCAGAGATAAATCCACTTGTATTAACAGAAGATAGTATCCTAGCCGCAGATGCAAAGCTAGATGTAGATGATGATGCGCTCTATAAACACAGAGAACTTAGGGAACTTGAAGAATATAAAAAAGAGGAATTTGCTTATGTAAAACTTGATGGTGATATTGCAGTTATTGGAAATGGTGCTGGTCTTACTTTAAGCAGTATGGACATGTTAAAACTTTATGGAGGAGAACCAGCAGTTTTCCTTGATATAGGTGGTGGAGCATCCCAAGAAAATATTGAAAAAGCTCTTAATCTGGTCATCTCTGATGGAGATGTAAAGGTTGTATTTTTAAATGTTCTCGGCGGGATCACAAGGGCTGATGATGTGGCCAGAGGAATTGTAAACGTCCAGAATGCATCTAAACGTAAAGTATCCCTGGTCATTAGACTCACAGGGACTAATGAAGAAGAAGGACAGAGAATTTTGACTGAAGCAGGGGTTTCCTTTGAAACATCTATGGAATCGGCTGCTCGGAAGGCTGTTGAATTGTGTATGGAATAGCCAAAAAAGAAAATCACAGTTTTTATTATTTTTTATTCATTTTGAATTATATTTTTATATTTATCAGATTAGTATTCAATCTAAAACTGAATGATTTATAATATCCTATATACGAAAAATAGATGGCTTTATTAGTGTATTATCCCTTTTTTTCTAGATTCTCCTTTTTAAAGTCACTACATGAGCCATAACCAGTGCTGATAAGACTATATAAGCCAGAAGAGCAGACCCGTTAATAGATCTGTTGAATATAAAAAGCCCAACTATTGTTTGTGCCGCAAACGCGGAAAGTGCCCCTATTAATAGGGCCTCTCTTCCCAGATACATGCGACTTCCGTTTTTCCTCTTGCTTCTGTATTTTCTAAGCACAACAAAACCTGCACATATTACTATGACACTCCATGACAGAATAAAGAAAAGTCCAGCATATCCAAAATCAAATGCATATCCAAATATCCCTGGAAGCATGTAATCTATATAATCCTTTTTAATTACTAAAACTCCATAAAATAAAGGATATGGTAAACTAAAAAAGTGGATTAAATTCATTGGAAGTGATATATAACCACAAGAGCCTCCTAGGCATTCAGACGCCCAGAAACATGACCCCTGAATATGTCCCCATAAAACTACATTTTTTATAACCATTTTAAGGCTTGGTAGGGCAAATTGTTCAATTCTACTAACCCTCATAAGAGGACTTAAAACCGGAGCATTGAAAATCTTGGATAATAACTCAAGTAATCCGAAACCAGCCACCCCCGCAACAATCAATGTTATAATACTTTTAGGTGTCAATCTCGAACTTCTCTTGAAGCTTTTAGACATGAGCAACATCCCAAACACCAATCCAATAAACCATAAAATCAAGAAAGATCTGTGCATTAACCCGCCTGAAATAGCCATCACAATAAATAGAATTACAGCCAAAGCTTTTATGGATGTAGATCTGATTCCCATTTCGCTTAACAAATTTGCAGATGCAATTATAGTCATCCATGAAAAAAGGGCAATGGAACCATAAGGATGGGTGAATTCATAATGCGATACATATGGAAGAAAAAGAAAAGACGCATCCAGACCAAAAAGCAGTGCCAAAATTACTGTCAAAACCAGTCCCAAAAAAAGAACCATACTTAAGGGAAGGGGAAGTATATTAAAAAAAAACATAACCCCCACATGTATGATAAGTGCAACCTCAATTATAAATTGAGCATGATTTTCAGCCATAAACATTTTATCAGTATTTCTCCTGGATTGTCCCCTAAACTATTTCTGAATTCAATACTTGGCCTATAACGTTGGATAGTATATAGTTATTGTCTTAAAGTTTGATGTAAGCAATCTCTTTATATAAATATCATATATACTTTTAAAATTATCTCTAAGTACTTGATTTTATCCCCTTTTTAATAATAATTATAAACAATTTATCAAACAAAATTATTTCTGTCCATAAATCAGTTGTTTTATGTAATCTACAATCCATTGTAAATAGTTCATTATCTGAGTCCAGATATCCCCTGCCTGAAACATCTCTTTAGTTACATTTTGTAATTGTGTCTTAAATTCTGTTAGACTTGACTGTGCTTTCTGTGAATTTGCAACTGCATTCGCAATTTGCTGAGCTTGTTGGTCTGTGAGGTTGATATTCATGCTTGCAGCAATATTTAAAACTATTATTTTTATCTGAGCTGCATCTTGTAAATTCTTAGCTTGAGTTTCATTTTTAACTTTTTCAAATAATTCGGCTATTTTATCTGGATCTTGACCTGTTTGGTTAACAATTTGGGTCTCGGCATATAGTTCTTCTATGGCTGCTTTTTTGGCCTCTTCCGGTATATTAGCGCCTACAGCAATCTCATAGGACTTTAATACCCCAGCTAAAGCTGCCTCTCCAGATGATTCGACTGGTGATGACACAACAACATAACCATTCTCAATTCCAGAAGACTTTAATGCGTTTGCATACATCTTTGCTGTAACGACTTTTATTTTATTTTTATCCACTATTATCTTTATTCCCTGATCGTATCCCAAATCCACCATTGCACATGACACAACCTGATCTGAAGAATATGTCTTCCCGGTCACGTTTTTAGAGATTGAATTTACTTCTGCAGCAGTTATAATCTTTGTAGTAGCGCTTTTCACATCTTTATCAGTATGAGATTTGAAATAATTCATTATCGAATCTTTCCAAGCTGAATTAGCATCTGTTGCCTCTCCCAAAGTTATTGCAAATCCTGAAGTCCCATAAACAGTATTAGCAATAAACAATATCAACAAGATTATAATTATCCATCTTCTCATGAGATCACCTATATTTTTATGAAGAATAATTTATTTAACCTTGATTTAAATTTTTCGATATAGATATGGATAATAGACTAGATATTTAACTTAAAAAAAGTTTAAAAAAGTTTTTGTTCTGTATATTTAAAGATAATCTTTTTGAGTTTAATTTGTGTTTTTTAAATTTGAAGATAAAAAGGATTTAAGATGAATAAGACCTTGAAATATTTAATAAGATAATCTCCAAAATAAAAATCCGATAATATCCTAATTTGTTTTTTTATTTAAAATATAGAAATCTTTTAAACAAAAGAGCATATTTCGGGTCTGGCTATCTAAAAAATAGAAATAAATCCATTCTTAACGCAAAAGCACAACCCTACTCTCATATGATTCATTAACAATCTCAAGACCACAATTCTCTGCTATAGAACTTGCAAAATCATAAATCTCCTGGAATGATGGCATATTATCCAGTTTAAGTCTTCTTCTGGAATCACCCACATACATGTATGCCTTGACCTCAACAAAATCAGGACTGCTTTTTTTGATTAGATCTGCGTATTCTGTGGGATTTTGCATATTATAACCTTTAACACAGGTCATTCTTATAACAGTTCGACAATTAAAAGCAGAAAGAAGGTCTAGGGATTTATTAAGGTTCATCCAAACATTATCTACCTGTGGCCTGCATAACTGCTGGTGTATTTCCTTATTTGGTGCATCCAGTGAAATATAAAGTTGTGTTGGTTCCTCAGCCAGGTTTTCAAGTCTTGCAGGTGTCATACCATTTGTAACCAAAAACGTGGTGAAATGCTTTCTATGGAATTCCTGGACGAGTTCATCTAGCATAGGGTAAAGCATTGGCTCCCCTGCAAGAGAAATTGCAGCATGGATTGGATCCTGTGCTTCCTGAAGTTTTTCCTGATTTGCATTTTCATTTCCAAAAAAACCACATAAGAGATTTCGCTGTGCATCAACACAACCATCTATTATATTGGAAGGTTCATCAAAATCCTCCATAAATTTTGTTTTTGTAAAAGAAACATCTCTCCAGCAGAAAAGACACTTTTGATGACAATAAGGTATGCTTGGAGACATCTGTAAACATCTGTGACTTTCTATACCATAGAATTTCTGTTTGTAGCATACTCCCTGATCTAAGAGACTTTTTTTAGTCCAATGACATACTTTGGCTGCAGCATGCCTCCTATCTCCAACAAATCTGTAACCTGCTTTCTCTAGTTTTTCTGAATCTTTATTTGAAATAACCATAGTCATCCTGAAACTTTTATTATTTAGAATTGATCTAATAGATAAGTTACATAGATATTGATTTACATTGATAATAAGAACGATTGATATTGTTCAAAATTCAATAACATTTTACAAAAATTAAAGACAAATAATTGTTCTATAATTCAAGAAATGTAATATCAAATATAATAATTTTATTAAAAAACGATCGAAGTTAAACATGGTAAAAACGTTCAAATTAAATTATAAAACTTCAGATGAAACATTTAGGTGTATTTAGACATGTATGGTAGTTTAATGATCTCAACTATGTAAAAATTCTATGCAAACTCAAATCTTAAAAATATCATAGTTCAATGCTTTTTTTAACCTAAAATGATTCTTAATTGGGAATTTTAAGAACATTTATCAATTCCCCATAATTGACGTTTAAATGAAAAAATAAGCATATATAACCTTTTTTGTTATTTTTTGAAACGAAACCTTTATAAGTATGTAACAAGTGAATACTATACAAGGTCTGGATGGGCTTTATTAAACATTTAGACACGGAGGCGGTACAATTAAGCGACGATCGACATATGCATTGCTACTTGCATTATGCATAGCGGTGTATATTATACCTGTAGCTGAGGGTACAAACAGCCAAAATATAATTAATGAAAACACAAAAATAGGTTTAACTGAAAAAGACGTTGTAAAAGTAAATGCAGCGACGAATAAAGTAAAAGCAAAAACTAAGAAAGTAAAAGCAAAGACTAAAAAAACCACCAAGAAAGCAAAAGCAAAGACTAAAAAAACCACCAAGAAAGCAAAAGCAAAAAAAACATACAAAAGAACTAGCAGTTCATACAGCTCTAGTGGATGGAGTTCTGATCCTACAATGGATTCTATTATCCGATCTGGGGCTCACTTTAGATACAGTGGCAGGTACCACACTGGTGCTGAAATGGAAAAATACGGTACTGGTGATTGCTGGGCTATGGCAGACTATTTAGTTAAAAAACTTAACGCAGCAGGGTACCAAGCGAAAGTAATGTATGCTTCAGGTAGAGGAAATCACAAACACGCATTCGTACTTATTAACGGTGCATGGGTGAGAATTCCCTACGGAAAATACGGTATTTCAAGTAGTTTCGGAGTTTAAACATTCTAAACTACACTATTGAAAACCAAAAAAAGTTGTGGCAAGCTACAATTAATGCTTGCTGAGCTTCTTTTTTTATTTTTTTAATTTTTTCTTCCAGATTTTACCAATACGTAACATACTATTTTTAACCATCGAATGAAATGGCCTATCTAAAAAAATCGAATTATTATTTTCATAGTTTACTAACTCCCTTTATAATACCATATTTACCTGAAGTTCATTATAAATAACAAAGAATACCAAAATATTTTTATAAAAAGTATTTTTATATAATTGTGAACAAATATAAGGATATTATGGTATTTATTTCTTCGGAGGACAATTATGAAAGAAATTTCCCAAACACCCCTTGTAATTTTAAATTTTAAAACATATTTAGAATCCACAGGAGAAAATGCCCTGGAACTTTCCAAAATTTGTGAAAAAGTGGCCAAAGAAACCGGTGTTAAAATTGTGGTTGCGCCTCAGCATCCTGACATCTACAGAATTTCAAAAGAAGTTGACATTGCTGTGTTGTCTCAACATGTTGATGCTATTGATTTTGGAGGTCACACTGGCAGCATATTAACTGAATGTGTAAAAGAAGCAGGAGCTGTTGGTACATTGATAAATCATTCAGAAAGACGAATGAAACTCTTTGAAATTGATGAAATTATAAAGAAAACATCCACTCTGGGGATGGGTAACATTGTTTGTACTAACAACATAGAAACAAGTGTTGCTGCTGCAACCTTGAATCCTGATTTTGTAGCGGTAGAACCTCCAGAACTTATAGGATCTGGAATACCAGTATCAAAGGCAGAGCCTGAGATAGTGGAAGGAACTGTAGATGTTATACATAATATAAATCAAAAGGTGAAGGTTCTCTGTGGTGCTGGTATCTCTACTGGTGATGATCTCAAGGCTGCAATAGATTTAGGCACCGAAGGGGTGTTGCTTGCATCAGGAATTATACTGGCTGATGACCCTGAAAAGGCACTTCTTGATCTGGTAAGCAAAATCTAAGGAGATGAGACATGTCACATCAATTTTTGACCCTTGATAACTTCGATGTTGAAAGTAAAACTGTCTTAGTGAGAGTGGATATAAATTCTCCAGTAGATCCGAAAACTGGTTTAATTTTAGATGAAACACGAATACAATTACATGCAGAAACCATAAGTGAACTATCTAAGAGCGGGGCAAAAACAGTTGTGCTGGCTCACCAGAGTAGACCCGGAAAAAATGATTTCACCACTTTAGAACAGCATGCCCAATCACTTTCAAAAATTTTAAATCATGATGTTGCTTACGTCGATGATATATTTGGTAGAGCAGCTAGAGAGGATATATCCAATATGAAAAATGGCGATATTCTCCTTCTAGAGAATGTTCGATTTTATTCAGAAGAAGTGCTAAACAGAGAACCTGAATTACAGGCCGAAACCCATATGGTCCAGAAACTATCACCAATAGCTGATTATTTCATAAACGATGCATTTGCAGCTGCTCACAGATCCCAGCCTTCACTGGTTGGATTTGCCTTTATACTGCCATCTTGTGCTGGTAGAGTAATGGAAAAAGAACTTAAATCGTTGCATAGTGTTCTAGATAATGTGAAAAAACCTTGTGTTTATGTTTTAGGTGGCATAAAGATAGATGATTCTATAATGGTCGCAGAAAACGTCCTAAAAAATGGTAGTGCTGATTATATACTTACAACAGGGTTGGTTGCAAATATTTTCCTTCTTGCATCTGATATTAAAATAGGAAAAATAAACAAAGAATTTATAGTAAATAAGGGTTATAAAGAATGGATAAAAAAAGCAAAAAAACTAAAAAAAGAATTTAGGGATCAAATAAAAATACCAATAGATGTCGCAGTCTGCATAGACGATAAAAGAGTTGAATTTCCCACCAAAAAAATCCCTAACTACTCCATATATGACATAGGAACAGAAACAATTACAGAATACGCTAAAATGATAAGAGAGGCTAATACAATATTCGCTAATGGCCCTGCAGGGGTTTTTGAAAAAGAAGGTTTTGGTATGGGAACAGAAGATGTTTTAAATGCCATCGCATCATCAAATGGATTTTCAATAGTTGGTGGAGGACACCTGGCGGCGGCGGCAGGACAAATAGGTGTTTCTTCAGGCATAAACCATATAAGTAGCGGTGGAGGGGCCTGTATAAGTTTGTTGGCTGGTGAAAAACTCCCTGCAGTTGAAGTACTAAAAGAAGTATCATCAAAACATTTAATACCATAAACTATTTAAATGAATATTCTCTATACTCAAAAATGCCTCGGTAGCTCAGTCTGGTGGAGCGCGAGACTTGTAATCTCGTGGTCGCGGGTTCAATTCCCGTCCGGGGCTCTAAGTCGGTGCTATAATCAAATAGAACAAATATAATATAAAAATGTAAAGAAAAATAAAGTAAAGAAAATAAACTAATCAAAAATATTATATAATTTAGATTTATGTAAATTTATGAGTTAAAGGATATAATCTTTATCTATAATTAATAATTATAATTTATAACTTAATTTATAACTGGGACCATAGGGTAGCTTGGTCGATCCTTCGGGCTTTGGGAGCCTGAGACTCCGGTTCAAATCCGGGTGGTCCCATTCATGAATTATCGTATCCCGCCTTAGCTCAATTTGGCAGAGCATCGGACTGTAGATCCGAGGGTTGCTGGTTCAAGTCCGGCAGGCGGGATCTTACTATTTTATTGAGTTATACATGAAATTATGATTTGAAAGAGAAAGATTTATAAGAGGAATAGCTATAAATATTAAAATATTAGAAAACTATTTAAGTGCGCATGATTATATCCTACATAATCTAGTTCTGAGAATCTGCCCTGGTGGTGTAGGGGCTATCATGCGGGCCTGTCGAGCCCGCGACTCGGGTTCAAATCCCGGCCAGGGCGTCCGGGGCCCGTAGCTCAGTCTGGGAGAGCGCTTGGCTTTTAACCAAGTGGTCGCGGGTTCAATTCCCGTCGGGCCCGTTCCTGATTTTTAAGTGGAGGATGAAGTGTGAAGAAGGATATATTAAAACACGAATTGGTTCCAGATCATGTTATTCTATCAAAATCTGACGTGCAAAAAGTTATAAAAGAACTAAATATCCATCTCGAGCAGCTTCCCAAGATAAAACCCGATGATCCTGTCGTAAAAGAAATTGAAGCTAAGCCTGGAGATGTTTTGAAAATAATGAGAAAGAGTCCTACAGCAGGGAAATTTGTTACCTATCGTTTGGTATTAGAGTAATTGATTATTTTTGGAGGAATTCCATGAAGAAAAGTGCTTGGGGACTGGTTGATGCCTTTTTTAATCAGTACAATTTAGTAGACCACCATATAAAATCATATAACGACTTTGTAAATAACAGAATACAAGATATAATCGATATAACCGAACCCATAGTCCTTGAACAAGGCGAATATTCTGTAAAAACCGGTAAATTAGAGATTAGAAAACCATTCACAAAAGAAGCAGATGGATCAAAAAGTATGGTTTATCCAACAGAGGCAAGACTTCGAAATCTAACATATTCTGCACATATGTACCTTGATATGGCTCTTATAAAAGGGGATGAAGAACAGCCCCCTGAAAAAGTATACATTGGGGAGTTACCCTTAATGCTAAAATCAGATATCTGCCATCTTAACGGTTTAAGTGAGAGAGAATTAATTGCTAAAGGAGAAGACCCACAGGACCCTGGTGGTTATTTTATTGTAAACGGTTCTGAAAGAGCCATTGTGACCATGGAAGAGATAGCTCCCAATAAAATAATATTAGAAAGAATAGGTGAAGTAGAAGACAGACGTGCCAGAGCTATAGTAACTTCGATAAAAAGCGGTTTCAGAGCCAGAATAACATTGGAATATCGAAAACCGCGGAAAAAAGGAGTATTTCTTAGAATATCATTCCCCTATGTGCCTGGTGAAATACCACTTGTTGTTTTGTTAAGAGCACTGGGAATGGGAACAGATGAGGAAATAGTAACCAGTGTCTCAGACGAAAAAGACATGCAGTTCCTTCTTATAGATGATATTGAAACTTCCAATCAGGCCTTTAATATAGAACCCAAAGAACTGGAAGAAATGACGTTAAAAGAGAGAAGAGACTATTTTATACATAAAGCCGTTAAATACATTGGAAATAGAGTTGCAAAAGGCATGACAGAAGAATACCGAATCAAAAGAGCAGAGGATGTAATTGATAGATATCTACTACCTCATATCGGTGTTGAACCTGAAAAAAGGGAAGAAAAGGCTATTTATCTGGCTGAAATGACAGAAATGTTACTTCAAGTTATCTTTGAAGTGAGAGAACCACATGACAAGGACCATTACACCAACAAAAGGCTTCGAGTATCTGGCGACCTTATGGAAGACCTATTTAGAGTCGCATTTACCAGTCTTACTAGAGACATGACATATCAACTGGAGAGAAGCCTTGCCAGAGGAAAAGAACCTTCAGTAAAGCAGGCTGTAAGATCGGACGTACTCACAGAAAACATCAAACACGCCATCGCCACTGGAAACTGGGTAGGTGGAAGAGCTGGTGTAAGTCAACTGCTTGATAGAACAAGTTACATGGGTACACTATCCCACCTGAGAAGAGTTGTATCACCCCTAAGTCGAAGTCAACCCCATTTTGAAGCGAGAGACCTTCATCCCACCCAGTTTGGAAAGATATGTCCAAATGAAACCCCTGAAGGTCCAAACTGTGGTCTGGTAAAAAACCTTGCCCTTTTAGTTAAGATATCAGAAGGATCTGAACCTCAAGAAATAGAAGATCTGATAAAGAAGATGGGAGTTTTAGATTCATTGGTGGAGGCAAAATCTTGAAAAAATGCAAAATTTACATTAATGGTAAAATTATAGGTACCTGTAGTGATCCAGAAGATTTTGTAGCACAAATGAGGGAAAAAAGAAGATCTGGTGAAGTTTCAGATGAGATGAACATCACTTATTACCCTGATACAGAGGAGATCTACATTTTCAATGATCCTGGAAGAGCCAGAAGACCACTTATAATAATTAAAGACGGAAAATCCAACCTAACAGAAGAACATCTCACCAAATTAGAAGAAGGTGAAAAGAAATGGGAGGATTTAATTGGTGATGGAATAATTGAATACCTGGATGCAGAAGAGGAAGAAAACGCATACATTGCAATGTTTCCTGAATACGTTACAAAAGACCACACCCATTTAGAAATAGATCCATCTACAATGCTAGGAATTTGTGCAGGTATCATTCCATACGCTAACCATAACTCTTCTCCAAGAAACACCATGGAGGCAGGAATGACCAAACAGGCTCTTGGTCTATATGTCTCCAACTATGATCTGAGAACCGACACCAGGGCACACCTTCTACATCATCCCCAATTACCTCTTGTTAAAACAAAGATTATAGATGCAACATCTTATGATGAGAGACCTTCCGGTCAGAATTTTGTGGTTGCAGTTATGTCTTATGAAGGATACAACATGGAAGATGCATTAATTCTCAACAAAGCCTCTATTGAGCGAGGTCTTTCAAGATCAACATTTTTCAGGTCATATGAAGCTTCAGAAAGAAGATATCCTGGTGGACAGGAGGATAAATTCGAAATACCAGAGAAGGGTGTAAGAGGATACAGATCAGAAGAAGTATACAAACATCTAGACGAAGACGGGATTGTGAACCCAGAAGTAAAAGTAAGTTCAGGTGACGTTTTAATTGGAAAAACATCCCCGCCTCGATTTTTAGAAGAAATCGATGAATTTGGAACTGTTGCAGAAAGAAGGCGAGAAACCTCGGTTACTGTTAGACATGGTGAGAAGGGCGTTGTAGATGCCGTGCTACTTACAGAGACGGTTGAAGGTAGTAAATTAGCCAAAATAAGGGTGCGTGACCAGAGACAACCCGAATTTGGAGATAAATTTGCATCTAGACATGGACAGAAAGGTGTTGTTGGTCTAATAGTTTCACAGGAAGATATGCCCTTCACAGAAGAAGGTATAGTACCAGATCTGATTATAAATCCACATGCCATTCCATCCAGAATGTCTGTAGGGCAGGTTCTGGAAATGCTTGCTGGTAAAGCAGGAACACTTGAAGCAAAAAGAATGGATGGAACGCCTTTTAGTGGAAACCATGAGATTGAAATTAGAAGCCTACTGAAGAAAAATGGATTTGAAACTGCAGGGCTAGAAGCTCTCTACGATGGAATAACAGGTGAAAAAATAGAAGCTGAAATATTCATAGGAGTAGCTTACTATCAAAAATTACATCATATGACATCTGATAAAGTTTACGCAAGGTCTAGAGGACCTGTACAAGTCTTAACCAGACAGCCAACAGAAGGTAGGGCAAGGGAAGGTGGTTTAAGATTTGGAGAAATGGAAAGAGACTGTCTAATTGCCCATGGAGCAGCACTGGCTTTGAAAGAAAGACTTCTTGACGAATCAGATAAATACGAAGCCTTAGTCTGTTCAGAATGTGGTATGATCGCTATCTATGACAGAATAAGAGACAAAAAATATTGCGCCATTTGTGGTGAAACTGATACCTTCCCAGTGGAAGTCTCATATGCATTCAAACTTCTACTCGATGAGCTTAAAAGCCTTTGTATATTCCCCAAACTGGTTCTTGAAGACAAAGCATAGTTTATAAGGAGAGAATACTCTTGAAAGGTATTTTAAAGAAAATTTCCCAAATCAATTTTGGTTTGATGTCCCCAGAGGATATTCGAAAGATGTCAGTTACAAAAATAGTAACTCCCGACACTTATGACGAAGATGGGTACCCAATAGAAGCAGGGCTCATGGATCCAAGGCTTGGAGTAATTGACCCTGGACTTAAATGCAGAACCTGTGGATCAAAAGGAGGGGACTGTCAGGGACACTTTGGTAGCATAAATCTAGCAAGACCTGTTATTCATGTTGGATTCGCAGATACAATTCATAAAACATTAAGATCAACATGTAGAAGTTGCGGAAGAGTCCTCCTAGACAATAATGAAATCAAAAATTACCACGAAAAAATTGAAAAAATGTTCAAAAATGAGGAAAGCGTAAACAATCTTATAAAAGAGATATATACCGTTGCAAGAAAGGATAAATGTCCCCACTGTGAGGAAGAACAGGAAGATATCAAGATAGATAAACCAGTATCTATTGTAGAGGGTAACTACAAACTCACCCCTAGCGAAGTTCGAGAAAGGTTGGAGAAGATCCCTGACGAGGACTCTCTGATCTTAGGTGTGAATCCGAAAGTTGCGAGACCTGAATGGACGATTTTAACTGTATTACCCGTTCCTCCAGTTACTGTAAGACCATCCATAACACTTGAAACTGGAGAAAGATCAGAAGATGATCTAACCCACAAACTCGTTGATATTTTAAGAATCAACCAGAGACTTAAGGAAAATATGGAAGCCGGAGCTCCCCAGCTCATTGTTGAGGACCTCTGGGAACTTTTACAGTACCATGTTACTACTTACTTTGATAATGAAGCATCTGGAGTACCCCCAGCCAGACACAGATCAGGAAGACCTCTAAAGACGCTCGCACAGCGTTTGAAGGGTAAAGAAGGACGATTTAGAAGTAATCTTTCTGGAAAAAGAGTTAATTTCTCAGCAAGGACTGTAATCTCGCCAGATCCAAATTTAAGTATAAATGAAGTTGGTGTTCCAGAGATCATTGCTAAAGAGGTTACTGTGCCCGTTTATGTAACTGAATGGAACATGGAAGAGATTAAAAAATACATTCAAAACGGTCCTAAAGTGCATCCAGGTGCCAACTATGTTATAAGACCTGATGAGAGAAAGATCAGAATATATGAAGAGACCAAAGACACTGTAATCGAAAAATTAGAGCCTGGTTTCATTGTAGAAAGACACTTAAAAGACGGAGACATTGTTCTATTCAACCGACAGCCTTCACTACACAGAATGTCCATGATGGCTCATGAAGTAAAAGTACTACCATATAAGACCTTCAGACTTAATTTATGTGTATGTCCTCCTTACAACGCAGATTTTGACGGTGATGAAATGAATATGCACGTATTCCAAACAGAAGAATCACGTGCAGAGGCTAAATCATTGATGAGAGTCCAAGAACATATATTATCTCCCAGATTTGGTGGGCCTATAATTGGAGGAATTCACGACCATATATCTGGTGCCTATCTACTAACCAGAGAAGGTTCCATTTTCAGAGAAGAGGAAATATTCCAGATGTTAAAACATGCAAAGGTTCCTTTGCCTAAAAAAACCGGTAAAAATTGGACAGGTAAACAATTATTTAGTTTGTTACTTCCAGATGACCTGAATGTGGTTTATCGAGCAGAGATATGCAGAAAATGTGATGAATGTCTCAAGAAAGAATGTAAAAATGATTCTTATGTAGTAATAGAAGACGGTGTCCTAAAAAGTGGAGTAATTGACGATAAAGCATATGGTGCTTTTTCAGGAAAAATCCTAGATCATATAGTAAAAGAATATGGTACAGATAGAGCCAGAGAATTCTTGGATTCAGCAACAAAGCTTGCAATTGCAGGGATAATGAAAAAAGGATTCACGACCAGTACTAATGATGAAGAAATACCCCAAGAAGCCAGAGAAAGAATAGAAGAGCTATTAGATAAAGCTGAATCACGCGTAGAACGACTTATTGAAGCTTACAAAAATGATGAACTGGAACCACTTCCAGGGCGAAGCATGGAAGAAACCCTAGAAATGAAGATAATGCAAGTACTTGGTGAGGCGAGGGACAAATCAGGTGAAATAGCAGAAATTTACTTTGGAATGGAAAACCATGCAGTTATAATGGCAGTTACCGGTGCAAGAGGTTCTATGTTAAACTTAACTCAAATAGCAGCCTGTGTTGGACAGCAATCAGTTCGTGGAGGGCGAATAAAGAGAGGTTATTCTGAAAGAACACTTCCACACTTCCAAAAAGGAGAACTGGGTGCTAGGGCACGTGGTTTTGTACATTCAAGCTATAAACAAGGACTTGATCCCCTTGAGTTCTTTTTCCATGCAATGGGTGGTAGAGAAGGTCTTGTTGACACTGCTATAAGAACTGCCCAAAGCGGTTATATGCAACGTAGACTGGTAAATGCTCTACAAGACCTAAGTGTTAATCCAGACAGAACTGTAAGGGACAACAGAGGTATTATAATTCAGACCATGTATGGTGAAGATGGTGTGGATCCAGCAAAAAGTGATTATGGAAAAGTGGTGGATCTGGATAGAATAATCGAAGAAATCAGGATCAAATCCAGTAAATAGTCTCATATAGGCTGAATTTTGCTTTACCGTTAAAAAAGAATTTAAAAGGAATTAAAAATATAATATAAGAATAAAATGAGTATTTATTTAACTTTAAAATATTCAGGTAAAATATTCAGGGTGGTTTTGTGCAGGATACAAAAAGGATCATGGGTGTTATAGAAAAAAAAGGAGTCGACTTCCCCAAAAGCCTTGTTAATGAAATAGTTGACGCTACAAAAAGGCATGATTTAACTGGCAAAGAGCTTGGAAAATTATTAGATGAAATAAAAAAAGCATATGAGCGTGCCAAGGTCGAAGACGGTGAAGCAGTAGGTACAGTGGCAGCGCAGTCTGTTGGAGAGCCAGGAACACAGATGACAATGAGAACTTTTCACTATGCAGGTGTCGCAGAATTAAACGTTACCTTAGGGCTTCCAAGATTGATTGAGATCGTGGATGCAAGAAAGAAGATATCCACCCCTACAATGGCCATATACTTCCAAGAGGACTACCGTACTGACGAGGAGTTTATAAGGAAAATAGCCAATAAAATCGGTAAAATCACCATGAAAGATATCCTAAAGGATTTTAATATTAATTATGCTGAAATGAATGTGGTTGTTGAGTTAGATGATGACAAAATAAATGATAAAAGATTAGAATTTGATGACATTATAAAGAAAATAGAAAAAGCTTTTAAAAGGGTACAAATAAATAAAAATATACTAAGTTTTGAACCTCCAACTCCTAATATACGAGAACTTCGACTTTTGGCTGACAAAGTTCGGGACTTACAGATCTCTGGGGTCAAAAATATTGGAAAAGTAGTAATAAGTAAAGAAGGAGAAGAATGGGTAATACATACCGAAGGTTCAAATCTTGGGGCTGTTTTGAAGATGAAAGGTATCGATAGGATCAGAACCACCACCAACGATATATACGAAATAGAAAGGGTTTTAGGAATAGAAGCTGCTAGAAATGCCATAATAAAAGAAGCTCAAAGCACTATGGACGAGCAGGGACTCACTGTAGACGTAAGACATATAATGCTTGTCGCTGATATGATGACTGCAGATGGTTCAGTTAAATCCATTGGTAGACATGGTGTCAGTGGAGAAAAAGCAAGTGTTCTGGCTAGAGCATCCTTTGAAGAGACTGGAAAACATCTCCTAAGAGCAAGTATAAGAGGTGAAATTGATCATCTCAGTGGAATAATCGAAAACATCATAATAGGTCAACCCATCCCCCTGGGAACTGGGTCTGTTGGCGTCATAATGAAACCAAGGAAATAGGAGGCAGTAAATGGACGTAGATAGAGGAATTAGAGTTGCTGTAGACACAGGAACTGTCACATTAGGGTCAGATAAATCAATTCAGGATTTAAAGCTAGGTAAAGGAAAGTTAGTAATTATTGCCCAAAATAGTCCTGAAGATATAGCAGAAGATGTAAATTATTATTCAAAATTATCAAATGTTCCTGTTTATAACTATGATGGTACAAGTGTTGAGCTGGGATCAGTGTGTGGTAAGCCCTTTACAGTGGCTACACTTGTTATAAAGGATCCAGGTGATTCTACTATATTAGAATTTATGGGGTAGTTTCTGTGACTATAAAATTTACAACCAATGAAATAAGATACATAGCCCTTTTTGAAAGTATGACTGGAGCAATGGTCAAAGACTGCATAGTAGACGATGAAAACGGAAAAATAACATTTCTGGTAAAAAAAGGAGACATGGGACTTGCGATTGGAAAAAGAGGAAGTACAGTCACTAAAGTTCAAAAAACAGTGGATAAAGGCATTGAGGTCATAGAACATTCCGAAGATCCGGTGGAATTTATTTCTAATTTAATGTCCCCTGCAAAAATTAGAAGTATCAGAATACTTCAACGGGAAAATGGAGAAAAAATCGCCACCATAGAAACAGATCCAAGAAATAAAAGGACTGCTATTGGGAGAGGCGGTAAAAACATTGAAAGAGCAAGGATGTTAGCAAAGAGACAGCATAACATAAACAACATTGTAATAAAATGAGAACAATAATTAATAAAAAAAATAATAAAAATAACGATCAATACTGGTTTAATAATAATTATAACAAGTTAAAGTAAGGATAATAGGGAGGAATTAATTTGCCTGGACTTTTCGCAGCAAAGAAGCTTAAAAAAAATAGACAAAATTTCAGATGGAGAGACCCTCATTATAAAAGGAGAGCTCTTAGATTAGATGTTAAAGCTGATCCATTAGAAGGTGCACCTCAAGCCAGAGGAATTGTAATTGAAAAAGTAGGTATAGAGGCAAAACAGCCTAACTCTGCTATAAGAAAATGTGTAAGAGTTCAACTTATAAAAAATGGGAAACAACTAACTGCTTTTGTCCCTGGAGATGGTGCTATAGGTTTTATAGATGAGCACGACGAGGTTATAATAGAAGGGATCGGAGGACCTGCCGGAAGATCCATGGGAGATATTCCTGGAGTGAGATGGAAGGTTACCAAGGTAAATAACGTTTCTCTAGAACAAATGGTAATAGGTAAAATAGAAAAACCAATACGATAAAGTGAGGTAATTTAATGAGTTTTAAGGTTTTTGATAAGTGGGAATTAGGTGATGTGAAAATAGAAGACCGGGGTCTCCTAAATTATATATGCCTAGACGAAATCCTGGTTCCCCACACATTGGGAAGACATGTAAAAAGACAATTTGCAAAATCTAGAGTATCTATTGTTGAAAGATTGATCAACAAGATCATGAGAACAAAAAGAAACTCAGGGAAAAAAAACAAGGCCTATAATATGGTGCGAGATGCTTTTGATATTATAAATAAACGATCAAAACAAAACCCCCTGCAGATACTCATAAAGGCTGTTGAAAATACAGCACCAAGAGAAGAGACAACCAGAATAAAATATGGAGGAATTGGATATCAGGTAGCTGTGGATATCGCACCTCAAAGAAGAGTTGATTTAGCATTGGGATTTATAACCAGAGGTACCATGCAATCCTCATTCAAAAGCAGAAAATCAATAGCAGAATGTCTTGCTGACGAAGTTTTATTTGCATCTGAATATGATACCAAAAGTTTTGCAATTCAAAAGAAAGAGGAAAAAGAGAGAATCGCCAGATCTGCCCACTAAAAACCTCATTTTTAAAGGATTAACAAGTTTTCAGGAATAAAAGCAAGATATTGGAATAAAGAATAAAGTATTGATAGAGGAATAAACAGATTCAGAACAGTTTTTTTGCACTTATCAGGTGATTGTATTGAGTAGACGGACTAAAATGATTGCGAAGATTAAGGAACTGATGTATCAACCTCCGTTCATTAGAAATATTGGAATAGTGGCCCATATAGACCATGGGAAAACCACTTTATCTGACAACCTGTTAGCAGGGGCAGGTATGATATCTGCTGAGCTTGCAGGGGATCAGCTATACCTTGATTTTGATGTGCAAGAGCGTGAACGAGGTATAACTATTGACGCTGCAAACGTGTCCATGGTCCACAAATATAAAGATGATGAATATCTTATCAACCTCATAGATACACCGGGCCACGTAGATTTCGGTGGAGACGTAACAAGGGCTATGAGAGCTGTGGATGGTGCTGTGGTGGTTGTATGTGCAGTGGAAGGAATTATGCCACAAACTGAAACCGTCCTAAGACAGGCTTTAAAAGAGAAAGTGAGACCTGTACTTTTCATAAACAAAGTAGATCGTCTCATAAATGAGCTAAAATTGTCTGCAGATGAATTGCAGGAAAGATTTATAAAAATAATAGCCAATGGAAACAAATTGATAAAATCAATGGCTCCAGAAGAATTCAGGAAAGACTGGCTAGCCAAGGTTGATGATGGAAGTGTTGCATTTGGTTCCGCATACCATAATTGGGCTATAAACGTGCCAATTATGCAAAAAACAGGAATAACCTTTAAAGATATTTATGAACACTGCAGGGAAGAGAAACAAAAAGAATTAGCAGAGAAGGTCCCAATTCACAATGTCCTGCTTGGAATGGTAGTAGAACATCTCCCCAGTCCCGAAATTGCCCAGAAATACAGGGTCCCCCATATCTGGTCAGGAGATATAGAAAGTGAAGAAGGACAGGGCATGATAAATACTGACCCAGACGCACCCCTTGCAGCCATGGTTACAGACGTAAGTATTGACAAACACGCTGGTGAAATCGCCACTGGTCGTGTATATGGTGGGACAATTGAGAAAGGAACTGAAATCTATTTTGTAGGATCCATGGGTAAAGCAAGAACACAGCAGGTAGGAGTTTACATGGGCCCTGAGAGAATAAACACTGATAAAGTTCCAGCAGGGAATATTGTAGCCATAACCGGCGCAAGGAATGCTTTAGCTGGAGAGACCCTAACCAATTATGGAAGGAAGATCGACGCATTTGAAGGCCTGGAACACATATCAGAACCTGTTGTCACTGTGGCAGTTGAGGCTAAGAGTACAAAAGACCTTCCAAAGCTTATCGAAGTTTTAAGACAGGTCGGAAAAGAAGATCCAACCGTTAAAGTCGAGATTAATGAAGAAACAGGCGAACATCTGATATCTGGTATGGGTGAACTCCACCTTGAGATCATAGCTTACAGAATAGATGAGAAGGGTGTTGAAATAGAGACATCTGAACCTATAGTAGTATACAGGGAAACCATAGCAGGTAAAGCCGGTCCAGTGGAAGGAAAATCACCCAACAAACATAACAGATTCTATATAGTGATTGAACCTCTGGAAAGATCAGTTTATGATGCCATACAGGAAGGAACCATAAAAGAAGGCAGAGTAAAAGGAAAAGAGCTTGTTGCGAAATTCATAGAACACGGACTGGAAAAACAAGAAGCCAGAAGAGTCTGGGATGTATACCACCGCTGTCTATTCCTGAATATGACCCGGGGTATTCAATATCTGGATGAGATAAAGGAGCTACTTATGGATGGATTTGAAAGTGCAATGTATGATGGACCCATAGCAAGAGAAAAAGTCACGGGAATTAAAATAAAACTCATGGATGCAAAAATCCACGAAGACGCTGTTCACAGAGGCCCTGCACAGGTCCTACCAGCCATAAGGAGAGCAATATATGGTTCCATGATGATGGCAAATCCAACCATACTTGAACCTATACAAAAAGTATTTATCAATGTTCCTCAAGATTATATGGGTGCATCAACAAGGGAAATGCAAAATAGAAGAGGCCAAATAGGAAACATGACCCAAGAAGGAGACATGGTAACTGTCGAATCAAAGGTACCTGTTGCTGAAATGTTCGGATTCGCAGGAGACATAAGATCTGCTGCTGAAGGCAGATGTTTATGGTCCACAGAAAATGCAGGTTTTGAAAAATTACCTACAGAGCTTCAAAAAAAGATAATAAGAGAAATCAGGGAAAGAAAAGGGTTAAGCTCAGAGCCTTATGGTCCGGATCATTATATAGGATAAAATATTATCCTAAATTTAGATTAACCAAATTTTAAGCGAATAAGTAATTAAAACTAAACAGATACAAACAAGAAATGGAGGTATATTTATGGCTAAAGAAAAAGAACACATGAACTTGGCTTTTATTGGACACGTAGACCATGGAAAATCAACACTCGTTGGACATTTACTTCTCCAATCAGGAATTATAGCTGAACAGCAACTTGCCAAGGGTGAAGACAAGTTTAGATTTGTTATGGACAAACTTCAAGAAGAAAGGGAACGTGGAGTTACAATAGACCTTGCACACGCCAGGTTTGATACACCAAAATATGAATTCACAATTGTGGACTGTCCTGGACACCGGGACTTTGTAAAAAACATGATTACAGGAGCATCCCAGGCTGATGCTGCTGTTCTGGTTGTGGCGGCTGACGACGGTGTCATGCCACAGACAAAGGAGCATGTTTTCCTGGCAAGAACTCTTGGAATCGGTCAGTTGATTATTTCTATCAATAAACTGGATCTGGTAAAATACGATGAAGAGAAGTTCAACCAGCTTAAAGAAGATGTATCAGCTCTTATAAAAACTGTTGGATATGACCCATCTAAAATAGACTTTATACCTATGTCTGCATTTGTTGGGGACAACATCACCAAAGCAAGTGAAAACACTCCCTGGTATAAAGGTCCAGTATTTACACAATCACTTGACAAATTATCTGCACCTGAGAAACCGACCGACCTACCACTAAGAGTTCCAGTACAGGATGTTTATTCCATTACTGGTGTTGGAACTGTGCCCGTTGGTAGAGTAGAAACAGGTATTATGAAAAGAGGAGATGAAGTGATATTCGAACCACCAGGAGTAGGTGGTGAAGTAAAATCAATTGAAATGCACCATGAAATGCTTGAGATGGCAGAGCCTGGTGATAACATTGGTTTCAATGTTCGTGGTGTTGGTAAAAACGATATAAGAAGAGGAGACGTAGCAGGACACACCGATACCCCGCCAACCGTTGCAAAAGAATTCACAGCTCAAATTGTGGTCCTCCAGCACCCTGGTGCAATCACCGTGGGTTACACACCAGTATTCCACTGTCACACTGCTCAGGTTGCCTGCACATTCATGGAACTCCAAAAGAAAATGGACCCTGCAACTGGTGAGGTTAAAGAGGAAAACCCAGACTTTCTTAAGACTGGTGATGCAGCAGTGGTTAAACTGAAACCAACAAAACCAATGGTAATCGAGAGGATCAAAGACATTCCACACATGGGAAGATTCGCTATCCGTGATATGGCTCAGACTGTGGCAGCTGGAATGTGTATCGACCTCGTGCCAGCAAAGTAGGATTATAGGGAAAATTTTCCTACCTCTTTTATTTTTATGGAGGATTAGAATGCACAAAGCCAGAATAAAGCTTACAGGGACAGACCCGGAAAAATTAGCATATGTATGTGAACAGTTGCGTAAAATTGCTGATCGTACTGGTGTTGATCTGTCAGGACCCATACCATTGCCAACCAAAAAGCTTGTAGTTCCCACACGAAAATCTCCAGATGGCGAGGGAAAAGCCACATGGGAGAAATGGGAGCTTCGAATCCACAAAAGACTTGTGGGAATTGAGGCAGATGAAAGGGCTATGAGACAGGTTATGAAAGTAAATGTTCCAGATAATGTGAGTATTGAGATTGAACTTAGAAGCTAATACAATTAACAATTATTAGCTAAAACCTTATTTTTATGTTTACGAATATTTCCACGATTTTTTTATTTTCATTTCATTCATCACATGCCGGGATAGCCTAGCCAGGTAAGGCGCGGGACTTGAGATCCCGTGGAGCTGTGCTCCGCCTGGGTTCAAATCCCAGTCCCGGCGTACCATGACCTTCAGAACAACCTTTAATAGTTGATGAATACTAATTTTTAGTCTATTTTTCTATTTTCGAATTCATTTTCACCAAATTTTATATAAGATAATAAAATAAGTTGTTGATATATGAATTTTATTGAGGGGAAATGAGGAGAGATAATGAATGTTAAAGAATTGAATTTATACTTAATTTTAGGTATCTTATTTGTTGGTTCTTCATTATTGCTTATTTTAAGTGGTCTATCACTTTTACAACTTTTTAATGTTGTAATTGGTGTCTTGTTAATTTTGTATGGAATATTCCGGAAAAGAGGATACATGAATAGAGCATTTTATCTAAGTATCTTGGGTTTTATGGTATTTTATGGATTGATATTAATCTGCTTTTATGTATTAGCACCAGTTTATACAAAAGATCCCATATTCTACATTTTCGTCTTTCTTTTCATATTTTTGATAATCAGGTTTCTTTTTGAATATAAAATGATGAGAAAATACCATAAATGCGTAGAAGCTTATGAAATAGCATTAAAAAAAGACCCAAACAATGTTATTGCGTTGAATAATAAAGGAGCCACTCTTGCAGAATTTAAGGCATATCCCGAAGCAATAAAATGTTTTAATGAAGTTCTAGAAATGGATCCAGAAAATGCTGCGGCATGGCATAATAAAGGAGTTATCCTTGCAACACTGGGAAAACCTCAAGAAGCAGTGAAATACTTTGATAAAGCATTAGAAGTTGATCCTAGATTTGTAAATGCAAAAAAATCAGGGCAAATCATTTTAGAAATTTGATTAAGAATAAAGAGATTAAATAAGATAGCCTGGCCAAGTAAGGCGCGGGACTTGAGATCCCGTGGAGCTGTGCTCCGCCTGGGTTCAAATCCCAGTCCCGGCGTATAGATCTTATAAAGGCTGTAATTGCCTCAATTTCAATTCTAAACTATTTGGTCAGCCGAAATATGCCCTATATATTAATAATGCTGGAAGGGCCATTAATATTAAAACACCAGCAATGATGATAATGAGTAATATGGTCCTGTCAGAAGATTTTTTCTTTGCTATTTTTTTATCAATGGGAACATTTACCTGTCTCTTTTTCAGTTCGTCACGTGAAAGGTGGTACTCTATCTCTCCCCCACAATAACACACATCAAAATCATCAGGTGATTCTCCTTCTTGAAGCTCGTAAATTCCACCGCATTCCTTGCATTTTAAATAACCCATACTATAACTCCCCAATAATCCCCATAACTCTTCAATTACTCTACCTAATAAATAAATCATTTTCTTATTATTAAAAAGCAAACAATAGCTATAATAATTCCCATGGCGATTCCAATAATACCAAAAAATGAGCTCTGTAGAAAACATGCAAATTTATACATAAGCTAGTATCAAGTAAGATGATCTATAGGTGTTTTGGTCGAAACGATATCATTAAAAGTTTATCTATGCATTTAGAGTGCTAAAACATCTTTACGGTCTTATAATTACGAATATTTCAAAGCATTATATGTATCATCATCAACTTTTGATGATGATTTCTACAGAGCCAAAAAATGAATAGGTTCCGGGATTCATTTTGCCATTCATTCCAGCCATAATACCCATTGCTGAACTTCCATAAGTCCAAAATACCACGTATGCAATCACCAAAATGATTAAAAGTTTCATTAAAGGACTGGTTCCTTTAGACTTATTTTTGTCAGGATTTATGGGCTTATATCCTCTTTTATGTCCACGATCATCATAGAATTCCAGTTCTCCCCCACAATTGCAGTTTTCAAAGTCCCCGGGTAATTCTCCGGGCTGGAGGTCATAGCGTCCTCCACATAATTTACACTTTAAGTAACCCATTCTCACCACTTATACAATCTATATTAATAGGATTATTCTTTTTATTAATAAATATTATCAAAATAAATTAATAGCCCATCGAGAGAGAAATCTAAGATATATAAGAAAAATTTTTAGAGATAACTTAGCCAGGTAAGGCGCGGGACTTGAAATCCCGTGGAGCTTTGCTCCGCCTGGGTTCAAATCCCAGTCCCGGCGTTCCACCTCAACCTTTTAGAATAAAATATAAAATTTTCAATTTTTGGCTGCCGAAAACGAAAATTTCGAGCGGTTGATCAACTCGTTTTCATTTTTATTTCTAAATTAAGTATCCTAATTTTCACTAAATATAGTAATAGACGAAACATTTAATAATAATTAGGGTTATATTATTAGTTATGGCTAACGTGAAAAGGAAGGAAATAGTGGAACATATTGGTTTAGTTGGGGTTAAAAAGGAGATTAAGA
>Ga0194110_10001725_pt1 | contig 28072 bp, 25 predicted proteins | sample TA2Kig1200mmetaG_FD_146192 | JGI IMG/M metagenome (GOLD analysis project Ga0194110, IMG submission 146192) | Freshwater microbial communities from Lake Tanganyika, Tanzania - TA2015032 Kigoma Deep Cast 1200m | ecosystem: Environmental > Aquatic > Freshwater > Lake | place: Tanzania: Lake...
GAGACCCCAACCTGCGCCGATGGTCGAGATGCCGATTGCCGCGACCCACGAGCAGATGTAGCTCATCACACCCGCGGTCGGTCGTGCGCCGAGCAATGTGCCGGCGACAAACACCATGACTGCGATCAGCGTCACTCGAATCCAAGTCGCCAGCACGGGTCCGACGATCAACGAGATCCTCGAGGTCGGCGACATTCTGAGTCGATCAAAGAATCCGTTCTCGAGATCGCGGATCAACGAGAAGCCGAGCCCGACACCGCTGAACGCCGAACCCATCGCCAGACCCAGTGGCATGAACCAGTTCACCGATCGGTCGGTGGGGAAGCCCGGCAATTTCGTCAGCGCGAAAAATGTTCCCGAGAACGAAATCATGTTGAAGATCGGCATCGCCAGTGCCGGAAAAAATGCCGACGGCAATCGTCGGGTGTTGATCAAACCGCGTTTGACGAGTTGCCATGAACTGCGACCGGTCGTCGAGCGCAGGTCGAAAGCAGTGAGCATCGGTGCGCGGGTTGCGGTCGCGTTCGTGTTCATCAGTTTGCTCGCAGTCTCATTTGAAGTTGCCTGTTGGCGACGAGCAGCGCGGCGACTGCGATCGCCAGGGGCACCAAGATCGCTCGCGCGGTCGCCGAAATGCTGAAGCCCTCGAGTGAGAGCGCTCGGAGACCTTCGACCAAATGTGAAATCGGGTTGATCCCCGCGATCGTCTTGTAGGCGCCGCTCATCGTCTCGCGCGGAAAAAACGCGCTCGAGAAGAACAACAAAATGAACAACAACGGAAAAGTGCCCTGAACCGCCTCGGCCGAACCCGTCTTGAGCGCGACCGACGACATCAGTGCGCCGACGGCCAGAGCGATCAGTGCGCCGCTGAGAATCATCGCGATGATGCCCGGTAAACCGGCCGAGACATCTGCACCGAACGGCAACAACACCAACACGAACACGGCCGTTTCAAGCGCGCCGAACAGGGTGCTACCGGCGAGTCTTCCGAACAAGATTGAGGTTCGTGCAGTTGGCGCGGCCAAAAGCCGATAAAAAAAACCATTTTCGATGTCGGTGGCGAGCGCCGCGGCCCCGGTCACCGAACCGAATAGAACTCCTTGGGTGATCGTGCCGGCGAGTTGAAACTGCAGATACGAGTTGACCTTTGGAAACCCGGGCAGTGACGTGGTTCTTCCAAAACTTGAGTTGCCGAGGAACGCAAAAAACAACGGAAAAATTATGCTCGGCACGACCAACGCCGGCTGGCGAAACAATTCGAGCGTCGAGCGCTTGGCGAGTGCAATAGTTTGGCGAAACGCAGCGGCGATCGAATGTTCGGCGATCAGCGTCGGTGGGGTGGCGACGACATCCGTCACTTTCGACCTCGACGTTTTTTCTTCGAGGGCTCTTCCTCGCCGTTGTCGCCCGCCGATGGTGCGTTGTCGGCACCTTCGAGCCGATGACCCGTCGCCTCGGCAAACACGTCGTCGAGGCTCGGTTCATTTATTTCGAGATGCTGCACGCGCACGCCCGCCTCGTCGAGTTTGCGCACGACCTCTGTGACCTGGGCGGCACCGCCGCGCAAACCCACGCCGAGGGCGCCTTCGGCGCCGGGTCGCAGGTCTCCGAAGGTGCTCAGAACCGCGTTGGCTTTTTCAACTTGATCGGTGTTGGTGTTGATGATCAAAGTCGGTGCACCAACACCGGCTTTCAAGTCAGCGGGTTTTCCCTCGCGCACGATCTTGCCGTGATCGATGATTGCGATGCGGTCGGCAAGTTGGTCGGCTTCCTCCAGATATTGGGTCGTCAACATCACGGTTGTGCCCTCGCGGTTCAGGCGGCGAACCTCCTCCCAAAGCGTGAGACGGCTCATCGGGTCGAGTCCCGTCGTCGGTTCATCCAAAAACAGAACCGACGGTTGATGAATCAACGAAAGCGCCAGATCGAGTCGGCGACGCATGCCCCCGGAATATGTGGAAACTCGCCGAGATGCCGCGGCGGTCAGACCGACACGCTCCAATAATTCGTTCGAGCGTTGCTTGAGTGCCGACCCAGGAATGCCGTAGAGAACGCCCTGAAGAGCCAGCAATTCTGCGCCCGTCATCAACGGATCGATGGCGGCGTCCTGCAACGCGACGCCGATGTTGCGACGCACCTGGTCGGCCTCGGTCACCACGTCGAAACCCGCGACCCTCGCCGAGCCCGATGTCGGTCGAAGCAGCGTCGTCAGCATTCGCACGGCGGTGCTTTTGCCGGCACCATTTGGTCCGAGGAAACCAAAAACTTCACCCGCCTTGATGTCAAGGTTGATGCCCTTTACGGCATGAACATCACCAAAGTGACGAACCAAGTTTTCGGCGATAATCGGAGAATTGTTCACGGCCTGAGTTTAAGACGCGACGACGGCGCGAACTCAAGCAGAGGCTGTCGAGATTGCCGACCAGATTCGCTCGGGCGTCGTCGGCATGTCGATGTGACGCACGCCAAGCGGCAACAACGCGTCAATCACCGCCGATTGCACCGCCGGCGTCGAGCCGATCGTGCCGGATTCGCCGATTCCTTTGGCTCCGAGTGGATTGACGAAAGTCGGAGTCTCCATGTGCACGACTTCGATGCTCGGCAGTTCGACGGCCGAGATGAACGTGTAGTCGGCGAAGTTTGTCGTGATCGGATTTCCGTCGCCGTCGTAGCGAAACTCTTCGAGCAGAGCCTGGGCCGTGCCTTGGGCGATGCCGCCGTGAATCTGACCGTCCAAAGTGAGCGGATTCACCACTCGGCCGGCGTCGTCGCACGCGATGTGACGACGGTGTTTCACTTTCCCCGTCTCGGTGTCGACCTCGACTATCGCGATATGCGCACCAAACGGAAACGTCGCCGAATTGGCGACGAACATGCCCTCTTGGGTGAGTCCGGCTTTAGCATCAGCCGAAGCCGCGATCTCAGACCACGACTTCGAGATCGAGGGCGTACCCGCGACGTGAAAGACGCCCTTGGATTTGTCCAGCACGACGTCGATTTCATTCGCCTCAAGCAATTGTGCGGCGAGCCTTCTCGCTTGATCGACGATTTCAATCGAAACTTTTTGTACGGCCGCGCCGCCTTGTTGCAGTGAACGCGAACCCATCGTGCCCCCGCCGGTTGGCACCAGGTCTGTGTCTCCCCAGACGACGTCGATATCTTCGATCGAAATGCCGGTTTCGCTGCTGGCGATCATCGCCCACGAAGTCACGTGTCCTTGGCCATGCGGTGATGTGCCGGTGAATACAACCGCCCGACCGTTGGGCAAAACATTTATCTTTGCGTGCTCTTGCATCGGGTCGACCCCGCCGGTGACTTCCACGTAAACGCTCACGCCGATGCCGAGTTGCACCTTGTCGCCGCGCTTGCGACGCTCGGCCTGTTCGGCTCGCGCCTCGGAATATTTTGCGACCGCCATCGCCTTGTCGAGAGCGGCCGAGTAGTCGCCGACATCGTAGGTGTGACCGATTTTGGTCTTGTGAGGTTCAGAAAATTTCGGGATCAGATTCATTCGGCGCACTTCGGCGGGATCTTTGCCGATCTCCGCGGCGAAAAGATCCATTGCCCGCTCGATGGCGGCGGTGGCCTCGGGTCGACCCGCGCCGCGATAGGCGACGATCGGGGTCGTGTTGGTCACGACCGAGGTTGTGCGGCATTCGACCTTTTCAATGTCGTATACCCCTTGGGCCATCGGGCGGGTCATGAACGGCGCCAGCACGGTGCCGACATCAACCCAGCCGCCCGAATCTTGAATCGCGTTCAGTTGATATGCGGTTACCTTGCCCGCCCTCGTGCCGCCGAGCGTGACATATTGGAGTTGCGCTCGACCATGACCGAGACCGACCATCGACTCGCTTCGCGTCTCGCGCCAGCGAACCGGCTTGCCGACACGCTTGGCGATCTTGCCGAGCAACAATTCTTCGGAGTAGGCGCTGATTTTCGCGCCAAAACCGCCGCCCACGTCGGGTGTGATGATCCGGACTTTTTCGGCATCGATCTTGTTTGCTTTGACGACTTCGGCACGAACACCCTGGGCGTGTTGGGTCGAAATCCATTGGTGCAGGCGCCCGTCGACCCAGACTGCGGCCGAGCCGCGTGCCTCGAGCGGGCAAGGCGCGACGCGCTGGTTGATGAAACGACCCTTGATCACCACCTCGCAGTCCTTGAACAGTTCGTCACCCGTATTGTCGGGCATACCCATCTCTACGGTGCCCATCACGATGTTGCTGCCGCAACCTTCATATATGTGTGTCGTGCTCGTCATCGACTGCTCAAGATCGATCAACGGCTCAAGAACCTCGTACTCGACGATCGCGCGCTCGATCGCATCTTCGCCCTGGTCGGCTCGCTCGGTAACAACTGCCGCGACCAATTCGCCCACCCAACGCACCTTGCCGATCGCCAGATGCGCCCGCTTGGCGTTCGGGTTGTAAGTCGCCGGTTCTTCTTCTAGCCCCAGGTCTTGTGCCGTAAACACGGCGACGACACCGGGTGCAGATCTGCATTCCGAAAGATCGATGCGCGCAATTTTTGCGTGCGCGACGGTCGAGCGCACATAGGTGACATGCAGCGCCCCGGCGAAGAGTGGCTCGTCATTCAGGTCTTCGATGTATTTTCCGCCCGAAGTGAGAAACTTCGGATCCTCTTTGCGCAAAACTCGATTGCCGAGAATGCTTCCAGCCATGATTTGAATCTATAGTGTTTCGGTCGTCAGGGCTGAAGCGGGTTCATAATCTCGACACCGCTGTTGCGAATCACCTCGGCGACGCGAACCTGCAAGATATTTGTCACAATCGTGTAGGGCCAACGATCGGGAAGATCGGCGCTCGCCGCCGGCATATCGAGCATCGGCACACGTTTCTCGCTCGGCAGCAAATAGCCGAGTTGCGACCTGATGGCCTCCTGCATTCCCTCGGTTGTCTTGAGCGCGTCCACTTCGTCTTGCAGGGCGTCGTTGATGTCTTCGAGCGCCGAAAATTGCCCGCTTTTTTCGGTCATCATCGATCGCTGTTTGGTCCATGTGCGCATCGGAATCACGAACAAGGCGAGCGAGACCGCGGTGACGAACACCGCGCCGACCGGCAAGAGCGCGAACTTGCCGCGACGTGCCCCGATTAAGCGACGTTCTGCCGTTGTGTTCACCCGTCTATTCTGGCTTGCGATCAGCGTTTTTTGGTGGAGCGTGAAAACAGCGTGGGAAACCTCGCCAGCGAACCCAATCGCTGTTCGATTCGCAAAAGTTGGTTGTATTTCGCGACGCGGTCACTTCGCGCGGGCGCTCCCGTTTTGATTTGGCCGCAGTTGGTGGCAACGGCGAGATCGGCGATGGTCGAGTCTTCGGTTTCGCCGCTGCGGTGGCTCATCACGCTTGCGTATCCGTTGGCTTTGGCCAGGTTCATGGTCGCGAGCGTCTCGGTAAGCGTGCCGATCTGGTTCACTTTGACCAACACGCTGTTGGCGATTTTCTTGTCGATGCCGAGTTGCAAACGCCGCCGACTCGTGACGAACAGGTCGTCGCCGACCAACTGCACGCGCGAACCAAGCGCTTGGGAGAGCAAAGCCCAACCGTCCCAGTCGTTTTCCGCCATGCCGTCCTCGATCGAAACGATGGGGTAGCGGTCGACCAGGTGCGACCACCACGCCACGAGTTCATCGCTCGACAAAACTTTCGACTCACCCTTCAGTTGGTATCTTGATTCTTTGTAGAGTTCGCTCATCGCGGGGTCCAGTGCAATCGCGATATCGGATCCGGGTTTGAAACCGGCGTGCGCGATCGCCTCGACGAGAAACTCGATCGCCGATTCGTTGTTGGCCAAGTCGGGTGCGAAACCCCCCTCGTCACCGACACTTGTCGAAATTCCTTTGGCCTTGAGCAACGACTTGAGCGTGTGATATGTCTCGACGCCCCATTGCAGAGCCTCGGTGAAACTGGTCGCACCGATCGGCATGATCATGAACTCCTGCATGTCGATGTTGTTGTCGGCGTGGGCGCCACCGTTCATCACGTTCAACATCGGCACGGGCATCGTCACGGCCTCGTCGCCACCGAGCGACGCATACAGCGGAAGCTTTTTGTCGGCTGCGGCGGCGTGGGCGACGGCGAGACTCGCGCCAAGCATCGCGTTCGCACCGAGTCGCGATTTGTTTTCGGTGCCATCCAGACGAATCAAAGTCTCGTCGACCAGCGTCTGGTCGTGGGCATCGAGATGGCTGATCGCCTTGGCGATCTCGTTGTTCGCGTTTTGCACGGCCTTCAAAACGCCCTTGCCCATGTATCTTTTGCCGCCGTCGCGCAGTTCGACGGCCTCGTGTTCACCGGTCGATGCACCCGACGGCACGATCGCCCTACCGAACGCACCCGAGTCGAGCGTCACCTCGACCTCGACCGTGGGGTTGCCGCGAGAGTCCAAAACTTCTCTGGCTCCAACTTTTTCGATCTTCGACATGCGTCTCTAGATTATCGCTCGGTCATTTCTTGTCGGCTTTCTTGACTTCGTCCCACAGTGCGTCGAGTTGAGCGAGCGTGCACTTTTCAAGTTGAAGGTCACGCCGTTGGGCCAATGCCACGACCGCCTCGAATCGACGACGAAACTTTTCGGCCGCCGAGCGCAACGCCGATTCGGCGTCGACACCGATGTGGCGTGACAGGTTGACGACGCTGAATAGCACGTCGCCCAATTCGAGAGGTATCTCGTCTGGGGCACCCGCAGAATCGATCGCTCTAACCAGTTCCCTCAGCTCTTCGGCGATTTTCTCCGATGCACCGGTCTTGTTCGGCCAATCAAAACCCAGTTCGGCCGCGCGCTTTTGCAGTTTCGTCGAATACATCAACGATGGGGCCGACTTTGCTACACCCTCGAAAACTGTCTTGGCATTGGTTTTGTCGCGCTCTTGTTTTTTGAGCGACTCCCAGTTTGATGCGACCGCATCGGGGGTTTCGGCTTCGAAATCACCAAAGACATGCGGATGTCGCCTGACCAACTTGTCGTGAATCGACCTGGCGACATCGGCGATGCTGAATCGACCCTGCTGTTCGGCGATTATGGCATGAAATTCGACTTGATAGAGCAGGTCGCCCAACTCTTCAATAAGTTTTTCGTCACTCGACTCGTCATTCGGGTCGAGAGACGTAATCGCGTCAACCACCTCGTATGTTTCTTCGATCAAATAGCGCACCAGCGACTTGTGGGTTTGAGCCTTGTCCCACGGGCACTGTTCGCGCAATGTTCGGGCCAAGCCGTGTAGTTGGGTCATCTCTCCGGCGATCGAATTTGCAAGCTTGGGGATATAGATACTGGTCAGGTGATCTGGTTCGACGGTGCGATCCATTTCTTTCCACGTCGTCGTCACGACTTGTTGATCTTTCAACCCGAGGTGATGCAGAATCACGACCGGCTCGTCGCCCGTGGCCGACTCGTGCGCCAATTTGATTTCCGACAAAACCCAGTTGGCATGGCACTGGGCGACCAGCAGGGGGCCGCTCTCTCCGGCAGCGAGTCGGGCGAAACGGTGCCCGTCGATCAGGCGCACCCCCGCATCGACGGGGTCGATTCGCAGAACCTGCCACGCCACGTCCAAGAAGCTCATCGCCGAAATCAAAACCGTTTCGATGCTTTCGTCGTGCAGCAGGTGCTGCACGGTTTGTTCGAGCACCAGGGGAGAACCCGGCACCGCATACAGAATCGCGCGGTGCTTTTCGGCCTCGGTCTTCAACTTCTCGGCGATGGCCCGATAGACATCTTCAGATTTTTCATGCTTCTCGTACTCATCGTCAAAACTGGTGGCGTCACCGACCAAGAATGCGCTGGGGTGACGCATCGTGCGAACATACCGGTGTTGCGACGAGTTGATCGCGTCGAGAGTCTGCCTGGTCACCGAATCCGCCGCACCCGGACCCAAACCAACGATCGTGACTTGCGCCTTCATGCGCATCGTCGGTTAGTTGGCGACGACGCCACCACGGGCGGGGTTCCAAAATCCATAGGCAGAGTCAATCTTGATTTTCGATGTCGCAATGAAGCCGGTGAGCAGGTTGACGCCCGCACTTGTGTTCAGAAGTTTCGAGATGTCCTCGGCGACTTCGATAAAGGGCCGAACATAGATGATGTGGTAACCGAAACTCGACTTGACCGGGCCGAACGCCACACCCGCCTTGGCCCGCAGTGCTCCCGCGGTGAAGTCGGTGTCAAAATTGCTTTGGTATTCGGTCAGCGTGATGCACGCGTTGTCGGCGCCCGTCAGCGCTCCGCCCGATTTCTCGACGTTCGGCTCGATCGAATATTGGCCGGCTACGGTCGCGAACTCGGCGCCATCGTTGAACTTTTTCAGTGCCTCGGTGGCAGTCGCCTCGGTCTCGACGAGCAAGTGACGCAGACACAGCACCCCGAGCGACGCGGGAGCTTTGGCATACATCTCGGCGGCTCTTTTCGCGTCTGGCGCCTTCACCCGTTCGAGCGCCAACACGCCCGAATTCAGTTCGATGATCAAATCTTTGAGGTGCTGCGTATAGGTCGAAGTGTCGGTGTCCTGCACGACTTTTGCCCGCGTCGTGTTGCGATCGGCGGTCGAGATTTCCTCGCCATTTTCTTTGAGAAATTGTTCGGTGCCGATGCCCTGAACAAGGGCCGAGAGCACACCGCGAACGGTTTCGCCGTCGATCTCACCGTCGACGATAGGAGTCTGGCCGGCGTCAGCCAACTCGGTGATCGTCAGTTCGAGTTCGGCGCGAGAAATTTTTCTGCCGTTGATCTCGGCCGCGCTCGTCGACATCGAACCGCAAGACGATGCAAAACAAGTCGCGAAACAGAGCAAAACCACTTTGACAACGAGGTGTGTCTTGTTTTTCATCGCATTCACACTAGTGGGGTGGTCTCGACGAGGTCTTGCATGAAGCCGACCAAAAATTTGGCGGGGTCTTGCCCGCGGGGAATCGCGATGTTCAGTTCGCCGCTCGGCTCGTGGTATGTCGCGTTCGGCGACAAACGCACAAGTCGCATCGCCTCGCTGGCCTTCAGCACAATCGGCTTGAGACGGGCACGATTGTCGGCACAAACAATCTCACGCAATCCGAGTCGATGACACTCGGCGCGCAACGAGCCAACAATCAACAACGCCTCGGCCTGCTCGGGCAATTCTCCAAATCTGTCGAGCCATTCATTTTTGATATCGGCGACATCCGTGTGCGACCTCACGGCGACGAGTCGACGGTATGCGTCGAGACGAAGTTCCTCCTTGGCAACGTAATTGGTCGGCAAAAATGCCGTCACGGGCACATCGATCTTCAGTTCGATCGCAATCTCGGGTTGTTCACCCTTCATTTCGGCCACCGCCTCGGTCACGAGTTGGCAGTAAAGGTCGTAGCCCACGGCGGCGATGTGACCACTCTGGGCTTCGCCGAGCAGATTGCCCGCCCCGCGAATTTCAAGATCGCGCATCGCGATCTTGAAACCACTTCCGAGTTCGGTCGCCTCACCGATCGTGCGCAGTCGCTCATACGCCTCTTCCGATAGCGCACGGTCGCGCGGATGAAACAGATACGCATAGGCGCGTTGTCCGCTGCGACCCACGCGCCCGCGAAGTTGATGCAGTTGCCCCAAACCGAGCAGGTCGGCTCGCTCGACAACGAGGGTATTCACCGTGGGCATGTCGATACCGCTTTCGATGATCGTCGTGCAGACAAGCACGTCGTATTTGCCCTCCCAAAAATCTTGCACTGTCTGCTCGAGAATCGCCTCGTCCATTTGACCGTGGGCGACTGCGATGCGCGCCTCGGGCACGAGGTCGCGCAAAGTTCGGGCTCGTTCTTCGATGCTCTTCACTCGATTGTGCACCCAAAAGACTTGTCCGTCGCGCAAGAGTTCGCGACGTATCGCTTCAACGGCGACCCGGTCGTCTTCTTCGCCGACAAATGTGAGAATCGGTTGGCGATCTGCGGGCGGTGTGTGCAGCAACGAAAGATCCCTGATTCCGACCAGGCTCATTTCCAATGTCCGGGGAATCGGTGTCGCCGTGAGCGTGAGCACGTCGACATTCGTCTTGAGTTGCTTCATCAATTCCTTGTGTTGCACGCCGAATCTTTGCTCTTCATCGACCACGAGCAGACCCAGGTCTTTGAATTTGACGCCCTCCTGCAAGAGTCGGTGCGTGCCGATCACGCAATCGACTTGACCCGACTCGAGTTGTTTGACGACTTTTTTCGCGCGCGCAGCCGTCAAGAATCGCGACAGAACTTCGACTCGAATCGGGTACCCGGCGAATCTTGAAGCGAAGGTCGAACCGTGTTGCGAAGCCAGGAGCGTCGTCGGCACGAGCACCGCCACCTGTTTGCCCTCTTGAATGCACTTGAACGCCGCGCGAACGGCGATTTCGGTCTTTCCAAAACCTACATCACCGCAAACGAGACGATCCATCGGCACCTCGCGTTCCATGTCGGTTTTTGTCGCGTCGATGGCCGTGCGTTGGTCGGGTGTTTCCACGAACGCAAACGCCGCCTCCATTTCGTCTTGCCAGGTGGTGTCGGGGGCGAAGGCGTGACCTTTGGCGTTGATGCGTCGTTGGTAGAGCACCACCAGTTCCTGGGCGATTTGGCGCACGGCGCTGCGCACGCGCGCCTTCGAGCGGGCGAAGTCTGATCCACCCATGCGGTTGAGAGTCGGCGTCTCGCCGCCGACATATTGACGAATCGAGTCGATGTGGTCGGTCGGCACATATAGGTTGCCGTTGTTGTATTGCAGGTGCAGATAATCGCGCTCGGCACCGCCCATCGTTTGCTTGGTCATGCCCAGATATTTTCCGACCCCGTGAACATGATGAACGACATGATCGCCGGCTTTGAGATCTTCAAAAATGCTGGATGAGCCGCGCTTGGGTGTCTTGACCTGTCGGTGCGTGCGGCGTCGACCCGTCAAGTCGGTGTCGGTGATGATCGCAAGTTCGTGATCGTTGCTCACGCACCCGTTGTGCAGTGGTGCGACCACGATCGACACGCCCGGGCTGGCCACCGAACTCGAATCTTGCTGTGGGGTTCGCACGTTGACGCCCTCGAGCGTCAACACCTCGTGGAATCTCTGCGCCGAGTTCGGGGTGTCGGCGGCGATGACCACCCGGTATTTCTTGGTGACCAACCTGAGGATGCGGCTTGCCAGAGCCTCGGTATCGCCGGTTGCCTGACCCCATGTCGACGTTACGATCGTCGCCGAACCCGGCGAATCGGCCACGGGTGTCAATGAGATGATCGAACTTGCGTCGATGTCTTTGAGAAACGAGTCGATCTCAGAGTGCAGACGCGGATATCTCTGCCCGGGGTCGCGCGACCACGTCGACGCCAGCGCTCGGGCCAGGTCGTCTTCCTCGGCGATCAAATCTCGCGCCCGATCGCGCATTCTTCGGGGCTCGATCAACACGATGTGGATGGGCGAGTTGTTGCTGCAGACGGTCGTCAGCAGTTGACCGTCTGTGGCTACCCAGGGCAACCAAGACTCCATGCCGTCGAAAATCATTTGCTGGGAGATGCGATCCCAGTTTTCTTGACCCCACGGTTCTTTGGCGATAAGCGAGCGCGCTTTTTCGGCGACATCGTCGGTGATGATCATTTCGCGAGCGGGAAATATCCGCACCATCCCAAGATCGTCGGTGCTGCGTTGGTCGTTGACGTTGAATGAGGTGAGTCGGTCGACCTCATCGCCCCAAAGATCGATGCGAATCGGGGCATCGGCCGTGGACGGAAAGACGTCGACGATCGAGCCGCGGCGGGCAAACTCGCCGCGATGTTCGACGACTTCTTCTCGTCGGTAACCGAATTTGACCAGGGTCGCCGACAGCGCATCGGAGTCGAGGCGAGATTGACGGCTGATCTCGAGCGGTTCGACGGTCGTGCTGCACAGGTGTTGAAGTAGGGCCCGAACTCCAGTGACGATGACTTTTGGTCGGTCGTTTTTGATCCGCCAAAGAACTTCGAGTCGTCGACCCATCGTCTCGCAATTGGGGCTGACCCGCTCGAACGGCAGGGTTTCCCAAGCGGGAAACAGCGCGACGTCGCGCTCGGGCAGAAAGTTTGTCAGGTCGTCGTACAGTTGCCGAGCCATCAGACCTGTCGGGGTGGCAACGACCACGATCTCGTTCTCAGTTCGTTGGGTCAGTCCGCCGATGAGCAGGGCCCAGGCGTTGTCAGCGCAGACAATCGACGCGTTTTGTGCGCCGAGTGCGGCGCTGAGTGCCGGCTCGAAACTTAGAGTTGACGCGAGCGCGCCGAGAGCAGCCATCGTCGCCGACTATCGAGCGTTGATATCGCGCATCGCCGCTTCGACGCCATGCTCGACGATCAATTGCAACGCATCGGCGGCAACCTGCACCGCGAAGTCGAGCAGATCGCGCTCGCGAGATGGAATTCTTGACAGGACATGTTCGCCGCCTTGCTCTTTTGACGGCGGTTTGCCCACGCCGATGCGCACCCGCAGAAAGTCTTGTGACCTGAGGTGTTGTGAAATCGACTGCAAGCCGAAATGACCGGCCATTCCGCCACCCGTTTTTATTCGCACGACACCGGGCTCCAGGTCGAGTTCGTCGTGAACAACGACAATCTTTCGCGGATCATCGATCGCATAACGGCGGGCGAGCGGGCCCACGGCGTTTCCCGACTCGTTCATGAATGTCGTCGGCTTGGCCAGCAACAGGTGTTTGGACATCGCCGTGACCTCGGCTGTCAGCGCGCGGTCACGCCCCGATTTCAGTTTCGCGTCGAGACGTTTCGCCAAGGCATCGATCGCTTCAAAACCGACATTGTGTCGGGTTCGCGAATACTCGTTGCCCGGGTTACCCAACCCGACCAAGAGAAAATCGAACGTTGCACCGCGACGCTCAGGTCGCTTCGAGCGACCGAACAGCGCCATTGAGTTTTACGCCGAGGGTTTGGCTTTGCCCGCGGGCGCGGCACCCTCGACAGGCGCGGCACCCTCGGCGGGCGCGGCACCCTCGGCAGGAACGGCGACGGCATCACCCTCGACCGCGGCAGCAACTGGTGCCTCTTCCTCGATCTTGGTGGTGAGCACCGTGACGATCACGAGGTCCGGGTCACCGACCGCGGTGACTCCGTTCGGCAGTTTGATTTCCGAGAGTCTGATTACATCCTGCATGCCCATGTTGGTGATGTCGATCAAAATCTCGTTCGGAATGTTGCTCGCAGTCGCACGAATTTGCACTGTGTTGACAGTCGCGTCGACCAAGCCGCCTTCCGCGAGGACGGCTTTCGCCGTGCCCTTGAGGTGCACCGGAACATCCATCGTGATCAGTTCGGTGAGCGAAATCTGCAAGAAGTCGATGTGACGCACGACGCGCCTCACCGGATCGCGCTGCAACTCTTTGATGATCGCCGGATACTTGTCGTCTCCGACCTGAAGTTCGAGAATCGTGTTGGCACCAGCCGGACCAGCGAGTGCAAGACGCAAGTCGCGACGGTCGACCGTAACTTTGACTGGCGTCATGCCGTGACCATATACGACGGCCGGAATCTGGTCGGCCGAAACGAGTCGACGCGCTTCGGCGCTACCGACTGAACGACCAACTTTTGTCTTGAGTGATGTAGGCATGAAAACTCCGGGTGTATTTGAATCTCTTCAGAACGCCAAGCAAATGACGGCTTTTTAGTCTAAGGGTCAAAGCCTCGTGTTGCCACAGGTCGTATTCACGATTGGTTCTCGCCCCCGAAAAGATCGCTGACGCTGGTGTCTTCGAACACCGCCGAGAGGGCGTCGGCCAAAATCTTGGCCACCGAGAGAATCTCCAACTTGGCGAGCCGTTTTTCCGGCGCCAACGGCAACGTATTTGTCAACACCACTCGGGAAATTCTCGACTTGCTCAGGCGATCAACGGCCGTCCCCGAGAGCACACCGTGTGTCGCCATCGCCCAAACCTCTTTTGCGCCGCGGGCGTAAAGCAATTCGGCCGCGCTGCAGATCGTGGTACCCGTGTCGATCATGTCGTCGGCAAGAATGCAGAGCCGACCCTCGACTTCGCCGATCACTTCTTTCGCCTCCGCCACATTCATCGTGTTCTTTGGTCGACGTTTGTTGATGAACGCGACATCGGCGCTCATGTCGGTGAGGTGCTGGGCGAAACGTTCGGCGACCCTCACGCGTCCCGCGTCGGGCGACACGATCACCATGCCCTCGCGAGCGTTGTCGCGCACGTATTTTTCGAGCACCGGAATCGCCGTGAGGTGATCGACGGGGCCCTCGAAGAATCCTTGAATTTGTCCGCTGTGCAGATCGATCGAAACCATTCGCTTCGAACCCGCGGCTTTGAACATGTCGGCAATCAGGCGGGCCGTGATCGGCTCGCGCCCTTCAGCCTTGCGATCTTGTCGCGCGTATCCATAAAACGGACAAACTGCCGTCACCCTTTTTGCCGAGGCGCGATACGCGGTGTCGATCATTATCAACTGTTCCATTATCGAGTCGTTGATGCTGCGACCGTCGTGGCTGCAGTGGGTCTGCATGATGAATACATCGCCGCCCCTGATGCTCTCGCCAAACCGCGGTCGAAGTTCGCCGTTGGCGAATTCGTTGATGTTGGCGTCACCGAGTTGCACATTCAGGTGTTGCGCCACTTCCTGGGCCAGCGCGGGGTGGGTTCGACCTGTGTAGATGGCCATCCGTTTGGTGGTGACTTTGTCGATCGTTTTATTCACTGTGAGCCATCATAGAACGAACCGGTGATTGCCTCGTCAGCCACTGTCGCACCTGGCGCGAGATTGGCGAACGGGCCAACCGTCGCATTTTTGCCAATGGTCGAATCGCGGGCGATGGTGTTGTCGACGCGCGAGTTTTGGCCGACCTGGGTGTCGACGAGGCGGCTGTTGGGCCCGATTTCGCAGTTGTCGCCGATGACAGTGTTTCCCTGCAGAATCGTGCCGGGCAAGAGCGTCACATCTTTGCCGATTTTCACCGTGACGTCGATGAATGTTTGTTGCGGGTCGAACATCGTCACCCCCGACATGAGCCACGAATTGTTGGTGCGACTGCGCAGTTCGCGTTCGGCCATCGCCAGTTGCCAGCGATCGTTAACCCCGCTCACCTCGCTCGCCACCGCCGTGTGCGAACCGACTCGGTGACCCATGCCGGCCAAAACTTCGACGACATCGGTCAGATAAAACTCCGCCTGTGAATTCTTGTTCGAAATGCGGCGCAGGGCGGGGCCCAGAAGATCGCGTCTGAACGCGTAGATGCTGGTGTTCACCTCGCTGATCGTCTTGATTTCGGGCGTCGCCTCGCGTTCTTCGACGACCTTCAAAATTCGGTCGTCTTTCGCCCGCACGATGCGACCGTAACCAGTCGGCATTTCCAGGTACGCCGTGAGCAAGGTCGCCGCATTGTTTGAGTTTTGATGCTCGTTGACGAGAGTCGAGATCGTCGAGGCTTTGAGCAGCGGAGTATCACCCGGCATCACGATCACCGTCGACGTGTCTGAGATTTCGCTGCTCGCGCCGACCTGCAGATCGATGGCCGAAAGACCGACGATCGTCGCATCCCCAGTGCCGCGTTGCACCTTTTGCTCGACGAACGAAACATTCGCCCATTTCGGGGCTTTTTTGGCGACGACACTGGTCACTTGTTTCGCACCGTGGCCGACGACAACCGCGGTTTTGTCGACCTCGAGATCTTTCAGTGCGGTGATCACGTGAATCACCATTTCCTGGCCGCACAGCAGGTGCAGCGGTTTGGGTCGCGACGACTGCATTCTCGTGCCCTCGCCCGCGGCGAGGATGATCGCGTAAACCGACACGGATATGTTCTACACGATCTGACGCATCGCATCTTGCGTATCGCACGCCGCGCCCTTGCGGCGATCGTCCTGGCGAGTTGAAGTTCCGGGGAGAGGACTCGAACCCCTATAGACGGGACCAAAACCCGTTGTCCTGCCATTGAACGACCCCGGAGCGGGCTTCAGCCGACGCTTCTACGGTAGCCAAGTTTGGGTGTCGTTTGCCCGTGACTTCGGCTATCGTATTGCAAGTCATGGGTTCATTGGTCAAGCGCCGTCGCAAGCGAATGCGCAAAAAGAAGCACAAGAAGATGCTTCGCCGCACGCGTCATCAACGCAACAAGTAGCCGACCCGCAGTCGGTTTTGCGTCATCAACGCAACAAGAAGCCCTCTCGGCTGCGTCTCGCTCCAAACTCTAATTCGTCTGGGTGAGGATCACGGTGGCATCGGGAAGTTGCGACTTCAGGTCGGCAAACTCGCCGTCGAGCCACCAAGTCGAACCGCTTCCGGCCAGCGTCGGTTCTGTGCCGGCGTGATGCGAAATTTTCTTCTTCCATTCGGCGAGTCGTGGTTCGACTTTGGTCGCCGCGGGCTCGAGGTCGTTGACACCTGAAACACGAAGCGGTTTTCGACAAAAATCGGTCAGTTCGTCGTAAGCGCGGTACACAACCGGCGTCGACACTCGAAACGGTGGCACGACAAGAGTGATTTTTCTCGGGATTTTTTTCAATGGATTCACCACTTCGCCGATGCCCGTCACCCGCGCCCGACCACCGATCATGCAAAATGCGACATCGGCGCCGAGTTTTGCCGCCCCCGTCAAGTCGTTGAAACCGGCCCATCGCAAGATCGCCGCGGCGTCGGCGGAACCACCGCCCAACCCACCACCGGACGGAATGTTCTTCGTGATCACCAAGTGGGCTTGACGGTTCACGAGTTTCAACGCTCGGGCCGCCAAATTGTCCTCCGATGACTCGGATCCATTTGCGAGATCAGCGGCGAATTCACCGACAATTTCGAGGCCAGTTCGCGATGTATCCACGGCGAGCGAGTCGGCCAAGTCGAGCGTCACCATTTCGGCGTCGATCAGGTGAAAGCCGTCTGGCCGAAGCCCCGTGATGCGCAGCGACAAAGTCAACTTTGCGGGCGCCGCAAGCACGAATTTCGTGTCGTTCATTTTTGACCGGCCTCGCGCACGAGCCGCGCATCGATCGTGGTTCGCAACCGACCCCAGGCATTCAGGTCAAGTTCCTCGGCGCGCGACTCGGGGTTCACATCGGCGTCGACGAAATCTTGCGCCACGACCGAATCGGCGAGGGCACGGCGCAGCATCTTGCGCCGTCTTGCAAAACCCGCACGAACGAGCGCGAACAGTTCGGCGGCGACGACATTGTCGATCGCCGGGCGTGATCTTCGGCGTATTTCGACCAGTGCCGACTCGACCTTGGGTTGTGGAAAAAACACCGATGACGGCACGTGTCCGACAATTTTAGAAGTCGCCCAATAGTCGATTTTCACGCTGACCGCCCCGTAGGCCTCGCTTCCGCTGCGGGCGACCAGACGATCGGCAACCTCGCTTTGCACCATCACGAGCATCCGCTTGACCTCGGGCACCAAGTCGAGCAGGTCGGCCACGATGCTCGTCGCCACGTTGTAAGGCAGGTTGGCAACGACATGCCAGCATCTCGATTTATCGGTGAGCCCCGACCAGTCGAGTTGCATCGCATCGGCGTGAATCACCTCGACATTCGACAAGCCGGCGATGTTCTCGCGCAGAACATCCACGACACCGTTGTCGATTTCGACGGCGACGATCGTCGCCCCCGTCTCGGCGAGCGCGAGCGTGAGTGAACCCAGGCCCGCGCCAATTTCGAGCACGAAGTCCTGTGGCCCCACTTCGGCGAGCCGCGCAATTCTGCGCACCGTGTTGGCGTCGACGACGAAGTTCTGTCCGAAAGCGCGCCGCGGGGCGAGCCCATGCTTTTCGAGCATGGCGCCGACTTCGGTTCGCGAAAAAGTCACCGTTGATCGATCACCATGAAACGGTGACGGGGATCGGTGCATCGACCAGATTCGCCAGCGACTCAAAAACCTTGGTGTGCAGAATCATCGTCGCACCCGAGGGCATCGTGGCGCGAAAGACATTCGTGCAACTGGTGATGCGACCGTTGTTCAAATTCTGAACCGTGACTTTCAGACCGAGCGGCGCCTGGGGCATGTAGCAAACGATCTCGGGCGCACCGTCGAAGTTGCTGAATGTCGCCGTGGCTTGGACGCCTGTCAGGGCACTGGATGGATACGCGATTTGCGCCGAACCGTCTTGCACGATCGGCGATGGTCCTCCCAAAATGATCGGCTCGGGCACTTCGTCTTCGGTCATACCTGTCGATGAACTCGCCTGAGTCGTCGTCGTGGCCCCCGCAGCATCCGTGGCATCGTCGGCGTTGTCGCTACCACGATTGATCATCAGCAGAGGCAGCGCCAAGATGGTCAAGATCGCCGCCACGGCCATTCTTCGTCGTTCAAAAGTTGAAAGGAACAAAAAGTTTTACCTCGCGGTGTCGATGTCAGGTTACGCAGCGATGCCCGGGAACGCAATCGTCGCATTGCGTGTCGTTTGTCGCGCAATTTCTTCGATGGCGACGCCGCGCACATCGGCCAGGCACGCGCCGACCTCGACCAAAAACGCAGGTTGATTTGATTTGCCGCGATGCGGCACCGGTGCGAGAAACGGGCTGTCGGTTTCGACCAGCACCTTTTCGGCGCTACAGATTTTTGCCGCCGCACGAATCTCGTCGGCGCCCTTAAATGTCAAGATGCCTGAAAAAGACAGATACGCGCCGATGTCCAAGCACTTTCTTGCCTCGACCGGCGAGCCCGTGAAGCAGTGAAAAATTGTTCGCTCGGGCACGCCGCATGCGCTCAACACATCGAAAGTTTCGTTCCATGCTTCGCGGGTGTGAACCACCAACGGAAGTGACAGCCGGTTGGCAAGGGCGATCTGCTCGGCAAACATCTCGCGTTGAACGGCGCGATCAGAGTGGTTGTAGTAATAGTCGAGTCCACATTCACCGACGGCGACGACGCGGGGTTTTGAGAACAATTCGTGCAGACCATCGAGACCATTTTTGGCGTCGTGGGGGTGCAGACCGACCGTCGCCCAGACGTCGTCGTGCGCGGTCGCGAGTTCGATCGCCGCGGTCGAAGTTTTCAGGTCTGTGCCGATCGTGATCATCCGCTTCACACCGGCTTGGCGCGCCGCCACGAGCGCCGACTCGGCCCCGCCCGGAATGTCTTCATAGGTCACATGACAATGGGTGTCGACCCACTCGGTTGTCGCGTCATCCGAGACTGCCACGGTCAGACCTTTTTGCGCGGGAAGAGCGGCTCGCCCTTGTGCACTTTTGTCGAGCCGGGATAACGGCCCCATTGCGTGTCGGTACCGATGCGCTGATCGGCGACCTGACCCGACATGCCGAGGCGCTGCCAAACTTCTTGACAAGTTCTGGGCATCGCCGGGCTGGCCAAAATCGTCACGATTCGCAGCGCCTCGAGCGCGTCACCCATCACCGTGTCGAGTTCTTTGCCCGGTTCCATCTTCCATGGTTCGTGCGCCTCCAAAAAAGCGTTCGTCGCACGGATCAGCGACCATGTGGCGTCGAGCGCACGGCTGGTTTGCACATTTTGCCACTCTTTGATCGTGTCGGCGACGCTAGTGGTCGCGATCGCCGCGAGTTCGCCCTTCGACGAGGGCTTCGGCCCCACGCCGCCGCATTTTTTTTCGACGACGGTGGCGACACGCGCGGCCAAGTTGCCGAAGTTGTTCGCCAAATCAGAGTTGAACCTCGACAGCAGTCCTTCATACGAGAAGTCGCCGTCGTTGCCGTAATTCGTGTCGGCCAAGACGTAGTAGCGAAAACCATCGACACCGATTTCGTCGATCAGATCCAACGGGTTCACGACATTGCCCGTCGTCTTCGACATTTTTTCGCCGCCGACCAACAGCCACCCGCCGACAGCCCAACCTTTTGGCGGCTCCAAACCCGCCGACATCAGCATCGCCGGCCAGTAGACGCAGTGAAATCGAATGATGTCCTTGCCGATGAAGTGATAGTCGACAGGCCATGTCGCGGCGAATCGTTTCTCGTCGGTGCCGTATCCGTGGGCGGTGATGTAGTTCGCGAGCGCGTCGAACCAGACGTAGGCGACATGTGATTTGTCCCAGGGAAGTTCGATGCCCCAGGTCAGCGATTTTCTGCTGACCGAGAAATCGCGCAGGCCTTGCTTGATGAACCCGGTCACTTCATTGACGCGATGGTCGGGTTTGATCGCGTCGGGGTGGGCTGCATACCAATCGAGCAACTTCTTTTCGTAGCGCGACAGGCGAAAAAAATAGTTCTCCTCCTCGACATACTGGGCTTTCGTCGAGTGAATCTTGCACTTCCCGTCGTCCAACTCTTCGGGCATGTAATACGCCTCGCAGGCCACGCAGTAATGACCTCGGTAGACATCGACTTCGATGTCGCCCGCGTCGTAGCAGGCCTGCAGAAGTTTCTGCACGCCGACCTTGTGTCGTTGTTCGGTGGTGCGAATGAAGTCGCTGACGTCGATGTTCAGTCGTCGCCATGCGTCGGCGAACATCGGCGCGATTCGGTCGACGAATTGCTTCGGCGAAACGCCCTCGGCGTCGGCAAATTGCTGAATCTTCAGGCCGTGTTCGTCGGTGCCGGTAAGCAGATGCACCTCTTCGCCGCAAAGTTTGTGCCATCGGCAAACGGCATCGGTGACGATCGTCGTGTACGCATGCCCCAGATGCGGTTTGGCGTTGACGTAATAAATAGGTGTCGTCGCCGAAAATTTTTTCACCAAGAAATTTTAACCGTTCCGCCGCCTACGAAGAGCGACAATTAATCGCTCTCGCGAATCTGCAGGGCAAGTTCATAGACGGTGCGCTTGGCGACGCCGAATCGGGCCGCGACTCGGGCTGCAGAATCCTTGCGACTCACACCTTTGGCGATCTCGGCCCGAATCGCCGCGATCAATTCTTCGCTCGTCGGCGGCGCGGGTGGCTTGGCCGGCTCGAGAATGATCACGTATTCGCCGCGCGGTTCGTTGGCGCCCGCCATCATGTTCGCGTCCTGCAGCGTGCCGCGCCAGATTTCTTCGTGCAGTTTCGTCAGTTCGCGCGCCACCACGACGCGACGATTCGCCCCGCAAACCAGCGTCAAGTCACTGAGCGTTTTCACCAGTCGGTGCGGCGCCTCATAGAACACGATCGTGCGTGGTTCGGTTGTCGCTGCCGTCAACCTCTCGGTTCGCTCGGCGCCGCTGTGCGGCAGAAAGCCCTCGAAGACGAACCTCGAAGCGGGCAGACCGCTCGTCACTAGCGCCATCGTGAGCGCCGACGGTCCTGGTATTGCCGACACACGCAAACCCGCGTCGATCACCGCAGCGACGAGGCGTTCACCCGGGTCGCTGATGCCCGGCATGCCCGCGTCGGTCACCAGGGCGACGGTCTTCGACTCGGCGACGAGCGCGACGACTTGTTCGCGGGCGTCAAATTCGGTGTGCTCGTTGATCACGATCAACTTCTTGCCGTTGATGCCGAAATGGTTGAAAAGTTTTCCCGAGTGTCGCGTATCTTCGCAGCAAATCACGTCGGCTGATTTGAGAATGTCGATCGCGCGCTGCGACATGTCGCCGAGATTGCCGATCGGTGTCGCGACCAACACCAGAACTCCTTTGTCCGAACGGGGTGTTGCGGTTCGTGATTCTTCGCTCATGTCAGTCGCGCCTCGAGTTTGTGACCGACAACCAGACCCCAATTGTCGAAAGTTCCAGCCTCTGCTTCGAGCACGTGCGCGGCTTTGGGCACGGGCAAACCGATTCGTGAGGGTTTCATTCGCAAGGTCTTGATCACCTGCAATTGTTCGTCGAGAAAGGCGACATCCAATTCGCACTTGACCCCGAATGTGTGAATCCAACGACACGAGTCGATCAGCAGCGGGGTGGTGACTTCGGTCTGGCCGACCAGACCGCGACGGCGCGTGGCGCGAGTATCGGCGATGTTCAAACTCGAAAGAACTTGTGCCTGACAAACCAGCCAACCGGTTTTCAGTCGCTGTTCGCTATTCATGTCTATTAAGTATTGTGCCGTATTTCCATCGTGTCGCCGTCGACCACTTCGTAGTCCTTGCCCTCGACTCGTATTCTGCCCAAATCTTTGGCCTTGTTCCACGACCCGATGCGGAGAAGTTCGTCCCATGCGATCACATCGGCGCGAATAAAGCCGCGCTGCAGGTCGCTGTGTATTTTTCCGGCGCACTCGGGCGCCTTCGATCCCGCGTGAAAAGTCCAGGCGCGAGTCTCTTTCTCACCCGTCGTAAAGAATGTCCGCAAACCCAGCAGGTGATACGCCGATCGCACCATCCGCGGCAACGCACCCTCGCCAAGCCCGAGAGCCTCGAGCATTTCGACCCTGTCTTTGGTCTCGAGCTGCGCCGCCTCGGCTTCGAGCTGCACGCTCATGCCGAGCACCTCGACTTGGCTGGCACTCGCCGAACCGGGCGGGGCAAGTTCTTTGCGCACGATCTCTTCGAACTCGGGAATTCGCGGCAGGTCGTCTTCGGCGACATTGACGACCGCCAAGACGCGGCGTGTCGTCAGCAAAAAGTGCGGCGCCAAAAGCGCGAGTTCGTCTTTGTCCAGCGTCGCCCTGTATAGAGGTCTGCCCTCGGCGAGGTTTTCCTCGGCCCGGCTCAGCGCAGCGAGTTCGTCCTCGAGCGATTTGTCCGTGCGAGCGGCCTTTTGCATTCGATTGATTTTTGTTTCGACCGATTCGAGGTCTGCCAGCGCCAGTTCGATTTCGAGCACGCGCAAATGTTCGAGCGGGTCGCTCGGGCCCGGAATGTCGACGTCGACGAAAGCGCGAAGCACGAACACGATCGCATCCACCTCGCGAATGTTGGCCAGAAACTTGTTGCCGAGGCCTTCACCTTTGCTCGCACCTTCGACCAGTCCGCCGATATCCACGACTTCGACGGCGGCGTGAACGACCTTTCGGGTTTTCGACATTGCGGCGAGCGCATCAAGGCGAGGGTCCAAAACCGTGGCTATGCCGATGTTCGGATCCTTGGTCGCAAACGGATACGGCGCCGCCAGGGCGTTCGAACCGGTCAGCGCGTTGTATAAAGACGACTTTCCCGCGTTGGGCAAACCGACAAGACCAAAGCGCTCCATGAAGACCGTCACGCTATCTGTGTCGAACAACCAGTCTGAAAAGAGCAATACAGCCGTTGAATTGTTACTATGCAGATAGTGCTAATTATCCGCCCCGAGGAGCAGTAAAAGTGACGTCCTTTGATCTCGATCTTTCCAAGTATCAACTGGGCTGGAGCGACGAAGTCGAATACGCATTCGAGCCGACCAAGGGCCTCAACACCGGCGTGGTCGAGCAGATTTCTTGGTGGAAAGGCGAGCCCGAATGGATGCGCAAGATACGTCTGCGCTCGTTGCGAACCTTCGAACGCAAACCGATGCTCGACTGGTTCGCGGTCAACATGCCGGCCATCGACTTTCAAGACATCTATTACTACTTGAAGCCGGCCACCGCACAGGTCGACGAATGGGAAGATCTGCCCGCCGAAATGCGCAACACCTACGAGAAGTTGGGCATTCCCGAAGCCGAGCGCAAATATTTGGCAGGCGTCACCGCGCAATACGAGAGCGAGGTCGTGTTCCATCGCAATCGCGAAGATCTCGAAAAGCAGGGGATCTTGTTCTGCGACATGGACACCGCGCTTCGTGAATACCCAGATCTCGTCAAGCAATATTTCGGTTCTGTCATTCCGCCGGGCGACAACAAGTTCGCCGCTCTCAACACATCGGTGTGGTCGGGTGGATCATTCATCTACGTTCCGCCAGGTGTCGAGTGCGAAATGCCGCTGCAGGCATATTTCAGAATCAACTCCGAAAACGCGGGCCAGTTCGAGCGCACGCTGATCATCGCCGATGAGGGCTCGAAGGTTCACTACATCGAAGGTTGCTCGGCACCCATCTACACCCGAGACTCCCTGCATTCGGCGGTCGTCGAAATCGTGGTCAAGCCGAGCGCTCACGTCACTTATACGACGATTCAAAACTGGTCGCCGAACGTCTACAACCTCGTCACGAAACGCGCCCGTGTAGAAGCCGAGGGCCACATGGAGTGGATCGATGGCAACATCGGCTCGAAACTCACCATGAAATACCCGAGCGTCTATTTGATGGGAGCAAAAGCCACGGGCGAAGTCTTGTCGGTGGCCTATGCCGGGGCCGGGCAGCACCAGGACGCCGGCGCGAAAATGATCCATGCCGCATCGGAGACTTCCTCGAAGATCGTCTCGAAATCGATATCCAAAGACGGTGGCATCACGGCATATCGCGGTCTCGTGCGAGTCGAAGAGGGTGCGAGCAACTGCAAGAGCCATGTGCAGTGCGACGCGCTTATTCTCGACGAACAGAGTGAAAGCCGCACGTTCCCTTATATGGAGGTCGGCGCCCGCGATGCGCAAATCGGTCATGAGGCGACGGTTTCGAAAATCGCCGACGAGCAACTTTTCTATCTTCAGAGCCGCGGTCTGTCGCAAGAGCAGGCGATGAGCATGATCGTCAACGGCTTCATCGAGCCCGTCACGCGCACTCTGCCGATGGAATACGCGGTCGAATGGAGCCGTCTGATCGAGTTGCAAATGGAAGGTTCTGTCGGCTGATAACAAGCCGCTGAATTGAAATCTTGTTATGACGATGCGCACCGAGTGCAGACACTTTGAAAGTCGCACATACGCCAACGGCGAAGCGATGCGTCGCTGTCGACTCGGCTTGGCGCCCGACGCCCCGTGGCGGTGCCCCGACGAGTGCCCGAAATTTGAGCATCGTTCCGTCGACATCGGTTGGGCGCACGGTTCGGTCGTGCCGACCGCGACATCCACCGAACCCGAAAGCGTGCAAGACGGCACCGCCGCCTCGGTTTTGGGTGAAGCGGAGGCGATCATCAACGCCATCGCCGACGACATCGCCGCCGAACTAAAAGAAAAGAAGAACAAGAAGAAAAAGCGCAGGCGCAAATGAGCACGCTCACGCTGCCCACCGTCGACGAAGAAATCTGGCGCTACAGCCGAATCGGCGAACTCGATTTCGACGGTTTCAGGCCTGGCAAGGTCGGGTCGAAAGTCGAATGCTCGGACGAGGCGAAAAAAATCGTCGCTTCGACCACTGTCGTCGCACCGCGCTCGGCAACCGACATTTTCGAAGACCTGAACCTGCGCCACGCCCAGTTGACCGCGCTCTGCACGGCGCGAAATCAAATCGTTTCCGAGCCGGTTGTCATCACCCATGAGTTGATCGAGTCCGGCGTCGTCGCGTATCCGCGTTTGGTGATCGATGCCGCCGAAAACTCCGAGATCACGGTCGTCGAAAGATTCGTCTCGCGAGCCGAGGTCAAATCGCTCGTCGTGCCGGTCGTCGATGTGCGCGCCGCGCAGTCGGCGCGCGTGACCTATGTGGCGATCAACGAACTGGGGGCGGACACATGGCAGATCGGCTATCAGCGGGCCGTCGGCGGTCGCGATTCGTCGATGAAACTGTTCACCGTGGCTCTGGGCGGCGACTACGCGCGGATGCGCGCCGAAGTTCGACTCGAGGGCCAGGGCGCCAACGCCCAGCAGGTCGCCCTATATTTCGCCGACGACGAGCAGATGCACGACTTTCGCACTTTGCAAGACCATGCCGCTCCGCGCACCCACAGCGACTTGCTGTTCAAAGGCGCCGTCAAAGACACGGCCAAGAGCGTCTACACGGGCTTGATTCGCATTCGGGAAAATGCGACGAAGTCCGAGGCTTTTCAGACCAACCGCAACCTGACCTTGTCCGATGGGGCATGGGCCGAGAGCGTGCCGAATCTCGAAATCGAGACGAACGACGTCAAGTGCAGCCACGCCAGCACGGTCGGGCCGATCGACGAAGAACAGCGTTTTTATCTCGAAAGTCGCGGCATTCGCCCCGAAATCGCCGAGCGTCTGGTCGTGCTCGGCTTTTTCGGCGAGGTGATCGACCGCCTGCCCACATTTCCGGCGGTGGCCGAGTTGCGCGATCAGGTCAGCCGCAAACTTTTGGGCGCAAGATCATGAAACAAAGAGTCTGCAAGCTTCAAGATCTCGTCGCGGGCAAGGCGCGACGATTCGAAGTCGGTGGTCGGGCGATCGCCGTGGTTCGCATCGACGACGATGTCTACGCGATCGGCGACCGTTGCAGTCACGCCGATGTCCCGTTGTCAGAGGGCGAGGTGCTCTGCGACACCAAGGAGATCGAATGTGCTCGTCACGCAAGTTCGTTCAGTCTCGAGACGGGCAAGCCGAACACGCTGCCGGCGACCCAGCCCGTGCCCGTATACGTGGCTCGCGTTGAAAACGGCGAAGTCTTCGTTGAGTTGAGTTGAGATCACGACGATGACGACTCTCGAGATAAGGAACCTCGCCGTAAAGGTTGGCGACAAGCAAATCTTGGACGATGTCTCGCTGAAAATCAGTTCTGGCGAAGTGCACGCCGTGATGGGCCCGAATGGTGCAGGCAAATCGACTCTCTCGGCGGCCCTGATGGGCAAACCGGGCTACACGATCACAAGCGGTTCGGTGTTGCTCGACGGCGTCGATGTGTTGTCGATGCCGACCTGGCAACGCGCCGTCGCCGGGCTGCACTTGGTGATGCAGTATCCGACCGAGGTGCACGGCGTGCGTCTGCACGAGGCGATGAGCGCCGCCCTTGACTCACGCAAACAAGACACCGACGACCTCGGTGGGCAGATCTTGTCTGAGGCCAGGCGCATCAACTTCCCCGCAGACCTGGTGGATCGCGCTTTGAATGTCGACTTCTCGGGCGGCGAAAAGAAGCGCAACGAAACAGTGCAACTTGCGGTATTGCGACCAAAAATCGCGATTCTCGACGAACTCGACTCGGGTCTCGATATCGACGCACTGCGCGACTGTGCCCAACGCATTGAAGATGCGACCCGTGAGATGAATCTCGGTGTCTTGGTGATCACGCACTACAGCCGATTGTTCGAGCAACTCAAGCCAGACTCCGTGCACATCTTGACCAACGGCCGCATCGTCAAGAGCGCGGGCCCCGAACTAGCCGCTCAACTTGAAGTCACCGGCTACGCCGCGTTCAACGGCTAATCGGCCTGCAATCAAACCATGTGTCTCCACAAAGATCAAGGGGCGATCCTTTGCGGACCGCCCCTTGATTTGACGATTCGTCAACGAAGCGATTACTTCATGAACCCAATCTTGGTGTAGTCCCCAGACGAGAAGCCAAACGCTCCGAAGTTTGCCAGGTTCTTGTCAACCTGCCAGACATCGGGACGCTGGTAGGTGATCATCGAGTGACCGACCTCCCAGATCTTCTTGTCGATCTGGGTTGCGAGAGTGCAACGCTTTGCGGGATCAAGTTCCTTGTTCGCACGCACGTAGAGCGCGTCGATCGCGGCTGTACCGATCTTGCCAAAGTTCTGGCCGCCATCGGTGATCATGATCGACTTTGAGGAGGAAACCGGCAACGCAGTTCCGAGCCAAGTGAACACTGTCATCTCGAAGTTGCCAGGGATGATGTGCTTCGAGAAGAAGTCGGCCGATGGCACGGTCTTGATCTGCAGTTGCACGCCTAGCGGTGCAAGCATCGCCTGCATCAACTGGGATTCCTGTGCGCTCGTCGGAACTCCGGCCGGGATGGTGATCTCCGGCTTCAGTTCGACGCCGCCCCTGGTGCGCTTCGTTCCCGACTTGATCCAGCCGGCAGCATCGAGGAGTGCATCCGCCTTCTGCAGGTTGTACTTGCCGTAGATGCCGGAGTTGTCCTTGTAACAGCTCAAGCCTTTGACGAAGATGTGGTTGCCCATCGAGGTTGCCTTCGGATCGATTGGTCCGATGAGAGCCTTCGTGATGATGTCACGGTCCACGCCCATCATGATCGCTTGACGCACGCGCGTGTCGGTCATGAATCCGGTGTTGCCGAACGTCATGTGTCGGTAGTTGGGTGCCACGCTCACTCGCACGTCGACGCCCGAGAGCGTCAGACCGCGCTTGTACTGGTTGGCATCAGGACCGGTGTTCGCCGCGTCAACCTCGCCGTTGGCGAGCGCGTCGAGCTGCGCAGCAGCCGTCACGACTTTCCACAGCATCTTGTCAAGCACTGGCTTGTCACCCCACCATGCGCTGCTCGGAACGATCCAAGCGGTCCCGGCGGTCTTGTCGATGCCGCCCCACTTGAACGGTCCGGCCG
>Ga0194110_10001728_pt1 | contig 28043 bp, 24 predicted proteins | sample TA2Kig1200mmetaG_FD_146192 | JGI IMG/M metagenome (GOLD analysis project Ga0194110, IMG submission 146192) | Freshwater microbial communities from Lake Tanganyika, Tanzania - TA2015032 Kigoma Deep Cast 1200m | ecosystem: Environmental > Aquatic > Freshwater > Lake | place: Tanzania: Lake...
CGTGGCGAACTTCGCGGCCTCGTTCGTGGGCATGCTCTGGTACTTCGCCACGCTCACCGAGATACCGATCACCCAGGCGTTGATGAAGCTGGGGATGGCGAGGGGGCCGGCTCTGGCCCTGCTCCTCGCAGGGCCAGCACTCTCCATCCCCAGCATCCTCGTCCTCGTCAGGGTCATGGGCTGGAAGAAGACCCTTGCCTTTTGCGCCCTGGTTGCCGTAATGTCTACCGTCGTGGGTCTGACTTTCGGGAGCCTGTGAGGAGAGCGGCCATGTCGGACGACGTTGGTCGGCGCGCGTTCCTGGGTGTGGGGGCTGGCGCTGTGGCGGCACGAGCCCTTGCCGCGGAGGCCCCTGCGCCGGCGAAGGGCGTGAAGATCATCGGCGTGGCGTGCAGCCCGAGAAAGGGCAAGACCACCGCCGCGGCAGTCCAGGCGGTCCTCGACGCCGCGAAGGCGGCCAGCCCGGCCGTCGAGGTCGAGCTCATCGAGCTGGCGGACATGAATATCAATGGCGCCGTGGCGGCTGGCGTGCCGCTGCCGGCGGGGCAGGAGGACGATTTCCTGAAGCTCGTGCCCAAGCTCTCGGACCCCAGGGTCGGCGGGATCATCGTCGGCTCGCCCGTCTACTTCGGCTCGATGAGCGCCCTGTGCAAGGCGTTCCTGGACCGCTGGGTGGCCTTCCGCAAGGCGAACTTCCCGCTGAGCAACAAGGTGGCGGGCGTCGTCGCGGTCGGCGGCATGCGCAACGGCGGACAGGAGCTCACGGTCCAGTGCATTCAGGCTGCGCTCATGTGCCACGAGATGCTCGTCGTGGGCGATGGCCGCCCCACCGCCCACCGCGGGGCGACCGTGTGGAACCAGGGCGACGACATCACGAAGGACGAGCTTGGCCTGAGCACCGCGAAAAACCTCGGCCGCCGTGTGGCCGAGGTCGCGCTGAGGATGGCGGGAATCGCCGGGTAAATGGCGAGAAGGAGAACCTGCATGGCGGATGAAGTGCGCCTGGTTTACGACCGGCCCCTCCACTGCACGGTGGAGCAGGCCCGAACGAAGCACGCGCTCGAGTGCGACGTGGCCGCCGAGCCCGGCGGGGCAGGGGAGTGCTTCAACCCGATTGACCTGCTCGCCGCGGCGGTGGGCACCTGAATGATGGTCGTCATGGGCCGTGTAGCCCTGCGCGACGGACTGGACATCCAGGGGGCCACGGCGACGCTGCGCGCGGAGATGGCCGCCCATCGCCTCGCCAGGATCGCCGTGCGGTTCCAGATGCCCGGGAAGCTCTCGGAGGCCGACCGAGCGAAGCTCGAACAGGCAAGCGAGACGTGTCCGATCCACCATGCCTTGAAGCTTGCGGTGCCGATCGCCGTGGAGTTCGCGTGGCCCACATGAGCGCGGACCCGCGGCAGCCGGAGAGGATGAGTGGATGGGTGGATGAATGGATGGTTGTCTGACACCCATCCATTCATCCATTCACCCCCCTCGCCTGCACTTGAGGCCGCGGAGCAAGAAGGGAGCGACGATGGCGGCTGAAGCCTGCATCCCGAAGCAGCCGAAGGGCCTGAGCGTCTTCGAGCGCTACCTGACGGTTTGGGTGGCCCTGTGCATCCTGGGCGGGATCATCCTGGGGAAGCTCGCGCCCGGCGTGGCGCAATACCTGGATGGCCTGTCCATCTATGTGAGCGAGGCGCCCGTCGTCTCCATCCCCATCGCGGTCTGCCTGTTCTTCATGATGTACCCGATCATGGTGAAGATTGATTTCGCTGAGGTCCTCAAGGCGGGGAGGAGCGTGAAGCCCGTGGGCCTCACGCTCTTCGTGAACTGGGCGATCAAGCCCTTCACGATGTACGCCATCGCCATCCTCTTCCTCGGCACGCTGTTCAACACGTTCATCGGCCCGGAGGCGCGGGACCACGTGAAGATGCCGCTCGGCCTCGACCTCGGCGTTGGGGCGACCTACGGCGCGGGCACGGTCGTGCTGCGCGACGGGGCGAAGGTGCTCGAGGTGCCGCTGTGGCGCAGCTACCTGGCCGGCTGCATCCTCCTCGGCATCGCCCCCTGCACCGCCATGGTCCTCGTCTGGGGCTACCTTGCGAAGGGGAACGACGGCCACACGCTGGTGATGGTGGCCATCAACTCGCTCACGATGCTGGTGCTCTACGGCCCGCTGGGCGGGTTCCTGCTCGGGGTGGGTCGGCTGCCGGTCCCCTGGCAGGCCCTGCTCCTCTCCATCGCCATCTACGTCGCACTGCCACTTGTGGCTGGCTACTTCAGCCGCAAGTGGCTCATCGCCACGAAAGGCGAGGCCTGGTTCAAGGAGAAGTTCCTCCACGTCCTCACCCCCGTGACCATCATCGCTCTGCTGATCACCCTCGTGCTCCTCTTCTCGTTCAAGGGCGAGGTGATCCTGGGCAATCCGCTCACCATCCTCTGGATCGCCATCCCGCTCTTCATCCAGACCAACCTGATCTTCTGGCTCGGCTATTGGTGGTCGAAGCCGCTGAAGCTCACCTATGAAGACGCGGCCCCGTCGGCCATGATTGGCGCGAGCAACCACTTCGAGGTCGCCATCGCCACGGCCACCATGCTCTTCGGCCTCTCCTCCGGCGCCGCGCTCGCCACCGTGGTCGGCGTCCTCATCGAGGTCCCCGCCATGCTCATGCTCGTGAGAATCTGCCTTGCCACCCGCCAATGGTTCGCTGCGGAGGGAGTCGGCGTATGAGGAAGCTGAAGGTGCTCTTCCTCTGCACCGGGAACTCCTGCCGTAGCCAGATGGCCGAAGGGTGGGCGCGGCACCTGAAGGGCGACTCCATCGAGGCGCACTCGGGCGGCATCGAGGCCCGTGGGCTGGACCCCCGGGCGGTCCGGGTCATGGCCGAAGCGGGGGTGGACATCTCGGCCCAGCACTCGAAGCGCGTGGACGAGCTGGGCCGGATTCTGTTTGACTATGTGGTGACAGTGTGCGATCATGCGCATGAGAGCTGCCCGGCCTTCCCCGGGCGGGGAAAGGTGGCCCATGTGGGCTTCGACGACCCGCCGCGGCTCGCCGCGGGAGCGAAGTCCGAGCAAGAGGCCCTGGCGCACTACCGGCGCGTGCGCGACGAAATCCGGGCCTTCGTCGGATCCCTGCCGGAGGCATTGGAGGCCAGATGAAGATTCAGGTGCTGGGACCAGGCTGCCCGAAGTGCCGAAAGCTCGCGGAGAACGCCGAAGCCGCCGCAAAGGCACTCGGGGTGGACTACCAGCTCGAGAAAGTGACCGACATCGTGCAAATCCTCAACTTCGGCGTGATGATGACGCCCGCCCTGGTGGTGGACGGCAAGGTGAAGCTGGTGGGGAAGGTGCCATCTTCAGAGGAGATCAGAGCCGTCCTTGCAGGGTAGGACGATGAATTGATGAATGGATGGGTGGATGGGTGCCAGACAATCATCCATTCATCCAACCATCCAATCATCCCGTCCGACTGTGGCCCGAGGCCGCATCGGGAGTCCCGCTCGTGAAGTGGAAGTGGCTGATCGCCGGCCCGCTCCTGGCCTTCGTGGCCGCGAGCGTGGGTGCGCTCGTGGTGCAAGAGGTCTGGCCCAGGCGCAGGCCGGCGACCGAGGCCGAGGGGCCGCGTGACGGCGTGAGCGTGTTCTTCCTCCACGGCGAGAAGCGATGCGAGAACTGCATCAGCTTCGAGGCCCTGGCACGCAAGGCCGTCGAGGAGGCTTTCCCCGACGCCGTCGGCGAGAAGCGCATCCTGTGGCACACGGCCAACTACGTGACGTCGAGCTACAAGACGCCGGACGGCAGGGACTTCCGCGAGGCGTGCGACATCTACGCCAGCTCCGTCGTGGCCGTGGAGTTCCGCGAGGGCAAGGCCCGGACCTGGTGCAAGCTCGCACAGGTGTCGGACTACCTCGACTCCGCCCAGGAGGCGGTGAAGACGGTTCGGGACGGCGTGGGCGCGGTGCTGAGGGGGACGGAGGCGGCGGGGCACGCGCGGGCGCTGCCCAGCGGCCTGGCGGCGGCCGCGTTGTTCGCCCTCTGGTTCGGCATCCTGACCTCCATCAGCCCCTGCCCGCTGGCGACCAACATCGCGGCCATCTCCTACATCGGGCGGCGGGTCGGCAGCCCGCGGCAGGTGCTCCTCTCGGGGTTGCTCTACACCGTTGGGCGGACTCTCGCCTACGTGGTGCTCGCCGCGCTCATCGTGGGCGGCTTGCTCTACAAGGTGGACGTGGCCGCTGCGCTGTCGCGGTACATGAACAGGCTCCTTGGGCCGATTCTCATCCTGGTGGGCATCGTGCTCCTGCGGCTGGTGGAGTTCAGCTTTCGGGGGTTTGCGCCGGGGGAGGGCACGCAGCGGCGGGTGGACGCGATGGGGGTGTGGGGTGCGGGGCTGCTGGGGATGCTCTTCGCGGTGGCCTTCTGCCCGGTGTCGGCGGCGCTCTTCTTCGGCAGCCTGCTCACGCTGGCGCTGCGGAGCCAGTCGTCCGTGCTGCTGCCGTCGCTCTACGGGGTGGGCACGGCGCTGCCCGTGGTAGCGGTGGCGGTGGTCCTGGCCTTCAGCGCTCAGTCGGTTGGCAAGGTCTTTCAGCGTCTCACCCAGTTCGAGCGCTGGGCGCGGTGGACGACGGGTGCAGTTTTCATCCTGGTCGGCGGCTACTTCTGCTTCACTTACATCTACAGCGCCCTGTAGTCGTCCGCATCCAGCCCACGTCTTCCACCAACCGGCCCGGCGCCGCGGGAACGATAGGGTCCTGCCGTCGGCGTAGGCCGCCGGAACGGGCCGGAGGAGAGCGCAGCCCCGTGGGGCCGAGGGAACCCACCGAGGTGTCGCCACTTCGGACGTCCAGAATCGGCCAATCGTGCCAAAGAACGGTTCTGCGAGACATGATTGCAGAGTCATATGACTCTGCAATCATCGTTCCGGCAGGCTCCCCGCAGGGGAGGCAGGCTCGAGGCGTCGAAGGGACCCCGCTCACGCGCAGGTTGGTGTGTCTTGAGGATTCCCTCGACGCCGATGCGCTTGGCGACGCGACCGGCCGCGATGGTTCTCGTCGTGTCGGCGTGCTGAACCTGATCTTCGCTGTGTGCCTCGTGGGCATCAAGCTGAGGATGGGCCTACCGGGGTCAGAAGCAGGGCCCGCGAGGAGGATTGCAGAGTCATATGACTCTGCAATCCTCCTTTCAGCGCACCCTTCGTGAGACAGGCACTCCCGCGGCACGGCAGGGGGCCACGACGATCTTCATCGGCTTCCTGCCGATGGCCATCGCGTTGGCTTCCCTCTCACAGCTTCTGGCGGCGGAGCGGCGTATACGTCGGCCCCGATGGGGAAAGGACGCTCTGGATCAACAGGAGCTCCGTGATCGTGCACGAGCCGAAGTCGGTTGCGGCCGCGGCGGTGAGCGGGCCGCGGAGGGCATTGGCGCCGCGGGGGTCTTTGACCCGGCCGATGGTCAGGTGGGCGCTGAAGGGGCGGTCCTCGGGCGCGAAGCCGAGATGGCGAACTCCCGTCTCGAGCCGGCTGTTGAGCGTGGCCAGGCTCCCATTGTCGCGGATGCCCGCCCAGAGCACACGCGGTGCGCCGCGCTCGGGGAACGCGCCGAGGCCGGCCACGGTAACGCCAAACGGTGCGATGCCCGCGGCGCCGGAGGCCATCGCCTCCTCCAGTTGTGGGATGCGCCCCTCATCCACTTCGCCCAGGAAGCGGAGCGTGAGGTGCATCAGCTCGGGCTTGACCCACTTCACGCTGCACCGCGCGGCGCGGAGGCGTTCCTGGGCCTCCGCGAGCTTCTTGCGGATTGCCTCGTCGAGTTCCACGGCGATGAACAGCCGCATGCGTCTCCCCATCTACATGGCGATCATCTTGATGAACCGCTTGCCGCGCTTGAACACTTCCGCCGACCCCAGCGTGCGGAGGCGCTCGACGCCAAATGCCTCAACGTTGAAAGACGCGATGACCGTGGCCGCGAACAGCGCGCGGCAGAGCGTCCGGCGGGTAGTGCGGCCGGCCCACGCCAGGAAGCCCATGAATGCCCCGGCAAAACAGTCGCCCGCGCCCGTGGGGTCGCGGACCTCTTCGACTGGGAAAGCTGGGAGGAGGAAGAGGTCATCGCCGGCAACCAGCATCGAGCCGTGCGCGCCCTTCTTGACGACGACGAAGCGCGGGCCGAGGCGCGCCACGCCGCGCGCCGCGGCCACGAGGTTGCCGCGGCCCGACAGCATCCGGGCCTCCTCGTCGTTCACCATCACACCGTCCACCCGCCGCAGCAGGGCCAACACCTCATCGCGGGCAGTTTCGATCCAGTGGTTCATCGTGTCGGCCACGACGAGCCGCGGGCTGCGAAGCTGGTCGAGCACCCGCTGCTGGATGGCCGGCGCCCCGTTGGCCAGGAAGCAATAGCCGGCGTCGCGATAGGCATCCGGCAACTGCGGGTCGAAGTCCGCGAAGACGTTGAGCTGGAGGTCGGTCGTCTCCCGCACGTTCATGTCGTCGAGGTAGCGCCCGGCCCAGCGGAAGGTGCGGCCTGGCACCCGCTGGACGCCCGCGGTGTCAATCCCGCGAGCGCGGAAGGCGGCGAGGTGGGCATCGGGGAAATCGTCGCCCACTACCCCCACAAGGCCAACCGGGCCGAGCAGGCTGGCGGCGAAGCCGAAGTGCGTCGCCGACCCGCCCAGAACGTCCTCGGCACACGCCTCTGGCGTCTCGATGGTGTCGAAGGCGATGGTGCCGACGCAGATGAGCATTTTCGATTCTTGATTTGCGATTTTCGATTGCTCCTGAATCGTCCTCGTCGTCGTCCTCGTCGTCGTCGTCGAGATTCCTGCGTGGTTCAGTTGCGGCAGGGGACTCGACGACGAGGACGACGACGACGACGAGGAGGACGATTGCTAGCGGATGATGATTCCGGCGTATCCCACGACCTCTTCGGGGCCGGCGAGGCCGCTGTCGGCGCTGGTCTTGTAGTCAATCAGCTCGGCGTCGGCGGCGCCGCGTGCCTTGGCGTAGACCAGCGCCGCCGCCACGGGGTCGTGGCCGCACATCGAGATGTCGTGGCGGCGAATGGTCTCCCACATCGCCCCCTCGTTGAGCGCGAGGATTCGCTCGATGACCAGGTGGTCGCGCTCGCGCGCCGCCTTCTCGGGCTCGAAGTGGGTCATGTCCGTGCTCGCCACGAGGAGCACCGGGCGGCCGAACCGGTCGGCGGCACACGCCAGCGCGAGGCCAAACCCGCGGAGCGCCGGCAGGCTCGAACGCATGATGTTGATCGGCGCCACGTGCACGTGGGGGTTGCGATGCCTGAGGAAGGGGAGGTGGACCTCGCCCGAGTGCTCGTAGGCGTGGGCGGCGGGGTCGGAGCGCACCATCGGGCACTCGGCGATGATGGCGGCCACGAGCTCGGTGGCGACGGGCACGTCGCCCAGGGGGGTCTCCCAGCGCCCCTCGTCGAAGAGCGCGAACTCCGCCCCCGGGCTGCGCCCGTGGTTGACCGACAGCAGGATGACGTCGTTGGGCACGATCACGCGCGAGTAGACCGCGCCCGCCACGCCGCCGGAGAAGACGTAGCCCGCGTGCGGCGCGACCACCGCTACCGCGGGGCCGGCGTCCTCGCGTTCCGGCAGGAACCCCTCCAGCATCTTCAGCAGCACCGCGCGATTCGACGGATAGAAGCCGTGGTCGCTGGCGAACACCGCTCTTCGCACTGGCATGGCAACACCTCCGCGCCCGCGGGGGCGAATGCCGGGGGACAACGCTCTCTCCTCGCTAGTATAGCCGCCACGTCCCTGCGGTCAAGCGCCACGAGCCGCCTCGGCACTCTACCCAGCGAAAGGCGCCCGATGGCGTGCGACAGCCCGTCGGAGTGCGGCAGCTCGATGCCGCTTTCCGACCAGCCGCGTGTGGGGAGCGAGCCTGGTGGAGTACCCAAAGGCTCATGAAAAGCGGCGTCAAGCCGCCGCACTCCAACAGGCTCACGCATGAAGACGAAGTGCCCACCGAGGGCCCTCACGGCTGGCCCACACCTACGCGCAACCTGTCGAGCCGTCCGTCCACGATGTTGCGCGGGATGAGGAGGAGACGGTGAGGGCCGGCGGGGAGATCGAGCTCGCCGCTCACGCGGGTGACGACTTCCTCGGAAAGCGTCCTGGGCTTCTCCCTGGCGTAGGAGGGCAGGGTTTCGATGGGCACGTCCTGCGTGGCGGTGGCGGGCTTGTCGAGCTTGCCGGCGGGCTGGCCGTCGAGGATGAGTTCGAAGCACATCGGGCGGCGCTCCTTGGGCACCACGGCGTCGCGGAGGGCCAGGATGTCCTCCCAGTTGGCTTGGCTCCGGGGCCTCCGGTCGGAGTAGCGGAAAAGCCCTTCGGCCACGATGGCCGTCTTGCCAGGCTTCTTCACGTCCACCACGAGCAGAATGGCGTCGGCGAAGCGGAGGTCGGACTTCCAGTTGCCGCCAGGCGTCCAGGCGTCCTCATAGCCCTTCGGCGCGCGAAGCTGGGGGATGAAGTCCTTGCACTCGATTGTGGCCGGCACCTCGAGGGGCTTGTGGACGAAAGGCGGGATGGGCTTGACCTCGTCCGGGGTCGGCGGCTTCTTGTCGAGGAACCTGATTGTGAAGGGCTTTGGCTCGTGGCGGACCGTGAGGCCGCGGGAGGTGAGCCAGCGGCCCCTCGCCTGCTCGGGCTTGCCGCCGACATGGAACTCGCGGAAGAGGGCCTCGCGTGCCGAGGCGACGCTTTCGCCGAGCCAATCGTCGCCGGGGCGGCGAATGGCCTCCACGCCCGCCATCAGACCGGCGAGATCAGATGCTTGAATCACGATGGCCGACTTCTGGGGGTGGAACGCCTGGGGAATGCAGTGGACGATCGCTCGGCCGGGGCCGGGGAAGTCGCGCGAGGCCTCGGGCCACAGCGCGCCCATCTTGGCCAGGTGCTCGGCCATCTCGTTGTCGGGGCGGGTCGCAAGGTCGAGCAACACCACGGTCTCGCCCACCTGGTGGCCGCCGAGAGTGGCGAAGTAGTCGTTGCGGTTGACCGTCGTGACCTTGAGCCTGCCAATGGTCTCGCCCTTGTCGGCGCGGGCGTTCTCGGCGAGTTGTTCGGGCGTGGGGTCGTAGGCGAGCCAGTAGGCCGTCATTTCGGGCTTGCGGCGAATCTCGGCCTCGATGCCCAGGCGGCCCAGCACCTGCTTGAGGCGTTCGGCGGCGGGCAGCAGCTTGATCGTGTGCGGCGTCTCGAAGAGCGGCACGATGGCCTTGCCCTTCGCCGCCAGCGCCTCGCGGAGACGGTCGCTGTTGCGGAAGAGCACCTTGCCGTCGAGCGCCTCGGCGAGGGGGCGGAGGCGGCGGGGCGGCCTGACGGTGACGGGCAGTTCCGCCACGTCGCCCGTCAGTTGCGAGCGGACGGCCACCTTCCACTCGCCCGCCGGGGCATTGAGCGGGAGCGGGTAAGCCATGCCGAACGTCCCCTCGCGCGACGTGCTTCGGTACAGCTCCGCCTCCGCCTTCCCATCCGGCCGCACGATGGTCAGGCAGAACGGCAGCGCCGCGACCAACACCTTCCCCTTCTCGTCCTCGAAGCCTACGCGAATGAGAAGGTCATCTCCTGCGCGGAGCGACTGAGTGGCTTTCAGCGCGGTCTCGCCGAGCCTGCGTGGCAGAATTGCGCACACACGAGCCGTGGTCTCCTCCAGATCGTAAGACCCCGCACATGCAACCTTGTTCCCTCCGGGAACATGGAAGGCACCCTCTTCGGAGTTCAGATCATAGATGAAGCAACCATTCTCGGTTCGCGTGTAGCCGAGGATAGCGCGAACCTGGAACCAATCGCAGTGAGTCCTGACTGAGGAGTCGTTCACCACCGCGAAGTACAGGGCATCCCGGCCGCCATCGAACTGCTCTATCGTCAACGGGTGCCACCTGTCTGTTAGCAGGAGGGCGCGACCTGTGTCGCCCAGAGCTTTGGTGAGCGCGGGTGAGAGTTGCTTGTGCCAATCCTCGGCCAGGGCGATGTGGCGGATTCCCTCGGGGGTGTTGGGGCTGGACCAGTTGTAGGGGCGGGCAGCCTCGACGAAGGGGAGGGTGATGCCAAGCGGCTTTGCGCCCACTAGCTTGATGGTTGACGAGCCGTCAATGAGGACGAGTCCGCCGGACTTGGCGAAGGCTTCGATGCTCGCGACGACCTTGGGCGGGAGGGGGAAGGTCTGGCCCGCGACGACGAGGGCTTTGACGCCCGTGACGCCCTTCGCCTCGGTCTCCTCCTCGGTGACGAAGCGGGGGGTGTAGCCGAGGCGGGTGAGGCTCACGAGAAGCTTATACATCGCCGTGCCGAAGCCCTGGCAGACGTGCTGGCGGGCCATCTGGCTCCGCGAGTAGAGGATGCCGACGCCGTAGTCGCCGCGGCACTCGGTGGCGAGGAAGGCGAAGCGGTTGAGGAAGTCGCGGCCGGCGTGCAGGTCCTCGGCGATGGGTTTGCCCTTCATCTCGCTCCAGTGGGTCTGCTTGTTCATTCCGCCGAGGACGGTAGAGAAGCCTTCGAGTGCGAAGCCGGCGCCCGAGGCGCCGTGGGCCAGGTTGTGGGCGATGGCGCGGACGAACTTGCCCGGATACTCCGCCTGGCCGTGGACCATGCCCAGGCTTGTGCCGACCCAGATCGGCTGGTTGGTCCTGTTGGTGTTGAGCATCGCGGCGCTGAAGAGCCACTGATAAGCGTAGTCGGGGCCGGCCACCTGGTCGTTCCAGGCCGTGATGTAGCGAAGGTCGTAGGGGCGATAGGCCCAGGGCACGTACTGGCCGTCGCGGACGGCGGCGTGGTCAATGTTGATGGTGCCCGTGTGGCGCATCGAGGGGGCGATGGGGCGGAGGGAGGCGATGTGGCCGCGGTCGCTCTCCTCATAGATGCCCATCAGATAAGCCGCCCAGGCGTCAATCCGCTTCTCAAGCTCCGCCAGCTTGGCGGGGTCGAGGGGCTTGAGGTGCTGGGCCATCTCCTCGATCCAGCGGGCGGTCGGCAGGTCAATGGCGGGGGCGAACTCGGGCCGGCCGATGGCGAGGAGGTAGGTGATGTATTCGTCGAGGCGGGGGGCCTTCAGCCCCGTGCGGCGGGTGGACTCGTCGAAGACCGCCTGGTCGCTTCGGGCGATGTAGTTGCGGAGGGCGGCCTCCTGGTTGCCCCAACCCCAGTAGACTATCAGCATCTTGCGGGTGAGGAGGCCCACGGGGTCGAAGTCGAGGCAGAAGCCTGCGAAGCTGGGATAGCGGCTGTTGGCCTGGGCGGAGAGGGCGAGGCGCTGGCGGAACGTGGCCAGCTCCGGTTCCCAGATGCGGGCGACGTTGAAGCTCATCGGGCGTGTGTAGGGGTTGGCGTAGAGCATTGCGGAGGCGGCGGTGAACTCGTCGAGGAGCGGTTCGCGGCCCATCTCTGAGGCGCACATCGAGAAGGCCACGTCGATGCCCGTCTCGCGGAACGTCTGTGGCACCGCCTTGCGCCAAGCGGCGAGAGCGGCTGCCTTCTTGACAGGGTCCCGGGAGACCTCGGGCGGCAGTTGCGGCGGGCTGGGCATGCTCTCGTCGGTGATCGCCCCTGGGGATTTGCGGATGGGGCTGGCGAGGATCAGCTCGACCCCCGTCGGTTGCCCGTTGAGGTGAAAGACGTAAGTTCCCGCGGCCAGGCCCTCGGTGCTCATCACGAGCGCGGCCGGCTTGCCCCTGTAGACCAGCAGTGGCGGGCCGCTCTCGCCTGCCAGCTCGATCTTCACTTCGCCCTCGGCGCCGGCGAGGGCGAGGGGCACTTCCTCGCCAATGATGTAGGCGGCGCGGCCGAGGGGGAGGACCACGGCCGGGTCGGCGGCCAGGGAGGCAACCGAGAGAATCGAGAGAATCGAGGAACAGAGCGCGGGGGAGCGAAGCATCGGCGTCATCCTTAGAGGGTGAGGCACGCCTCGGCCGCGAGCCAGAAGAGCTTCTCGCGGGTGGAGGCGCGGTGCCACCAGTCGCGGTGGTCCCAGTCGGCGCCGCTCACGTCGTCGCCGCCATAGAGGAGCTGGGCGAACGCCACGCCACGAAACTGTGCGACGGCGAAGAAGGCGGCGGCCTCCATCTCGACGGTCAGGCAGCCCTCGGCCCGGCGACGCTTCACCATCTCGTGCGTCTCGCGGTAGGGGGCGTCGGTGGTCCAGGTCTTGCCGACCAGGTAGTCCACGCCGTGCCGGGCGAGGGTGGCTTCGATGGCGGCGACGCCCTCGGGGCTGGCGGCGACCTCACGGCCGGGGGGCAGGTAGTGGTAGGACGTGCCCTCGTCGCGGACGGCAGAGGATGGGACGAGGACGTGGCCCGCGGCGATGGAGCGGTCGAGGACGCCGGCCCCGCCGCAGGCGATGAACTTGCGGCAGCCGCGGGCGATGACCTCCTCGAGGAGGCCGGCCGAGAGTGGCGCGCCCACGCCCGCCTGGTAGAAGGCCAGGCGCTTGCCCTCGACGGCAATCTCGTAGAGCAGGTGCGAGCCGTGCTCCCACTTGTGCTCGGCGAGAACCCTCGCGGAGTGGTCCCTGGCAACCTTCACAACCACGTCGCGGAAGAAGCAGGGGACGCAGTGCTCGGGCACGTCGAGGCGCTCGGTGACCTTGGCCGGCTCGATGACCGCCCCAGGCGCTGGGTCGAACTCGAGGATAGGGAGACTGCTGTCCACAACTTGCTCCTGTCGTCCACAGGATAGACGGATGGCGACGTTGTGTCAACAAGCTGACAATCTGGCCGTGCGGCTTTGAACTCCCCGCTGGCGCGGGTTACACTGGATGTGAAAGGCGATTGAGATGGCGCGATGCGAGGTCTGCGGGATAGCGAGTCGGCTGGTGAGCGCGCCGCTGGGTGTGTGCGCGGGGTGCTTGAGGGCGGAGGGGCCCGGGGCGCTGGAGCGCGCCCGGGCGGTTCACAGGCGGTGCCGAGAGGAGTTCGGGCTGCCGGCTGAGCCGCCGCGGGAGGGCGATGCCTGCGGGTGGTGCGCGAACGGGTGCCGTGTACCGCTGGGCGGCCGGGGCTACTGCGGGGTGAGGCACAACGCCGCCGGCACGCTGCGAGGCGGCACGAGGGACGACGGCTTGGTGTCGTGGTATCACGATCCGCTCCCCACGAATTGCGTGGGCGACTGGGTGTGCGCGGGGAGCGGGGATGCGGGGCGGACGAATCTGGCGGTCTTCTACGAGTCGTGCTCGTTCGATTGCCTGTTCTGCCAGAATTGGCACTATCGGAGCCGGAGCCTTGGGTCAGCGGAAGTGACGGCGGAGGAGCTGGCGGCGGCGGTGGACGAGCGGACGGGGTGCGTGTGCTACTTCGGGGGGGACCCTTCGACGCAGATGGGCCACGCGCTGGCGGCGTCGCGGCTGGCGGTGGAGCGTGCCCGCCCGCGCCCGTTGCGGATATGCTGGGAGACGAATGGCTCGATGTCGCGGGGCCACCTGGAGGAGGCGGCAAGGCTGTCGCTGGAGACCGGCGGCTGCATCAAGTTCGATCTCAAGGCGTGGAGCAGTGGGATCCACGTGGGGCTGTGCGGGGTAGGGAATCGGCGGACGCTCGAGAGCTTCGCACGGGTTGCGGAACTGGCGAAGGGGCGGCCCGAGCCGCCGCTGCTCATCGCCAGCACGCTGCTGGTCCCGGGCTATGTGGATGCCGAGGAGGTGGGGGCGCTGGCACGATTCATCACGGGGCTCGACCCGTCAATCCCGTACTCGCTCCTGGGCTTTCACCCGGACTTCCTGATGACGGACCTGCCTCGAACCTCGCGCCGGCACGCCGAGGAGTGCCTGGAGGCTGCGCGGTCGGCGGGGCTGAGGCGGCTTCACGTGGGCAATCCGCATGTGTTGGGGAAAGGGTATTGATCGGCTTTCGTGCCGCGGCTACATTACGTTGTTCTGTCGTCGCTTGCGCGCGCTTTGCGCGCGTGCGGCAGAAGGAATGTTGAATGTCGAACGCTGAATGTTGAATGTCGAATGACCAACCAGGCCAAGAGCCCCTTCTGTTCCTCAGAGTTCGACATTCATCATTCAGCATTCAGCATTCCCGCCCTTTGGTTGCGGCCAGCGGCCGCGTTAAGAGAAGAGTCGAGGACGAGGACGACGGACGAGGACGATTGAGGAGCGGGGTCAGGTGTATTGCATGCCGCGGGGGACTATGACGATGCCCTTGGTGGTGATGGTGTAGCGGCGGGCGTCGGCGTCGCGGTAGAGGCCGATGGTGGTGCGGTCGGGGACGTGGACGCCCTTGTCAATGATGGCGCGGTGGATGGTTGCGGCGCGGCCGATGGTGCAGTCGTCCATGATGATGGACTCGGTGACGCGGGCGCCTTCCTCGACGCGGACGTTGGGGGAGAGGACGGAGCGCTCGACGTGTCCGCCGCTGATGATGCAGCCGGGGGAGATGAGGGAGTTGAGGACCTCGCCGCGGCGTCCCTTAGGCCCCTCCTCGTTGAAGACGGTCTTGGCTGGCGGGAAGGGGAGGGGGGCGGTGCGGATGGGCCAGTCGTGGTCGTAGAGGTTGAATACGGGGTCCACCTCCACGAGGTCCATGTTGGCCTCCCAGTAGGCGTCGCGGGTGCCGATGTCGCGCCAGTACTTCTGCGGCTTCTTGTTCTCGTCCTTGAAGTCGTGGGCGTAGACCATCTTCTCCTTGATCATGGCGGGGATGATGTTCCTGCCGAAGTCGCGGTCGGTCTCCGGGGCAGTCTTGAAGTTCCTGTTGACCTGCTGGACGAGCTCTGGGGTGTTGAAGAGGTAGACGCCCATCGAGGCGAGGCAGAAGTCGGGGTTGGTGGGCATGGTGGGGGGGTCGGGGGCCTTCTCCTTGAAGTCAATGATGCGGGAGTCGCGGTCGACGACTGCGACGCCGAAGCGGCTGGCCTCGGCCTTGGGGACGGGGATGCAGGCGATGGAGAGGTCGGCGCTCTTCTCGATGTGGAAGTCGAGCATGGCGCGGTAGTTCATCTTGTAGATGTGATCGCCGGAGAGGACGAGGGTGAGGTGCGGGCGCTCTTGTTCGAGGGTGTAGATGTTCTGGTAGATGGCGTCGGCGGTGCCGAGGTACCAGGAGGTTCCTGCGCGCTGCTGAGGGGGGACGGAGCGGATGAACTCGCCGAGCTCGTGGCTGAGGATGTCCCAGCCGAAGTGGATGTGGTAGTCGAGGGAGCTGGACTTGTATTGGGTGAGGACGAAGACGCGGCGGATGCCGGAGTTCACGCAGTTGGAGAGGGTGAAGTCGATGATGCGGTAGATTCCGCCGAAGGGGACGGCGGGCTTGGCCCTGTCGCGGGTGAGGGGGTGGAGGCGCTGGCCCTCGCCGCCGGCGAGGACCATGGCGATGACCTTGAGGCGCGGGCCGTAGGAGGCGATGAGGGACATGGGGGTGCTCCCTGACTAGCTGGCGGCCTTCGGTGGGCGCTTGGCGAGCGCGCGCTTGATCTCGGCCTTGAGCTCCGTGAGGTCAGAGGACTTCACGACGTAGGCGTCGGCCGACCAGGCCATGAAGTTGTCCTTGTAGGTCGCGTAGGCGGTGTGGAGGACGACGGGGATGCGGTTGTCCTGGGCCAGGATGCGGCCCAGGGCCTCGATGCCGTCCATGCCGGGCATGGCGATGTCGAGCACCACGAGGTCGGGGATGACCTTCTTGACCGCTTCGAGGGCCGCCGTGCCGCTGCCGGCCACGATGACGTCGTGCCCGTCTTCGCGCAGCTCCTCCGCGAACAGGAGCTGCTGGTTCTGGTCGTCTTCGACGAGCAGGATGGTGGCCATTCGAGTGTCTCCGCAAGACGGGGTCAGGAGTTGGCCTTGGCCGGGATGGGGAGGCAGACCGTGAAGGAGCTGCCGGCCCCCGGCTTTGAGCGTACGATAATGTCCCCATTATGATCGTGGACGATTTTCTGTGTGACTGCAAGTCCAAGCCCTGTTCCGCCGACCTTGGTGGTGAAGAAGGGCTGGAAGATGCTCTCCTGGACGCTTTCGGACATGCCCTGGCCGGTGTCGGCGACGACGATTTCGACGTGGCCTTCGAGCGCGCGGGTCATGATGGTGAGCTCGCCGCCGTGGGGCATGGACTCGATGGCGTTCTGGCAGAGGTTGAGGAGCATCTGGCGCACCTGGTCGGGGTCGAAGCGCAGGAGGGGGCACTTGGGGTCGAGGCTCCTGTGGAGCCTGATGTGGCGCTCGGCGAGGATCTGCTCGTGGAAGGCGCAGAGGGCCTCGACCGATTCGTTGACGTCGCGGTCGCGCAGCACCGGGCTGCCGGGGCGCGAGAAGTTCATGACGTTGGCGAGTATCTTCTCGAGGCGCTCGACCTCTTCGAGGATGATCCTGGCGTTGCGCTCGACCTTCGGGGTGTCGTTTGGGTTGCGCAGCATGGCGCGCGAGAAGCCGCCGATGGTGGCGAGGGGGTTTCGGATCTCGTGGGCCACGTGTGCGGCGAGGCGGCCGACGATGGCCAGGCGCTCGGAGCGGACGAGGCGGTCGCGCGTCTCCTCGAGCTCGTTGAGCTGTTCCTCGAGGCGCTTGTAGGCGGTGGCGGCGGAGAGGGCGAGCCCGGCCTGGCCCGCGAAGGTCTGGAGCATCTCTACCTGCCGCTCGCCGATCGGCTGGCCGGTGAAGACGTTGTCGGCGACGATTGCGCCGAAGGGCACGTCGCGCGCGATCAGTGGCACGCAGACGAACTGGTGGGTCTTCAGGAGGGAACGGAGCTGGGGGCTGACGCCTGGGTCGGCCCCGGCGTCGGCCACCACGATGGCCTCCTGGCGGCTGAGGGCCTGGACCGGCACCTGGCTGGCCTCGGAGAGCGGGATGCGGATCTGCTGCGCGAGGTACTGCATGGCTGCGTCGGCGGGCGGCTGCGGCTGGCCGAAGGGCGCGAGGAGGTCTTCGAGCGTAGGGGCCTTGCGAGAGAGCTCGCTCCAGATGCGGGCGGCCTCCTCGGCGGAGGCCGGCCCGACGCCGAGTCGCCCCTCGAGCATCGTGCGCTCGTCGTTGACGAGGAGGAGGATGGCCCGGTTGAAGCCGAAGCCCGGGCCAGCGGTGACGCAGGTGAGGATGAGACGGAGGAGGCGGTCGAGCTCGACGACCCCCTGCATGACCTGGCCGAGCTTCTGGAGGAGTGCGAGCTGCTCGACGTTTCGCGCGTGCTCGGTGACGTCGAAGGTGAGGAGGAGGGCCTGGGTGACGGCCCCCGTGTGGTCGTGGATGGGGGCGAAGATGCTCTCGAAGTGGCGGGCGCCCAGCGGGGTGTCGCGGCGCACGTGGATGTCGGCCTGGGCCTCGCCGGTGGCCAAGGTGGCCTGCGCTTTGCAGTCGGGGCAGGGGGCGGCGGGGTTGGCGTGGATGACGTGGCAGGGCTGGCCGACGACGCTGCGGCCGCCGCCGAACCACTCGTTGATCCGCTTGTTGCACCAGGCCACGGTGAGGTCGCGGTTGATGAGGGCGACGCCGGCGCCCATGGCCGACACGATGTCGTCGAGCTTCTGCTTCTCGCGGAGGAGGGCCTCCTCGGCGATGCGCCGCTCGGTGATGTCGTTGAGGAACAGGAGTGCGCGGCGCTGGGCGCGGCGTGCCAGGGGGCTGAGGTGCACGTCGGCCACGCGCGTGAGGCCATTGGGGAGCTTGAGGCGGACCGCGGGGAACGACAGGCGCTGGTCGGCGTCAATGACGGACTCGATGGCCCGATGGAGAGCGGCCGCGACGTCGGGCTCGAACTCCAGGAAGCGGTCGAGTGGCGCGCCGACCAGCTCGGCGGGGGGCCGCTCGACCACCTTGCTGCACGTGTCGTTGACCGACACGATGGTGCGGTCGCGGTTGAGGACGAGGATGGAGGCTGGGATGGAGGCGAGGATGCTCTCGTCGAGCTCCTTGAGGTAGCGCATCTCGTCGTAGAGGCGCACGTTCTCGATCGCCTGCGCCATCTGGTCGGCCAGGGTCTCGATGGCGTTGGCGTCTATGCTGTCGAAGGCGCCCACGTCGGTGCACTCGATGTTGATGACGCCGACGATTTCGCCGCCGAGCTTGATTGGGACGGCGAGCTCGGCCTTGGATGCCCGCTCGCCCTCGAAGGCCACGATGTAGTGGGGGTCCTGCGCCACGTCGTTGGCGAGGACCGTCTGGCCGCTCCTGGCGGCGTGGCCGACGATGCCGACGCCGACCGGCTGGCGGTAGCCGATGGCGGACGCCCCGGAGTAGGCCCCCGCCTGCGCGCGCAGCACCACCTCGTCCGTGGCACGGTCCACGAGGAAGATCGAGACGTCGTAGTAGGCGAACTGCTGCTGGATGAGCGAGGCGGTGCGGCGGAGAAGGGTGTCGAGGTCGAGCACGGTGAGTGCGTGGCGAGCCACCTGGTTGATGATGGCGAGGTGGTTGGCGCGCTTGCGCTCGGCGGCGAAGAGGTTGGCGTGCTCGATGGCGATGGCCACCTGCTCGGCCACGCTGCGAAGCATCTCCGCCTCGGTGTCGGTGAACGGCCTGGGCTCGCGGCGCGCGAAGGCGAGGGCGCCGAGGACGCGGCTCCCGAACATCAGAGGGAGCGCGGCGACGGAGATGACGCCTTCCTCGATGAGGGCGCGGTCGCCGGCGAAGCGGCCATCGGCCCGGAGGTCCGGGATGGCGAGGCTCTCGCGCTTGCGAACGACTTCGCCCAGGATGTGGCCGTCGAGGCCGATGAGGGTGCCGGTGGGGCGGGTGGTCTGGGGGGCGGAGACGGGCACGAAGAGGCGCAGCCGCTCTCCGCTCTCCTCGAGGACGCCAAGGACGAAGCGGTCGAACTCGATGAGGCGGCGCGTCTCCTTCGCCACAACCGCGAGGATGTCGCCCAGCTCGAGGATCGAGTTGATGACCTTCGATATCTCGTAGATCCCGCTCAGCCACTCGCGTCTGACGGCCATCTCAAACCGCCTGATGAGGCCCTCGGGCGCAACCAAGGGGGATGATCGGATGGGTGGATGAATGGATGAGTGTCAGACACCCATCCACCCATCCACTCATCCATTCATCCCGCACACATGCGCTTGCCACAACCGAACACCCTATCGGGCGAGAGTCTTCCTGTAGAGTTCAAGGTACTCGCGCGCGCTGGCGTCCCACGACCAGTCCTGCCCCATGCCGACGAGCATGATGCGTCGCCAGGCGCGGCGGTCGCCGTAGACGCGCAGGGCGCGGCGGATGCACTGGAACAGGGCGCCCGAAGAGTAGGTCTCGAAGCTGAAGCCGTTGGCCGTGGCCTTCGCAAGGCTGGTCGGGGTGCAGTTGGCGATGGTGTCGGCCAGGCCGCCAGTCCTCCGCACGAGGGGGACGGCGCCATACCTGAGGCTGTAGAGCTGGTTGAGGCCGCACGGCTCGTAGCGCGAGGGCATCAGGTAGATGTCGCAGCCGGCCTCGATCTGGTGGGCGAGCACATTGTTGAAGCCGATGTGGATGCCGAGCTTGTCGGGGAAGCGCTTGCCCAGCTCCGCGAAGCGGTCCTGGAGCGCCGCCTTGCCGGTGCCCAGGAGGACGAACTGGACGTCGAGCCGCGCGAGGTCGGGCAGGATTTCCGCCACGAGGTTGAGGCCCTTCTGCTCGTCGAGGCGCGAGACTATGCCCAGGAGCGGCACGTCGCGGGCGGGCAGGCCGCAGAGCTCTTGGAGCTTGCGCTTGCAGGCGGCCTTGCCCGAGAGGTCCTCCGGGCTGTAGTGGGCCGCGATCAGGGGGTCGGTGGCGGGGTTCCAGGCTGTGTAGTCAATGCCGTTGAGGATGCCGTGGAGGTGTTGGCTGCGCGTGGCGAGCGCGCCTTCGAGGCCACAACCTAGCTCCGCGGTCTGGATTTCGCGCGCGTAGCGCTTCGAGACCGTGTTGAGCCTGTCGGCGAACACGATGCCGCCTTTGAGGAGGTTGAGCTTGCCGTAGAACTCGAGCTCGCGCCAATTGAAGAGCGCCTCGGGCAGCCCTGTGAGCGCGAACGCCTCGCGGGGGAAGACCCCCTGGTAGGCGAGGTTGTGGATGGTGAGCAGCGAGCGGCTCGCGCGGTAGAAGGCGTCCCCTGAATGGGTCGTCTTGAGGTAGACGGGCATGAGGGCGGTCTGCCAGTCGTTGCAGTGGAGGATGTCTGGCGGCCAGCCGAGGGCCTTCGCGGCGGCAAGGACGGCCCTCGAGAAGAAGATGAAGCGCTGGGCGTTGTCGGGATAGTCTCCCTGCGGCGTGCCGTAGAGCTCGTCGCGGTCGAAGAAGGCCGCATGGTCCACGAGGTAGACGGGCACGCTGGAGCCGGGGAGGGTGGTGCGGAGGAGGGCGGCGGCGTGGGCCTCGGCGCCCAGGGGCACGGCCAGGCGCAGGCCGGTGTCCGCCACCTGCGCGGCGAACTTCTGGCGCGCCTGGCGGTAGTAGGGGAGGATGATCGCCACCTCCTCGCCGAGCGCCTGGAGTGCCTTTGGCACGGCCCCGGCCACGTCAGCGAGGCCGCCCGTCTTGGCGAACGGCACGGCCTCGGCGGTTACGAACATGATTCTCACAATCGGCCTCCGAATCGGGTTAGGACGGAAGTGGCTTGCAGCATTGGCGCAGCCCCCGTCGTTTGCTCTCTCGTGCTCGTCGTCGTCCTCGTCGTCGTCGTCGAATCACGCGGGGCAGGGACGCCCCGCCTACAGCATTCGACGACGACGACGAGGACGATTCTGGTCAGACCTGGACGTTTCGCAGGAACTCGGCGGCGGCCTCGGGTGGGACGGGGTTGATGTAGAAGCCGGTGCCCCACTCGAAGCCTGCGACCTTCGTGACCCGCGGGATGATCTCGATGTGCCAGTGGTAGTGCTCGATGGCCCCGACGTCGAAGGGGCTCGTGTGGATGATGTAGTTGTAGGCCGGCTGGTTTAGCGCGGTCTCGATCTTCTTCAGGGTGGTCTTGAGGCAGTAGGCGAGCTCCTCGGTGCCCAGCTTCGCAATGTCCTCGTAGTGCGACATGTGGCGCTTGGGCACGATCCAGGTCTCGAAGGGGAAGCGCGCGGCGTAGGGCTCGTAGGAGAGGAAGTTCTCGCCGTCCAGCACCACGCGGTCGCCGGCCTCGGTCTCCTGGCTCACGATGTCGCAGAAGATGCAGCGGCCGCGATAGTCGTAGAATGCCTTCCCGCCGCGCATCTCGTCGGCCACCGTGCGCGGCACGGTGGGCAGGACGATGAGCTGCGAGTGGGTGTGTTCGAGGGAGGCGCCCGCCGTCTTGCCGACGTTCTTGAACACCATGCCGTAGGTGAAGCGGATGTCGCGCTTGAGGTCGGCCAGGCGGTCGCGGTAGGCCCAGAGGACGTCCTGGATCTGCTGGGCAGTGAGGGTGGTCAGCGAGACGGCGTGGCGGGGGGTCTCGATGATCACCTCGTGCGCGCCGATGCCGTTCATGCGGTCGTAGACGCCGACGCCGCGCTTGTCGAGGTTCCCCTCGATCTGGAGCGCGGGGAACTTGTTTGGGACGACGCGCAGGCGCCAGCCCGCGCGGTTGGGCGCGGTGCCTGGGGCGCGATAGGCCACGATCTCGGGGGGCGTCTTGTCCTCGTTCCCCTCGCAGAACGGGCAGAAGGTGGTCGCCGGCTCGGGCGGCTCGCCCTGGAAGTCGGTCGGGCGCTTCGCCCGCTCCGTCGCGATGATCACCCAGCGCCCCATGATCGGGTCCTTGCGGAGCTCCGGCATCAGCTTCTCCTCAGGAGGGAAGATTGAAAGTGAAAGTGAAGGTGAAAGGGCGAAAGAGAATCACCCTCACCCTCACTCTCACTCTCACTTTCACTCTCCCCTTCACTCTCACTTTCCCTTTCCCCTTCACTCAGACCTGCCACATCTCCCGCTCGAAGTCGGGGGTTGGCACCTCGAAGGCGATGTTGCCGGCGCGCGGGGCGCGCTCGACAAGGGTGTCGCCGTGAAAGAGCTTGACGTGGAACCGGGCGGTCTGGCGGGGCCGGAAGCCGAGGTCATTGAACGGGCAGGCGGCCTCCACGAGCTCGACCGCCGCGGCGCGCCCGCCCGGGCTCTCCTGGCCCCCAATCCGCAGCCGCGGCGGCGATGCCTTGAGGGAGCTGACCTCAAGCTGCACCTCGCGCGGCTCACTGAAGACGAAGGCCAGCCGCGCCGAGTCCGGCTGCTTGGCAAGCGCCTCATTGAGGAAGTCCACGCGCAGGAAGAGCTCCTGGTCGTTGAAGCCGAACTGCACCGCCTGGATGAGGTCGGGCGCGTCCTTCGCGATGGCGCCGGTGTCGCGCCCGCGGCGGTACAGCCCGGCGCAAGACCAGTCGAAGTAGCCGCCCCTGCGCCCGTCCACCTTGGGCCACATGAAGGCCGTCGGCTGCGTGTAGGGCGCCACGCGGGGCTGCGAGACCGGCTCATCCAACACGTCGGGCGGCCGCTCGCCCACCAGCTCGTAGACGTTCTTGAGGTGCAGGCGGAACAGGCGGTCGAACTCGGCGTCCTGGGCCGACGAGCGATCGTCGCCGTACCACCAGAACCAGTCGCTCCCCTCGGCCACGAAAAGCTCCTCCCACGCCTGCGCAGTGCCCGGCGCGCCCTGGGGCCTGGACGCCAGGAACTGCCGCGTCTTCGCCAGGAGCTCCCAGGCCCGGCGGTCCTCATCGTGGCCGATCCAGACGGCGAAGTCGCTGTTGATCCACGAGCCCGAGAACAGGCGTGGCACCGTGGCGGTCGGCGGGTGGCTATCGAGGTACTCCGAGACTGTTGTCGTGGCGACGCCCGGCAGCGAACCCAAGCGGCGATACAGGGCATGGAGGAACGGCATCCCGCTGTCCTGGTAGAACTCCCAGGCGTTCTCGCCATCGAGGATCACGGCCACGAAGGCGTCCCTGCTCCCCGTGGCGGCGCCGATGGCGAGCAGCCGCTGCGCGAAGTCCTCCGCCGCGTCCTCCGCCTGGCGGTGGTAGTAGTGGAACCCGATCAGGTCGGAGAGCGCCCGGTCGCGGAAGACCATCGCCACCTCATTCCGGATTTCGGATTTCGGATTTGCGATTTCGGATTTCAATCCGCAATCCGCAATCCGCAATCCGCAATCGGCGCTGCTCAGATCGATCCGATAGGGCTTGTACAGGGTCTCCCATTCCTGCACGACGCCGCGCTCGTCGCGGTGGAGGGTGCAGCCGAGCGAGCGGGAGAGGATTCCCTCGTCGGTGGCGAGCCAGCGGATGCCCGCCTCTGCCGCCAGGAGCGGCACCTCGGGGCTCACCGAACCCTCCGATGGCCACATTCCGCGCGGCGCGCGCCCGAAGTGCGCGCGGTACGACTCCACGGCCCGCACCACCTGCGTCCGTGCGTCATCCCCGAAATCCGCCACGCAATGAGGCATCGGGACTTTCGGCATCGCCTCCCGCGCACGCTCCATCTTGCACAGCAGCGGCAGAATCGGGTGGTAGTAGGGCGACACGGAGAGCTCGGCCGTGCCCCGCTCCTGTAGCTCGCGGTACATCGGTATGATGGCGGCGAGGACCTCGCGCTGCTTGGCGAGCATGGCCGCCTTGTCGTCCTCGCTGAACCCGCGCCCCTTCTGCGCAAGCCCCGCCAGCACCGCGTCGCTGCGCAGCAACTGGGGGAAGAACCAGGCGAGCGTGGCCCACACCTGGAGGTCGAGCATGTCCTGCCGCGAGAACTCGGCGGCCGCCTGCGCCGGCGTGCGCCGCCCGAACCGCCGCTTCAGCAGCAGCTCGTGGTATCGCGGGTGCGGACGCACCATCGTGTCCCAGTTCGCGCTGAAGAACTCGCTCAGGACGAACTGCGCCTCGGCCGGCTCGAGGTCCGCGGCGCGCTTCGCGGTCAGCCTCAGCCACTCGTCCTGCGCGCCGCCCTGCGCGTAGTCCTCGAGTTGCACCAGCAGGCTCGGCACGAGGTTGAAGGTCAGATGGACCTCGGGGTGTTCCCCTGCCAGCCAGGCCATCCCGTAGTAATCCTTGATCCCGTGCAGGCGGGTCCAGGGCATGGCATAGCGCCCTCCGGGGCCTTCCCGGTAGCATGGCTGATGATGGTGCCAGAGCAGGGAGAGGTACACTCTACCCATCGTGGGGAACCGTCCAAGCGCCCTGCCCCGCCCCCCAGCGCGGGGTCGCTCAATCACGGAAACGCCTCTGGTTCAAGGATACCAAGACGCCTGGAAGGTGTCAAGCAACCGGTCGGGCGAAGCGTGCTCTACGGCCGCGTCGAGTGCGAACTCGGCCATGAACTGCTCGATGAGAGCGTCCTCCACCTGGTGGTGGTCCGGCGCGTGGCCGAGGACGCGTGCCATCGAGGTCACAGGGCGGTCGGCGATGCCGCAGGGCACGATCAGCTCGAAGGCCGTCAGGTCGGGGTCGAGGTTCAGCGCGAAGCCGTGGTGAGAGGTCCATCGGCTGAACGCGATGCCGATGGCGGCCACCTTGGCGCCGCCCACCCACACGCCCGTGTAGCCGGGGACGCGGCAGCCAGCGATTCCGAAGCGGGCGAGCGTCGCTATGAGGACCGATTCGATGGAGCGAAGGAAGCGATGGACGTCGCGCTTCCCCTCAGGCAGATAGACGATTGGGTAGCCGACGAGTTGGCCCGGGCCGTGATAGGTCACGTCGCCGCCGCGGTTGGTCTCGTGCAATCCAATGCCGCGGCGTGCGAGCTCCTCAGTGGACACCCGCAGGTGGTCCCGGCCCCCTCGGCGGCCGATGGTGATGACAGGCTCGTGCTCAAGGAGAAGGAGGGCCGCGTCCTGCGCCTGAGCCTGCCTGACCCGCTCGAGGATGCGTTGCTGGAGTTGGAGCGCGTCAAGATAGCCGATGCGCGGGATGCGGAGGACGTGGCACGTGGGCATGCGGAATCCCAGATTCCAGATTACAGATTACAGATTGGGGACAAGATAGCGCCGGGGCGAGCGGGTTGTCAAAAGGCGCTTGACAGCGCCGGCGTGCGCCAATACCATGAGGAGAAGGCGGCAACGCCGAGGAGAACCGCGATTACCGATTGCCAACTGCCGACTGCCGACTGCCGACTGCCGACTGCCGGGTGCCGACCGGCAAGACGCTTCCCCCCCTGGCTTCGCAAGCGGCTGCCGCCCGAGGGGGCCACGGCGCCCGTGCGGGCGCTCCTGGGCGAGTTGCGCCTCCACACCGTCTGCCAGAGCGCCCACTGCCCGAACCAGGGCGAGTGCTTCGCCCGCGGCACGGCGACCTTTCTGATCCTGGGCAACACCTGCACGCGCTCGTGCGGCTTCTGCGCGGTGGACCGTGGCACGCCGGCCGCGCCCGACCCCGCGGAGCCGCGCCGCGTGGCCGAGGCCGCAGCACGCCTGCGGCTGCGCCACGTGGTGGTCACGTCGGTCACGCGGGACGACTTGCCTGACGGCGGCAGCGGCCAGTTCGCTGCCACGATCGCCGCCGTCCGGGCCGCCTGCCAGGCGACGGTGGAGGTCCTGGCGCCCGACTTCCAGGGGAGCGACGAGTGCCTGGCACGGGTCATGGAGGCCAGGCCGGAAGTGTATAGCCACAACGTCGAGACCGTGCCGCGCCTCTACCCGCTCGTGCGCCCGCAGGCGAGCTACGAGCGGTCGCTCGAGCTCCTCCGCCGCGTGGCGGCCCACGGGCACGGCATCCTGCCCAAGAGCGGCCTGATGGTTGGCCTGGGCGAGAGCCACACTGAGGTCGTGGCCGTGATGGACGATTTGCGTGGCGCGGGGTGCGAGGCGCTCACCATCGGGCAGTACCTCCGCCCCTCTTCCGCCCACCTGCCCGTCGAGCGGTTTGTGCCGCCCGAGGAATTCGATTCGTACCGCGAAGAGGCCACGGCGCTCGGCTTCGGGGCCGTGGCCGCCGCACCATTCGTCCGAAGCTCGTACCACGCGGACGCCCTGCTGAAAGGAGTTGGAGCCGACCGTGTCCAGATTTGAGCTCAGGCTGCCGGACCTCGGCGAAGATGCCGGCGACGTGGCAACCGTGTCGTTCTGGTACGCCGAGCCCGGCGAGCCCGTCAGGGCGTCCCAGGGCATCGTGGAGATGATGACCGACAAGGCGACCTTCGACGTCCCCTGCCCGGTCTCCGGCAGGCTCGCCGAGATTCGCGCGCGCGACGGCGCGAAGGTGAAGGTCGGCGAGGTGTTGGGCATTATTGAAACCAGTGGATGAATGGATGAGTGGATGGGTGGATGGATGTCATCCATTCATCCATACATCCATTCATCCCCTGTGTGGACGCAGCCCTCTGCTTGGGGACAAACGTGGCCTGGTCACGGATCATCGGCCATGGGAATGTGGTGAACCGCTTCCGCCAGGCGCTGGAGCGCGGGCGGCTATCGCACGCCTACCTCCTCGTGGGGCCTGAGGGCATCGGCAAGGAGCTCTTCGCACGCGAGCTCGCCAAGGCCGTCCAGTGCGCAAGCGGACCCGTCGAGGCCTGCGACCGCTGCCCTGCCTGCCAGAAGGTGGAGCACGGGAACCACCCCGACGTGGCCTTCGTGCGCCGCAGCGAGGGCGGCGCGCGGGGCGAGCGCAAGGCGCAGATCCTCGTTGACCAGGTCCGCGAGCAGGTGCTCGACGCCATCGCACTCAAGCCCTTCGAGGGCCGCTTCAAGGTCTTCGCGGTCGCCGACGCCGAGCGGATGACGGAGGAGGCGCAGAACTGCCTCCTGAAGACCCTCGAGGAGCCGCCGCCCCACTCTCTCCTCGTCCTGCTCGCGTGCCGGCTGGAGCCGTTCGTGGACACCGTGGTCTCCCGCTGCCAGATCGTGCGGTTCCGGCCGCTGAGCCTCGCGGACGCCGAGCGCATCCTGACGGCGGGGCACGGGCTAGACGCCGAGCGAGCGCGGGAGCTGGCCAGGCTCGCGGAGGGCAGCCCAGGCCGGGCGCTCCGCTACCACACCGGGAGCGCCTACGAGACCGCGCGCTGGCTCCTCGGCGAGCTGGCGAAGGTGCAGCCGGGCGGCGAGTTCGTCCTCGCCGCCGAACTGCTCGACAAGGGGCGCGAGGAGGGCGGCTCGCTCGAGGACGCGCGCGAGCGCCTCAGGCCCCTCCTCGACCTGCTCGGCCTGGCCTGGCGCGACCTCCTGTTGCGCTCCGGCGGCTACCCGCAGGAGCTCCTCACCTGGGGCGCCTCGCACGCCTCGGCCCTCGACGCCCTCTGCCAGGGCCTCTCGCCAGCGGCGGCCCGCCGCCTCGCCGCCCTCGCGGTCGAGACACGCGACCGGCTGGACGCTAACGCCAACATAAAGCTCCTCGTGGAGATGCTCATCCTTAACACGGTCGCGCTGCTGCGGAGCCGCGCGGCACGGAGTGCTTAGAGAGAGGTCGTGCAATGTACCACATGATCGCCTGCTTCGGGGCGATGAGGCATATCGGGGTGTTCCGCACGGAGATTCCCGACCTGCACCGCGGGGAGAAATGCATCCTGCGGACCGAGCGCGGGGTCGAGCTGGGCGAGGTGGTGTGCCGCTCGGAGCCCAGCCCGACGGGTCAGGACGAGACGCCCGTGGGCCAGATACTGCGCCGCGCCACCCCCCGCGACGTCGCGCGCTGCGATGAGATCGAGGAGAGCTTCGCCTCGCAGGAGTACAACTTCTGCCAGGCCAAAATCCGCGAGCACAACCTCCCCATGAAGCTGGTGAGCGTGGAGCACCTCTTCGGGGGCGACAAGATCATCTTCTACTTCCTGGCGGAGGGGCGGGTGGACTTCCGCGCTCTGGTGAAGGACCTCGCCGCGCAGTACCGCACCCGCATCGAGATGCGCCAGATCGGCGTGCGCGACGAGGCACGCCTCCTGGCCGACGTGGAGCACTGCGGCCGCATGCTCTGCTGCAAGAGCTTCATGAAAGACCTCGCGCCCGTGACCATGCGCATGGCCAAGGCCCAGAAGACCACCCTCGACCCCGCCAAGATTTCCGGGCGCTGCGGCCGCCTCATGTGCTGCCTGCGTTTCGAGGACCAGGCCTACGCCGAGCTCCGCGAGCAGCTCCCGAGAAAGGGCGCAAGGGTCAAGACCCCACAGGGCATCGGCACCGTCACCGGCACCGAGACCCTCAAGCAGACCGTGAGCGTGGACTTCGGGGGCGACCGCGACGGAGTGTTCCGACTTGCGGACATCGAG
>Ga0194110_10001730_pt1 | contig 28023 bp, 27 predicted proteins | sample TA2Kig1200mmetaG_FD_146192 | JGI IMG/M metagenome (GOLD analysis project Ga0194110, IMG submission 146192) | Freshwater microbial communities from Lake Tanganyika, Tanzania - TA2015032 Kigoma Deep Cast 1200m | ecosystem: Environmental > Aquatic > Freshwater > Lake | place: Tanzania: Lake...
GAGGGGAGGTAGTCGCACACGGCGTCGAGGACGGCCTGGACTCCGATGTTCTTGAAGGCGGCGCCGCAGAGCATGGGGACGATGCGGCTGGCGACGGTGGCCTCGCGGAGCGCCTTGCGGAGCTCGTCGGGGCCGATCGGCTTGTCCTCCAGGTAGCGCTCCATCAGGGCGTCGGAGTGCTCGGCGAGGGTGTGGACCATCTCGTCGCGGTGGAGCTGCGCGATCTCCTGGGCGTCGGGCGGGATGGGGCGGTCCTCGTAGCGCGCCCCCTGGCTCTCCACGTCGTAGTAGCGGGCCTGCATGGTGAGCAGGTCAACCACGCCCGCGAAGTCCTGCCCGGCGCCGAGCGGGATCTGGATGGGGACGGGCACGGCGCCGAGGCGCTCGCGTATCATGGCCGCGCACTTCTCGAAGTCGGCCCCGGGGCGGTCCATCTTGTTGGCGAACACGATGCGCGGCACGCGGTAGCGGTCGGCCTGCCGCCACACGGTCTCGCTCTGGGCCTGGACGCCGGCCACGGCGTCGAGCACGACCACCGCGCCATCCAGCACGCGGAGGGAGCGTTCGACCTCCGCCGTGAAGTCCACGTGGCCCGGCGTGTCTATGATGTTTATCTCGCAGGCCGGCCCTGAGCCGCTCGTGGAGCGCCAGGGACAGGTCACTGCCGCGGCCGTGATCGTGATCCCGCGCTTCCGCTCCTCCTCCATCCAGTCGGTCACGGTCGTCCCGTCGTCCACGTTCCCGAGCCTGTGCTCCAGGCCGGTGTAGTACAGGATGCGCTCGGTCGTCGTGGTCTTTCCGGCGTCTATGTGCGCAATGATGCCGATGTTGCGCTTCAGTTGCAGAGGGGTGGCCATGTCAGGATTATACCTGCGCCGCCGGTGGCCGATCAAGCCCCGGATGTTGCGTCCCCGACCGGATTCTGGTAAGCTCTTAGCGTGGCTGAGCAGGCGGGAGGAGAAAGAGGAGCATGGCGGAATGGCGTATCGGATCGCGGTGATTCCCGGCGACGGGACGGGGCCTGAGGTGGTGCGCGAGGGGCTGAAGGTGCTCGCCGCCGCGTCCAGAGCCTACGGGTTCCATTGCGAGTTGATCAACTACGACCTCGGGGGCGAACGCTACCTGAAGACCGGCGAGGTGCTCCCGCCGAGCGTGCTGGACGAACTGCGGAAGGTGGACGCCATCTACCTGGGCGCCGTGGGCCACCCCATGGTGCCGCCAGGCATCATCGAACGCGGCCTGCTCCTCACCCTTCGCTTCGAGCTGGGGCAATACGTAAACCTGCGGCCAGTGAAGCTCTATCCCGGCGTGGAGTGCCCGATCAAGGGGAAGGAGCCGAAGGACGTTGACTTCGTCGTGGTCCGCGAGAACAACGAAGGGCTCTACACCGGCGCCGGGGGCGTCCTGCGCAAGGGCACGCCCGAGGAGGTGGCCACGCAGATTTCCGTGAACACGCGGCCCGGCGTCGAGCGCTGCATCCGCTACGCCTTCGAGTTCACCCGGCGGCGCGCCCGCAAGCGCACCGTGAAGATCGACTCGACCGATCTAGTCTCCGTGGCCGGCGGGTCCCCCGGCCAGGCGGTCGAGTTCGTCCACCGCGAGCGCGGCAGGATGCTCGGCAAGCTCCTGAGCCGCGACTCCGCCGCGGCGGAGTTCGAGACCACAGGCTGCCTGACCATGTGCGGGAAGACCAACGTCCTGACCTTCGAGCAGGACCTCTGGTGGCGAGCCTTCAACGAGGTCGGCGCCGCCGACTTCCCTGAGGTCTTCCGCGACTATGCACACGTGGACGCGACCTGCATGTGGATGGTGAAGAACCCCGAGTTCTTCGACGTGATCGTGACGAACAACATGTTCGGCGACATCATCACGGACCTCGGGGCGATGATCCAGGGGGGTCTGGGCGTGGCCGCGGGCGGCAACATCAATCCCGGCGGTGTCTCGATGTTCGAGCCTATGGGCGGCTCGGCGCCCAAGTACGCCGGCAAGAACGCCATCAACCCCATCGCCGCCATCGCCGCCGTGGGGATGATGCTCGACGTGCTCGGCGAGCACAAGGCCGCCGCGGCCGTGGACGCCGCAATCGCGGCGACCACGCCCAAGATGAAGAGCATGGCCGCAGGCAAGATGGGCTACTCCACCACCGAGGTCGGCGACCTCGCCGCCAGCGCCGTGTCCTGAATCGTCGTCGTTGTCGTCGTCGTCCTCGTCGTCGAATCGCCAGGAGGGGGGGAAGGCAGAGGTCTCGACGACGACGACGAGGACGACGACGAGCGCGAGAACGCAGTATCAGGGGCTTCGCCGCCAATGCACTCAATCACGTCCAGGATGATCACCCTTCTAGCAGCGGCGTTCCTCGCCCTCGCTGCGGCCGGCTGCGGCTGGCTCCCCTGGCTCGGCCGCGCGAAGGAGCCGACCGCCAAGGAAGTCCTCGGCGTTGACGACGACCGCTTCAAGGAGCTCGACGAAGAGGCCATAGACATCGAGCTGGCCCGCGCGAAGAACGGCCTCCGCGTGACCATCCGCACCGACAAGCCGGCCTACCAGCTCGGCGAGCCGATCATCGTGGACATCCGCCTCGAAAACGTCTCCGCCGCCGGCGGCGGCCAGAACGCCCGCGACATCCCCGTCTACTTCGAACCCGTCGTCCACACCCGTGACGGCCGCGCCGTCGAATGGCTCTTCAAGTTCCAAATCCGCACCGACCGCGACATGCGACTCGTCTACCGCAGCCCCGACGTCAAAGTGCCCCTCGACGCCCGCGACGACTACTACCACTACGTCGTCCTCCCCCCCCAGAGCTTCGTCGGCCGCCGCTTCATCTTCTCCCCCAGGCAGGCACGCGGCCTGACCAACCCCGGACGCTACTCCCTCATGGCCTCCTACGCGGTCGGCGACGACTCGGCCCAGGTCATCATCAGCAACCGCCTCACCGACGAGCAGGCCAAACTCCTCACCGACAAGATCGCCTACGTCCGCGTCTGGACCGGCCAGATCTTCTCCAACCGCGTGACCTTCGACGTCAAGCGCAAGAAGTTCCTTGGCCTCTTCTGAGGGGAACCGCCAATGAGCAAAGAGCAGCGCAGGTTGACCCGACGAGCCCTCCTCAGCCACGGAGCGGGCGTAGCTGGCGGCCTCTTCGCCGCCCCCCACATGCTCACCTCCGCCGCCCTCGGCGCCGCGGGCAAGCCGCCCGCCAGCGACCGCATCTGCGTCGGCATGATCGGGATGGGCGGACGCGGCTCCGGCCTCGGCGTCGGACAAGTCATCGGCGTCTGCGACCCCTGGCGCGACCGCCGCGAGAAGCAGGCCCAGGCCCGCGGCGCAACCCCCTACGCCGACTTCCGCGAAATGCTCGCACGCGACGAAATCGACGCCGTCACCATCGGCACCCCCGACCACTGGCACGTCCCCATCGGCGTCGCCGCCGCCAAGGCCGGCAAGGACATGTACATCGAAAAACCACTCGGCGTCAGCATCCGCGAGGACATCGCCTGCCGCGAAGCCGTCCACCGCTACGCACGCGTCTTCCAATACGGCACCCAGCAGCGCTCCAGCGACCACTGCCGCTACGGCTGCGAACTCGTCCGCTCCGGCCGCATCGGCGAGATCAAGGAACTCCGCGTCGTCGCCCCCAACAGCGGCCCGGGCGGCAACGACAAGCCGCTGCCCATCCCCGAGGGCCTCGACTACGACCTCTGGCTCGGCCCAGCCCGCTGGACCCCCTACACCGGCTGCCCCCTCGGCGGCGGCGGCTGGTACCACTGCTACGACTACGCCCTCGGCTTCATCGCCGGCTGGGGCGCACACCCACTCGACATCCTCGTCTGGGGCTACGACACCCACCTCGCCGGCAACTGGGAGGTCGAAGGCACCGGCAAGATCGCCCCCGAAGGCCGCCACGACGCCGTCTACGACTGGGACGTCCACATCACCTTCGCCAACGGCGTCAAGCTCCACTTCACCCCCGGCGGCGACTACACCGAATTCCGCGGCACCGAAGGCTGGATCGGCATCTCGCGTGGCGGCATCAAGGCCGACCCGCCCTCCCTCCTCAAAAGCCCCATCGGCCCGGGCGACGTCCACCTCCCCGTCAGCCGCAGCCACGGCGGCAACTTCCTCGAGGCCATCCGCACCCGCAACCAGCCCGTCAGCCACATAGACGACGCCGTCCGCTCCGACATCATCAGCCAGGTCTCCGACATCGCCATCCGCGTCGGCCGCAAGATCGTCTGGGACCCTGTCAAGGAGACCATCGTCGGCGACGAGGATGCCGCCCGCCGCATGACCCGCCCCATGCGCGAGCCGTGGAGGCTGTGAGGGAGATAAGCTCTTCGCGGCGAAGAGCCTGAAGGAACCCGAGTGAAGACGCTGGCTCAGGTTCAGCGTGAACTGGCGGCGGGGCAGTTCAACTTCAGCCGCCACGCATTTCGGCGCGCCGTGGAGCGCAACATCGGCGAGCAGGAGATTCGGGAGGCCGGGGCGGAGGCCGAGGTGATCGAGGACTACCCCCACGACAAGTACTCACCGAGCGCTCTTCTTCTTGGATTCACGGGCACTGGACGGCCTCTGCATTTCCAGGTATCATGGGCAGAGACGCCCTTGACGAAGATCATCACCCTGTACGAGCCTGACCCCGAAGAATGGGTTGACCACCGGGTCCGGAGGTAGCGATGCCAAAATTCAAGTGCCACGTGTGCGGCGGCGAGACCGCCCGCAACGAACTCGTCAGCGAGGTGTTCACCGTGGAAGGCCGAAGGATGCTCGTGGAGCGTATCCCGGCGGAAGTGTGCCGCCGCTGTGGTGAGGCCAGCTTCTCGCGGGTCACGACCGAGCGCATCCGCCGGCTCGTCCACGGCGCCGGCCACCCCGTGCGCACCGAGCCGCTGGACGTCTTCGCCTTGGCCTGAGGGCGCTGGGCCATGAGCCGCAAGACCCGGACATCTGCCCGCGGATCGCGCGGATGGCCGCAGATGGGAGATGCCCGTACCCGACGACCGAACACCGATCCCCGAACACCGCTTTCTTCCGCCCTCATCGCCTTCCGCCCCGGCGAGCCAGAGGCCCCCTATCGCCGCCGGCCTCCGCGCCGCGCCGCGGCGAGCGCGTGGAAGGGAGTGCACTAAGGTGTCTCCCGGACTGACGGTGTCCCCCGAATTGCTATCGTCGCAGGACTCGACGCCGCGGCGCGCTGGATGCACACTGGATGGCGTGCGTACCAGAGCCATGAGAGGGTTGCCATGCGGTACGGTAAACGGGCTTCACTGTGGGCCACTGGGCTGACTTCCGGTCCGCCAGCTCCCGGGGCCTTCCGCGTAGGGGGGCAGCCCTTTCTGTCTGCCCCGCTCGATCCTCCGAAGTGCCGCGAATGCGGGACGCCAATGGGCTTCCTGGCTCAGATCCCACTGAAGCGCCCACTCAAGCTCTCGGTCGCTTACGACGCCGCGCTGGTCTTCATGTGTGCCGAGGAACGGTCAGTCCGGGGAACCCTTGAACGATGCTCTACCTTTCACCCCGGTTATGGGGCGTCAGCCGTCATCCTTCAGAAGGGGGACGCCCGCGCCCCGGGCTGCCGAGAGTGCAACCGATTCCCCCAGTTCGGCTTCACACTGGCACGGCACGACGAGCCAGAGATTGATACCTCGGACTGCTCGCTGCCCGAGGCGTTGCTCTCCCAGGTCTGGGGCAAGACCAAGCTCGGCGGGGTGCCTGGATGGCTACAGTCGAACGAATGGTTGCCGTGCCCCGTGTGCGGTGGGGAGACCGACTTTGTGGTCCAGCTCGACTCCGAGATCGAGAAGCCCGCCACTGATCCCAGTCTCTGGGACAGTGCCTGGGAAATCATTCTGGGTGATGAAGTCAGCGCGCACGTCGATGCGGGCAAGGCTGTTCTCCTGTACTTCAACGGCGACGGCCACAGGATTGAGGCCGTTGAGCCCACGCATGAGTTCAAACCCGGCGTGAGCATCATCGCTGACCCCGAGGAACTCGAGAGGGCCGAGGCGCGCGTGGTTCACCGCCTTCCCTTCGGCGCGTCAGGAGTGAGCTATGTCTTCAAGTGCCGGAAGGAATGCTCCGACCTGAGCGCCTCGTTGCTTTGGCAGACAAGTTGACAACTATAGGCTGTGCGGGCTGGCGGTGTCACAAATATCAGTTATCCGATGTCGCACTGCCTGCGGCGCCCAGCGCGTCAGCAATACTGATGACGCCCTCCGATCCGACGTCATCAACCAGCTTGGCGACATCGCCATCCGCGTCGGTCGCAAGATCGTCTGGGACCCCATCAAGGAAACCATCGTCGGCGACGACGCCGCCGCCCGCCGCATGGCCCGCCCCATGCGCGAGCCGTGGCGCCTGTGACCGATTGGTTTGGAGTGCGGCGACGAAGTCGCCGCTTTGGCTCCCCGCGGAGCGGGAATCTGACCGCGGATTACGCGGATGGGCGCGGATAGGAGATGCCCGTACCCGAAAATCGAGCACCCATCAGGCAAAATGATTGCGGGCAAAATGATAGGACGCCAAGCTAGGCTGCCCCTGGCCCCATCCTCCCCTCTTTTCCCATCATTCTGCCCCCAATCGTTTTGCCTTCCCGTCTTTCTCAACATTCTCCTGGCACGGGGCTGCGTGCAATGAGCGCCATCATCTCATCCCAGCGCATCGAGCGCCACATCCTGCTCCTCCGCGGCCAGCGCGTCATCCTCAGCCCCCACCTCGCCGAACTCTACCACGTGGAGCCGCGAACCCTCATCCAGGCTTTCAAGCGCAACGCCGAGCGCTTCCCACCCGACTTCATGTTTCAGTTGACCTGGGAGGAGGCCGAATCTCTAAGATCACAGTTTGTGATCTTAGACGTCGGCCCCACAAGCCCCCAAAACCCCCCTTCTGGGGCCTTCGACGCGCGCAGCACTCCTCTAAGGTCACAAGCTGTGACCTTAGACGCTGAGGACACGCGCCGATCAAGATCGCAACCTGTGATCCTGAAGGAGGGGCAAGGGCGTGGGCGCTACTCCAAGTACCTCCCCTACGCCTTCACGGAGCAGGGCGTGGCCATGCTATCGAGCGTCCTGCGGAGTCGGCGTGCCGTGCAGGTGAACATCGCCATCATGCGCGCCTTCGTCCACCTGCGCGAAATCCTGGCCACCCACAAGGACCTCGCCCGCAAGCTCGAAGAGCTGGAGGCCAAGTACGACAAGCAATCCGCCATCGTCTTCGACGCCATCCGCCAGCTCATGGCCCCGCCGCCCGAGCAGCCGAAGACCCCGATTGGCTTCCGCACCGGCGAGCCCGAGGCCCCCTATCGCCGCCGGCCCCCACGACGCCGCGCGTCGGGTTCACACTCAATGACATGCCTCCCTGAGTCATGAGAGGGTTGCCATGCGGTGCCACAAGCGGGCCTCACTGTGGGCTACAGGGCTAACCTCGGGTCCACCAGCCCCCGGGGCTTTCCGGGCCGGAGGGCAGCCCTTTCTGTCTGCCCCGCTCGAGCCCCCGAAGTGCCGCGAATGCGGGCAGCCGATGGGACTTGGTGGCCCAGCTCAATTCCGAGAGCGAGAGGCCCGCCACTTACCCCAACCTCTGGGATAGTGCATGGGAACTCATCTTGGGAGATGAGGTCAGCGCGCTCCTCGATTCGGGGAAGTGCGTTCTGCTGCACTTCAGCGCCGATGGCCACAGGATCGAGGCCGTTGAGCCGGGGCATGAGTGCGAACCCGGCGTGAGCATCATGGGTGACCCGGCGGAGATCGGGGAAGCCGAGACGCGGGTCGTTCACCGCCTTGCCGTCGTTGAGCGTGCCTTTCGCTCCCGCCGGACGCTGCCGTCCCGCCTACGCGTGGCGGGTCACCTGCTGCGTCACGTGCTGCTGCGTGCACACCCAGTCGGCCGTGTGCTGGTAACGGAGCCCGATCTCGTAGAGGAACGCGAGCCCCATCAGGCCGTAGATGACGCGCGCGACGCCGGGGAGGAAGAGGCTTTCTATGAGGTTCCACCTCAGGAGCCCCACGAGCCCCCAGTTCAGCCCGGCGATGAGCAGCAGGGTGATGCAGAAGCCATTGAGGAAACGCACCGGCTTTTCGGTCGCCATGTTTGCGGCCTCCTGTCAAGGGGGAGAAGGTTGAGGATCCAAGGCCAACACTTCACGCGATAGAAGGCGGCAAGCGGCGTGCCGAAGGGGGCGGCACGGCGCCATCGCCAGTGGGACGCCAGCGTGAGGTCTGTGCCAGCAAGGAGATAGGGCGCCAAGTGCCTTGCCGCCCACGCCTGCGCTCGGGGCCATCGAGGCGCACGGGGCGATGCCTTTCGCCAATCCTGCACCGGCCGGTCCACAGGCCGCACCCACGCGGGCAGCCGCTCGGCGCCGAACGCCAAGGCTATGCGGTGGGAACCTTCAGCCGGCCGGGGTTGTCGGCAACGACGAGGCCCTCGCCGTGGCCGCCCTGGTCGAGGAGGAGTTGCTGGAGCGAGGCGTCGTGGAGGACGTTGCCCCTGATGACGGCGTTGGAGAGCTCGCGGAGGACGAGGCCGAACGAGGGCGACCAGAGGCCGGTGCCGCCGTCATCGCGGCCGGCAACCAGGCTGTTGCCGGTGAAGGCCAAGCCCTGCGCTCCCTCGAAGCGGGCGTGGGCGCTCTCGATTGCGCCAGGCTCAGACCACTTGCCGCTGCGGTAGATGAGGTTGCCGGTGACGGCGAGGTGTGCGCAGCCCCGCTCCCCCCGCCGCAGGAGGGCGATGCCGCTCCCGCCGCAGCGGTCTATGTAGTTGCCCGTGACGTTGTAGTGGTTGCCGCCGTGGATGACGATGCCGCCTGCGGCGTTCCACTCGATGCGGTTGCCCGTGAGTGTGTTCGAGGCGTTCTCCTCGACGGCGCCGTAGCCCGCCCCTTTGTTGCCGGAGAGCCAGCAGTCAATGATGAAGCCGTCCCAGCCGCGCAGGCGCAGGCCGCAGCCGCCGTTGAAGCACAGGTGCGAGTGGCGGATGCTGAAGCACCAGACGCGGTTGAGGCGCACGCCGTCGCCGCTGAAGCGGGCCACCTTGCAGTCTTCGATGCGGAAGGCGTCCTCCTCCTTCCCGTAGTCGGGCTTGTCGAGGAGGATGCCGTGGACGCCCTCGCCGAGCTTGTCGCCTTCGAGGCAGAGTGCAACGATGCCGCAGCCGATTGCGCCCGTGATGTCGAGGAGGCAGGGGGCCTTGGGGTCGGCGAGCTTGAGGACGGTGCCGCCGGGCGAGCGGTAGCCGAAGGGGGCGGTGCCGCGCAGCTCCATGTATGGCCGCATGCGGAGCGCCGAGCAGAGGTAGGTGCCGGGGGGAACGAAGGCGGCGGCCTGTTTCTCCGCGGCGGCGTCAATCGCGCGCTGGACCGCCGCGGTGTCGTCGGCGGCGCCATCGCCCTTGGCTCCGAAATCTGCCACGCTGAGGATACAATCGTGCATGGTGGGCTCCAATGCTGTTGCGCCCGCCCCGGATGGCAGGGCCGGGAGAGGGACCACAGGGACATCAGGGACCACAGGGACCCAAGGGACATAGGCTGTGTTGTCTTCTCTGGTCCCTGTTGTCCCTGTGGTCCCTGTGGTCCCTCAGACCACGACCCTAATGCCCAGCTCAGCGAGCTGCTTCTCGCCCACGGGCGAGGGGGCGCCGCTCATGAGGTCGAGCGCCCGCTGGGTCTTGGGGAACGCGATGACCTCGCGGATGCTGTCGAGGCCCAGGAGGAGCATCACGATGCGGTCGAGGCCCAGGGCTATGCCGCCGTGGGGCGGGGCACCGTAGGCCAGGGCGTCGAGGAGGAAGCCGAACTTCACGCGCGCCTCGTCGTCGCCGATCTTGAGGAGGCGGAAGACGCGCTGCTGGACGTCGCAGCGGTGGATTCGGATGCTTCCGCCGCCAATCTCGACGCCGTTGAGCACGATGTCGTAGGCGCGGGCGCGCACGTCGAGCGGCCGCTCTTCGAGGAAAGGCACGTCCTCGGGGTGCGGGCTGGTGAAGGGGTGGTGTCGCGGGTCGGGGCGCTTCTCCTCGGCGTTCCACTCGAAGAGCGGGAAGTCCGTGACCCAGCAGAAGGCGAAGGAGTCGGGCGGGATGAGGCCGAGTTCGCGGCCCATGCGGCGGCGGAGCTCGTCGAGCGAGGTGGCGACGACGGCGGGGGTGCCTGCGATGAAGACCAAGAGGTCGCCCGGCTGGGCATCCATTGCCTGCCGCAGCGCCGCCTGCTGCTCGGTGGTGAAGTACTTGACGATGGAGGAGACCAGTTGCGGACCGCTCGACGACGACGACGACGACGAGGACGACGACGAGGACGATGGGGGAGTGGCGTCCGGCGGCTGGACTTTGATCCACGCGAGGCCCTTGGCGCCGAACTGGGCGAGCCATTCGGGCAGCTCGCGGTCCAGTTGGCTGCGGGTGTACCTGGCGCCGCCCGTGGCGTTGAAGCCGCGGACGTGTCCGCCGGCCTTGACGGTTTCGCTGAAGACGCGGAACTGGCTGGCGGCGGCGAGGTCCGCGATGTCCACGAACTTCAGGCCGAAGCGGAGGTCGGGCTTGTCCGTGCCGTAGCCGTCCATCGCCTCCTGCCAGGTGAGGCGGCGGATGGGGGTCTGGATGCTGCGGCCGAGGGCCTTGGCCATCACCTCCGCCATCAGGCCGTCTATGAGCTGGTAGATGTCGCTCTCGTCAATGAAGGACATTTCGACGTCGAGCTGGGTGAACTCGGGCTGACGGTCGGCGCGGAGGTCCTCGTCGCGGAGGCACTTGGCGATCTGCACGTAGCGGTCGAAGCCTGCGACCATGAGGATTTGCTTGAAGAGCTGGGGCGACTGGGGCAGGGCGTAGAATGAGCCGGGGTTCACGCGGCTAGGTACCAGGTAGTCGCGTGCGCCCTCTGGCGTGCTCTTGGTGAGGAGGGGGGTCTCGACGTCGACGAAGCGGCGCTCGGCGAAGAAGTTGCGGATGGTGCGGAAGACCTCGCTGCGGAAGGTGAGTGCGCGCTGGACAGCGGGGCGCCGCAGGTCAATGTAGCGGTAGCGGAGCCGCGTCTCCCCCGCGACCTCCACGCGGTCGTCAATCTCGAAGGGGGGCGTGGCGGCCTCGTTGAGGAGCTCCACCTCGTCCACCATCACCTCGACCTCGCCCGTGGGCATCTTGGGGTTGACCATGCCCTCGGGGCGGCGGCGGACCTTGCCACGGACGGCGATGACCCACTCGGAGCGGAAGCGTTCGGCGGCGTCGTGGGCCGCCTGGTCGTGGGTGGGGTTGAAGACCACCTGGGTCAGCCCATAGCGGTCGCGCAGGTCAATGAAGATGACGCCGCCGTGGTCGCGGCTGGAGTGGACCCAGCCGCACAATGTAACAGTCTGGCCGACGTGTTCGGCGCGCAATTCGCCGCAAGTATGGGAGCGTTTCAGACTCATTGGGGCAAGCCCTTCTGACAGGTGCAACGGTGTCTTGGTGGGGCGCCGCGGACGCGTGACCCGTGACCCGTGACCAGAGAGCGCCGTTGCCCACGCTCTTGTCACGCGTCACGCGTCACGCGTCAGGGGTTCAGTTCCACCCCCCCGGCCCCTTCGCCTGTGTGCTCGCGGAGTTTCTGGAGGATGGCGTCAACGCCCGCGACCTCGGTTTCGGCGCCGGTGGCCATGTGCTTGAGCTTGAGGGAGCCGGAGGCGAGCTCGTTGTCGCCCACGACCGCGACGAAGCGGGCGCGGAGCTTGTCCGCAGTGCGCATCTGGGCCTTGAGGGAGCGGCCTTCGTAATCGGTGTCGGCGGCCAGGCCGGCCCGCCGCAGCTCGGCGACGCAGCGGAAGGCGAAGAGGCGCGCCGCCTCGCCCATCGTGACCACGTAGAGGTCGAGGGGACTCGGCTCGGGCGCCTGGGCCGTGGCCTGGAGCGCCGTGAGGAGGCGTTCCATTCCGATGGCGAAGCCGACGGCGCCGAGAGGCGGACCGCCGAGGTCGGCGATCAGGTTGTCGTAGCGGCCACCGCCGCAGAGGGCGTCCTGGGCGCCCAGCGCGCCGTGGGTGATCTCGAAGACCGCGCCCGTGTAGTAGTCGAAGCCACGGACCAGGTAGGGGTCTTCCTCGAAGGGCACCTTCGCAGCGGCGAGCGCCTCGGCCACGCGAGCGAAGTGGCGCTGCTCCGGCTCGGGCAGGTGGTGGAGGATGCGCGGGAGGGTGCGCGTGATGGCGGCGCAACCCTCCTGCTTGCAGTCAAGGACGCGGAAGACGTTGCGGTCGAGCCGCCGGCGGCAGTCTGGGCAGAGCTTCTCGGCCTGTGCGGCGAGTGCGCCCTTGATGAGGTCGCGGTAGCCGCCGCGCGAGGCTGGCGTGCCGATGGCGTTGAGGCGCACACGGTAGCCGCTGATGCCAAGCTCGTCGAAGAGGTGGCAGGCCAGGGCGATGACCTCGGCGTCGAGGAGCGGGTCGGTCGCCCCGATGGCCTCGACGCCGATCTGGTGGAACTGGCGCTTCCGCCCCGCCTGGGGGCGCTCGTGGCGGAACATCGGGCCGATGTAGTAGAGCTTCTGGAACGCCTTGGCTCTGTGGAGGCTGTGCTCGAGGTATGCGCGGACGACCGGCGCCGTGGCCTCGGGGCGGAGCGTGAGGCTGTCCTCCCCCTCGCCGAAGGTGTACATTTCCTTTTCGACGATGTCGGTCGTCTCGCCGATGGAGCGGACGAAGAGGCGGGTGGACTCGAAGGCGGGGGTGCGGATTTCGCCATAGCCGAAGCGTGCGAAGAGCGCGCGGGCCGCGGCCTCCACCCGCTGCCAGAGGGCGGCCTGTTCGGGAAGTATGTCCTCGGTGCCGAGGGGCGCCTTGATGTCCATCGGCGAGCACCCGCAGCGTGTAAACAAGAAAAGGGCGCAAGCTTCGGCGAAGCCTCGCCCAGGCGATAGCCCATGAGTATAGGTATGGATGGTTGCCAAGTCAAGTGCCGGAAGGGGTCGGCTTCCTGATCGTCCTCGTCCTCACGGCACGAAGGCTAGGCCTGCCCGCCGGCGCGCGTACGGACCTCTGCTAACGCCTCCTCTGGAGTCTTCCGTCCTTTGTCCGTCCGATCGAAATCCTTGTCGAAGCTCACGATGGTTCCGTCAACCTTGCCTGCCGCAACGTACTGATAGGCGTCGTCGAAGTCTAGCCCGAAGCGCTCGCGAGCATCCAGCAGTTCCCTCAGCCCCTCAACGTCCAGACACACCCTTCCGACACCGGAATCCTCAAGCATATCCGACAGGAAGTCCTCGAACACGTCGTCCCTTTCCAGATTGCTGAGCGCGATTCCGATGGAGTAGAGCGAGAACTCGCTGATCGCCAACTCCACCGCATCCACGCCGTCCAGGAAGTCCCGCACCTCGCCGGCCCTCTCCTGCTCCAGCAGCCGCTCCAGCCACACACTGGTGTCCACAAGAAACATCAGTCCCCCCACCATTCAAGAATCTTCTTCTGGAGCTCGAGGGACGTGAACTTGTCCCGGAACTCGCGCAGGCCCCCTGCCCAGCTCTGTCGGAGCCTCTTCTGCTTCGGAGGAGCCTTGCGCTCGAGGAGGAATTCGGCGAAATCACGCACCTCATCCTTGAGGGCGGGCGGCAACTCCCGGACCACCTCTTCCAGTGTTCTCATCGCTCGTGCCTCCTTGTCTTCGTATCATATCCCGGCCACGCCTGTCTTTCAAGTTCCCCTTGGCCCACCACCGCTCCCTCTCGTTGACTCCCCCGCGCGGCCCTGCTAGAATACGGCGGCAGAGGCAAGGAATGGTGAAGTCACTCGAGCGGTTCCTCGGTTACATCAGCGGCGAGCGCCGCGGGGTGCTGGCCGGGCTGGTGCGGGCCGGGCTGACCGTCCTGTCGGGCCCGTACTGGCTCGCGTGGCGGACGCGGCTGGCGCTCTATAACAACGGGCTGCTGATGTGCCGCGAGCTGGACGCCCGCGCGATCAGCGTGGGGAACATCACGACGGGCGGCACGGGGAAGAGTCCGCTGGTGGTCTGGATCGCCCGCTGGCTCCAGGCGCACAAGGTGCGCGTGGCCGTGCTCAGCCGGGGCTATGGGGAAAAGCCGAGGCGGCCTGAAGGCGAAGCCACTCACGCCGCCGAGAGCGACGAGACGCTGCTCTTCCGCCGCCAGTTGCCCGACGTGCCTTGCCTGGTCGGGGCGAGCCGCTACGAGACCGGCCTGCGCGCCATCGCCGAGCACGGGGCCGAGTGCCTGGTGCTCGACGACGGCTTCCAGCACCTGGCCCTGGGGCGCGACCTCGACATCGTGGTGGTGGACAGCCTTCAGCCGTTCGGCTACGGCCGCTTGCTGCCGCGCGGGCTGCTGCGCGAGCCCCTGGGCGCGCTTCGCCGCGCGGACCTCGTGGTGCTGAGCCGTTGCGACCTGGTGGCGAAGGACCAGTTGCGCGACGTTGCGTCGCGGGTGCGCGGGGTCTGTGGAGCGCGCCCAATCGTGGAGTGCGTCCATCGGGCCACGCGCTTCTATCGCCACGGCACTGGCGAGGAACAGCCGCTGGGGTGGGCCGCGGGGCGCAAGGTCTATGCCTTCAGCGCGCTCGGCAGCCCCGAGGCCTTCCCGCGGACGCTTCGGGCGCTCGGAGCACAGGTGCTGCACCATGAGGCGTTCCGCGACCACCATTGGTACTGCGAGGGCGACCTTGCGGGGATCGCCCGCCGAGCGGCGGAGGCCGGGGCCGAGGCCGTGGTGGCCACCGAGAAGGATGCCGTGAAGATACGGGCCTTCGCCGAGGGCGGCCCGCCGCTCCACGTCCTGGCCGTCGAGCTGGCCGTGACGCGCGGGGAGGAGCTGCTCGCGGGCGCTCTGGCGGCGGTCGTACGAGGCTGAATGGCCCGCGGTTCCTGAAAGGCAGTGGACCTGGTGTCGAGGAAACGCCGCAACCCAGTGCGGGTGTGGGCCGAGTACCTGTTCATGGTGGGGATGGAGCGCCTGGCGCGGCTGCTGCCTGTGGGGGCTCACCTGCGGCTGGGCCGCATCCTGGGCGCGGTGGCGCGGTTCGTAGACAGGGGCCACCGCCGCCTTGCGGAGGCCAACGCGGCCTGGGCGCTGGGCGTCGGCCCCGACGAGGCCCGCGGAATCGTGCGACGCCTCTACCGGAACATGAGCACGAACTTCGTGGAGGACCTGATGCTGCCGAAGACCCTCAAGCGGAGGAGGCTTGAGGACTTCGCGCGAATCGAGGGGGCCGAGCACCTGCGGGCCGCGCTAGCCCAGGGCAAGGGGGCAATCGTGGTCACGGGACACCTGGGGAACTGGGAGCTCGCCGGCCTGGCGCTCGCCCACCTGGCCGGCTCGACGATGGCGGTGGCACGCGAGCTGTCGAACCCGCGGCTCGAGGCCAGAATGCGGCGCTTCCGGGAGCGCGGCGGCCTGCGCGTCGCCGCGCGCGACGGCGCGCTCCGACACGTCCTGACCCACTTGCGCGCCGGCGGCTGCGTGGCTATGCTCATTGATCAGAACCAGCGCAAGGGCGGCGTCTTCGTCCCCTTCTTCGGCAAGCTCGCCGCCACCGTGCCCAGCCCGGCGAGCCTTGCCCTCAAGTACGGCGTCCCCGTCCTCTTCGGCTACGGCTATCGCGTGGGCGACGGGCTTTTCCACTGCTTCCACCTGGACCCCCCCTTCGAGCTGATACGGACGGGGGACTACCGGGCCGACGTCGTGGCCAACACCGCGCTCTTCACGAAGCGGGTGGAGGACTGCGTGCGGCGCCACCCCGACCAATGGTTCTGGGTCCACCAGCGCTGGCGCAAGCGGCCGCCGGAGGAGAAGCAGGGCGCCGAGGAACCCGCGGAAGGGAGCGAGATTGATTGAGTCCTGAACTGGCCAAACGGTTCGCCGCGGTCGGGCGCCCCCGCATCCTGGTGGTTGGCGACCTGATGCTCGACCGCTACGTGTGGGGCAGCGTGGAGCGCATCTCGCCCGAGGCGCCCATCCCGGTGCTCAAGGTGGCCGAGCAGGAGGACCGCCCTGGCGGCGCATTCCGCGTGGCCGCCGCACTCGCCGCACTCGACGCCAGGGTGGAGTGCGCCGGCGTGGTCGGAGCCGACGCAGACGGCTCGGAGCTGCTCAAGCTTCTGGAAGAGTTCGGGGTGGACGCCAAGGCGGTGCTCCGCCTCCCCGACCGCCCGACGACCGTGAAGACCCGCATGGTGGCCCGCGTACAGCAGCTCTTCAGGGTGGACAGGGAGGACGCCAGCCCCATCCCCGCGGACGCCACGAGGCGGCTCCTACGCCGCGTCGAGGCCGCGGTGCGGCGCGCCGACGCCGTGCTCGTGCCCGACTACAACAAGGGCGTCCTCACGCCGCCGTTCCTCCACGCCCTCATTCGCGCGGCGAGGGCCGCCGGCAAGCCGATCATCGTGGACCCAGCCCGCGGGGTGGACGCCTCCCGCTACAAGGGCGCGACCGCCATCTGCCCCAACCGCCAGGAGGCCGCCCTGGCCGCAGGGCAGTTCGTAGTGCGGCCTTCAGGCCGTAGAGATGGTGGCTCAGGCGCGGGCCAGGAGAGGATACGGGCTGAAGCCCGCACTACGGACCGGATCGGGCGGCTGCTCCTGCGGCGCCTCGGGCTGGAGGCCTGCGTCATCACGCGCGACCGCGAGGGCATGTCGCTCTACCGCAAGGGCGCTAGGCCGTTCCACGTCAAGGCCAGGGCGCGCGAGGTCTTCGACGTCACGGGCGCCGGCGACGTCGTGCTGAGCCTGCTGGGCTTCGTCCTCGCGGGGGGCGGGGGCTTCGAGGAGGCCGTGGCCATCGCAAACGTGGCCGGCGGCATCGAAGTCGCAAAGTTCGGCTTCGTCCCGCTCACCCGCCACGAAATCCAGGCGGAGCTCGAGGTGCCCGCCCACGCGGAGACGAAGCTCCGCAGCCGCGGCGAGCTGGCCACCATCGTGGCCAGCCTCAAGGCCCAGGGCAAGACCGTGGTCTTCACAAACGGCTGCTTCGACCTCCTCAACGCCAACCACATCTCGCTCCTGCGGCACGCTAAGAGCCTGGGCGACGTGTTGATCGTGGCGACGAACAGCGACGAGAGCATCCGCCGCCTCAAGGGCCCCAGCCGCCCCATCCTCGCCGAGGCCGAGCGCGTCGAACTCCTCTCCGCCGTCCACCACGTAGACTACGTGACCGTGTTCCCTGAGGACACGCCGCGTCCGCTCCTGGCGCTCCTTCAGCCCGACATCCTGGTGAAGGGGGGCGACTACCAGCGCAAGGAGGAGGTGGTCGGCTGGGAGATCGTCGAGAGCTACGGCGGCCGCATCGCGCGCGCCCCGCTCTCCAAGTACCATTCCACCAGCCGCATCGTGGCGAAGGTGCTCAACGCCCACGGAGGGAGCAACGCATGAGCGAAACGACGTGCGAACAGTGTGGCAAGCGGCCGGCGACCGTTCACGTCACCGACCTTGCCGAGGGCGCCCCGACCGAGCACCTCCTGTGCGGGGAGTGTGCGGGGACGACGCGGACGGCTGATGTCGTCGGCCTGCGCGTCGTGGCGCCAGAGCCGGCCGCATTGGACCTGGTCGCCCAGGTGCGTGAGGCGATCCTGGGCGCCGCGAATGCGAAGCTGCGCCTCGCGGAGCTGGCCGCGGGCGACATTGCGCAGGCCGCGGCCATCGTCGCCGAGTGCTTGCGCGGGGGCCGCAAGGTGCTCCTGTGCGGCAACGGCGGGAGCGCGGCCGAGGCCCAGCACATCGCCGCCGAGCTCGTGGGGCGATTCAGGCTCGAACGCCCCGCCCTCCCAGCCATCGCACTGACAACCAACACCTCCATCCTGACGGCCATCGGCAACGACTACGGCTTCGACGACGTCTTCGCCCGCCAGGTGGGCGCGCTCGGCGCACCCGGCGACGTCCTCTTCGCCTACTCCACCAGCGGCACCTCCAAGAACGTCCTCAGGGCGATTCAGGCGGCCAAGACCGCCGGCATGAAGACCGTCGGCTTCACGGGCCAGGGCGGCGGCTCCATGGCCCACCAGTGCGACGTCTGCATCCAGGCGCCGTCGAACGACACGCCCACCGTCCAGGAGTGCCACACCGCCGCCGGCCACACCATCTGCCGGCTGGTCGAGGAGATGCTCTTCAGTTGAGGGACACAGGCCGGAGGCCTGTGCCACCAGCAACCTCTTTGCCGGCGGTGGCACAGGCGTCCCGCCTCTGAGCCGAGGACACAGGCCGGAGGCCTGTGCCACCACGAGTTCCTTCCCTTTGGTGGCACAGGCGTCTCGCCTGTGCGCCCCCGGCCAGCAGAAGGCAGGCCCATGAAGGTCGAAGCCAAGCGCATCGTCGTGCGGGCGCCGAACTGGGTGGGCGACGTGGTGATGGCCACGCCGACATTCCGCGCCCTCCGCGAGAACTGCCCCAAGGCCCACATCGCCGTCGCCCTCCGCCCCTACGTGCGGCCAATCCTCAATGGCGCGCCCTGGTTCGACGAGACCATCGCCGCCGAGGACCGCGGCTGGGGCAACTTCTGGAGCCTCGTGCGCACGCTTCGCGCCGGGGACTTCGACCTCGCGGTCATCCTGCCCAACTCGTTCCGCACGGCGCTCGAGGCCTGGCTCGGGCGGGTGCGCTACCGCATCGGCTACGACCGCCGGCGGCGCGGAGTCCTACTCTCCGCCCCCATCGCCCCGCCGCGGGACAGCAAGGGACGCTTCATCCCGCGGAACATGGTGGACTACTACCTGACGCTCTGCGAGCACCTCGGCTGCCAGGGCCTCTCGCAGCGCGAGGAGCTCTTCATCACCCCCGAGTGCCAGGCGCGCGCCGACGCCTTCCTCGCAAAGCACGGCGTGGCGCCCGACGCGAAGCTGGTCGGGATGAACCCCGGCGGGGCCTTCGGCTCCTCGAAGCTCTGGCCCGCCGACCGGTTCGTGGCCGTGGGCGACGCGTTGGCCGAGCGGGGCCTCCGCACCATCCTCTTCGGCTCACCCGCCGAGCGGCCCATACTCGAAAAGATCGCCGGCTCCATGCGGGACAAGCCGCTCCTCCCCGAGCCGGGCGAGCTCGACCTCGACGTGCTCAAGCCGCTCGTCAAGCGCTGCTCGCTCCTCATCACCAACGACACCGGCGCCCGCCACTTCGCCGTCGCCTTCGACGTCCCCGCCGTCACCATCATGGGCTCCACCAGCCCCCGCTACACCGAAGTCAACATGGAGAAGCAGATCGTCGTCCGCGTGGACGTAGACTGCGGCCCCTGCCAGGAGAAGGTGTGCAAGACCGACCACCGCTGCATGACCCTCATCACCCCCGACATGGTCCTCGGCGCCGCCGGCCGGCTCCTCTCCGGCCGCTTCGGCCAGCTCCCCGGCTGAATTGCATTGCGCCGGCCTTTGCCCCGCGGTATAATCCAGGTGGGAAGAAGCTCTGGTGAAAGGGCACTGCGATGGACGACGTGATGACTATGGAAGAGATCGAGGCCCGCTTCGATTCTGAATGGGTCCTGATCGTGGACCCTGAATACGAGAGTGACCTACAGGTCAAGCGGGGCCGGGTCGTATGCCACAGCAAAGACCGGGACGAGGCGTATCGGAAGGCGCTCGAGCTGCGGCCCAAGCACTCGGCATTCTACTACATCGGCGGCTTCCCTGAGGACATGGCATTCGCCCTTGAGCGACGAGAGGAGTAACTGCCCGTGAACGCGGTCATGACGATCGAGGAGATTGAGGCCCAGTTCGGTTCAGAGTGGATCCTGATTGGGGATCCTGAGCTCTCCGACACCCTCAAGGTCAAACGCGGCAAGGTCCTCTGGCATAGCAAAGACAGGGACGAGGTGTACCGGAAGGCTCTGGAGCTGCGGCCCAAGCACTCGGCATTCCTGTACACGGGTGAGATTCCTGAGGGAACGGCGGTGGCCCTATGAGCGAGGAGTTCGATCCCGCAGCCAGGGCCATAGTGGTTGGAGCACAGTTGTGGGGTCCGGCGGGGGACACGTGCGCGACGCTCGCCTTGGATACCGGTGCCACAACCACCATCGTCGGATGGCACATAGCGGCTCTCCTCGGCTACAGCCCGGCCGCGTCCGGCGAGCTCGAGCAGTTGACCACGGCAAGCGGGGTGGAGTTTGTCCCAAAGATCACAGTCGCCAGGTTGCTGGCCATCGGGCAGGAACGCGTCCAGTTCCCGGTGCTCTGCCACACACTCCCTCCGAGCGCCAGGGTGGATGGTCTGCTCGGACTTGACTTCCTCCGTGGGCGCCGGCTCGTGGTGGACTTCCGCAGTGGGCTGCTGAGCCTCGATTGAGCTAGGGGGCGGCATGGCGGAAGAAGGGCAGGCCTCTCTCGACCGGCCACTGCCCATCCTCAGTTGGGCGATGTACGACTTCGCCAACACCATCTACTCGGCCATCGTCGTCACGGCGTTCTTCCCGAAGTTCATGGGGCGGCTGGCGGGGCGCGACATCTACACGGGCCTGGCACAGACCGTCTCGATGGTCCTCGCGGGGCTTGTGGTGCCGGCCCTGGGCGCGCTCGCCGACCGCACGGGCCGCGCCAGGACCTATCTCTGGTGGATAACGATCGGCTGCTGCGCCGCCACGGCCGGCATCGGCCTGGTGGGCGACGACGCCGGCTACGGCCCAGGGCGGGGCACCGCCCCCGCCTGGATGCTCCTCGGCACGCTGGCGCTCTTCGGCCTCGCAAACCTCACCTACCAGGCGTCGCTCGTCTTCTACGACATGCTCCTTCCCGCAGTGGCCTCCCCGCGGCGCCAGGGCTTCGTCTCGGGGCTCGGGGTGGGGCTGGGCTACCTCGGCGTGGCCGCCTCGCTCCCCATCGCACTGTCCATCGAGGCACGGACGGGGGCGGCCCGCTGGACGTTTCTCGTCGCCGCCGTGGGCTTCCTGCTCTGCGCGCTGCCGCTGTTCGCCTGGGTGCGCGCGCCGCGGCCGCAGGCGGCCGTTCGAGTGACTCTGCCAGTGCTCATTGAGCGGTTCCGCGGCCTCGGCGCCACCCTCCGGACGCTCTGGCACGCGCGGCCCGTCTTCTGGTTCTTCGTCGGCAACTTCCTCTGCGTGGACGTTGTGAACACGCTGATCATGTGGACGCGGCGGTTCCTGGAGGAAGAGGCGAAGTTCTCGGACGCGGCTTCGGGCTACACCCTGCTGGGCATGAGCCTGACGGCGTTCGTGTTGGGGCTTGGCCTGGGGTGGCTCACTGACCGGATTGGGCCGAAGCGCGCCTTCCTGGCCTCGGCGGGGGCGCTCCTCGTGTGCATCGTCGTGGGGAGCGCGACGCGGCGGCCTGCGGTGCTCCTGCCGGTCGTGCTGTTCTTCGGCAGCGGTGGGCTCGCGGGGGTGTGGGTGGCCGGGCGGAAGTTCGTGCTCGACGTCGCGCCGCCCGAGCGGGTCGGCGAGTTCTTCGGCCTCTACGGCGTCACGCAGAAGCTCTCCGTGCTCGGCTGCACGCTCTTCGCGGCGGTGGCCGACTGGGCGGGCTACCGCCTGGCGCTCCTGAGCCTGCTCGCGCCCCTCATCGTGGGCATCGGGTTCCTCATGGCCTCGCGCGCCCAACGCATTGCTGAGGAGAGCCGAGAATGACGCTGAACGTTGCTGGCCGCTTTGCCGAGATTGCTGGGCGGTTCGCAGCAAAGACCGCGGTGAATGACGATGCCGGCTCCTTCACCTACGCCGAGCTTCTCGCCCGCGCGCGGGCCGTGGCGGGCCGCGTGGTAACGATGACCGACCGCCGGCGTGTCGCTGTCGTCACCCCAACCTCCGCGGCCTTCCCGGCCGCGTTCTTCGGCATCCTCCTGGCCGACAGGGTGCCGGTGCCGCTGAACTTCCTCCTCGACGCCGCGATGCTGGGCCGGCTGGCCCGCGACGCGGACTTCGACCTCGTCGTGGCCAGCCGCGTCTTCGAGCGCCTCGCCGCTGCCCTCGGGCTGAAGGCCCTCTTCGTGGAAGACTCACTCCCCGCCGCCGACCCGCCCCAGCCGAGCCGCGGGGGCGACGACGAGGCCATGCTCCTCTACACCTCGGGCACCACGGGCATGCCGAAAGGCGTCGTGCTCACCCACCGCAACCTCATCCGCAACTGCGAGAGTTCCTACGGCCACCTCGACATCGCGGAGGGCAACGTCTTCCTCGGCCTCCTGCCCTTCTTCCACTCGTTCGGGATCACCACCTCGATGCTCCTGCCGCTCCTGCGCGGCTGCTCGGCGGTCTACGTGGCGAAGTTCGCGCCCCAGCGGGTCCTCGAAGCCCTCGCGCGCCACGGCGTGAGCATCGCGTTCGCCGTGGCCTCGATGTTCCGCGCTCTCCTGCGTGCCGGGCGCCCGCCCGGCCTCGACCTCAGCCGGCTCCGCCTCCCCATCGCCGGCGGCGAGGCCCTCGGTGTCCCACTCGCCCTCCGCTTCCAGGAAGTCCTCGGCCTCACCCTCCTGGAGGGCTACGGGCTGACCGAGACCTCGCCGACCGTCGCGGTGAACGTCCCTGGCCGCCACAAGCTCGGCTCGGTCGGGCCGATGCTCTCCTGGGTGGAGGCCTGCACCGCCGACGACGCTGGCCAACCCCTGCCACCGGGCGCCGAGGGCGAGCTATGGCTCCGCGGCGACTGCGTGACCCCAGGCTACCACAACCGCCCGGAGGACACCGCCGCGGCCTTCGCCCCAGGCGGCTGGTTCCGCACCGGCGACCTCGCGCGCATTGACGCCGACCGCTTCCTCTGGATCACGGGGCGCAAGAAGGACCTCATCGTCTCCGCGGGCGAGAAGATTTCCCCCAACGAGGTCGAGAGCGTCCTTCACCAGCACCCGGCCGTCTTCGAGGCCGCCGTCATCGGCGTGCCTGACGACACGCGCGGCGAGGTCCCAAAGGCCTTCGTCACCCTTCGTGAGGGCGCGAAGGCCGACCCCTCCGACCTTGCCGCCTGGTGCCGCGAGCGGCTTCCGCGCTACAAAGTTCCTGCCGCCTTTGAGATACGTCCCGACCTCCCCCACGGCGCCACGGGCAAGGTCCACAAGCTCGCCCTCCGCCGCGAACTGGGCATGGCCTGACCCCAGGGGGGTGAGGCGGGCGGGCGTGTTGTGTTTGTTGTTGTGGAATCAACATGCTCGGAATGGCACACCAGGCGAACTGCTTCGTCAAGGGGATCGAGAGGTCCAATACTCAATATCCAACTCTCAACACTCAATGCCCAAGTGAGACGATCGGAGCAGTGTCCTCTGTTTTGTCACGGGTCGCTTCAAGATAGCCCGGGCCGGGTCGGGTCAAAATAGGCCGGGCCAGTTGGGTAGGTTCGAGGAACATTAGACAGCTTCCTTGAGTTCTTTGCAGGTGTCTTTTTCGTTTCGGCGTGCTTTGTCCTTGAGGCGGTAGCTGCGGCCGGTGGTCTCGACGATTTCGGCGTGCTGGCGGAAGCGGTCGAGGATGGCCGTGGCGGCCGGGACGTCGCCGATGAGTTTGCCCGTGCCCGCGTCAAGGGCGGCGAGGGCGTGGGCGTCGGCGAGGCCCACCACCACTTTGCCCGCGGCGGCGACGGGCGCGGTGAGCGGGCCCTTCCAATACTCGTCGCGCCTGCGATCCTCGAGCAGCAGACCAGAAAGCGGGGCAGGTGCAGCGGCGACGCGCCATTGCTCGGCCAGCTTGTCGGGCAGCTTGTGCGGCGTGGCGCCGCTGCGCTGAGGGTTGGCGAGGAAGGTGGGCCAGGCTGAGGCATTGCCGATCTCCGATTGCCGATTGCCGATTGAGCCGAAGACAAGACCCTTGACCAGGCGCTGTTCATCGTCATAGGCCACCAGGGGGCCGTCTTCCCCGCCGAACGCGCAGGTGCCGAGGCAGGCCAAGAGCGGCAACAGCCGCAAGCGCGCCATCGCACGCTCCTCAATTCTCCCTCAGATCATAGCAGTAGATGCCATCGCCGCCGCGGATGAAGGCGCGGCCATCCACCACGGGGACGATGATCGGCTGCGAGTTGTAGGCCGTGGTGTCGGTGTGCGTGGGCGCCCAGGCGGGGCCCACCGCCTTGAGGTCGAGGCCGAGGAACATGTAGTGCGGCCGGCCGTGCTGCCCCTCGGGGATGAAGAGCAGGCGGCCGCCGACGACGCCCAGCCACGCGTTGGAGCCAGGGCCGCTCTCGCCCTGCGCGAACTTCCGCTCGCCGACCTTCCTCCCGCCGGCCACGTCCAGGATGCGGATGTACTGCGCGCCGACAATGTAGGCCCTCCCGTTGGCGATGGTGACGGGTATGTTTTCGTCGGGCTGGATCGGCTCGTCCTTCCAGACCTGTTTCGCGCCTGATTCGGATAGTTGCCAGCCGGTGTAGAAGGGCAGGCCGGCCCCCTTCTCCTGCTGGGCCGCGGCCAGGAGCGTGTCGCCGCTCACGACCGCGCTCAGGGGCGCGCCCGCCACCAGCGCCGCCCCTTGCCTCCAAAGCTGCTTGCCATCGGCAGGGTCAATGCAGACCATGTCCTTGCTGTTGGGGATGAAGGCGATCAACCGGTCCTTGCCTCCGCTGGACCAGCGGAGCATGTAGCCGCCGGGCGCCTTCCACTTCTCCTGGCCCGTCTGCGGGTCGAAGCCGTACACGGTGCCGCCGCGCGACCAGACGACGTGGCCGGCCAGGAGAAGCGGCGACGGGTTGTGGGGGCCGGAGTAGGTGGACGTGATTAGCTTGGCGGGGTCGAAGGCGGGCGATTCCCACTTGAGCTTGCCCGTGGCGCGGTCGAGCGCGTAGAGGCGCGACGCCAGGTTGGGCACGAACAGCGTGTCGCCGGCCGCCAGCGGCACGCCGGAGACGCCGCGGTGTTTGTGGGTCTGTAGGTTGGGCGAGCGGAGCGGCAGCACGGTGGCCCATCGCGTCGCCCCGGTCGCCGCGTCCATCGCCACGACCACGTCGTCGGCCGCGGGGCGGAAGTGGTTCAGCACCCAGGCCGTCTCGCGTGGGCTGGCGTTCGCCTTGGCCATGGCGGCCTTGAACTCATCCTCGCTCTTGTAGGTGCGCTCCCAGTAGGGATTGCCCTTGAGCGCCGGCTCCGACTGTGGGCTGGGGACATAGAAGTACGTATAGACCGTGCCCTCCAACACCACAGGCGAGCTTCCGCCCCCGCCGTTGCCGCTGCGAAGCGCGCGGGTGAAGTACCGGCTGTCGGGGGCGTTGCCGTAGCCGGTCAGCACATAGGCTTCGCTGCGCCAGACGGGACGTGCCTGCGCCCAGTCGGCCACCAGCGGCGGCTGCGGCTGGGCCGCCACGTCGAGGTTGGCTCCCCAAAAGCTCGGCCAGGAGCCGGCCGGCGAGAGCGCCAGCGCCAGAACGATGGAACAGAAAGCCTTCATCGTTGCTTCTCTCCAGCAGGATAGCAAACGGACGGTCTGAGCGCCGGCCAAGGCCCTGCCATGATCGCCGTGCTCAGTAGTTCGCCGTGACCGTGACCTTCCCGGCCAGGCCCTTCAGCTCAATCGCTTCCTTGTCCTTGCTGAACTCCTTCCAGTCCTTGCCGTTGACTGTCGCGCTCTTGATGGGCGCGGCCTTGGGGTGGCGGAAGCGGAGGGCGATCCTGTCGGGCGCCTTGCGGGAGGGCACCTCGACGGTCGCGTTGATTCTGCCGGTGTCCACGTCCGAGGCGATCTCGTAGGCTGCCGTGCCGAAGTACGTGGGCGCGTCCTTCACGGCGATCTTCTTGCCCTGCTCCAGCCAGGCGCGCGGCGTGGCCCGGGCCAGCCAGAGCGAGTCGCCGTCTTCGCAAACCAGCATGTCCCGGAACCGCTCCACGAAGCCGGCCTCCTCGAATGGCTTGTCGGCCGGCCCGCGCGTCGTGTGCTCGTTGAAGGTGTACGGGCCGGGCGCGATATGAGCCGCGTACTGGTTCAGCATCCCGCGGAGGAAGCAGGCCGCGTCGTCGTTGTCGAGGTGAATCTGCGGGTTGCGCTCGTAGGCGCACTGGTGGTGCCAGCCGGCCGCGGGCCAATCCCGGTTGGGCTCGTAGTCGCGGCTGCGCATGAACACCTTGCGGTTCTCCAAGAGCAAGCGGTCCTCCAGCACGTCCATGTGCCCCTGGGCGCGCGGGTCGCTCAACGGCAGGAGCTTAGCCGGGTCCATCAGGTCCATCGCACCCATCGAGATGTCCCAGGCGATGCCGTCCCAGGCGTAGATCATCTGGAACGTTTCCTGGGCGAGGACGGCGTAGGGGTGGTCGGCGAGCCGCACCTCACCCTTGGGCGCCCGCCCGGCGGTGCGGAGGATGTGCCACGCGCCCAGGTTCCACTGCGCGGTGAGCCGCTCGGACGGCACGCTCACCCGCATGGCGGGCATCTGCTTCGTTTCCGGAATGGGGGGGAACTCCCGCTCGCCGAAGCGCGCGCGCAGGGCGCCTTCCCAGTTCTGTTCGGCGGCCTCGCGCGTCCGCTGGCGGACCGTCTTCAGGCCCTTGGCCTCGAGCGCCCGGACGAACTCCGCGGCTGACGCCGCGTCGGACGCCATGTCGAACGGCGGTTCATGCCGGGCGGGGGCCGCCGGGACGGTCGCCTCCGAACTGACGATCGAGCAGAACGACCAGGCGTCGGCATTGCCGAGCGAGTCGGCGTGCGGATTGCCGGCCTGGATGTTGGCCACCACGTCGCCGGCAAGGTCCCACTTCCGCCCCTGGCCGCCCTTCTCCTGGACGACGAACTCAACGCCCGTGCTGTCGCACGCATGGTGCCCACGGCGGTTGACGGCAAGGATCAGGGTGTCGCCCTTCTCAACCGGAAGGTCCGCCAACGCCTTCGCCTCCTTCGGGTCGGCTGACGACTGCTTGCCGCCGCTGTCCACGGCCCCTTGGGCCAGCACGGACTCCGACTTCCCGGATTGCTTGACGATGCTCCAGGCAACCCCGTCGCCCGACCCTGCGTGAATCGAGGCAACCTTCGCCTGCACCGCCACCCTGCCGCCGACGGGACTCCGCCAGACGACCGCTGCGTCGCGGCTCGGGCTGGGATGAACGGCCACCGCTTGTGGCGGGAAGACGAAGCCCTTGGAAATCGTCACCGGCGCGTTGCCGGCATTCGCCACGATGAAGGGTGTGGCTGCCGTGCCCCAGCCGTTGAGTTCGGCACCGAGGAGCTTGGTCAGCTTCGTGCCGAGCAATTCGGGCGTGCGCGCCGCGGGCTTGGGGGGTGGCGGCGTGGCGACTGCCTCCGGCGCGATGCGTTTCGTCGCGCGAACGAAGAACCCGTGCTCCGGCGCCAGAATCGGCCCGTTCTCCAGGTCAGCCGCGAGAAACGAGAAGCCGCCCGACTTCGTCTGCACGGTGACGACTGTGCGCGGCAGGTCGGCCGCCGTGGGGGCGTTGGGCCACATGCGCCGCCACGCCGAGGTGCCCATGTGAAGCAGGCTCAGTTGCACTCCGCGACGCCCGGCGCCCTTCCGCGCGGAGAGAAAGCTGCGCCCCTCGACCGTCGTGCCGTCGTCGCCCGGCAGCGGCCGCACGTCGGCGATGACGCCGTCGTAGGCCGAGAGGGCGCCGTCGTAGGGCAGAGCGGAGCGCTCCGGCGCGAAGCCCCACTCGATCTCCACGTCCATCTGTCTCCAGGTGTCGGGGCCGTAGACACGCATCTCGGGCACGGCGTAGCCGGCGGCGTCCCTGGGCTTGCCGTCCGCGCCCGCCGCGCACAGCAGCACGCCCAGCGTGTCTTGCGGAAGGCTATAGGTGAACCTGCGGACGTCCGCCGAAACGTCGGCGGGAGCCGCCGGCTTGGTCCCGGTGTTCCACCACTGGTCCTTGTCGGCGTACATCAGCACGACTTCATCCGTCGCAGGAAGCCGGTCGGCGGGCCAGGCCACCTCGACCGTGCGGACCTGCCGCACCTCCTCCCAGCCCGGTCGGTGCCTGGCACAATGCCCATGCTATAGACACAAGTGCTTGTGTATCAATGACTTAGAAAACACTTGATATAGCGACGCACCTCGCTACAATAGGGAGCGTGTCTTCGGGTACGTTCCCCCACATGTAGGAGGTGCGTCGTGAAGAAGAGTGTAGCACGACCTGACGACGGAGTCCACTCCTTTTTCGCCAGGTCCGCAGAGAGGATCGTCGGGAGCCTGATGGAGAAAGCCGCACTCG
>Ga0194110_10001747_pt1 | contig 27798 bp, 24 predicted proteins | sample TA2Kig1200mmetaG_FD_146192 | JGI IMG/M metagenome (GOLD analysis project Ga0194110, IMG submission 146192) | Freshwater microbial communities from Lake Tanganyika, Tanzania - TA2015032 Kigoma Deep Cast 1200m | ecosystem: Environmental > Aquatic > Freshwater > Lake | place: Tanzania: Lake...
ATCTCTTGGACAATATCTTCTGTGTTGAACAACATAGCTTACCTCCCGGTTCTTGTCGAAGGATTGGGTACAACGGCCTTATTTTAACCGAGATTAGCTATATCTTCAACTCATTTTGAACACACCCTTATCAAAAAGCCAATACCCCAGAGCGCATCAAAAACGGCACCTAGCTGATTGCTCTTCCTTTAGACCCGCACACTTCAGAAAAAACGAAGGTTGAGGTTGATATTCTCGTCCCATCAGAAATATACTCGTTTATTATAAATGGTGTAACGGCTGACATGGAAGTGGTTAATTCATTTGGGGACAATACTGAATTTGAGAGAGGTAATTTTGGTGGAGGCATTCCCAATAAACCAATAAATGTCTACCCAAATTCTCTGCCACATATATCTTTTTCCTTAGCGATTCCTCAAACCACTCCGGACGATAAGATTGCTCTTAAGCAGACGCCATATATAAGAGAACCTAAAAATCTTGGGGCAATCATCGCCACCTCTGTTGATGGCATTTTCAGGACCAAACAAGTAAGCGGAAAAGATTGTAATATGGGCATTGAGGTATTCGATAGAAGAACCGGGACCATCTGGGAGGGCCGGTTTGGTTTGGATAAGAATGTGCTTGTACTTGGTGAAAAAGGCCAGCCGGCTTCTTTAGCCGAGTGTCTTGCCTCTTCCTCTTCTTGCTCCTTAGTCTTTGTCGCTGCCAGGCAATAGTCCTTGACAGAGGTTCTCTATTCTTGTAGGCTAAAGATATGAGATATTTTTCGTCTCGCTGGCTTACTTTTGCTTTAGTTGTCCTTATTGTTCTCATCGGCTTTGAGCTTTGGTTTTATTATTCTCTTCAAAATAAGTCAGGCGGGAAACTCTTTTGTCCGGTGCCTCGCCAGTTTATCTTTTGTCCCCAGGGTCAAAGGGTGGTTTTGCGGGCAGAAGAACAAGGAATTGGCTTCGCCTTGAAAGAGGGTTCTCCTTTCTTTGCTCCCATTTCCGGCACGCTTCGTCAAAGCGGCAGCATCACCTTTGCCAAAAGCATCGGCGGCGGCACCTATCCGCTGATGGAAATTGAGGGAGCTGATGGCCAAAAAGCAATCATTATCTATAGCGGGCCGATTAAAGCCCAGTTGAGAGAGGTGAAAGCAGGAGAAAAGTTGGATAAGTTGGACCAAGGTTGGATTGCTCCTTACGGCAAGGTAAATTTGCTCTTAAAAGTTATGGATGCTGATGGGGCGCTTGTCCCCTTCCAAAAAATCACTTTTAGATGAGAAAGTTTTTTGTTTTTACCGTCTTACTTTATTTTTTCTTGGCTTTCCCTTCTTTGGTTAATGGCTATCTGCCAGAATGTGGCGATGGTGATGATCTTTGCCAAGTAGGAGCTGTCTGTCCACCGGGCAAATGCACGGGCTCAAGCGCCAATGTCTGCTGTACCACCAGTGGTGGCTGCAACCTCAATGGCGAACCATCCCACATCAATCAGTGGGATTATGCTTATAATGCTACTTGCAAAGTCTTCAATGCTGGTGCCACATTCTATCAATGCAAGTACTACTGGGCTTATAACACCTGTGGGGCGCAGGATCGCTGTGCGCCCTGTAGTGACGGCGCCACAGGAGCGGAAAAAGTTTGTGCTGGCAGGTGTAATAATAGTGGTTGTTCTACTGGCGGCTGGTACAAGACCTGCTGCGTCGGCAGCCAGCCGACTGGTCAGTGTTCAGGGGGATCTTGTAGCGTAGGGACTATTACCGCCGCCGGACAAACCCAATGTCCATCCGGCCCCACCGCGACCCCCGGGCCGACGGCGACTGGTAGTCAGCCGCCTCCATCGGGTAATTGCAGTGGTTGTGCTGAATGGCAGAGCTGGAACAATTGCTCATGGTGCACTACCCAATCTGACTGTAACGCTAGTGGTTTGTGTAACAAAAGCAGCATTTCAGGAGCAGGTTATTGTTCCAATCCCAGTCATATCAGATGTTGTGGTTGTGAAGGCTCACCCCCATCCAATCCTACCGCCACCCCCACCCCAACCTCAGCTCCAACTCCCACCCGTACACCAACACCCATCCCCTGCAGCTCAATTGGGGGAAGTTGCGCTCCGGCAGATTTGGTGGGACGAAATTGTCCTTGTTCTTCCTGCGGGTTAGGATCATGCTGTGCTGGAGAATATGATTGTTCTTCAGGAAGTTGCTGTGCTGTTCCCTGCCCAACCTGTCCTCCAACTTCCCCAACCGCCACCCGAACACCAACCCCAACCAGAACACCAACGCCAGGCGGGCCGACTCCGACGCACACCCCCACTCCCACTCGGACCCCAACGCCGACTATTTGTAGTTGTTCTGGCACCGATGACTGCGCTCCACCACCGATCGGTTGTCCTTCAGGTAATGCCTGCGATCTGGTTTCTGGGTGTTATACCACTGGAGCAACCCCTACCCCCACTCAAACACCCACCCCAACCAGAACACCAACGCCAGGCGGGCCGATTCCGACGCACACCCCCATACCAATCCCCACCCAAACTCCAATACCTGGCCTCCTCGGTTGTAATGAATCGTGTAATTTTCATAGTCAATGTCAAACTGGTTTTTGTTTTGATTCTTGGCGCTGCCGTAATCCGGACTGCCAATTTGACAACGATGATTGTATTTGTCCAACGCCAGCACCCACTCCAGACTGCAGTTGTAGCGGCGCAAGCGATTGCACCAATCCGCCAGATGGCTGTCCCTGGGGTAACGCCTGCGATTTGCTTTTGGGATGTTACACAATCGGTAACACACCAACCCCAAGCCGCACACCAACCCCGGGTGGTCCGACTCCCACCCGCACCCCTACCTCATCGCCCACGCCCACCATTTGCGCTCCTCCCAATACCTGTCTGCCTGCCTCTCTTTGTCTGCCCATTAGCCGCGCTTTAGGCAAAAGAGGATGTCCGACAACCGAAATTTGCTGTGCCCCGGCCACCACTCCCACCCCAACCAGAACTCCAACCCCTACTCCAACCAGAACTCCAACCCCTACCCCAACTAAAACGCCAACCCCTACCTCAACCCCCACCAACACCCCAACGCCCGTTTGTACCGAAGATGTAGCGGGGAGCCCTGTTGTCAACGAAGAGGGAAACGAATAAACGAATCAGTTTGGGGGCAAATGTCATTGCGAGGGCGCGGTGTGTGCGCCTGAAGCAATCTCCAATGTGCATAGGGGATTGCTTCGTCGGCAAAAACCGCCTCCTCGCAATGACAGCAGGAAGTTTCTTCGTCGGCAAAACTTGTCCTGAGCGAAGCCGAAGGAACCGCCGACTCGCAATGACAGCAGGAAGTTTCTGTCGTTTAGAATGGCGGGCCGCAGTCTGACAGACTTCGGAAGTCTTCTGTTTCAGCGCCCACCCATGCCCGTAAGGGTGATGCCCCGCACGATCCACCTCTGACCGATGACGTAGATGATGAGCACCGGCAGCATGGCGATGACGGAGCCAGCCATCAGCAGGTGCCACTGCACGTTGTACTGGCCCTGAAACGCGCTGAGGCCCACGGGCAGGGTGCGCATCTCCAACGAGGTGGTGATGACCAACGGCCACAGGAAATCGTTCCAGGAGCCAAGAAAGACGAAAACGGCCAGGGCCGCAATCGCCGGGCCACTGAGAGGCATGATGATCTGCCACCATATTCGCAGAGAGGACGCACCATCCATCCGCGCCGCCTCGTCCAGGTCCATGGGAATGCCCAGGAAATACTGGCGCAGCAAAAAGGTGCTGAAGGCCGAGAAGGCCAGGGGCAAGATAAGGGCCTGGTAGGAGTCGTACCATCCCAGCAGGCGCATAAGGATAAAGTTGGGGATCATCGTCACCTGGAACGGGATCATCAACGTGGCCAGGTAGAGCAAGAACAGGGCATTACGGCCCCGAAAGCGCAAGCGGGCAAAGGCGAAGGCCGCCAGGGAGGAGGTGAGGATCTGCAGAATAGTGACACTGGCTGCCACCACCAGGCTGTTGAGGTAAAAGCGGCCAAAGGGCATGATCGAGACAGTGGTGGCGTAGTTTTCCCAGGCGATGCGGCTGGGGATCCAGACAGAGGGGTAGGTGAAGATCTCTCGCGGTTCCTTCAAGGAGGTGCTGAGCATCCACGCAAACGGCAGCAACATAACTGCACTGCCGGCCATCAGGATGGCGTGCAACACGAAATTGCGGACTGCGGATTGCGGATTGCGGAATGGAAATAGCATCCTGCCCATCATACCTCGTCATTCATCTAATTTCTAATTTCTAATTTTCATTCTCCCGCTTCGTAGTGCACCCAGCGCCGTTGCAGGCGGGTTTGGAGAAAGGTAAAAGCGAAGATCAGGGTGAACAACACCCAGGCCATGGCCGAGGCTTTGCCCATGCGACCGAATTGAAAGGCATTTTGATAGATGTAGTAGACGATGGTCAGGGTAGCCTGTAGCGGCCCGCTCTGAGTCCGCGTCATGACGTAGGGTTCGCTGAATAACTGGAAAGCGCCAATCATCTGGATGACGAGCAAGAAGAAGGTCGTGGGGCTGATCATCGGCACCGTGATGCGGCGGAAGCGCTGCCAGGCGCTGGCGCCGTCCACCTTGGCGGCGTCGTAGAGCTCTTGCGGGACGGCCTGCAGGCCCGCCAGATAGATCACCATGGTAAAGCCCGTGTTCTTCCACAGGGTGAGGATCACCACCGCCGGCCTGGCCCAGGCACTGGTTAACCAATCCGGAGGCCTGATGGGAAGGCCAGTTAGCTCCCCCAGCTTCCAGATCATGGCGCTGATCAGGCCGAAATCCCGGTTGAACATCCACTGGAAGACCAGCGCCGCGGCGACAATGGTGGTGACGACGGGCATGAAGTAGATCAGCCGATAGAGAGTGACGCCCCGAATGGCCTGGTTGAGAGCCACGGCCAGGGCCAGGCCGAGAATCAGTTGCAACGGCACGATGGTGACAGTGAAATAGGCGGTGTTCCAAAACGCTCTTTGGAAGATGCGGTCCTGGGTCAGCAGTTGGGTGTAATTGGCCACACCGGCGAAAGTGGGAGGGGTCAAGAGGTTCCAATGAACAAAGCTCAGGGCCAGGGCGGCGACGACAGGGAGGGCGACGAAGATCAAAAAGCCAGTGAAACTGGGCAACAGGAAGAGGTACGCTTCCCATTGCTGATCGGGCCGCCACCTGGCCCACCAACGGCGACGATAGACTTCGGAAGTCTTGTTCTCGTCTTTTGGGAATAACGGCTTCCGTGCTGGAAGGGACATGGTCGGATCCTGGTCCAGGTTGCACTGGGAGGATAGGTTCTTGAGAATTCGTTCGGATAACCGCGGGGTGGTTTTTATTGCAGTACTACAACTTGAAAGTTGTAGTTTGTGCCAGCTCTAGTCGGCAAACAGGCTATCTACTGCCCAAACTACATCATTCATGATGATGTAGTGTAGCTTTATCAGACGACCATCCCGCTACCCAGTTGCTTTCTCCAAACGATGCACTACAAAATGCTAGTGCCATCAGGCTCCATAGCCCGTCCCCGGGCGACTTGGCGGGTCCAGCTCACCCCCTTATCGTAGCAGGGCTCCCCAAAGACGACCCGGGGACGGGTCTTGCGAGCCTCTGAAGACGCCAAACTGCATGTACGGGGACAGAGGCTGGGAGCGTCTTCAAAGACTTTCCGGCAGGCCTCGCTTTACTTCGGATAGCCGTTCTCTGCCAAGAAAGCGTCTACTTGGGCGCAAACGTCAGCCAGTGCTTCTTCCGGCGTAGCTTCGCCAGCCCAGATGCGCTGCATGCCAGGGCTGATAACGGAGCCGTCCAGCTCCCCCCACTCGGGGAAGTAGCCAAAGCGGCCCACCTTGGCGTTCTCGCCCTCGGTGAGGAAGGCCTGGCGGTTCTTGGGCGGCTGGCCGGATTTGAGGAAGTCGTCGGAGCGGGCGGTGGACTTGAGGGCCGGGAAGATCTCCCCGGAGGCGGTGTAGAGGTGCTGACCGCCGTCCTTGCTCTGCAGCCAGCTCAGGAAGGTCCAGGCCTCCTCCTTGTGGTCACTGGCCGCGCTCATCACCCAGGCCGCGCCGCCAGCAGCCGCCGACCGCTGTCCACCCTTGGGGATGGGCACCGTGGCCACGTCGTAGTTCAGGCCAGCCTGGTTAAAGGCCGACACGCGGCTGGAGTTCTGGATGATCATCGCTGCCTGACCGCTCTGGAAGACGGCAGTGTCGCCGCCGGCCTGGCTGAGGGCGGCATCGCGCAGGGCGTAGTTGTTGTTCATCAGGTCGGCGAAGAATTTGATGGCCTCCATGGCCGCTGGCTCGGTCAGGGTGCACCTGGAGGGATTGCGCATGTCGTCCAGAATGCGGCCCCGGTTCTGGCCAACCCACAACTGATACTTGCCGCCCTCCATGCCCAGGGCATAACGCGCCACCCGGCCGCTGGCCTCCACCACGGTCAACTGCTCGGCGGCGGCCAGGAGGTCGTCCCAGGTCCAATCATTGGTGGGATAGCTCACGCCGGCCGCGTCGAAGATGTCTTTGTTGTAGTAAAGGGCCTCCACGCTGATGTCGCGGGGCAGGCCGTAGACGCTGCCCTGGTACATGGCCGATTCCAGCAGGGCCGGCCAGTAGTCGTTCAGGTCGTAGCCGGTCTTCTCGATCCAGGGATCGAGGTTTTCCAGCACGCCATCGGCGGCGTAGCGAGGGGTGGGCCACAGGAAGAGCACGTCCGGAATCACCGCCGGGTCGCCGCTGGCCCAGAGGGTCTGAACCTTGGTGAAATAGTCGCTCCACGGCTCGACCATGGTCTCGATTTTGATATCAGGGTGTTCGGCCATGAACACGTCGGCCACCTTCTGGTGAGTTTCTGCCTCTGCCGGGCTGCCCCAGAAAGCCCACAGGAGGGTGACAGCTTCCGGCGCTGGGGTCGCGGCCGGTGCCGCGGGTTGGCAGGCGCTCAATACCAGCGCCAATGCTAACAGCAACGTTACGATGGAAAGTGTTCTTCTTCTAAACATTTACCTCCTCCTCAATGGATATTGGATATTGGATACTGGATATTGGGCTATGGATGCATATTTGACCTCCTTCCTCAACCTAAAACGATGCGCTTGAAAGATTCGGCGTAAGCCATACCCTGGCCCATCGCCTCATCCCTGGCCCGGCCTCGGACTCTCTCTTCCCAACCCTGGAGATGGCCCACCTGACTTTCGTGCTGCTTGAGGGCAGCGATCTTTAGCTCGATGGTGTCACTGATGTCCATCCAGAAGTTCGGTGAGGTTGAGCCTCTAATGTAGACCTCTCTCACTGGGTGAGGCTCTAACCCTTCGGCCAGAAGCTCTGGGAAGATGTACCGTGTGCGGGCCGAAGGGAAGACCGCATCCAGGGCGGCATCGCCAGCGGCGCGGTGGTCGGGGTGATTCAGATAACCGTCGCCGTAGTAGCGCACGGTGGGGTCTGGGCAAATCACGATGTCCGGCCGGTAGCGACGGATCTCCCGTGTGAGGTCGCGGCGCAGGGCCAGGCTGGGCTGAAGCGTGCCGTCCTCGTAGCCCAGGTAGACAATCTCCTTCACTCCCAGAACTCTGGCTGCCGCTTCTTGCTCAGCTTTTCGAATGGCGACCAAATGTTCCGGCTTCACCTGGGGGTCGTTACTGCCCCGGCTGCCGTCGGTGCAAATCACGTAGGTGACGGTCTTGCCTTCCCGAGCCCACCTGGCCACCGTGCCGGCCACAGTAAACTCCGCATCGTCGGGGTGAGCGGTGATGACCATGACCCGTTCTATCTCGTCAATTACTCCCCCATCTCCCATATCCGATTACCCCTTACCTCCAATTCAGAAGCTTGCCAGAAGTATATCAAAGAGAAAGAATTTTGTCAATGGCGACTTCTGCTCAACGGGTCAGGGTCACTTTGCGCAGGCCCCGAGGACGATCGGGGTCAAGTCCCTTGGCCTCGATCAACCCCAGCGTGAAGAGCTGGCCAGGCACAACCGCCAGCAAGGGGGACAGCCACTCCGGCACACCCGCCGGCAGTGGAAGCGGCGTCTGCGCCAGAGCCAAGGCATCATCACGATCGGCGATCACCACCAACCTGGCTCCTCGCTCCCGCAGGCGGCGTAGCAGATCCACCAACTCCTCAGCTACACACCCATCGGGCACCACCGCCAGAACAGGGAAACCCCGTTCCACCAGGGCCATCGGGCCGTGCTCGAAATCGGCCGAGGAATAGGGTTCGGCCAGGATGTAGGCCAGCTCTTTCAGTTTCAGGGCGATCTCGAAGGCAGTGGCATAATTGTACCCCCGGCTGATCACCACACAGGCCTCGATATCACGATACGGCTCGGCGGCCCTTATGATCTGCGGCGCCGAGGCAACGACCTCGGACATCAGCGCCGGCAACGCCTCCAGGTCTCGGAACCTCTCCTTGTCCTCTGCCAGGGCCGTGCTCAGCATGGCCACCGCCAACAGCGAGGCGGTATAGGTCTTGGTGGCGGCGATGCTTCGCTCCTGACCAGCGTGCAGGAAGATGACGTGCTCGGCAGCGCGGGCCAGGGGCGAGGCGGCGTCGTTGGTGATAGCCAGGGTCAACGCCCCCTGACGCTGGCCCTCCTCTATCACCGCCAGGATGTCCGGCGACTGACCTGACTGGGATATGGCCATCACCAGCGCCTCCTGTAGGCGCGGCGGCTTCCGGTAGAGAGTAAACAGGGAAGGCGTAGCTAGAGCCACGGGCAGGCCATTGGCAGCCCCGAACAGGTACTGCCCGTATCGCGCCGCGTTGTCGGAAGTGCCCCGCGCGGCGAGAACGACGAAGCCAGGGGCGCGGCGACGAATCGTGGCGGCGATTTCGTCAACAGCCAGGCGCTCGTTTTCCAGCAATCGCTGCAACACCTGGGGCTGTTCCAGGATCTCCCTTTCCAGATGTGAGGTGCCCATTCTCCCTGCTCCTTTGCCTGCCTCAACCAGACACAGGCTCTCACCCTATCCCTCTGCAGAGACCACTTGCTGGACGATCCTGTCGGTCTCCTTGTCCCTGAGGATCAGCTTTTTCTTGCCGTCGGGCATGTGCTCCTGCTTGATCACCACGAACTTGTCCTCATACTCCACGAGAGGTTTCTCCTCGACAGGCTGAGGCGCTCCCCTCCACACCTCCAGCTCCACCGGCTGCCATCGTTTTGACTTCGCGGAGCGATAACAGGCGTCCATGATGGCATTCACCACATAGCCATCGTAAAAAGTTTCCATCGGCTGCTCACCGCTATCCAGCGCGTTCAGCATGTCGTTGAACATGTCGGGATACCCCAGCTCGTGCACCTCGTCGCCCACGGGGAAGAGCCAGCCGGTTTCACCCTCGGCTTTTTCGGAAACGTAGCCCCTGGGACCAACGGCGGTGAACAGCTCCAGTCCCGTCCGCAGGAAGTGGTCAATCCAGATGGTCCCCTCAGTGCCGGAAACCTCGTCCCTGAGGTCCATCCCGCCCCTGAAGGCCCAGCTCACCTCAAACTGGCCGACGGCCCCGCTCTCGAACCGAATCAGGCCGATGCCGTGATCTTCGGCCGTGATGGGGTGCACCAGGGTATCGGCCCAGCATAAGACTTCCACGGGCCGGTTGTCCTTGCCCACGAAATTGCGGGCAATCTCGATGCAGTGGCAGCCCATGTCCACGATCGCTCCGCCGCCCGCCAGCTCAGGGTCCCAGAACCACGCGCTGTGCGGGCCGCCGTGGGTCTCCCGCGAGCGAACCCACAGCACCCTGCCGATGGCGCCGCCCTGTACGAACTGCAGCGACTTCAGCATCTTGGGGGTGTACACCAGATCTTCGAGATAGCCGTGGAACACCCCAGCTTTCTCGACCGCGTCGAGCATCGCTTTGGCCTCGGCCGCGTTTCTACCCAGCGGCTTGGTGCACAATACGGCTTTGCCGGCCTCGGCAGCCATGATGACCGCTTCTTCGTGCACGAAATTGGGCAGTCCAACCACCACCACGTCCGTTTCCGGGTCGTGGATGGCCTCTGCCATGTCCGTGGTCCACCTGGGGATGCCCCACTCCGCCGCAAAGCGCCTGACGTGCTCCTCTGTCGGCGAGTATACGACGTGGACCTTATCCCGACTGCGATGCCTGTGCAGCGTCATGGTATAGAACAACCCAATCAACCCTGTGCCTAGCATAGTTATCTTGTGCATTTTTCTTCCTCCTTCGATCAAATATTGTACGAGTCAAGTGACCATTCAGGTAGATGGTAGGGGCGAGCCTCAACGTGCCAGGCACTTGCGAATAGCCGAGCAATTGAGCGATCTCACCTGACTTGGAGGCACTGCAACCCTCAAGAAGCCCATGAAAGTGCCTGGCACGTGAATTGCCTCACCCCGTACCTTCGGGCGGCCTGGAACAGCGCGAAGACGTTCCGCGGCGGGACGTCGGGCTGCAGGTGATTGGATGGCGCCAGGATGTAGCCCCCGCCGTCCGCCAAAAGCTCGATCCGCCGCCGCACCTCGGCCATCACCCCCTCTTCGGGCCCCGTCATGGCCTGCTTGATGTCAATGCCGCCCAGGAAAGAGAGCCGCTGGCCGTATTCCCTCTTGACCGCGGCCATGTCGGTGGCCGGCACTGGTTCCAGAGGATGCAAGATGTCAACCCCCACCTCCAACAGGGAGGCAATAAAAGGAGCCACCGCCCCGTCGCTGTGGAACAGGACGTAGGTGCACGCAGAAGCCTGCTTTACCAGGCCGACGAGCTTCTGCCAGCAAGGCTTGAAGTACTTGTCAAACAGACGGGGGGAGATGAGCGGGGCTGTCTGGCTGGCGTAGTCGTCGCCCGGTAGCTCCATGATGTCAATGTAAGGAGCAACCGTATCCAGGTAGATCTCCAGCCAGCGATGGAGAACGCCCACGATCTGGTGAATCAAAGCCACGGCGAAATCCTCATCGGTGAGAAGGTCTATCATGAACTGCTCCGTGCCCCGCAACTGGCAGGCCTGCTCGAAAGGGCCATAAGAGGCTACCGCCCTGGCCGCCACAGCGTAGTCGGTCTCGCCGCGCAGGTAGCGGGCCCGCTCAAGGAGCTCCTCCCTGCGTACCAGGGACTCTACCTTGGGCCAGGGATAGTCCTCCAAATCCTCCACCGTGGCCTGGGCCAGAGGCGGGTCGCCAGGGAAGAGATAGCCGCCCGCTCTGCGCCACGGCACGCCCCAGGCATCCGCTCCGCCCTCGGCTGGCGGCGAAGCCAGATCGGTGGAGCCAAGCCAGACGTGGCGGATGTCGGCGTCTATCAAATCCAGGATGCGGTCATCGTAGTAGTTGACGGTGTGACCCTTTCGGGGACGGAACGGAGGCAGCGGCTTCCAGCCCAGCTCATGGAGCAGATTGTAGTACAGGCCGTCGGTGATCCCGTACGCGCTGCCCCACAAGGCCAGCGGAACTCGATCCGGCTGCTGGTGTGCCAGCGCGGTCAGAACTCGCTCGCGGTGATCCATCAGATCACGCCCCCGTGGCCCCCCTTCCCCCGCCCCCCTAGCCCCCCAAAGTTGGGGGGCTAGGGGGGCGGGGGGACGAGGGGAGAGCCAACTGCTGCTGCGCCCAGGCCGCAGCTCCCATCATCCCCGCATCGGTGCCCAACTCAGCGCGCACGATCTGGACCTTCTCGAAGGGGGTGACGTGCACCCGCTGGCGGGCCGTCTGGCGAATGGGGGCCAGCAGCAGTTCCCCCGCCTGTGCCACCCCGCCGCCGATGACCACCATCTGCGGGCTGAGGATGGTGATCAGGTTAGCCACCCCGATGCCGATGTAGAAGCCGGCCATTTCATAGATCTCCTGAGCCACAGCGTCTCCCTCTGAAGCGGCCTGATAGATCAGCTTGGGGGTGATGGCGTTGAGATCGTAGCCGCAGAGATCGCCGATGCGGGTGGTCAGGCCCTGCTTGACCGCCCGCACGCCCATGCTGGCGATGGCGGGTCCACTGGCGAAGGCTTCCATACAGCCTCGGTTGCCGCAACCACAGCGCGGGCCGTAGGGGTCAATGATCTGATGCCCGACCTCGCCGGCGGTGCCATCCAGCCCCAGGAGCAGCTTGCCATCCACCACCACTCCCCCGCCGATGCCGGTGCCGATGGCCAGGCATACCATGCTGTCCACCTCGCGGCCAGCGCCGTAGGTCTTCTCGCCCAGGGTGATGGAACGTACATCGTTGAGCAAGAACGTAGGCAGGCCCACTGCCACTTCGATCCTTGGGGCTAAGGGTACTCTGGGCCAGGTGCCCGGCAGATTGGGCAAAAACAGGGTGAGCCCCTTCTCCATGTCCAACATGCCCGGCACGCCGATGCCGATCCCGCCCACCTGGGTCAGGCCGATGCCCGCGCTCTCAATGACCTGCTGGATGAGCCGGGCCATGCGATCAATAACCGCATCGTGCCCTTCGTGAGCCAGGGTAGGGACAGTGGCCTTTTCGACGATGTGGCCGCCCTCGTCCAAAAGGGCTGCCGTCATGTTGGTACCCCCCAGGTCCACGCCGATGTAGTGCAGAGCTGACTTCTCGCTCATCGCATCCGCTCCCTTGCCCTTTCATAAAGCAGCACGCATAAACGTTGCAGAGAGTCAAGCGGAGTCCCGAACTTGTTCGGGCACTGCCAGGGCAATCTTCGTATTCCAGCAATGCTTACCACAGTGGGAACACCTCAACAAGTTGAGGACTCCGCAACTTGATCCAGCGGCTGCGCGCACCAACTGTGTAGGTTGGCTATCGCTTGGGCAACACCCTGAAGGTGTCCTCGATGTCCGCTAGCAAAGCCAACGTGGCAGCCTCGATCTGATCCAGGAACTTCCTGCCCTTCTCCGCCGTGGCCTGGGTGGGATCGCCCCAGGTGCCGGACTCAGTGGCTCGGTAGACCGTGCCCGGTGAGGTCAGGAAATAGGCGGTGTGCACCGCGCCAGAGGAGGTGCGGATTTTGGGGAAGCTCGGAAACTCGGTGTTGGCCCGCTCCATATCTACCAGGTCGGGGTTGATGGCCAGCACCGCCGAAATCTCGCCCTCGTTGGCGTGCATCCCCTTGGCCAGACTGACGTACTCGGCGGCCTGGTCCGGCGGCAGCCCATCCCAGTAATTCACCGGAAAGGCCCTGACCTCCTCGGGCAGCCACTCAGCGGCCTTGGCGCACCCGTAGGCAATGGCGTAGGTGTTGTCGAAGTGGCCGTTGAGGAAAATGATGCGACGGAAGCTCGCCTCGGCGAAGGCAACGCAGAGGTCCTCGATGACCGCCAGGAAGGTATCAATGCGCAGGCTGAATTCGCTGGTGAATCCCCTGTGCGGATACGAAAGCGCGTAGCTGAGCGGGGGCGCCACCACCGCGCCGATCTGGGGGGCGATGCGCCGCGCGATCTCCTGGGGGATCAGCACGTCGGTGGAGATGGGCCCTGCGGGGCCATGCTGCTCCATCGAGCCCACCGGCACGATTACCGTGTCGTGATCTCTCAGGAACTTCTCGACCTCAAGGTTGGTCATCTCAGCTAGAAATACAGTGGTTGGCTTCATTGCACTCCTTTCCGGGGCGAAAGTATTTCTGAATCGAAAATCGGCAATCGGCAATCGAAAATCGAGGAGACTCGGTCAGTAGACCTTCGCCTAACCTGAGATAAGCTCTCTCCTCGCCACGGCTACGATCCCGTCTATCTCGCCAGCCAGAGCGGGGTCTATGGGCTCAGGCGAGTGTTCGGAGAGGAGCTGTTGCTTCTTCTCACGCGCCCATTGCACCATCGCCTTGGCGCCGTCGTCCCACCAGCTCTGCCAGTCACGACGGTCGAAAAGCCCAGGGGACCATAGCTCTTTCCGAAAATGGGCCACGGTGTGCCTGTCGGCCAGGAAATTGCCGCCGATCCCCACCCGCTTGATGACCTCGAGGGCGAGGGTCTCCTCGCTGACCACGAAGCCGCGCAGGATGCGCTTGACGTACGCCGCCATCTCGTTGTCCACGATGAGCTGCTCCAGGCTGGCGGCCTGATCGGCTCCGGCGATGCCCGTATGACCGAAGGTGTCGGCCCCAGCCAGAGCCCCCATCAGCAGGGTCATCCCCCGCTCCAGGCCTGTCTGGACATCCACCAGCTTGCTATCCCCGATGCCCACGTTAACGTAGCACGGCAGGCTGTAGTGTTGAGCTACCTGGGCCATGGCCACAGCCATCAAACCCTGCTCCGGTGAGCCGAAGCTGATCTGCATGGTGCGCATGTCCATGACGTGGGGGATGCCGCCATAGCACACCGGGCATCCTGGCCTGAGGAGTTGGGCGATGACGATGCCGGCCAGAATCTCGGCGTTCTCCAGAGCCAGGGTGCCGGCCAGGGTGGCCGGGCCGGTGGCCGCCGCCTGGACCATGGGGGCAAAGAACAGGGGCAGGCCATATCGAGCGCAGGTCACCAGGATCTCCAGGCCGGTCTCGGCGAAGCGCAGCGGGCTGATGGGCTCCACGAAGCCGGCGATCATGGGAGATTGGCGATGGGCCTCGGCGCCGCCCATCACCGCCTCGTAGATCTCCAGGATGTAGCGGAGGGTGGTGCCGTTGGCCACCCAGACGTGGGTCGGCTTGTTGGTCCCTTTGACCAGCTCCGCCGCCATCCACACGTCGCGGATGGGGGTCGGCACGTCGAGCGCCATGCCCAGGGCACCCACGATGTTGATGTGTTCCAGGGCATCGCCCACCAGGATGCCTCGCCTGGCGTCCTCGCTGGTGGGATCCCGCCGCGGCCCGCCGTCTTCTTCGACCCACGAGAACTGCCCCGGACTGGAGACCAGCACGAAATCGCCGTAGCCAAAGCGGGCCGTCTTCGCCCTGTCTCGACCATAGAGGATGAACTGCTGGCCAGTCCTCTCCAGGGCTTCAGCCACCAGCCTCTCTGGAATCCTGGCCACCTCACGTGAAAAGTCAACGCCAGCGCCGGCCTCGGCCAACACCCCCAGCACCTCCTGATTGGGTATGTGGACTCCTACGTCGCGGAGGATAACCAGGGAGGCATCGTGGATAACCGCGATATCCTCTTCGCTCAACACCGACAATCTGCCTGTCATCTTGCTCCCTCACATAAGACCTGACAGGCTACAACCAAACCTGTCAGGTCTCTGTTTCCTGCAAACGATGAACTAGCCCAATTTCTGAATCGAAAATCAGCAATCGGCAATCGAAAATCGATCAGTGTTCTCCAAACCACAGGTCAATGGGCTTCTTCACGCCCTTGGGGCGGAAGGGGAGCTCCACTTTCTTGCCTGTGCGCGCCGACTCGTAGCCAGCGTAGAGAACCTCCTGCACCACCCGGCCGTCCTCGCCGGTTGCCTGGGGTTCCTCCTTGCCGCGCACGCAGCGGGCGAAGTGGGCCATCTCCTGGGGGAAGCCGTAGTTCCACAGCTCCTCGTAAGTGGTGAAGGTCCAGCCAGTCGAAGTAGGCGCCTTCTCCACCACGTAGCCGTAACCGTGCTGGCTGTAGGTGATGAGGGCGTTGCCCATGTGCAGATTGGCGTAGGTCAGCCCGCCCGAGCCGAACACCTCGATGCGGTCGTCCATCCCGCCGTGCCGCGCCCAGCTATCCTCGATCAGCGCCACGCCGCCGTTCTCGAACTCCAGAATGCACAGGGTGTTGTCCTCACCTCTGGTGATGTCGCCGTGGACGTAGGTGCCCATCTGGCAATAGACGCTCTTGATGGGCGAGCGATTGTAGAACCAGTAGCAGAAGGCGATGCCGTGGCAGCCCATGTCCATGAACACCCCGCCGCCGGAACGCTCCACGTCCCAGAACCATTCGGCGTGGGGGCCGAAGTGCTTCTCACTCTGCTTGACCAGGTACACCTTGCCGAAGGCCCCCTCGTCGGCCAGTTGCTTGGCCCGCACGTACTTGGGGGTGAAGAACAGCTCCTCGGCATACATGAATAGCACGCCCTGTTTCTGGCAGGTCTCGACCATCTCGTCGGCCTCTTCCAGGGTCATGCACAGCGGCTTCTCGCACACCACGTGCTTGCCGGCGTTAGCGATGTCAATGGTCATCTGGGCGTGCAGGTAGTTAGGGGCGGCGATGGTGACCATCTCGATGTCTTTCTCTTTGAGCATCTGGCGATAATCGTGGAAAACACGCGGGATACCGTATCGCCTGGCCAGCTCCTCCGGGTGGCCTGGCGTCGGTGAGGCCACAGCGACCACCTCGGCTTCCTCTGGCATGATCTTAAACGAGGCGGCATGGATGTCCGCTTCGAATTGCGAGCCAATGATTCCAACCTTGACCTTGCCTTTGTTGGCCATTCGTTAGTCTCCTTTCGCAATGGGGAAGGGACAGGGAGCAAGAGGCAAGGGGCTAGACTCCTGCCTCCTGATTCTTGCCTCTTGCCCCTGTCACCCGGTTGGAGAAACCAGGTTTTTCTCAAAAACCTGGTTTCTGAACTAACCTTACTTGTTCTTGGGGTTGTTGGAGCTGGTGTCCAGGATGCGCTGGTGCAATACAGCGATCTGGTCCAGGGCATCCTTGCAGCCGATCTGCCCGATGTACGCCAGGTTCATGTAGTTCTGCTGGATGTCCAGGAGCTGCGCGTACTCCGGATAGGTCCAGACGTCGTAGCCCCAGCCTTCGGTGATGCTCTTCAGCGAGGCCCACTTGGCCGTGCCGGGCACCATCTGGTAGTCCAGCAGGTCAACGCGAGCGGAGGCGAAGCCAGCCCGACCATCGTCCACCAGCATCTTCTGGACGTCCTTGGACATGTACCACTTCATGTACTCCCAGGCGGCGTCCTTCTGCTTGGAGAACGCGCTCATGCCCATGCCCTGTGAGCCGTAGGTGGCGGCGCAGCGCTTCGGCCCGCACGGGAAGGGAGCGTAGGCCCACTTGCCGGCTGTCTGGGAGACAGCGGGGTCGTCGTAGGCGCCAGCGAAGCTGACCCAGGTGAAGGACATGGCAAACTTGTCGGTGAAGGCGGCGCCCAGGATCTCGCTCACGAACCAGGTGGCCGTAGCAGGATCCACCACGCCCTCCTTGTAGAAGCGGGTGAACATCTCGCAGCCCTGGACGGCCTTGGGCGAGTTGATGATGCCCTGGGCCTGCCATTTCTCCTCGTCCCAGAAAGCCGCGCCATAGGAGACGTGGAAGGGCAGCCACTGCTGGGTGACGCCGTCGCTGATGCGGCAGGCGTACCAGCCCATGCCGTAGCGGTCAATCTTGCCGTCGCCATCGAGGTCCACCGTCAGCTTCCTGGCCGCATCCAGCAGCTCATCCCAATTCGCGGGCGGCTTGGCCTTCCCGTTCGCATCCACGATGCCGGCCTCGACGAACAGCGCTGGCTGGTAGCTGAAGATCATGGTGCCGATGGTCCAGGGGATGAAGTAGAGTGGCACGTCGGTGTAGTCCTGCCAGTCCTTATCTCCGGTCAGCACGGCGTTAGGAATGGGCCAGCGACCGTTGTAGGTGGCGTAAGGCTGGACGAACATGGCGTTGTAGTCGAGCCCTGCTTTCTGGAAGTAGCCATCCAGCGGTTCAAAGCAGCCGTTCATGACCGCGCCGCCGTACCACTGGCTGTCGTACTCGAAGAGGTCGTACTCAGAGCTCTTCGAGGCGCAGATCTCGCGCACCTTCGACTCCACGAACTCGTAGGGCGGGCCGGTGATCTCCACTTTGATGCCCGTGGCCGGGGTGAAGTACTTGTCGGCCAGCTCCTGCTCCACCGGCGTCTGCGGCCAGGCCAGGCTGAGGATGCGCAGGACCTTTTCCACCTTTGGAGCTACCACCACCTCTTTCACCACCTCGACGGTGACCGGAACCTCTTTCTCGACCACCACTTCCTTCTCGATGACCTGGGGCGTCGGGGCAGCGCAGGCTACCAGACCCAACAGTAGTGCTGCCACGACACTTAGAACGAACAGCTTGGTTTTCATTTCTTAAACCTCCTCCTTATTTTGATATTTGGTATTGGGTATTGAGTATTGGGTATTGGCTGATCAAGCACTTGGCATAGGCACCTCCTTCTTTCAGCTAATGCGCTGGCCTGTGTTCTGGTCGAATACGTGGGCAAACTCTTGTTCGAAGGTCAGAAACACTTTCTGGCCCACCTGGGGTTCGAATGTTAGACGATTCCTATCCGCCTGCATTTTCAGGATGTCCTCATCGAGCTTCAGGCTAACGACCAGCTTGTTGCTTTGCGGTTCCAATACATAAACCTCGGTGGGGATCGAATCTGCCTCGGCGGTCACGCTCAACTTTATGTGCTCAGGTCTAAAACCCATGATCACTTCCTGGCTGCTGGCAGTGGCCTCTATACTCTGCGCCGTGGCCGGTGGCACAGCCAGCCTGAAAAGAGGATGATCAATATACAATTGCCCGCCCTCTCGATGAAGAGTGCCGTCCAGGAAGTTCATGCGTGGGGTGCCGACGAACCCAGCCACAAAGAGGGTGGCTGGTTTATCGTAGATCTCCTCCGGCGAGCCTGCCTGGTGAATGGTGCCCGCCTCCATGACTGCCACCTTGTCGCCAATAGCCTGGGCCTCCACCTGGTCGTGGGTAACGTAGACCGTGGTAATGCCCAGATCCATCTGGAGCTTTTTCAGCTTGGCCCTCATCTCCACCCGCATCTTGGCGTCCTGGCTGCCCAGAGGCTCGTCCATCAGGAAAACCTTGGCTCGGCGGACCAGCGCCCGGCCAACGGCCACCCGCTGCTGCTGGCCACCGGAGAGTTGTTTGGGATATCTATCCATGAGCGGCTCCATCATCAAGAACTCAGACATGGCATTGACGCGGGCCTCGATTTCTTCGTGAGGGAGCCTGGCCGCTATCAAAGGGAAAGCCCAGTTCTCCCTGGTCGTCATATAAGGATACAAGGCAAAACGCTGGAAGACCATGGCGATATCCCGCTCCCCAGGCGGCACGTCATTGACCAATTGACCATCCAGGTAGACGTTGCCTTCGACGGGATGGGTCAGGCCGGCGATGACTCGCAGGACCAGGGTCTTACCGCATCCCGAAGGCCCTACCAGGGCGCAAAGCTCACCATCATCTATGGCGAGGCCAATGTCTTTGAGTACATCCTGGTGGTCAAACCTCACCGTCACGTTTTCCAATCTAATGCTGGCCATATCGTCTCCGCTTCCGCGAAACTCCTCCCGTTATCAGGGGGAGGTTGGGTGGGGGCGGATTCTTCAATCCAGAACCCACCCTCCCCCCAGAGCCCACCCTCCCCTGACCCCTCCCTACGAGGGAGGGGAAGTAGCTCAAATGATGCAATCTTCAGAATCCTTATCGAACAGATGCAGGTGTTCCTGCTGAAACTCCATCCACACCTGCTGGCTCAATTGGGGCCTGAAGCCCATTTCCCTTTTATCACCTCGTGCTTTCAGGATCAAGTCACCGAGCTTGAGGTCAACGACCAACTCGTTGCTCTGAGGCTCCAACACGTAGACCTCGGTGGGGATGGCATTGGCCTTCGCCTCAGGACTTAATCGGATGTGCTCAGGCCGGATTCCCAATACCAATTGCTGTGAGACCCTAAAGGTTTGGGAAACCTTTAGGGTTTGCTCCACCCTCCGCGCCAGGTCCGGCCTCAAAGGGAACGCGAAGTTATCATTGCAGACGTAGACCTGGCCCTCTCGCTGCTCCAGATGACAATCGAGAAAGTTCATAGGGGGTGAGCCGATGAAGCCAGCCACGAAGAGATTCGCCGGGTTACCATAAATCTCCAGAGAGGAGCCAATCTGCTGTATTCGTCCCAGATTCATGACCACGATTTTGTCGGCCACGCTTTGGGCCTCTAATTGGTCGTGGGTGACGTAGATGGTGGTAATGCCCAGGTCTTGCTGCAAGCGCCGCAGAGTGGCTCTCATCTCTACCCTCAGCCGGGCGTCCAACTGGCTCAAGGGCTCGTCCATTAAGAACAACTTGGGGCGGCGGATCAGCGCGCGGCCCACAGCCACTCGCTGCTGCTGTCCGGCGCTTAGCTCCCCAGGATACCGGTCCAGGAACTCGTGCATGTGGAGAAAATCGGCTGTCTCTTGAATCCGCTCCTTGATCTCCTGGGCAGACATCCTGGAAGCTTTGAGGGGGAAGGCGAATTGCTCCCGCACCGTCATGTGAGGATAGAGAGCGTAACTCTGAAAGATCATGGCGATGTTGCGATCGCCGGGATAGAGGTCGTTGATGCGCTGACCATCCAGATAGATGTCGCCCGAGGCCGGTCGCACGAAGCCAGCGATCATCCGCAGGGTCGAGGTCTTGCCACAGCCCGTAGGGCCCAGCAAAACGCACAATTCGCCATCTTCAACCACCAGGTTGACGTCGTCCACCGCGTGGGTTGGACCATACCAGCAATGCAAATGCTCCAAAACAACCTTCGACACAGTACTACCTCCGACGAAGCTTTACGGAATACGAAATACGAAATACGGGATGTCCTGCGTATTGCGTGTTGCGTATTGCGTATTCATCTCATCCGCCCGAAGCTCATGCCTCTGACCAGCTCGTTGCGCACGATGATGGTGAAGATGACCACCGGCAGCATGAAGACGATGGATCCAGCCGACAGCAACCCCCAGTCAACGCCCATCAGGGTCTGCACCTTCGACAATCCCACCGGAGCCGTGTCCGCCACCCGCGTGGTCAACGATACGGCCAGGAGGAACTCGTTCAGGGACTGGATCAGGCAGAAGATGGCCGTCGTGGCCAGGCCGGCCCGCGCCAGGGGCAAACTCACCTTGAGAAAGACTTGAGGCGGTGAGTAGCCATCGAGCATGGCCGCCTCTTCCAGCTCGATGGGTATCTCGTCGAAGAAGCCTTTTAACACCCACACCGCAAACGAGATGTTGAACAGGCAATAAACCATGATCAACGCGATGTGCGTATCGAGCAGCTTCAGGGTGCGGAAAACCAGGTAGAACGGCACCACCACCGCAATCGCCGGCAGCATCCGCAGGCTGAGGATCCAGAACTGCAGGAAATCGCTGCCCTTGATGGAATAGCGCGAGAAGCCATAAGCCGTCAGGCTGCCCAGGGTAATCGAGATCACCGTCGTGCTAATGGCGATGATGAGGCTGTTGCGGACCTGCGTGGGGAAGTCCGAATTGAAGGCGTTAATGTAGTTTTGCAGCGTAGGCCTGAAGATGAACACCGGTGGCACGGCCAGCAGTTCGAGCTTGGTTTTGAACGAGGAGAGTAGAATCCACAGCAGCGGAAAGAGGAAGACCGCCGCCACGAGCAGCGCGAGAACGACGCCCAGCACACGTTTGAATGTCTTCATTGCCTCACCTCTACTACAGGCCAGTGGCGACCTGTTCAACCCTCGCGGGAGTGATCAGTCTCACCAGGATGTTGGTCACGATGTTGATGATGATCACTACCACCCACGAGATCGCCGCGGCCATGCCCACGTTGAAGAACATGATCTGGTGACGATAGCCCAGGATAGAGAGCGTGGACGTGAAGTTGCCAGGGCCACCTCCCGTCAGGATGAAGGGCGAATCGAACAGCTTCAGGGTGTCAATGGAGCGGAAGAGCAAGGCCAGCAACAGGGGGAAGCGCAGATACGGCCAATAGATCTGGCGGAACTTCAGCCAGGTCGAGGCCCGATCGAGGGTAGCGGCCTCGAGCAGCTCGGTCGGGATCGTCCCCAGGCCGGCCAATACCAGCAGAGCTACGAAGGGTGTCCACTGCCACACGTCCACCACCACCACCGCCACCTGCGACCAGAACGGGTGAGCCAGCCAGGGAATGGTCGGGAGACCCACGCGGGTCAATATGTAATCAACAATCCCAAAGGTCTGGTCGAACATGAACCGCCAGAACAGCCCAATGCAGAACGGGGCGAGCATCATCGGCAGGAAGACGATCAGCCGGATGATGCCCATGCCAGTAAAACGCTGGTTCAGCACAAAGCCAAGCAGGATACCCAGCACCACCTCGATGGACACAGCCGCTATCGTAAACTGCACCGTGACCCGGGCAGCCAACCAGAACTGGGGGTCGGTGAACAAGTTGATGTAGTTGCCCAGGCCAGTCCAGATCGCCCTGCTACCCAGCGAGTAGTTGAACAGGCTCACCCCGAGGGAGAATAGGAGCGGGACTATGGCCAATAGCAACAGCAGGCCGATAGTGGGTGCAAACAGCAATCGGCGCCACCATAGATCTCTAAGGCCCGCCGCTGCTTCCACGGCCGTGGCTGGCCCCTCTCTCTCGCTTACCATCGCCTCTTGTGCCATCGAACCTCCTGGACGTATTGCGTATTGCGTATTGCGTGTATTTCACGCCGTACTCTCCTCAGTTCAATCTGATGCTGAGCGCCAATCAGTCATTTGCTTTTAATGCCTTCAGCAGTCTCCCAAATGCTGCATCGTACTCGGCTTCGTTGCGATTCCATCCGCGAAAGTCTCCGATAACTTTGCTCAGCACATCAGTTTTGCGCGGATGCTCCCAATCAGCGAAAACATAATCGTCTAGCGTGATTGGGAAAAGAATGTTCTTGCTTTCCTTGTCCTCGCGGTTCAGCGCGCGTTCAATCTCGCGGTTGACGGGACCGCTTTGCAGTGAGTTTTCCGAGCAGACGACAATGAGTTTGTCGTAGATTTTGATACTGCGATCAATCTCACCCCACACAGACTCACCCCACTTGGCGTCTTCTGGAAAATACCACACTGCCACATTGTTGGCTTGCAGGTCAGCGTAGAGTCGTTCGCAAAAGCGTTTGTCTTTGGCACTGTGACTGATGAAGCAAGAGAAAAATTCAGTGGGTCTGCCAAACAGAAATCTGGCGAAGGCAATCATAGTTTCGGGGATATGAGCAGCACGGAGAAAGGATTCAGGGATGAGTCCCTTTGATGCGTAGATAGTAGCAATGTCAACGTGGCACGACATCATTTGATCTACTGTTTCAAGTCCTTTCGCTGTACTAAGATCGACACCATAGAGTTCAGTTAGCCAAAAGATGGCGTGGGCAAAATCAACATTTGTGAGAACAGTCCCCTTGAAGATCGCTCCAGTGAGATTCGCCCTCGAAAGATTCGCTTCAGCAAGGTTCGCCCAGGTAAAATCAGCACCTCGGAGTTGCGACGATGTCATATTCACATTTCTGAGATCAGCATTAGTGAGATTCGCCCCGCAGAAATCTGTCAAAGTTAGGTTCGACAGGCTCAGATTTGCTCCAGCCAAATTCCACCCATTGAAGTTGGCGTTCGAGAAATCAGGGCGGATGCTTGGATTTTTCTCCCTCCAATCATTCCATACTTTTACTCCCTGCTGAAGAATCGCGAGATGTTCTGGATTGGGCATACTGTGTGCCTCGCTTGAAAGTGTTAAATATTTCCCGTCCCACAAAACTGTTGCGATAACTGGATTTGAATTGTTGCCGAAAGTCTGCATATAGATTGCGTGCGTGAACAAGATAATGGCGTGAAACGTAACGGAATACGCAATACGCAACACGCAATACGTTTTTCAGGTGTTATCCTGTATACAACTCCAACGCCTTCTTCGCCAGCAGGAACCCCCGCTTGACCAACTCTTCGGTGGCCTCCCAATTCGCGTCCTCGTGCTCGATGCTGAGCACAAAGTCATACCCCACATCGTACAGGGCCGCCACGAGCTGCTGCCAGTCCACCAGGCCCTGTCCTGGCAGGCGCGGTATCTGCCAGCGGAAGCCGCAACCCAGGATGCCGTCCTGATAGAACATCTCCTCGTCTATGTCCATGTCCTTGGCGTGCACGTGAAAGATGCGGTCGCCGAAGTCGTAGATAAAGCGGATGTAATCAATCTGCTGCCAGACCAGGTGCGAGGGGTCGAAGTTGAGGCCGAAGTTCTCGTCGGGCACGGCCTCGAACATACGATCCAGCAGGGCAGGCGAGTGAGGCAGGTTGGACCCGCCCGGCCAGGTGTCGGCCCACAGCATGGGGCAGTTCTCGATGGCGATCCTCACGTGGTGGTCAGCCGCGAACCGGACCAGCCCCGGCCAGACCTTCATGAACTCCTCGAAGTTGTAGTCCAGGTCCTTGTTCCAGTCGCGCCCGGTGAGCTCCACGTTCCAAGTTCGCCCCACGAAGGTGCCCACGATGTCCACGCCCAGCATCTCGGCGCCGACGATGACCTTCTTCAAGTGGGCGATGACGTGTTCACGGTGCTCCAGATCGGGATGGATAGCGTTGGGATAGTAACCGAGAGAAGAGATCTCCAGTCCCTTCGCGGCCAGCATGTCGTTGATCTCCGAGGCCCTGGCGGGCGTCAGCGAATCCACGTCAATGTGGACCACGCCGCCGTACTTGCGATCTCTCTCCTCGCCAGCCGGCCAGCAGGCGATTTCCAGCATCTCGAACCCGCTGTCCGAGGCCCAGGTGGCCAGCTCTTCTAGTGATAGGTTTGGGAAGGCTGCAGTCATTACGCCGATCTTCATGGTCATAACCTCCTTAAGAATCAGCAAATCAGCAAATCAGCAAATCAGCAAACCGAAAATCGCAAATCGGTTAGCGTTCAACCTCTACCCACCGCTGTTCCTTCTCGCTGCGCTCGATGGCCTCGCAGAGCAGGATCTCTTCGTGGCCGTCGGCGAACGTCGGAAAGTCCGCTGGGGCGGTAAAGTCGCCAGTCCGGATGTAACGATAGACAGCGTGGTAAAGTTGTTTGAACGTGTCAGGGAAGCCCTCGTTGTGTCCACCAGGGTAGCCAGTAAAATCCCTGGCCTGGGAAGTGAGCAGGGAGGGGTCTTTCATTAATGCTTCGTTTGGCCCGTCGCGGCGCCCGATCCACAGCTCGTTGGGCCGCTCCGAGTCCCAGGCCAACGACGATTTCGACCCGTCAATCTCGAAAGCCAGGCGGTTCTTGCGCCCGGCGGACACCTGCGAGACGGTCATCACGCCCCTGGCGCCGTTCTCGTAGGCCAAAAGCACCGTGGCATAGTCCTCAGTGTGGATGGGCTGCTCGATGTAGTCCTCTGGACGTAGCTCCTTGCCGGCGAAAGTATCAATCGGCCTGGCCGGCTTTTTGCGGACGGGGATGAAGGTGCGGAAATCGGCCAGGACGGCCTGCACGCGCAGGCCGGTGATGAAGCTGGTCAGGTCCAGCCAGTGGGTGCCGATGTCGGCCACGGCGCGCAGGCTGCCCCCCAGCTCGGGCTCCAGCCGCCAGTTCCAATCGGTGTCGTAGAAGAGCCAGTCCTGCAGATAGGAGCCACGGATAATGTACACCTCGCCCAGGTCGCCGCGCGCTGCTCGCGCCCGGGCTTCCTGGCATAAGGGATAGAAGCGGATGTTGTAGTTCGTGGCGTGGACAATCCCGGCTTCCTCCGCCAAGTTCAGGAGCTCGGCCGACTCCTGCGAGTTCATAGCCAGGGGCTTCTCACACACCACGTGCTTGCCCGCGACGACAGCGGCCTTGGCCATGGGGTAGTGCAGGTAGTTCGGGCTGGTGATGTGCACCACGTCTACTGCGCGGTCGTCCACCAGTTCACGCCAGTCCGCGTAGACCTTGGGAATATGGAGGGCCTCGGCCTTGGGGCGGGCCCGCTGCGGGCTGGACCCGGCGATGCCCACCACCTCCACGCCCAGGCGGCGCAGGGCCTCTACGTGGGCGGGGCCAATGAAACCCGTTCCGATAACCGCTGCTCGGATCTCATCCATAATGCTTGCCTCCTCTCACGTCTCTCACGTTTCACGCATCACGTTTCACGCATCACGCCCGTTTCTTGAAATCCTCCAGAATACGTGCTGTCTGAGTAGCCCCAAACCGGGTGGCGCCTGCCTCGATGACCTGCAGAGCCGCCTCCAGAGTTCGCACCCCATGAGCGGCCTTGACCTGCACCTGAGGCCCCACCGAGGCGCGCATTAGCCTTAGATCTTCTATGGTAACTCCGCTGGCGGCAAAGCCTGTGGAGGTCTTGACGAAGTGAGCTCCAGCGGCTTCGGCCAACTGGCAGGCCTTGATCTTTTCCTCGTCGGTCAGATAGCAGTTCTCCAGGATCACTTTCACGATGACCCCCTCGCCGGCTGCCTCCACCACGGCGCGGATGTCGTTTTCCACGTAGTCGTAGCGGCCGGAGCGGAGGGCGCCGATGTTCATCACCATGTCCAGTTCCTCAGCCCCGTCGGCCACCGCCTGGCGGGCCTCGAAAGCTTTGCTGGCGGTAGTGGTATTACCGTGGGGGAAACCCACCACCGTGCCCACTTTCACATCGCAGCCCTTCATCTCGCTCACAGCCAACGGAATGTCGCAGGGGCGCACGCACACCGAAGCCACGTTGTACTGTTTGGCCAACCTACATCCTTCGATCACGTCTTGCTCGGTCAGCTCTGGCCTGAGCAAGGAGTGATCAATAGTCTTGGCCAATTGCTCGACGGTCATTGTCTCGACATCCAAACCTTGTCTCATGTTCTTCGTCCCACCTCCTCAACCTTCGCTGTCCAGATAGATGTCGCTCGTTGAATGAAGAACCATGGCGATAGCTCCCATGACGGCGGCATTTTCGCCCAGCTCAGAGGCCTTGATGAGCGGCATCACCGGTACGACCCCTTCCACTCGCTGGCGGATGGGTTCGATCAGCAAATCGGCCGAGCGGGCGATTCCCCCCCCCAGTACGACTAACTCCGGATTTACAACAGCGGCCACACTGGCCACTATCATACTGAGGTGGTTCACCGTTTCATCTACAACCACCTGGGCCAGAGGATCGCCACGGCGAGCCGCTTCAAACACCCTCTCGGCCGTTAAAGCCTTCAAGTCATTGCCCGTTAGCTCGCGCAGCATGGTGTCTGCGTCCCTCTCCACAGCCGCCAGCGCTCGGCGGACAATGCCCGGACCTGCAGACAGGGTCTCTATGCAACCGAAATGCTCGTAGCGCTTACCCAGGTAAGAGCTGTCGGGCACCAAATAGCCAACTTCCCCTGCTGCCTCGCTATGGCCGCGATACAGCTTACCACCGATCACGATACCTGCTCCGATACCTGTCCCAATGGAAATACAAACCAGATTATGTACGCCTTTGCCTGTTCCATACCAGCTCTCGCCCAGGGCAGCCAGGTTCACGTCGTTTTCGACAAACACAGGGACCTGAAAGCGGTCCTCTAAGATTTTTTTCAAGGGCAAATTTTTCCAGCCCAGGCTGGCGGCCCAAACAACGATCCCCTCCTGGTGAAGCGTAATGGAGGGGGCACCGATGCCGATGCCCCTGAGCTCCTGACTCTCCAATCGGGGATTGCTGAGCAGTTGCTCGATGACCTTTGTCAACTGCTCCAGACCGTCTTTCTGGCCCTCCCCCGAAAAAGAAGGAAGGGACGCTTTCTGCAGGATATTGCCGCCCAGATCAGCCAGGGCTCCCACAATGTGCGTCCCCCCCATGTCTATGCCAATGATGGCATTGGCTGCGTAATTGAATTCCAGAAGAGTCGGCCGGCGCCCGCCAGTGGAATCATCCGTGCCTATCTCCAAGATAAGATTCTCTTCCATCAACTCATTCACTATCCTGGTCACAGTAGCTGGGCTTAGATGGAGAAGGTTGGCAATTTTGGCTCTAGAAAGAGGACCTTGTTCCCGAAGGAGTTCCAGGATAGCTGAACGGTTTAGCCGTTTCATCAGTTTTGGTCTACCAACGTATGGCACAGGCTACCCTCCCCGTCGAAGCCAGACTGTCAGATAATCTAACAATCCTCTCAGCCCTGAACTTACTTTTTTTCAGAAACAAAGGATGTAAATAAATTATATCAAAGAAATAGGCTTTTGTCAAGACCTCTTTCCTTAAAATTTTCGATAAAAACGCCACACATTTTTCTCCAGGCACGTTGCCCCAAGAAGCCGCCTGCATCAACGGTGCAGGCGGCTTCTTGGTGTTCCAGGCGCCCCCGGCAGGAC